>FWPU01001290.1_pt1 | contig 76596 bp, 77 predicted proteins | sample 2228361 | NCBI WGS metagenome assembly FWPU01 (sample SAMEA103939777, study PRJEB20133) | metagenome | reverse complement strand
CCGACTCGAGCAGCTCTCTGGCGCGCACCGCCAGCTTCTGCGCGCCCGGCGCCTTCGCAAGCTCGGGGTTGGGCGCAACGACCGCCCAGTCCGTCACGCCGAAGCTCCGCATCGCGCGGGCCACGGCTCCGAGGTTGTCGGCATTGCGCGGCCTCAGCAGCACCAGTCGGACATCCGCCACGCCCGCACTCTATTGCGCAGCGGATGTCCGTCGGGGGTCTGGCGCCCGCCGTCGCGGCCGGCAAGTACACCATCACGCTCGCGCACGATCCGGCCCGAGGTCGGCGCGGCTCCGACGACGAGCTACGACTGCCGGCCATGCAAGGACGGGCGAACGAGACGTGCACGGTGGCGCTGACGGCGCAGGAGAAGACCCACGTCGCGGTCCGGGGCTACGCCTTCCGGGTGGAGCGGCGAGAACGGCGGTGCGCCTGGCTGGTTTCGTTCGTCGGGAGCTGGGGGGCCGTTTCGCGGTCTGTCATCCTCCCGGCCCAAGCAACGCCTCGAGCTCGCCAACGGACAGGAGCCGTGCCTGCCCGACCGGCACGTCGAGCTCGAGCCTTCCGATCGCCTCGCGGTGGAGCGAGAGCACCGGGAGCCCCACGGCTCCCAGCATCCGCTTCACCTGATGGAACTGCCCTCGGTGAGGGTCGGCTCCACGGTTCGCCGGTCCCGAGCCCTTGCAGCGGCCGGCTTCAACCGTTCCTTTCCGAGCGCGATGCCCCGGCGCAAGGGCTCGAGTCTCGCGTCGTCGGCGTCGGCCCCCACCGTTGCCACGTACCGCTTGGCAATCTTCGACGTCGGGGACGTGACGCGTTCGACCACGCGCTCGTCGTTGGTGAAGAGCAGAAGCCCCGTGGTGTCCTTGTCGAGCCGACCCACCGCGTGCCACCGGTAACGGCGCAACTCGGCGGGCAGGGCCCGGTGCAGCACGTCGAATACGGTCTGGCCGCCGCGCGGATCCGTCGTCGACGTCACCGTGCCCGCGGGCTCGTGGAGCACCACGACCAGGGTCGGTGCCTCGAGCGAGGCGCGCCGGCCGTCGACGCGCACCTCGTCACCCGGCCGGAGCTGCAGCATGGGCTGGCGCACCACCCGGCCGTTCACCTTCACACGGCCGCTGCGGATGGCCCGGTCGACCTCGTCCGGCGCGAGCACGCCCGCCCGCGCGAGAGCCCGCGAGAGCCAGTCACTCACCGGCGCAAGAAAAAAGGCCGGCAGCGTGGGCCGCCGGCCTGACGGGAGGAGGAAACGAGGGGCTGAGGAATCTCGGCTGCGGAATCACTCCCTCGAAGCTTTGCCCCATTGTCGTCGGATGCCCGGAAAAGTTGCGGCCCAATGAAAAACCCCGCGCCGGGGCGACCGACGCGGGGCGGAAACTCCGAAGCCTGAGCCGTCAGGCGCGCGCGCCCTGGTACTGGGCGCTGCCGAAGCCGAGGATCGGGTAGAAGATCGGGCCGAGCGGCCACAGCCCGATGCCGAAGCCGGCGCCCTTGCCGAAGTTCTGGGCGATTCCCAGCGCGACCAGCAGGCTGATGATGATGTTGACGAACGGGATGATCATGAGAATCACCCACCAGCCCGGCTTCCCCGCAATCTTGCAGAGGATGTACGCGTTGTAGATGGGGACGATCGCCGCCCATCCGGGGTGGCCCGCCTTGGTGAACACCTTCCAGAGCGAGGCGATGATGAAGACGACGATCGCCAGCTGGATGATGAGCGCGACGACGCTGCTGCCGCCGCCGCCGCTCTGCGACGCCGCCATTGCTCTCTCGAACTCCGCCTGATCCATTTGTTTGCCTCCGAGGGCTGCGCGGTACTGCCTGGTCCCCATTTCGCGGAGGTCCTTTCCTCCGCGCGCGCGGGATCTACCCACGAAGGCTTCGAAGTGTGAAGCGCGGGTGGGGCGCACCGGTTTTGCGCGTCTGGCGCCCGCGGGTCTCCTGTTGTAGAGGGGCTTTCTGTGAGCGGAGCGGCCCGAAGCCCCTTCATCGCCTCGCCGCTTTTTGACGGCATCTTCTTCTTCGGCAGCGTCGCTGCCGTGCTTGTGGCCTGGGGCGCCGCCGCGCTGGGGGTGAACAGCTTCTACGTCCTGGCCGCGGTGGCGGTGGTGGCCAACGGGCCTCACCTGACCTCGACCTGGACCCGCGTCTACTTCGACCGGCGCGAATGGCGGAGCCGCCCGTTCCACATCTTCGTGGTGCCGGCGTTCATCGCCGTCACGGTCGCGCTCGTCACCCACCTCGCCGGAGCGCACGGCACGCGCGTGCTCAACTCGATTCTTCTGTACTGGGCCACCTGGCACTTCGTGGCGCAGAACTGGGGGCTTCTGCGCATCTATCAGCGCAAGAGCGGCGAGCCGGACGACTCGCTGGCGCTGAGGCTCGAGAAGCCGCTCTTGTTCCTCTGGGTGCTGTGGTGCCTGCTGCACCGGCTGTACACCGGGCCGCGGGTGCTGTTCGGCACCGAGGTGCTGTACCTGCCGCTCCCCCGGCCGGTGGTGGACGGGCTGCTCGGGCCGATCCTGTTCCTCTTTGCGGTCTACGTCTTCTTGCGCATCCGCGATCGCCGCGCGCCGTACGCCCGGTCGGCGCTGATCCGCGCCGGCTTCCTCGCCTGCGCGTTCACCGGCTTCTTCGTACCGTTCCAGCTCATCAAAACCGACGACACCACCGCGTTCGCCGCGGCCGCGTGCTGGCACGGCCTGCAGTACCTCGGCATCGTGCGCTTCTACCACCGCAACGCCTGGCGAAGCGGTGTGCACCCGGACGCGAAGATCGTGAGCTGGCTCTCGCAGCCGGGAAAGCTGCGCCTCGTCCTCTACGCCGCGTTTCTCCTCGCGCTGGCTGGATCCGCCTACGGCATCATCTACGCGGCGGCCTGGCTCACCCGCGGCACGAGCTGGAGCCTCTACCAGTGGGGTGCGGTGGTCTGGCTGTCGCTGACCTTCTCGCACTACTACATCGACGGCGTCATCTGGCGGCTGTCGAAGTCCCCCGAGGTGGCCCAGCGGGTCGGGCTCGAGGTGGCTCCGTCACCGTGACTTTCGCCACGGCCGCGCGGTAACTGCAGAGGAGCAGCTCAGAAGTCGGCGAGCGTCACCATCACCGGTGATGGTGCCCGCACGCTCTCGTTGCGAGAACGTCGCAGCGCGTTCAGCTCGGCCTCGAGGGCCTGGCGCTCCTGCATCAGCCGCTCGCGCTCGGCTCTGGCGTCGGCCTGCGAGTTGAGGCCGCTGACGATGCCGGCGATGAGGCAACCCAGGCCGACCGCTCCGAGCACCGTCGTTCCGATGCCGATGGCGAGCAGCACGTTCGCGCCGGGTCCGGCGACGCTCGCGACCAGCATCAGCGGCAGGCCGATGAGCAGAAACGGGCTCAGGATGTAGCCCACCACCGAGAGCACCACCGCGCCCGGCGGCCAGTCGGTGTTGATGGCGCGGATCTGCGCGTTCAGGTTGGCGATCTTTCGCTCGAGCTCTTGCTCGCGCTCGAGCGCGTCGGCCTGGGCCAGCTCGAACGTCTCGGGGAGCAGCCGCATCGACGGCGGCGGCTCGGCGATCGAGCCCAGCGTCAACGTCAGCACCAGCGCAATCATGCCGCGAGCGATATCAGATCTGCCGCCCGCGAGATCGGTTCTGCTGCTCGGCCTCCTCGATCAGCTTGCGCATGGTGTCGGGGTCGATCTCGCGCTGGAAGAACAAGAAGCACGCGGCGGTGAACGCTCCGTACAAGAGGTGCAGCGAGAGCGCGCCGTCGACCGAGCCGACCGGCATCAGCTCGTGCAGGCCGAGAATGGGCAGCATCACGAAGTTCATCGCCACGAACGAGACGAGCCCCAACACGAGGCCCGCGGCCAGCGTGGGCAGCCGCGACATGCCGTAGCAGATCGAGCCGAAGGCGGTGCCCCAGCTCTGCGCGATGAACAGGTGCGCGGAGAACCCGAGGAGCACCGGCACCCACTCGAACCCGGCGGTCACCGCTCCCGCGCCGAGGTACGGGGCGGCGGCCAGCTTGAAGTGTACCCACCAGTCCTGCCCGTTCAGGAGGCTTCGGCCGACCAGCAGCGCCAGCATCAAGATGCCGCCGACGCCTCCCGACACGGCGCCGCCGACCATGGCCCGCGTCTGGTGTTCCAGCAGCGTGGACTTCATACGCCCTTCTCCGTCCGAAACAGCGTTCCCAAGGTGCTCTTCCCCAAAGGGAGCGGCAAGGGGTGGCGACCTCGAGAGCGGGCCGAAGCAATTGGCGAGCCGCGTCATCGGCGACGCCCTTTCGCGGGCTTGCCGAGCCGGCCATGCGCAATCGGCTGCGGCACCGACGCGCGCGTGGACAGTGCGTGCTCCGCATCAGGGGCCGACGAGCAGCCCGCCCAGCCCCGCGATGCCGATGGAGAAGTTCGTCACCCACTCCTGCGGCGGCACCGGCAGACCGGCGGGCGCTCCGATGCCGACGTTCTTGGCGAAGTGCAGCCGGAACACGAGCGGGCCCAGGCCGAAGTTGAAGCCGAAGACGCCGTCGAGCACGCGCCGATCCCACACGTCGGGCCAGCTCTGGCCGACGCCGCCGAAGTCGACGCCCACCACCGCTTCGAGATCCGACAGCAGCACCACGCGGATGAGCTCGTTCAGCGGGAACTGCAGCTCGGCGGTGCTGAAGAAGAAGGTGCGGCCGAGCAGCCGGCTCGAGTCGCCGAAGCGCACGCCGCGCAGCGTGTCGAAGCTCGACAGGAAGAACTCGCGCGCCAGCCGGCCGCCGAACGCCATGCCCGCCCCACCGCGGACGAAGAAGTTCGACCGACCGAAGATGGGGAAGTACCGCCCGGCGTCGAGCCGCAGCGTCGAGTAGCCGTCGCCCACGGTGGGCTGCACGCCGAAGACGCCCTCGAGGAGCAGCGAGCCTCCCGCGAGCGGCCCGGTCAGCGGGTGGTAGCGGAGCGTGTCGTGGCCGAACCGCAGCGTCAGCTCGCCCTGGGGCCGCGCTCCGGCGTTGGCGGCCAGCCAGCGCGGGTAGAGGTCCTCGCCGGTGAGGTTCAGCTCGCCGTCCGAGAGGATGGCCTGCTCGAGCGGGAGCACGAAGTTGGACGCTCCGCCCAGCGCCACGTCGGCCTGCACGTAGACGAAACGGTTGAACGGCCAGCGCACCGAGCCGAGCGCTCCGTAGAAGCGCTCGCCGGAGAAGAACTGGAAGGGCAGATCCGGGAAGGTGCGGTCGAGGCGGAAGCGCAGGAACTGGAACGGGCCGCCGCCCCAGGTGAGGCGACGCTCCTGGTTGATGTACAGCAGGTACCCGTCGGTGAGGTCGATCGAGCCGTACATCGCCAGCGTGAGCAGCGCCGCGTGGTTGCCCAGGCGGTCGCGGCTCAGCGCGAAGAGCTGCCCGTAGATGCCTCCGGTGCCGCCGCCGACGATGCCGAAGACCGGGCCGATCTCCCAGTTGCGTACCGAGAGCGGGTCGTAACGGTGGGCGGAGGCCAACGAGAGCCGCGCGCGCGTCGGCGGCGGGCCTCCGTCCTCCTGCGCGTACCGCGGCCCATCGAGGAGATCGCCGGCGTGGATCTGCACCGGTCGCCGCTGCCCCGAGCGGTGGTAGAGCGCCCAAAGGCCGCCCTTCGGGCCGGGTGCGGCATCGAACAACCCGGTCGGCACGCTGGTGCGGCGGACGATCTCGCCCTGCGCCACCTCGAACAGCTCGGCCCGCGCGTCCTCGTAGGCGGTGAAGAGGATGCGGCCGTCGGGCAGGTGCACCGGGTCGATGACGTCGCGCTCGTCGGAAGTGAGCCGCTCGATGGGCCGGCCGCGATCGGTGCGGAACAGGTTGTACCGGCCGTGGGTGGTGGCGTCGGACGTGAAGACGATGCCGGTGGTGCCCCAGGAGAGCTGCCGTTCCGAGTGCTCGTCGTCGGTGAGCTTGTAGAGTTGCGTGAGGCCGTCGAGCTCGGCCACGTAGATGTCGCGGACGCCGTCCTCGGTCAGGCCGATGAAGGCGATGGTCTTCCCGTCGGGAGAGAACGAGGGCGAGTAGGCCGCCACCAGCCCGTGCTCGCCCAGAGGGATGGCGGAGCGCTCTTTGAGCGCGATACGCACGCGGAACGGCTCGGCCGAGCCGGTCAGCTTCTGCACCTTCGTCTCGTAGGTCTGCACGTACAGCACGTCGCGGCCGTTCGACTCGGCGATGAATGCCAACCGGTCGGCCGAGAGGGCGAAGTTGCGCGGCGAGATGGGGTGCAACGACTCGATGCCGGGCTGGCCGTCGACGGCGACGCGCTCGAGCCGGTCGGGCGCCTTGCGGTGGACGAGCGAGAGCCTGCTGTCGCCGGTGTCGAGGTCGAGGCTGCGGAGCAAAAGCACCTCGCCGTCGGGAGAGGCCGCCAGCGACTGGATGATGCCGTGGGCCGGCTCGGTGGCGTCGCGGAGCGGCGTGAGCTCGGCGGTGTCCTGCTCCGAGTCGAGGTACGTCTCGTACGCGCGGCGCTTGAGCCAGGCCTCGAACTTCGCGGCGATGACGCGGCGGCTGTCGCCGGTGAGGTCCTCGAGCAGGTCGCTGAACTCGCGCGGCCTCAGCTCGTCGTGCGCGTTCTGCCGCGAGACGAGCTTCGTGGACGCGTCGAGCACCTTCTGCAGAAAGCCCTCGCCGTAGACCTCCTCGAGGAAGGCGCAGCGCACGTTGCCCGCCTTGTACGTCCACAGCACCGAGTAGGGGCGATCCTCGAAGAAGTCGAGCATCGCGTACCCGTTCAGCACGTCCGGGTTGATGAGGATGTCGCGCGTGAGCATCTCCGCCTCGGGCTGGAGGCCACCCTGCGCGTAGAACTCGGCCAGGCCCTCGATGAACCACAAGGGCAGCCGCATCAGCGGATCTCCCGAGACGTCGGGGTGCTCGGAGAGGGTGCGGACCTTCTGGATGGTGAACTGATGCGCCATCTCGTGCGAGCTCACCTCGCGGAACATGCGGTGGTCGCCGAGGTACGGCAGCGTCAGCTTGAGGTCCTGCGGGCTGGTGACGCCGAGCACGCCCTCCTGAAGGGGGAAGAGGTTGGTCTGCAAAAACTCCTGGTAGCTCGAGTAGAGGATGTAGGGGAACGTCCGGGTCGGGACGTATCGGAAGCGCTCCACGAGCTCGCGGTAGGTGTCGATGATCGACGCGGCCGCGCGCTCGGCGATGGCCTGCTCGCGGTCGTAGAAGTACAGCCGGACCCCGCCGCTCTTCTCGTCGAGGCTTTGGGCGAAGCGCACGCCTGCATCCACGACGTTGCCGGTCAAGCCTCCGTCGGGAGCTCCCGCGTCGGCCGCCGCGACCTGGGCCACTCCTCCGTCGGCCCGCTCGTCGAATGGCGGCTCGGGCCGTTCCGTCGGACCCCGCGGCGGCGGCGAGACCTCTTCCGCGAACGGCCACTCCACCCGGCCCGAGCGCAGCGGCATCGCCCTCCAGCCTCCGCGGACGAGCCACCGGCCATCGCCGGTCCAACCCATCGAGCGGGTGGGGCTGGCGGGCCGGCCCGCTCCGGGGAGCGACGGCGAATCGTGCGGCGACTCGTCCATCACGCCCTGCGCCGCCGGGCCCACGAGGATGTCGGCGTGGCGCCACTTCAGCTCGTGGTATCGCACGTGGCTCTTGTCGGGCACGCGCGGGTAGACGAACACCTGAGCGCTCGCGACCGACGCGCAGAGCAATACCGGCGCGAGGGCTTTGGCCATGGCCTCGCAAGCTAGCGCGCAGGATTCGGGCGGCAACCCCCCTCGCGGCTAGAGGACACCCACACTGTCGCGGGATGCTCGCCGTGCTGCCCTCGACGGCTTGCCGGCGGGCGGGTCTTCGCGTTTGTCTTCCCCGCCATGCGCAGCCTGTATCCGTTGTTGGTGATGGTCATCGCGTGCTCGTCGCCGCCTGCTCCCGCGCCCGACGCCGGCATGGCCTGCGCGCGCACCGTCGACTTCGACCTGTCGTCGTGCCCCACCGCCACGCTCGCGTCCGTACCGCGCGCGGGGATCTGGAACGCGCGGCTCGACGTGCCTTCCGGCCTGCCCGGCTATGCCAGCTTCAGCCTCCTCGGCCCGGACGCCGAAGTGCTCGCTGGTCGTCCGGTGACGACGAAGGAGCTCGCGGGCGACCGCTTCTTCCTCTCGGTCGACTACGAGCGCCGGGGCCGGCCGAACCGGTTCAGCATCGCGGCCTGCTCCGCCGAGGCGCCCGACCGCATCGCCGGCCGGTTCGCCCGGTGCGTCGACGGCGTCACGATTGCCGAGGGCACGTTCGTGGCGCATCGCCTCGCCCGGCGGGCGGGAGAAGGCGAGGCGAAAGGGCTGTCGTTGATCTCGGAGGTCGATCTCCCCGAGGGGAACGCGGCCGACGTGTTCGTCTCGGGAGGGTACGCGTACGTGCCCGCGTTCACCTCCGGCCTGTTCATCTTCGACGTGCGCGACCCGGCCCGGCCCAGGCTGGCGGCGCGGCTCGAAGCGACGGACGACTACTGGAACGCGGCTTCGGTGCGGGGAAACGTCTTGTACGTGGCCAGCGAGGCGCGCGGGCTCGTCTGGTTCGATGTCACGGATCCGGCCAGCCCCAAGCCGCTCGGATCCGCGCCCGCGGAGCCGGTCGACGTGCACTCGGTGTTCGTCGAGGGCGAGCGGTTGTACGCTGTCTCACCCGGGCCGACGGGTGAGGTGCTGGTGTTCGACATCTCCCAGCCCACGGCTCCGCAGCTGAAGGCGCGAATCAAGGCGCGCGATGCCAACCCGGAGGAGGGCGCCTGGCCGCACGACGCGTTCGCCACGCCGACCCGCCTTTACGTGAATCACTGGTTCTTGGGGCTCGTGGTATTCGACGTGTCGGATCTGACCAACGTCCGCGAGCTCGGGCGCTTCACGTACCCGAACGCCACCACGCACGCGAGCGCTGTCGGAACGTTCGGAAACCGGGTGATCGCCTTCGTCGGCGACGAGAACTGGGGCGCCCACCTGCGCGTGCTCGACGTCACCGATCCGGCGAAGATCTCGCCGCTCGCCGAGTACAGGACCCGCGACGAGGTCTCGATTCACAACCTGCACCTGTCCGGCACGCGCCTGTACGTGGCCTACTACCAGGACGGCGTGCGCGTCCTCGACGTGAGCGATCCGGCCCGGCCGGTCGAAGCGGCGTACTTCAACACGTGGCGCGAGACGGACGTGGGCCGCGGCCGAGCGTTCTTCGAAGGAGCCATCGGCGTGCGCGCGGAGGGCGGGCGGATCTACGTCGCGGAGACCGAGCGCGGGCTGCTCGTGCTCGAGGAAAGGTGAGCGGGTCTCACTGCCGAAAAGCCCCATCTTTGGCATCCGGGCCAAGCGCAGCGATGCTGCTCCGGGAACGTCGAGCGGGCTCAACTGCCCGGAGTGGGAGCGGGAGCGGGAGCGTTCGCGGGAGGGGACAGCGGTGTAATGGCTCGGATGCGATTGGCCGCCCACGCGATGAGCAGGTGCGCGTCCATGAAATCGCGTCGTCCGATGGCCTCGCGCGCCAGCTGAATCCGTTCCCGCGCGAGCGCTGCATCCGGCCCCGGTACGTCGGCGAGCAGGTACGCGGCATCGGCAAGCGTGTCGGCCGCCTCGAACGAGCCCACCGCCAGTTGCATGTCCGCGCGCCGGAGCAGCTCGATCGCGCTCGAGAGCTGGTTCACGAGCTCGAACCGCTCGGCCTCGGTGCGCCGCTGGGCCTCGTCGGCTGCCGCCCGCTCGGCCCTCAGCTGCTCGAGCGTCTCCCGCAGCGCCTGCATCTCGCGCCGTAGCTCCAGCGTCGCCGCGAGCTGCTCTTGCTCGAGTCTCTCGATGCGCTCCAGGGCCTCGGTCATCGCCTGATCGCCGTCGCCGGCGCCAGGTCGGGCCTGCGCCAACGCCATCGAGAGAAGGATGCCGTGCGCGACTCCCACGCCGGGAATGTGGGGCCGCGCGTCGAAATCGCCCACCCGGTGGGGTCGGCCGGAACCGATTGAGCCCCGACGCGCAACGTTAATAGAAGGGCACGGATGCCCGAGTACCCCGACGTCACCGTCTACATCGCGTGCCTGAAGAGGCGCGTGCTGGGCCAGCCCCTGAACGCCGTGCGCCTGGCGAGCCCGTTCGTCCTGCGCTCGGCCGACCCGCCGATCCGCGAGGCGGCCGGAAGGCGGGTGCAGGGCCTCCGTCGAATCGGCAAGCGCATCGTGCTCGGGCTCGAGCAGGAGTTGTTTCTGGTCATTCACCTGATGATCGCGGGCCGGCTGCACTGGAAGGACGCCGGCGCGAAGATTCCGGGCAAGGTGGGGCTCGCCGCATTCGACTTCCCGACGGGGACGTTGATCTTCACCGAGGCCAGCACCAAGAAGCGCGCGTCGCTCCACCTGGTGCGCGGCGAGCGCGCGCTGGCGGAGCTCGATCGCGGCGGCGTCGACCCGATGGAGGTTCCGCTCGAGCGCTTCGCCGCGGCGCTGCGCGAGGAGAACCACACGCTCAAGCGCGCCCTCACCGACCCGCGGCTGTTCAGCGGCATCGGCAACGCATACTCCGACGAGATCCTTCACCGGGCGCGCCTGTCTCCGGTGCAGCTCACGTCCAAGATGTCCGACGCGGACATCGAGACGCTCTACCGAGCAACCCGCGAAACGTTGGCCGAATGGACCGAGCGGCTGATGCGCGAGGTGGGCGAGGGCTGGCCGGAGAAGGTCACCGCGTTCCGACCGGAGATGGCGGTCCACGGCAAGTTCCGCCAGCCGTGCCCGGTGTGCGGCTCGCCGGTGCAGCGCATCGTCCACGCCGAGAACGAGACGAACTACTGCGCGCGTTGCCAGACCGGCGGCCGGCTGCTCGCGGACCGGGCGCTCTCGAAGCTGCTCAAGAGCGACTGGCCCAGAACGCTCGAGGAGCTCGAGGAGCTCAAGGCCCGGTGACGTTTCGGCGCGGCTGGACACGCGCCGTGAAATCCCTTATCTGCAAGCGGCCATGTTGGCGCCCGCTTCGGTGATGGCTCTCCTCGTCGCGACCGCGGCCGGAGACCGGACGCTCTGGCTCGTGCAGCCGCTCTACCCCGGTCAGGAGGGGCTGGTCGCCCGCGCCGAAGGCGCGATTCGACGGCTCATCACCCCCGACGCCCGCGACCGGGAAATCATCGGCCGCTCCGAGCTCGAGGCGGCGCTGCGAGGGAAAACGGGCGACGTCTCGTGTCTGACCGGAGAGGTGCGCTGCTCCGACGTCGTCGACGCCTTCGTCTCGTCGCTGGGCTTCGACCGGGTCGTGCTCGTCCGCGGAGGGCAGGACGAATCGGGCTTCACCTTTCGCGTCGCCAGCTACCTGCCCGGGTCGGGACAGGTATCTTCGGCCTCGTCGACGCACACCTCCCTCGAGCGGGCGCTCTTCGGAGCCGTCGCCAAGGTGGTGCCGATCGCCGCCACGTTGGAGGTGAGGTCCACTCCGCCGGGAGCCACCGTGCTGGTCGACGACGTGCGCGTGGGGCAGACGCCGCTGTCGACGCAGGTGCTGCCCGGTGAACGCGCCGTCAAGCTCGATTTGAAGGGCCACCAGCCGGTCGAAACGCCGGTGCTGGTGCTGGCGCGCGGATCGGCCACGCTCGAGCGCACCCTCGAGAAGGTCGCCGCCCGGGTCAGCATCACCGCGCTCCCGGCGGGGACCGAGATCTTCATCGACGGCCAGCTTTTCGGGAAGGACCGCGTCGACCGCGGCATTCAGCCGGGGCTCCACACGATTCGCCTCGCGCGCGAGGGACACAAGGCGTTCGAGGCCAGCATCGAGATCAAGCCCGACGACACCTACGTGCTCGACAAGACGCTCGAGCCCATCGCCGCTCTGCCGACCGGCCCGGCCGCAGTGACGGCGCCAATGCCGGTCACGCCGCAGGAGGAGATCTACGCGCGCGAGAACTACGTGAAGCTCACCTTCGAGAGCACCTCGCTCACCTCTCCGGCGCTGGCCGGGCGGCGCTACGGCGCGAACGGTACGGGCAAGACGTCGAACGTTCTGGAGGGGGATCTCTCGATGGCAGGCGTCGCCGCCGAGTACGGCACCTTCGGGCGCCACTTCGGGCTGTCGGTGATCGGGCTGAGCTACGCCGAGAGCCGCCGGCCCTGGCGCTTCCAGGTGCTCGACCCCGAAACGAACGCACAGGGAGAGACGCGCACCGAGGTGACCGCCAGGGTGCGGCTCGTGCAGCTCAAGGCGCTGCAGCCGCAGCTCCGGGTGGTGCTGTGGCGGCTCTCACTGTCGGCGCAAGCGGGGCTCGAGCTCCGGTCCGGGCAGATACTCGAGGTGAGCGACGTCTTCTACAACGACGGCTTCCAGCCGCTGGACCTGCTCCTGTCGGGGCGGGCCAACGTGCGGGTGTTCGTCGTCGAAGGGCTGTTCCTCGAAGGCACGTACGCCTACGGCCTTCACCTCTTCGGCGTGGGCAAAGGCGGCGGGTTCTCGGGCTTCACCGCGGGGGTGGGCTATGCGTTCTGACCTCGCGGTGGCGGCGGTGCTCGCTTCGCATCTGGCGCTGGCATCACCGCTGGTCGGCCCGTCGGTGGGCAACGCCGACCTCCTCGTGTCCGAGGGAAGCCGGCTCTACAACGAGAAGAAGTACGACGAGGCCGCGCAGAAGTTTCTGGACGCCACGCGGGCCGATCCTTCGAACCTGAACGCCTACCTCCAGCTCGCGCGCTCGAATTTCGCCGCGCGCAAGCTGCGCCGCGCCTGCTACGTCTACCGCTCGTACCTGAAGGCCGCGCCCGACACGCCCGAGCGGAAGAAGGCCCAGGCCGAGTCAGAGCTCTGCCAGCGGCAGCTCCGCACCGCGAAGAAGGAGCCGCCGGATCCGACGCCGAAGTACGTCGAGGGCAAGGCCGCCTTCTACGCGGCGCTCGAGGCGAAGCGGTTGGTGGGGAGCGGCTCGGCGGCCGAGGAGCTGACCACGCTCGTCGAGACGGGCTTCGTCTCTCCCGAGCTGGGTGAGATGGCGCAGAAGCTCCGCGACGCGGCGGTGAATGCGGCGGACGAGCTGCACCGGCGCGCGATCGCGGGCGAGAAGGTGCCGCCCGAGCAGCTCAGGCAGGGGCGGCCGCTGTACCAGCTCGCCACCGACGTGGGCCAGGCGCCGCCCGAGGGCACGGCCCGCTCGGCGTTTCTCGACGGGCTCGCGGCGATGCAGGAGGCCGACTACGCGCGGGCGGAATCGCTCTTCGCCGACGCGGCGAGGCTGTCGCCGTCGGTGTCCGAGTACCGCCATTACCGGGCGATGGCGCTGTTGCGCGGGGGCGACGCGAAGGGAGCGCTGGCCGCGATGGAAGCCGATCTGCCGGGCGACCCACGCACCGCCGTCTTGCGCGCGCATCTTTCGCTCGGCGATTCTCCCCAGCGCGGAGCGTCGGAGCTCGAGCGGCTCTTGTTCTCGCGCCGATTCGAGCCGGCCCGCTGAGCGATGGGCCTGTTCATCTGCCAGGGTTGCGGTCACGAGAACAGCGCCTGGACCGGCCAGTGCGCCAACTGCGGCACGTCGGAGAGCATCCGCCTGGCCACCAACGTCGACCGCATGGTCGACCGCGTCGTCGACGGCCGCTACCGAATCATTCGCAAGCTGGGGCAGGGCGGCATGGGCGCGGTCTACCTCGCCGAGCAGATCGGCATCGGCCACAAGGTGGCGCTCAAGTTCCTTCGGGCCGACCTCTCCGAGGACCCGGACATCGCCCGGCGCTTCCTCAACGAGGCGAAGAGCTACGCGCTGGTGGCGCACCCCAACGCCGTGGCGCTCCACGACTTCCGGCAGGACGCCGAGGGCAACCTCTTCATCGCGATGGAGTACTGCGAGGGCACCGACCTCAAGAAGCTCCTCGCCGAGAAGGGGCGGCTGCCCCTGCCCGAGGCGGCCGACATCATCCTCCAGGTGGCCGAGGTGCTCTCGCACGCGCACAGCCGCGGCGTGGTGCACCGCGATCTCAAGCCCGAGAACGTCATCGTCCGCAAGGGCTTGCACGGCGTCCACGTCAAGGTGCTCGACTTCGGCATCGCCCGGCTGATGGGAGATCAGACGAAGCTCACCCTGGCCGGGTCGATCGCCGGCACGCCGCGGTACATGGCGCCCGAACAGGTCGAGGGCAAGGAGATCGACCACCGCGTCGACATCTACGCGCTGGGCATTCTCCTCTTCGAGATCCTCACCGGCGTGCAGCCGTTCGACGGCCAGACGGTGGCGGAGATCCTCCGCAACCAGGTGGTGAAGCCCATGCCGCGCCTGGGGCAGATCGCAGCCGAGCTCGACTACCCCGAGCTCGACGCGGTGGTGCAGAAGGCCACCGCGAAGCGGCCGGACGAGCGGTTCGCCGACATGAGCTCCTTCGCCCACGCGCTGGTGCAGGCGTTGCCCACGCAGGCGAAGGGCACGGCCGGCATCGTCGGCGGCGACACCTGGGTGAGGCCCGACACCGGGCGTTCGCTGGTGGATCGGCCCGGTCCGCCGGTGGCAGGCGAGACGGTCAAGGCGCGTCGCTCGCGGGGGCCGGTGTTGGCGGCGATCGTCGCCCTCGCGGTGGTGGCCGCGGGGGCGGGAATGGTGGCGCTGCGCGCGAGCCGCTCCGAGGCGCCCGAAAGCGAGCTCCGGCCCGAGCGCATCGAGGCGACGGCGCCGGCAAACCCGAAGCCGCCGGTGGATGCTTTGGTGCAGCCCGGCACGGTTCGCGTCGAGATGCTCGAGCGCAGCAAGGTGAACCTCTTGCAGGCGAACACGCAGTTCGGCGCGGGCGACCTCGAGGGGGCCTCGCTGTTCCTCAAAGACGTCGCGCCCGGCACGCCCGAGCACGCCGAAGCGCAGGCGCTCGCCGAGAAGATCCGCGAGATCCGCGAGGCGCTAGAGACGGCCAACGCGCACTTCCGCCGTGGCGAGTGCGAGGCGGCGGCGCCGCTGTACGAGAAGGTGCTTGAGCTGAACCCGCGCATTGCCGACGCGGCGCGGGGCAAGGCCGCGTGCGAGCGCTCGCGGCTGCCGAGCACGGTCGAGTAGCCGGCCCGCCTTGACAGCCTGATCGACACTCTTAGCTTGCGGCTGCCCGGAGCCGAAGACGGCGCCGGGCGGAGGCGACTTCGATGGCATGGCATGAGCCGCGGTGGCCGTGGTTCTTCGACGACCGGCCGTTCCGCCCCGAGGAGCTGTTCCGGGCGTTCGCGCCATTCTTCCAGGCGCCGCGCGGCGCGGGCGTCTTCCCGCAGGTGAACATCTACGACGACGGGACCTCGTTCCTCGTCCGCGCCGAGCTGCCGGGCGTGAAGAAGGAGACCCTCGACGTCACCGCGCATCGCGATCAGCTCACCATCCGCGGCGAGCGGGTGATCGAGGCGCCGTCGGGCGAGGCGAGCTGGCACCGCCGCGAGTGCCAGGGCGGGCAGTTCCGTCGCACGGTGACGCTGCCGCAACCGGTCGACGCCGAGCAGGTGAAGGCGACCTACAAGAACGGCGTGCTCGAGGTGGTGCTGCCGCGCACGAAAGAGACGCAGCCGCGGCGCATCGAGGTCCAGTGAGGAGGCTTGCCATGCAGACCGAGACCAAGAACGACGGCCAGACCGCCGAGCGGGTTGACGTGCCGGTCGAGATGCCGGTTCGCGAGAAGCACCCGGTCTCGCGCGAGACGGGCACGCACCAGGGCAACTGGTTCGAGCCGCCGGTCGACATCTACGAGACGGCCGATGCGCTGGTCCTCACCGCCGACGTGCCGGGCGTCGAGCCCGACGACGTCGAGACGCACCTCGAGGACAACCTTTTGACCATCACCGCCCGCCAGCGTGCGCTCGATGCGAAGTGGAAGCCGCTGCACCAGGAGTACACGCCGGGCCACTTCATGCGGCAGTTCCGGCTCGGGCAGCAGATCGACCAGGCGAAGATCTCGGCGCATCTCAAGGACGGCGTGCTGACGCTGGTGCTGCCGAAGGTCGACACGGCGCGGCCGAGGAAGATTCGGGTGCAGGCGGGCTGAGAAGCCCGGGGAGCAGACGTTCTGCACCGTCGAACGGCCGGCTCCCGGACCGTTCACCGGCCCCTCGCCGCGGGGCCGAAGCGGGGGCCCGATGAGGAGCCCCCGAAGTCCCATCGCCGCCGGGCAACTCCCTTGCCCGGCGGCTTCTTTCTCGCCCGCCGCGGCGACAACGGGCACGCCGGTCCGTCTGGTGAGGCCGGCCTCCGAAGCGGCGCGGTACACTGCCGTGCCCATGAAGCGGTTCCCGATATTGGCAGTGTGCCTTTCGGCAGTCGTGGCGCTCTCGACGTGCGGTACGCCCAAACCGGCGGGGCCGGACGAGGGCGGGGGTGGCGGCGCAGGAGCAGGCGGTGGAACGGGCGGGGGCGGCACCGGCGCCGGCGGTGGGGCAGGTGGCGGATCCGGCGGGGGAGGCGGCGGAGGTACCGGTGGAGGCGGAGGAGCCGGTGCGGACGGCGGCGTCACCTGGTACCGGGACGTGCTGCCCATCGTCCAGGAGAGCTGCCAGCAGTGCCACGTTCAGGGCGGCATCGCGCCGTTCGCGCTGACGACGTACCAGCAGGCCTTCCCTGAGCACCAGGCAATGGCTGCCGTCACCGCTTCGGGAGCGATGCCACCGTGGTCGCCGTCGCCGTCGTGTCAGACCTTCCGCGACTCGCGGGCGCTCACCGCCGCGCAGAAGGACGTGTTCGCGCGGTGGTCTCTGGCGGGGGCTCCCGAGGGTAACCCCGCCGACGCGCCTTTGCCGCGCGACGGAGGCACGGGCCTGCCGCAGGTCTCCATCACGCTGGATCCGGGAGCGAGCTACACGCCTGCGCCTCCGCCCAACGAGCTCGACGACTACCACTGCTTCGTCCTCAACCCGAATCAGAGCGGCACGCGCTACATCACCGGGTTCGAGATCGTCCCCGGCGTGCGGGCGCTGGTGCACCACGTGCTGTTGTATGCGGCCAGCGCGAGCGACGCTCAGAACAAGGACAACGAGTACCCGGGCATCGGCTGGAAGTGCTTCGGCGGGCCGGGCACGTCGACTCCGCGAACGCTCGCCGGGTGGGCGCCGGGCACGCCGGTGACGCTGTTCCCCTCTGGCACGGGCCTGCAGCTCTTCAGCAGCGACGTCATCGTGATGCAAGTCCACTACAACGTCGCCTACGCCGCGGCCGCGCCCGATCGGACGACGGTCAAGCTGATGTGGCAGGATGTGCGCCCCAACAAGATTGCGCAGATCCTCCCGCTGCTGAACGACACGTTCGAGCTGCCTCCGAACTCGACGGACCGGACGGCCACGGCGACCTTCACCACGCCGCTGCCGCTGGTGCTGTGGGGCGTGCAGCCGCACATGCACACGAAGGGGAAGAAGGTGAAGGTCGAGCTCATTCCACAGAACGGCAGCCCCACGTGTCTCATCGACATCCCGAAGTGGGACTTCCACTGGCAGCAGATGTACTTCTATGCGTCGGCCAGCGGCATCGACATTCCGGCCGGCAGCACCGTCAGGCTCACCTGCACGTGGGACAACCCGACCAATCAGCCGGTGAAGTGGGGCGAGGGCACGAACGACGAGATGTGCCTCAACTATTTCTACGTGACCGGCCCGTGACGAGCCGGCCGGCGGTCGACGGCGCAAGCCCCATCGGCTACGCCGTCGCGTCGGCGGTGGTGGCAATTCTCTCGGCGCTCCCAGGTCGCGTCCTCCGCGGGCTGGCGTATCTGGTCGGGCTGTTGGCCTGGACGCTGGGCATCCGCAGGCGGGTGGCGCTGGAGAATCTGCGCCATGCCTTCCCGGAGAAGACCGAGGCCGAGCGGCGGCGCATCGCCAGGGGTGCCTACGTCAACATGGCCCTCGCCGCGCTCGAGGCGCTGACCTCGTCGCGGCTGTCGGACGACGAGCTCGAGCGGGCCGTGGTGACCGAGAACTGGGAGCCCATCGAGCAGGCGATCCGCGCGGGCAAGGGGCTCCTCGTCGCCAGCGCCCACTTCGGAAGCTGGGAGCTCTTCGCCGAGGTCATGGCCCGCCGGGGCATCGCGCTGAACGCGGTGGTGCGGCCGCTCCGTGGTGCCCTCAACGCGAAGATCGTCGAGAGCCGGCGCAAGGCGGGGCTCAAGCTCATTCTCCAGCGCGGAGCCCTCTCGGGCATGGTGCGAGCGGTGAAGCGGGGCGAGGTGGTGGCGCAGCTCGTCGACCAGGTGCTGCCGGCGCGCCAGGGCGTTCAGGTGCCGTTCTTCGGCCGACCGGCGTCGACGACTCCGGCCCTGTCCATCGCCGCGCGGCGCACGGGGGCTCCGGTGTTCGTGGTGCTGGCGGCCCGCGAGGGCGATCGGCTGCGCATGTTCGCGGAAGGGCCGATTCCTGTGCCGGACACGGGCGACCGACGGCGCGACATCGCGCAGCACGTGGCGGAAATCACCGCCGTCATCGAGCGCTACGTGCGCCGCTACCCGGATCAGTGGCTGTGGCTCCACCGCCGATGGAAGGTGAGCTAGGTGCAGCTACAGGCTGACGCGCAGCCCGATGCCCGCTTCGAAGATGGGGGCTGCCACGAAGATGGGCGGAGTGGTCTGTCCTTCTCCGAGATCCTGCGGCGGCAGATCGAGCCCGAAGCGGAACTCGCCACCGGTCTTGCCGTAGTGCACCGCCGTGTACGTCTCGACCTGCAGGTACGACAGCGCGCGGACGAACACGTCGAGCCGAGAGACGAACGACATGTCGCTCAAATTGCCCAGATTCGAGGCAGTGACGCTCCACTGGTCGAGATCTCCGGGCAACCCGATTGCGACCGCGTAGAGCCCGACGTAGTGCTTGCCCGCGTAGAACGGCTGGAACTGACCGCGGGAGAGCAGCCACGGGTACAGCCGCGCGCTCTCGGCGCCGACCGGGTTGTAGAAGTACTCGGCGCCCACCGTGGCCGCGTGGTTCTCGGTGTAGTTGAACGTCCAGGTGAAGCCGCCGCTCGCGAGCAGCTGTACGCCCTCGGGCGAGTAGGCCTCGAATCGCGCCGGCAAAGGCAGCGCGTCGGAGTCGGGGCGCTCGCGCCAGAGCGTGAAGTCGTCGCCGCTGCGCACGGCCAGCTCGCCGTAGACGTCGATGGGCCCCAGCGCCGAGGAGAAGTCGAACCCGTAGCGCGGCCGCCGCCCGGAAACGAACGCGGCGTCGAGGCCGATCTCGGCCTCTCCCAGCACCAGCTCGGCGCGGCCTGCGGCTCCGAGCTTGCCGAGGCGGTCGGCCGGGCCGTCGTTGTCGAGCAGCCCGATGGCGTAGAAGTTCCAGCCCTTCGACTCCCATGGCACGTGCAGCTTCACCATGTTCGCGCCGAGTCGCGCGTCGAAGACGGCCAGCGCGTCCTTGCGCTCGGGGCTCAGAAAGTCGGTGGGGTTCCAGAAGCGTGACGCGCCCCATCGCACGTGCTGCTTGCCCACCGTGAGAAAGGCGGTGCGCGCGACGTCGAACCGGATCCACAGCTGGTCGAGGTCGATGGACGGGTTGGCCCGGGGCGTTTGCACCGGCAGGCCGGGCAACGCCGATGCGGAGGGCTCGGAGGGCTGCGTGGCGTTGTACCGCATGCGGGCGAGCAACATGCCCCGCACCCGATCGCTGGGCCGCGCGTCGAGGTAGCCGTCCACCAGCGCCGGAGCCGAGAGCGGCGCGGTCGAGACGTCGTCGCGCTCGCGCACGGTGGCGAAGGCGCGCAGGTAGAGCGTTCCTCCGACGTCCAACGGATCGGCCTTCTCCTCGTCGGTGTCGAAGCGGCTCTGGGCTGAGGCGCCCGAGAGCAGATCGGCGTCGCGATCCGGAGCGGCCGCGGAGGGCCCAGTCGCCGCAGGCGCCGGCTCGTTCCCGCTCGCTCCGAAGATTGCATCTTCCTTCGGCCGATCCGACCCGCCTGCGGCGGAAGCTCCAGCCGTCTGCGTACCGGCACGCTCGTTCGAGCCTGCGCCGAACAGGGCCTCCTCGCTCGGACGATCGGACCCGCCTGCGGCGGAAGCTCCAGCGGCCTCCGTACCGGCGCGCTCCTTCGTGCCCGCGCCGAACAGCGCATCCGCACTCGGGCGACCTGCCCCGGCGGCGCCTTTGCCTCCATCGGCGGAAATGGGGGCGCGACCGGTCCCGGCGGCACCCGCGCTCGAACGCGCCGAGGTGCCGGTTGCTTCCGTCGCACGCACGCCCGCATCCGCCGGCCCGCCGAACCGGGCGTCTTCGCTCGGGCGCTCCTGCGCGGCGGCGCACAGGGAGGCGAGCGCGGAAACGACGACCAGGGCGTTTCGCCAGCTCACCGGCTCTTGCTCTCCAACCAGGCCTTGGTGAACAGGTTGGCGTCGAGGTTCGAGAGGTCGACCGACTTGATCAGCACCAGCGTCGAGTTCGACTTCTCCACCTCGTCGTAGATGCGGATCTCCTTCGGGAACCACACGTCGCCGTTCTTCGACGGGCTGAACATCTTCTGCCACTTCGGGTAGTAGGCGGTCCGCATCAGCCGGCCGGAAAGGGCGAGCTCCTGCTGCTTGAGAATGTTGTGGGTGGCCTTGTCGACCCACAGCTCGATGACCGGGTAGGCGACGTCGACGTTCGGCTTCGCGGTGAGCTTGAGGTGGTGCACCTCGAACGAGCCGAGCTTGCCCTCGCCGACGTACTCGGGATCGAACTCCTCGGCCAGCCGCGACTCGTCGAAGTCGCGCCGCCGCGAGTTGGTGCCGCCGATGCGCTCGCGCTCGGTGGTGCGCTCCCACTTGCCGGTGTTCGGGTCGTACGACCAGAGGTTCTTGTCGAGCCTCAAATAGCCCTTGCCTTCCTCGCTCTTGGGCTTGGTGAAGAGCAGCATCAGCTTGTCGTCGGCGTCGCGCCGGTACACGAGCAGCTCGCGGACGATGTCCGTCTTGTCCTTCTCCTTCTGTTCCAAATACACGAGCGCCTTGTAGTCGCCCGAGTTCCGCTGGCGGTCGTCGATCTCCTGCAAGAGCTTCACCATCGCCGGCTTGTCGAGCGCCGCCAGGGCGGGAGCGCCGGACAGCAGCACGGCGAGCCCAACGACCGGGAGTGGGAGCGGGAGCGGGGAGGACATCTGGTTCACCCGATGTGATGCATGGCGGTGATCGGCTTCATCCGCGCCGCCAAGAACGACGGGATGAGCGAAACGGCGGTGATGCAGCCGGTGATGAACAGCATGGCGAACACCACCCATCCCACCGTTGGCGTCACCACCAGGTGGTCGTTCATGAGGAACATCTGCGCGCCCACCGGCACCTCGATGTGCGCGGCATTCAGCGCTCTGGCCACCACCAGCCCGAGCATTGCGCCCACCGCGGTCCCGGCGGCTCCGAGCAGGAAGGCCTCGACCACGAACATCGTCAGCACGCCGGTGCGCTGCATGCCGATGGCCCGCAAGGTGCCGATCTCGCGGGTGCGCTCGCGAATGCTGATCCACATCACGTTCATGATGCCGATGGAGATGATGACCATCAGCACCAGCGTCACCGCGATGCCCAGCACCGCGAGGAGGCTGACGATCCACTTCATGAACGAGATCTCGTCCTCCCAGCTCGTCACGTCGAGCTTCTGGCCCGTCCAGTCTTCGCGGTTGACGCTGGGGAACTTCATCCAGAACGGCTGGGGGTTCGGGTCCATCACCGCCCAGCCGGCCTCAACGAGCTTCTTGCGCAGCCGCTCCTGCACCGCGCTCACCTGGGCGCGGTCCTTCAAGTAGAGCTGCAGCGCGCCGGTGGTGTCGGCATTGAGCTGGTACAGCGCGCGGAGCGACGGCTCGTCCATGAAGGTGCTCCACGACGAGAACAGCCCCATGTTGCGCGCGATGGCCACCACCGTCACGTCGGCGGTGTTGTTGACGCCGCGGAAGGTCGGAGCGGCCACGGTCAGCTTGTCGCCGACCTTCACCTCGAGCTTCTTCGCCTGCTCGGCGAAGATCATCATCGAGTTGGGTTTCGCCAAATCGTCGATCGACCCCTGCTCGACGACGACGATCTGTCGCAGGCCGGGCTCGCGGGCGATCTCGATGCCGGTGATGCCCACCTGCATCGAGCCGGTGTCGCTGATGACCTTGGCCCAGCCGCGGCCGCGGGGCGCGACGTAATCGAGCTCGGGCACCTCGCGCTCGACCAGCTCGAGCAGCTTCGCGGCCTGGGTGACGACCGGCGCCGACTGGCCGGCGGTCACCTTGTAGAAGCCGCCGATGTTGACGTGGCCGGTCATCAGCGTGGTGGCCGAACGGATCATCGTCTCCTGCACGCCGACCGAGATGCCGGTCAGCGCGAGCAAAAGCGCGGTGACGAAGGAGATGGCCGCTCCGAGCAGGAAGGTGCGCACCCGGTGCGTGAGGAGGCTTCTCGCGCCGATGAGAAAGAGCCTGAGCACGTCACTCCTCCGTTTGCATCGCCTGCACCGGCGGGACAGAGGTGGCCAGCATCGCGGGGATCCACGTCGAGACGAGGCTCACCAACAGCACGACCAGCATCGAGCCGGCCACGTTGCCCAGGTCCATCGAGGGGTGCAGCCGCGGGCCCGAGAAGAAGAAATACATCTCGTCGCTGAACGCGGGGATGCCGGTCGAGTTGAGCCACGCCATCACGCCCGAGCCGATCAGCGCGCCGATCGCCCCGAACCCCACGCCCAGCATCACCGTCTCGACGAACACCATGCCCAGGACGAAGGTGCTCTGGGCACCGATGGCCCGCATGGTGCCGATCACCTGCCGCCGCTGAAGCGTGGCCATCATCATGGCGTTGTTGATGACCACCATCGCCACCACGAACACCACGCCCACGCCGAAATAGAGCATCGCCTTCAGGAAGAAGACGAACTCGCCCAGCATGCCCGACGCCTTCTGCCAGCTCACCGCCTTGAGCTCGAGGCCCTGGGCCTTCGACAGCGCATCGACGTCGGCGATGACCCGGTCGATCTGCGACGGGTCGTCGAGGATGAGCGCGGCGTTCAGCACCACGCCCGATTCGATCTCCTCCTGCGAGTACACGCGCTTGAGCAGATCCTCGGTGCGCAGCGCCCGGGCGACGCCCGAGAGCTCCTTCGACTCGTCGATGAGCCCCGGAGTGGCCTCGGCCACGATCTGGCGGCCCTCGCCGAACAGCTCGGCCTCGGCGGCGTCGCGCGAGACGTCCTGGGCGCCCGACTGGGCCTTGAGCCGCTCGAGCTCCTCCTTCTTGTCCGCGGTGAGGTAGCCGTAGAGGTCGCGGAAGGACATCAGGTCCATCAGGTTGACCCCGCCGGCCAGCGGCGACTTCTCGAGCCCCATGAAGTTGAACGTGCCGTACACCTTGACGTTGATGCTCTGCACGTACCCGGTGCGGGTGAACGCCTTGATGGTGAGCACGTCGCCCACGCGCACCCGGTAGAGCTCGAGCATCGGCGCCACCTGCTCGTAGAAGATGCGGTAGCGCTCGTGGAAGTTCTCGTCGGTGGTGGCGAACAGCTCGGAGAGCAGCCGCGACAGGTCGGTCTCGGTCGAGCCCAGCGCCTTCTCGAGCCGGGCCACCAGCTCGCGGGTGCGCTCGCCGTCGAGCTGCAGGACGATCTCCTTGGTCTGGGCCTGGTTCTCCTTCACCCACCGCGCGAGCACCGGGTCGGTGGCGATCTTCTTGCCGCTCTGCTCGATGGCTTCCTTGATGCGGTCGAGGCGGCGGGCCGTCTTCAACTTGAGCTCCTCCTCGTAGAAGAACTTGGAGAAGAGGAAGCCGCGCTTGCCCTTGGGCACCATCTCGCCGTCGACGATCTGCATGCGGTCGAACGAGCGCTGGAACGCGTCGAGGTCGGTGCCCACGTACCGCACGTACAGAAGGTCGGCGTCTGCCACCTGCGGGGCGATGTGGTTCTCGAGGAACTCGAGCGAGGCGAACGGGTCGTCGTCGAACGAGGCCCAGAACGCATCCGAGGCGGCGCGCTCGAGGGCTCTGGCGCTCTCGGGGTCGATCGCCTTCTCGTCGACCAGCTGCCGCGCCTTCTGCATGTCGGCGCGCAGCACGCTGATCATCTGCCGGAGGTGCGCCTTGACGCTGTCGATCTTCCGGTCGAGCTCGGGCGCGGGCGCGGGCGCTTCCTTCTGCTGGTTGTAGAGGCCGCGCAGCTTCTCGAGCGCCAGGTCCACCGTGTTGCCCGAGTTGACCAGCGCGGCGTTGATGCCCATGGGCACCACCGTCTTGACGCCCTTCACCTGCTCGAGCGCGCGCTTGATGCGGGAGAAGTCCTCGATCGCGGCCAGGTCGGCCTCGCCCCCCATGTTGCCGTAGAGGGCCAGCTCGTCCTTCGAGCGCGCGGAGTAGATCTGCACGTGCCCGGCGACCGAGCCGACGATGCTCTTCGACATCGCCTCGTCCACCGAGTCGAGCATCGAGCTGCCCACCACCGTGCAGGTGGTGCCGGCGAGAATCAGCGCGCCGATGACGACGTTGATCCAGCTGGTGAAGAGATTGCGGAACGCAATCTGCACCAGCACCCAGAGCCCGGCGATCATGGCGCGGCCTTCGCGGCCGGGGAGGCCAGCTCCTCGCGGCCGGCGATCTTCCCGTCGGCCAGGCGCACCACCGCGTTGGCGTGCGCCATCACCTTCGGGTCGTGGGTGGAGAAGATGAAGGTGGTGCCCTTGGTGCGGTTGAGCTCCTTCATCAGGTCGATGATGTTCTGGCCGGTGACCGAGTCGAGGTTGGCGGTCGGCTCGTCGGCGAGGACGATCTGCGGCTCGGTGACCAGCGCCCGGGCCACGGCGACGCGCTGACGCTGACCCCCGGACAGCTCGTTGGGCCGGTGGTGGGCGTGGCTGGCCAGCCCGACCTGCTCGAGCAGCCCCGTCACCCGCTTCTTGCGCTCGGCCGACGACAGCCGCCGCTGCAAAAGCAGCGGGAACTCGACGTTCTGGAAGACGGTGAGCACCGCCACCAGGTTGAAGCTCTGGAAGATGAACCCGATGGTGTCGAGCCGGAGCGAGGTGAGCTGCCGCTCGGTGAGGGTGGCGGTGTTCTTGCCGGCGACCGAGACGGTGCCGCTCGTGGCGGTGTCGACGCAGCCGATCAGGTTGAGCAGGGTGGTCTTGCCGCTGCCCGAGGGCCCGGCGATGGAGATGAACTCGCCCGGGTAGACCTCGAGGCTCACCCCGCGGAGCGCCGGCACGACGACCTTGCCGAGCCGGTACTCCTTCACGACGTCGACGATCGAGACGATGGGACGCACGGGCTGGCCTGATTAGCGGACCACTCGCCCGTATTCACGAAAAAAAGCGGGGCCCATGGCAGGCCCCGCCCGACATTTTCACCAGGTGGTCAGTACGGCTGTTGCTCCGGTTGCGGCTGGGGCTGCTCTTCGGGCATCTGCTGCTCCATGCCCGCGCCGCCTCGGCCCGGCCCCATGGGCTGGATGCGCGTCGCCACGTTGTTCACCTGGTCCTGCACGGTGAAGGACGCGCGCACCTGCTGACCCTCGCGCAGCTGCTCCTTGGTCAGCCCGCCGCCGAACTGCGTCTTCTGCTCGATGCGCAGCGGCACGATGATGCCCTGGTGGCGCAGATAGAGCTGGTTGCGCTCGACCCTCACCACCTCGCCGGTGATTTCCTGCGGGCCCATCATCTGCGCCTGCCCCGCGCCGCCGGCGCCAATCTGCTCCTGCTGCTGTTGTGGCTGCTGCCTCTTCTCGGCGAGCGCGGCCGAAGACGTCACCAATGCGATCGCGGCGAACCATCCGGTGAGCTTCATCTGGATCCTCCCCTGTTGGGTCCACCCGAAAGCTAAGAGCCGCCCCCGAGTCGAGAAGTGGCCGCGCAATTCTTCGCGCCCGGACGGCGGCTCCCCGGCTGGCCAGCTTGCGATTAGTTGCCCAGCGTCGGTCTTTCCTCTAGCTTGGCTGCTCCATGGCCAACCCCAAGTCTCAGCCGCCGGCCGAGCCGCAGGCGCCAGAAGGGCCTCTCTACCCCGCCATCGAGGGGTTCATCGAGCGCGCCACGCAGGACGAGATCTCCGCGCTGTTCGCCTCCATCAAGGACGGGCTCGAGCAGCTCAAGGGACCCAAGGCCGAGCAGGCCAAGAAGGTGCAGAAGGCCATCGCCGCCACCGAGGAGCTCCTCGCGCACCTGCTCGAAGTGCGCGAAAAGCTTGAGGCCGAGCGGAAAGAGTCGGCCAAAGGTCGGCGCTAAGTCCCCAGTTCGGCTACACTTCCTCTCGACTTTCGAGGCCGCGAGCGCAACCGACCGCCCCCACCGGGCGATAACAAGGGTGGGCACCCCGGAAGAGTCCGGGCATGGAGTCGCCCAGGCAGTAGCGCGTTTCGAAAGGTTTCGCAGCACGAGCCGGTGCCCACGCCGGCTGCACACGGAGGAATTCATGGCTTCTCAGGGACCCAACCGCATCGACCAGACGCCGGTCCGCATCTCGACGAACCTGACCATCGACCGGCAGACCCCGAAGACGGACTTCGGCGATCGCATCAAGCACGGGCTGGACACGGCCGCGGGCGCGGTGGCCAACGGCGCGGCGCTGGCGGCTCCGTTCGTGCCGGGCGGCGCGATCGTCTCGGCGGCGGTGTCGAGCGTGACGCAGATGACCAGCGCGGCCTCGTCGGGCCAGTCGTCGGCGGGCAACTACGCGGCGGCGGCCTACGCGGCCTCGGGCGTGGTGACCGTGCCCGGCACCGGCTCGGGCGGCATCAACACCACCGTGGGCGGCGGGGCTCCCAACCCGAGCAGCATTCCGGGCGTGGGCACCACCGTCACCGGCTCGCCGAACTACATTCCCTCGCAGGGCGGCGGCACCGTGGCCCAGATGAGCTCGGACCTCATCCAGGCCCAGGTGGAGAACGCCAAGCTCATCCAGGTGCAGATGGCGCTGCAGCGCGAGAACCAGGTGTTCAGCACCGTCTCGAACGTGCTGAAGACGCGGCACGACACGGTGAAGAACACCATCTCGAACGTCCGCTGAGCCTTGGGCTGAGCACATAGCTTCCTTCCACAGGGGCGGCCTCGTGCCGCCCTTCGTGTTAGAAAAGGGGCCATGACCGAGAACGCGTCGGAGATCGCCCAAAGCCTCGTGCCGATGCAGAAGCTGCAGGCGATGATCCTCCTCGAGGCCGGCTACCTGTGGATGGACCTGGGCAAGTTCGACAAGGCCAAAGACGTGCTCAGCGGCGCCGCGGCGTTGATGCCGAAGAGCGAGGTGCCGCAGATCGCGCTGGGCACGCTCGAGTTCGTGCAGGGCCGGCACGAGAAGGCGCTCCAGGCCTACCGCGCGGCGCAGAGGCTCGCGCCCAAGTCGGGGCTTCCGAGGGCGCACGCCGGCGAGGCGCTGTTGTTCATGGGCAAGGTGAACGAGGCGATGAAGGAGCTCAAGGCCGCCTGCGACATCGAGCCCGAGGGCGATGGGGCGAGGCTGGCCAGGGCGCTCATCGAGGCGAAGGAGGCCGGGGCGCTCCCGCCGCCGAAGAAGAGCAAGAAGTGAGAACGCGTTCATCGCGAGGGAATCGTCACCATGGGCGTAAGAGGAGTCGGAGGCGGAGGGCGCAAGGGCGGCCCTTCCGGGGCCAAGGGCGGCGGCGCGGTCGGAGGCGCCGGCAAGGTCTCGGGGGCGGGCTTCGCCGGGAAGGTCGATACGGTCGACAAGGCCGACGCGCTGGTGGGGCCCTCGGGGGCAGCTCCCGGTGGCAACGTGCAGGCGGTCGACCCGGTGAAGGCCCAGGCCCTGGAGATCGCCCGCCAGCTCAAGGCCGGCATCATCAAGACGAAGGAGGAGGCCACCAAGAAGCTGGTGGCCGAGGTCCTCAAGCAGAAGGTGCGCATGCAGTCCAAGATGTTGACGCAGCGCATCGCCGATACGATTCAGGACGACCCGCGGCTGAACCAGGCGCTGGAGCGGCTGTGGTCGGCGGGGGCGGAGAAGTGAAACGGACGGGGACGGGAGCGGCGACGGGAACGGGAACGGGAGCGGACTGAGTGGGACTGGGAGAGGACAGGAGCACGATTCTCCAGAAGTACGGGCCCTACGTCCGTTCGCTGGCGGCCACCGTCCGCAAGCAGTTCAACTCGCAGCTCGAGCTGGAAGAGCTCATCTCCTACGGGCAGGTGGGGCTCCTCGAGGCGGCCGACCGGTTCGACCCGAAGGTGGGCGCGAACTTCCTGACGTTCGCCCATTACCGAATCAAGGGCGCCATCTTCGACGGGCTGCGCAAGATGGGCGTTCTCAAGGGCCCCGACGCCCGCACCGCCTATGTAGGCGAACGTGCGACCGCATATCTGGGCAATCTCTCGGATCGTGAGACGGGGGGAGGCAACCGCGGGCACTCGACCGACGATGATGTGAGGGAGATCTCGAACGCGGTGACTGGCCTGGCGATGGTGTTCGCCACCAGTCTGGAAGGAGCAGAAGGCCTGCAGCTGGCGGACGACCAGCTGCCGGCGGACGAGCGGCTGGAGCTCGAGCAACTGAAGACGAGGGTGAGGGCGGCGATCGAGAAGTTGCCCGAGAAGGAGAAGAAGCTTCTGACCGGCTACTACTTTCAGGGCAAGACGCTGGAGGAGGCCGGCGCGGAGATTGGGCAGTCCAAGAGCTGGGCGTCGCGGCTGCACGCGCGCGCCATCGAGCGGCTCAAACAGATGTTGGCGGAGGACGACGCAGCACCGTCCGACGCGAGGAGGCAATCACATGGCGGGACCACTCGCAGGGATCTCGGCGGCGGAGATCGCCAAGCAGAAGCTGGCGGACCAGAGCGTCCAGCAGCCGAAGCAGGGCCCAAGTAAGTTCGACCAGGCCCTGAAGGCCAGAGAGGCCCAGGCTCCGGCCCAGGTCGAGAAGGTCTCGGCGCCGCACGCGACGCAGCAGGTTCAAAAGGCGCGGCAGATCGAGCAGGTCGCCAAGGCCGAGAAGGCCCAGCTCAACAAGGCCACCGGCGTCGCCACGGGCGAGCCGCTCGGTCCCCGCGCGGCCGACCCGGTCGCCCAGAAGGCCGAGGTGCAGAAGAGCACCTCGATGATGGCCCACATGATCGCCGACATGGAGAAGGGCCAGTCGGTCATCGACAAGCTCATCAAGGCCGGCATCTCGGGCAAGAACTTCAACAACGGGGAGCTTCTGGCCCTGCAGGCCGGCATGTACAAGTACGTCCAGGAGCTCGAGCTGACCGGCAAGGTCGTCGAGAAGGCCACCACCGGGCTCAAGGACACGTTGAAGACCCAGGTTTGATCCTTGCCGTAAACCCTCCCGTAAACGTTCCCGTGCCCGATCCCGCTCCCGTCGGTTGAGCTTCGGTTCCAACTGCCGGGAACGGGAGCGGGAACGGGAACGGGAACGGGCAGAGCGCGAGCGGTGGCGGGTCCGTGCGGCCGGAGATACAGTTCGGCCGATGCGCTCGCATGGCGTACCGGTGTCGATCGCGGCCGCGCTCCTCGTCGCGTCGGCGTGCACGGTGAATTTGCAGCACGACCTGGCGGAGGACGACGCCAACGACATCTACGTGCTGCTCCAGAAGAACGGCATCGACGCCAACAAGATCAAGGACGAGAGCGGCAACGAGCCGCGCTACATCATCCAGGTGGCCAAGGGCGACGTGGCCGCGGCGGCGCAGCTGCTCCGCGAGTATTCGCTGCCCAGGCCCAAGGCCGACGGCTTGGGCATCTTCAAGAAGTCGAAGGGGATGATCCCCACCCAGACCGAGGAGCGGGGAATGCTCCTCGAGGCGCTGGCGGGCGAGGTGTCGAACGCGCTGAACCGCGTGCCCGGTGTGCTCGAGGCCCGGGCCATCGTGATGCTGCCCGAGGTGAGCGACCTCACCCAGCCGGACAAGAAGCCGCAGCCCTCCGCCTCGGTGCTGGTGAAATACCGGCCCAAGTCCGACGGCAAGCCGCCGCTCAGCGAGGACGAGATCAAGGCCTTCGTGGCCACCGCCGTGCCGGAGATGAAGAAGGACTTCGTCACCGTGCTGATGACGCAGGCCCTGCCGCCCGAGGCCGAGGTCAACCCCGAGATGCGCATGCAGACGGTGCTCGGCCTGCGCATGACCAAGGCCTCGGCCGAGAAGTTCAAGGTGTTCGTGGCCGTGACCGGGCTTCTGGTGCTGGGCATGGCCGGCTTCACCATCTGGAACTTCATCCGCGGGGGATCGACGTCGGCCGCGCGGCGCCGGCGCGCGAGCTCCGAGGGCTGAGCGGGCGCGAAGGGCGCGCGGCACGCAAAGCGGTGGCCGAAAGCCGCGTGATCGAGCATGGAGCGCTTCTTCGCATCGTTGAGCAAGCGGCAGTCGATGCTCCTGCTCACCGCGGTCACTTTCGGCGGCTCCGACGCAACAGCCGCGCTGGAGCATCTGCCCGCCGACGAGGCCGAGCTGCTCAAGCACCGCGCGAACGAGCTGCTCCAGATTCCCAAGGAGAAGCGCATTCCGCTCTTGGTGCAGGAGATCAAGCGGCTGGTGACGCTGCGGCGGAAGAACCTGTCGGGCGCGGACCCCGAGCGGCTGGCCCTGCTGCTCAAGGACGAGCGCGCCGCGCTGGTCGAGGTGCTGCTCCGGGCGCTGCCGTCGGCGATGGCCGAGCAGGTGCGGCTGCACCTGCCCAAGCGCGACGTGGCGCTGCTCAAGGAGGTCAAACCCGACATCCTCAACATCGTGCGGTGGAAGCTCGAGGAGCACCTGATGCGGGGAGCGCCCAAGAAGGGCGTCTTCAAGTTCACCGACGTGCTCATCCTCCAGCAGCGCGAGCTCATCACCATCTGCGACCGCATGGGGGCGCGCGCGCTGGCCACCGCCATCGCCGGGCTGCCCGACGCCGAGCGCGAGGCGTTCTTGAACGCGCTCCCGCCAGACCAGCGCTCGATGGCGCAGAAGGCGTCGGAGGCGGGCATGAGCCGCAAGCTGAACCCCGACGACGCGCGAACGGTGCTCGAGATCCACGACGCGTTGAAGAACCCGTCGGCCGGCATGCGCAGCGCGGGGACGCAGCGGTTGGCCAGGGCCTGCCTGATGCAGGGCCTCGACTTCGCCGAGCGGCTCGTCGAGCGGCACCCGGGCGAGTTCGGCAAGCTGCTCGCCCGGTGGGTGGAGCGCGAGAAGCCGAGGCCGTTGCGGGGCGACGGCGGGCGAAACGACATCGTGGAGCAGATGGAGCGGCTGGCGCAGAAGGGCATCATCGACCGGCCGATGCGGCTGCCACCGCCGCCGAAGCGCCCCGTGCTGGGCGAGCGAGGCGCACTTCCGTCGAGCTCGGGAGCGATGCTCCCGGGCGGGCGGGTGGTGGCCCCGCCCCCGAGGCCGCCGACGGCGCCGGGGGTGAAAGATTCGCGGGACGCTTCGAGACCGCTGCCGCCGGGTCGGGGGCTTCTGTCGCGCGAGGGGCCGCGGCGCGACGCCATCGCCGAGCGCGAGGCCCGGAGGGCAGGTTCGCCCGGAGCTCCGCTCGGCGGTTACCGCGACCCGATCGCGGCCCGCGAGGCGCGCAAGGCCGGGGCGGCGATGCGCCTGAGGCAGGCGACGGACGGCCGCGCGAACGAGGGGCAGCGCGGCGTCGTGCGCGACGGCCGGCTCGGGCCGGTTCAGGCACCGCGCGAGGTCACCAATCCCCGCATTCTGCGGGACGGCAAGCCCATCGAGCGCTCGGCGCGTGAGGGGACCGATCCGAAGCGGCGGGTGAGCCCGGTGCTCGAGAAGCCGCCCCAGCGCAAATCGCCGGCGCCGGACGGCACGGTGGTGGGCCGCCCGAGCCGGCCGGTGACCGGGTCGCAGCGGGGCATCATCAAGGGGCGGGGCGGTGGAAGAGACGGCGGTTCGGGCTAACATCCCCGGCACGGGAGACCTCTAGATGGCCGACGGACCGGAAGATCGCCGCGGCGGCGCGGTGCGGGTGATCGGAAAGGTCATCAAGGGCGGCGCGGCCTCGTCCGAGGGCCCGGCCGAGATCGCCTCCGACCGGCCCGCGCTGAGGCCTCCGGGCAAGGGCGTGCTCAACGCCGAGCAGTTCGAGGCGATGACCACCGCCTCGAAGATCATCCAGGACGCGAAGGCCGAGGCCGAGCGCATTCTCGAGGAGGCGCAAAAGCAGCGCGAGGAGGTCTTCCACAAGGCCCGAGAAGAGGCCAGGGCCGAGGTGATGGCCGCGGCCACCGCCGAGCTGGCGAAGGCGAAGATGCAGGCCGGTCAGCTGCTCGCGGCGGCCGAGACCGAGTGCGTGCAGCTGTCGCTGAAGATCGCCGAGAAGATCGTCGGCCGCGCCCTCGAGCTCGACCCGTCGCTGGTGGTGGAGATCGCCGCCACGGCGATGGAGAACGTGCGCACCGCCAAGGCGATGATCTTGAGGGTCAACCCGCGCGACGCGCAGCTCTTGAGGGAGAAGCGGCCCAAGCTGATGGAGCTCATCGGCCGCACGGTGGACCTGGCCATCAAGGACGACGCCGACGTCAAGCCGGGTGGCTGCATCATCCAGACCGAGTTCGGCACGATCGACGCCGAGCTGAAGACGCAGCTCGAGATGCTCAAGCAGGTGCTGGTGCCGGACACGGCGAAGCGGGAAATGAAGTGATGATGGGTGGGGCCTGACGGCCAGCGGCCGATGGGGCCCGGGTGTGCTGAAACGGTTTACGGAAATGCGGGCAGAAGGCCCCGAGCAGCTGGCCCCATGGCGATAGACCTCTCCCGCTACCGCGAGCTGGTGAAGGAAGCGCAGACGGTGCGCGTGCGCGGCCGCGTCACCGAGCTCACCGGCCTGGTCATCAAGGCGTCCGTGCCGGGGGTGCGCGTCGGCGAGATGGTGCTCATCCAGGGCCGGGGGAGGAACACGCTGCGGGCCGAGGTGGTGGGCTTCCAGGGCGACCAGGTGATGCTGATGCCGCTCGGCGAGCTGGTCGGCATCGGCCCCGACTCCGAGGTCATTCCCACCGGGAGGCCGTTGACGATCAAGGTCGGCGACGGGCTGCTCGGGCGGGTGCTGTCGGGCCTGGGCGAGCCCATCGACGGCAAGCCGCTCCCCGACGGGCTCATCGACTGGAGCGTCGACCGCGACTGCCCCGACCCGTTCACCCGCATGCGCATCACCAAGCCGCTGCCGCTGGGGCTCCGGTGCATCGACGGGCTGCTCACCGTCGGCGAGGGGCAGCGCATCGGCCTCTTCGCCGGCTCGGGCGTCGGCAAGTCGACCCTCATGGGCCAGATCGCCCGGCAGACCGCGGCCGACATCTCGGTCATCGCGCTGATCGGCGAGCGCGGCCGCGAGGTGCTCGAGTTCATCGAAGACAGCCTGGGAGAGGAGGGCCTCAAGCGCTCGGTGGTGGTCTGCGCCACCTCGGATCAGCCCTCGCTGGTGCGCCTGCGCGCGGCGTTCGTCGCGACATCGATCGCCGAGTACTTCCGCGACCGCGGCGGCAACGTGCTGTTCATGCTCGACACGGTGACCCGTCTGGCCCGGGCGCAGCGCGAGATCGGCCTGGCCATCGGCGAGCCGCCCGCGCGCCAGGGCTATCCGCCGAGCGTGTTCTCGATGCTGCCGCGCATCCTCGAGCGCACCGGCAACTCGGACAAGGGGAAGTGCACCGCCATCTACACGGTGCTGGTCGCCGGCGGCGACATGGAGGAGCCGATCGCCGACGAGGTCCGAGGCATTCTCGACGGTCACTTCATCTTGAACCGCGCGCTCGGCGAGCGGAACCAGTGGCCGGCGATGGACGTGTTGGCGTCGCTCTCGCGCGTGATGAGCCAGATCGTCACGCCCGAGCACAAGAAGGCTGCGGCCAAGCTGCGCGAGACGCTGGCCACCTACGAGAAGCAGCGCGACCTGATCCTGCTCGGCGCGTACCAGTACGGCACCGACCCCAAGGTCGACTACGCCATCGACAAGTACGAGGCCATCATCTCCTTCCTCAAGCAGGCCACCGACGAGAAGGAGTCGTTCGAGGACACCGTGCAGAAGCTCTGCGGGCTGTTCGAGGAATAGCCGAAGGGCGCACATTCGGCGACCCGCTGCGCGACGCGGCGCTCGCTCGGGTATGCTCCGTACCGTCATGCCGCAGTACCGGCTTCAGACGCTGCTCGAGATGCGCGAGAGGGCCGAGGAGGCCGCCAAGCAGGCGTTCTCCGAGGCGATGCAGGAGCTGGCGAAGCAACAGAAGGAGCTTCTGCGCCTCGAGCAGGACCTCGAGAAGCGCAAGCGCGAGCGCAAGGCCAAGGTGGCCGCCTACCTGCAGGAGATCATGGCCAAAGGCGTGGGCGTTTCCGGGCTGACGCAGATGAACCGGTACGAGAACCGGCTCAAGGACGAAGAGGCCCAGCTCGCGCTGGAGATCGAGCGCCAGAAGGAAGTGGTGAAGCAGGCCGAGAAGCTGGTCGAGCAGCGGAGATTCGAGATGGCGGAGGCGGCGAAGGAGAAGAAGGCCATCGAGAAGCACAAGGAGAGCTGGGCGAAGCAGGTGAAGTACGAGCGCCAGATGAAGGAAGAGCTGGTGCAGGAAGAGATCGGCAACGCCCTCTACCTGGCCAGGACGCGCAAGGGCGACGCAGGCGCTGCATCGAGGACGATCGCGAGGCCGCGCGGCAGGCCGAGCGGCTGATGCTGAAGAAGCGGGAGGAGGAGCTCCGCGCCAAGAAGAACGTCGAGCAGGACTCGGCGTTCGCCCGGCTCGTCAACCAGGGCAAGGCCGAGAAGAAGCAGCTCGAGAAGGCGTCGGTGGCCCGGTCGGCCATCGCCCACCTCTTGGAGAAGGAATCGAAGGAGAAGCTCGAGGAAGGCCACCTCGAAAAGGCCGCCGCCGCCGAGGAGCAGGCCCACGGGGAGAAGGCCGAGTCGCAGAACCGCGCGAGGCTTTCGCTCCGGGGGGTCGAGCAGAAGCTCAAGGAGGCCTACCAGAGCGATTCCGAGCGCGCCGCCGAGGGCAAGCTGGCCGACGACGGTGCTGCGGCGCTGGTCGCCGAAGGCAAAGACGCCGACCGGAGCGCGTCTTCCTCCGCCGCCCAGAGCCGCAAGAGCGACGCGAAGGCCACCGACAAGCTGCTCGAGGAGAAGCGCGAGGGGGCCGACAAGGCCGCGTCGACCAGGGGCGGCGCCCGATTCGAGAAGGGCGATCTCGAGTCCGACGCCGACCGGGGCGGAACCTCTCAGAACCAGGGCGGCGACAAGAAGGAGAGCGGCGCTCCGCCGAGCTTCCGTTTCAACCCGGCGCTGATGGCGCCCGTGCCCGTGGCCCAGGCGAAGGAGAACAGGGGCAGCGAGCGCCTTCGGGCCATCGCCAACGAGATTGCCCAGAAGATCGTCGAGCGCGTGCGCGTGGGCACCAACGCCGCGGGCAAGGCCGAGTTCCAGATCGACCTGCGCTCGAACGTGCTCAAGGGCCTGTCCATCAAGGTCTCGGGCGGCAACGGGAAGATTTCGGCGGTCTTCTCCGGAAGCGACCGCGAGGTGCTGAAGCTGCTCCGTGAGCAGTCCGAGCAGCTCAAGTCGGCGCTCTCTGGCCGCGGCCTCACCCTCGAGGAGCTGCGCATCGAGGAGCACCATTGAGCCCTCCTCCGCAGAAGCAGACCAGCGAACGGACGATGATGGTGGAGGCGCCGGCCTTCCACCGGTCGGGCCGGGCGTGGCGCGACTTCCGCTTCACCAACCTCGAGAAGGTCTCGCGCGCGCAGGTGCTTCTCTGCCGCCGGCTCGAGTGGCTCCTGCCCGGCGTGGGCGCCACCGGCCACGTCAACGAGGCGGTGAAAAGCCGTCTGAAGGAGCTCTTCGACGAGGACGTGCGCATGGTGCTCGACTACGTGCACGTCATTCCGCCCAAGCAGCTCCGCAAGTACGTGGGCGAGCCGACCTTCATGGCCGTGCTGGCTCCGCTGCCGCACAAGACGCGCGGCTTCATGGAGGTCGATCTGTCGCTGGCCCACGCGGCCATCGACATGCTGCTCGGCGGTGCCGGCGAGACGGTGGCGCTCCGGCCGCTCACCGACATCGAGGAGGGCGTGATGACCTACGTCCTCATCGAGACGCTGAAGACGCTCGCGCCGAGCCTCGACCCGGGCCTGCCCCGGCTCCGCCTCGAGGGGCTGGTCTCGGGCGTGGACGAGGCGACCGCCATGGTGGCCGAAGAGGCCCAGATGGTGGTGGTGCAGCTCAAGGTCGTGCTCGGCGCGCAGACCGGCTACGTGCGCCTGTTCGTGCCGGCCACGGTGCTGTCGATGGTGAACCCTCCCGCCGACGGCGAGATGCGCAGGATGCGCCGGCGCGCCGACATCTTCGCCAATATCCGCCGGCTGGCAGGGGTGAAGACGTGGCTGCGCGCGGAGATCGGCCAGGCCGAGATCCAGAGCGCCGATCTGGTCGAGCTGCGCGAGGGCGACGTGGTGCTGGTCGACCAGCTCACCGCCCGGCCCGACAAGGGCGAGGGAGGCACGGCGCGGCTCCGCGTCGGCCTGGGGCGGGTGGGCTGGCTCGATGCCGAAATCTCCGTCGAGGCGGGCCGCTACCGGGCCAAGGTGACCGGCTTCCAACCCGGCGAGGCGGCCCGGCAGGCCACCGCCGCCGAACCGGACGGCGGCGCAGAGATGGTCAACACGGCCGACGCGTTCGACGAGGAAGCCAACCCCGACGTGACCAACCCGAACCTCGAGGGGGAGAACGTGGACGAGAGCACGCTGAAGAGCGAGGGAGCCGAGCTGCTCAACGACATTCCGCTGCAGATCGCCGTCGAGCTGGCGCGCGTGCCCGTCACCGCCGAGGAGGTCGTCTCGCTGAGGGTGGGCCAGGTGCTCGATTTGAACCGCGTGCCGGGCGAGCCGGTCGAGCTGTCGGTGAACGGCAAGATCGTCGCCCGCGGCGAGCTGGTCGAGGTCGAGGGCCACCTGGGCGTGCGCGTGCTGTCGCTGGCCTGACCGGGATGGCGGTCGGTCGGCGGTTGCACTACCGTTCGCGTCCGTGAGGCTCGTGCTCCTCATCACGCTCGTGGCGGTCTCTGGTGCCGGCCCGGGAGACGTTCCGGCCGAGAAGGAGGAGGCGGCTGATCCGGCGATGCGCGGGCCCGACGACATTCCCGAGCTGCCGCCGTCGCAGCTGCCGTACGAGGACGCGGGGCTTCTCTGGCAGCTTCTGAAGACGCTGCTCGTCCTCGGCATCGTCGTCGTCGGCATCTACCTGTCGCTGAACTTCGGCCTCCGCAAGCTGATGGGCATTCAGGGAATGCCCGGGCGGGCCGCGGTGGTGAGCGTGCTCGAGCGCGTGCCGCTGGATCAGAAACGCGCGCTCTTTCTGGTGAAGGCCGCGGGCGAGTACCTCTTGGTGGGAGGCGGCGAAGGAGGGCTGTCGCTCCTTCTGCGGCTCGACGCCGAAGCGGTCGAGAAGGCAAGGCGCGAGCAGGTTCCGGCGGTGACGCTGAGCCCGTTCCTCAAGAAGCTCCTCCAGAAGAAGGAGGACGACTCACCGCCCCAGTCGTCAGGGAGCTCGACGTGAACGAGCAGACGCTCACCCGATGGAAGGCGGCCGCGTACGTGGCCGCGACGTTCTTCACGCCTCTGGCACAAGCGGCGGGCAGGCGCGGCGACACGTCTTCGTCCGAGGCCATCGAGCTGGGCAAGGACGCGTTCGCCAACGAGGGCTTCGCCAACCGGCCGCTGGTGCTGATCATCGCGCTGGCGGCGCTGGGGCTCGTCCCGTTCGTGCTCTTGATGGTGACGAGCTTCGTGAAGATCTCGGTGGTGCTCTCCATCGTCCGCTCGGCGCTGGGCACGCAGCAGATTCCGCCCACCCAGGTCATCACCGGGCTGGCCATCATCCTCACCGTCTACATCATGGCCCCGGTGGGTCAGGAGATGTACCGGGTGGCGAACGTGGGGCGCTTCGAGTCGACCCCCCAGGGGCTCATGTCGGCCCAGACGGTGGAGCAGCTCTTCGACGCGGCCAGGCGCGCCAAGGAGCCGTTGCGCGACTTTCTGATGAAGAAGGTCACCGCGAAGGACCGGGCGCTCTTCTACAGCCTGGCCCTGAAGATGCGGAAGGAGGAGGACCGAAAGGCGATCTCCGACCGCGACTTCCTCATCATCGTGCCGGCCTTCGTGGTCTCCGAGCTGAAGGAGGCCTTCCAGATCGGCTTCCTCCTGTTCGTCCCGTTCATCGTCATCGACATGGTGGTGGCCAACATCCTCCTCGCGCTGGGCATGCACATGCTCTCGCCCACGACCATCTCCATGCCGTTCAAGCTCCTGCTCTTCGTCATGGTCGACGGCTGGTACCTCATCGCCAAGGGGCTGGTCGTCGGGTACCTGTAGGAGGCGAGACGTGCATCACCTGACGTTCGTGACGCAAGAGGCGCTCTTGCTCGTGCTGGTGGCCTCGGCGCCGCCGGTGGTGATGAGCCTCATCGTCGGCTTCATCATCTCGGTGTTCCAGGCCACCACGCAGATCCAGGAGCAGACGCTGTCGTTCGCCCCGAAGGTGGTGGTGGTGTTCGGCTGCCTGGCGCTCGCCGGCGCGTGGATTGGCGCGCAGCTGGTGCGCTTCACGTTCCAGATCTTCGACCGATTCCCGTACCTGCTCCGATGAACCTGCAGGAGGCTTTGCGCGCGGTCGCCGACGAGCTCGGCATCAAGGTCAGCCTCACGGTGGTGATGCTGACCATCGCGCTGCTCATGGCCCGGGTGCTGCCGGTGGTCATTCTCTCGCCGTTTCTGGGCGGCGAGGTGGTGCCCACCGAGGTGAAGATCGGCCTGGGGCTGGTGCTGGGGCTGGTGCTCTACCCGGCGGTTGCCGACCGCATGCAGTTCGTGCCGGTGACCGCGCTGCCGTACATCATGCTCCTGCTCAAGGAGCTGTTCATCGGCCTGTGCCTGTCGTTCGTGGTGGGCATGGTGTTCCAGGCCGCGGTCGTGGCCGGAACGTTCATCGACACTATGTCCGGCACCAACATGGCCCAGGTGATGGTGCCGCAGATTCAGCAGCAGGTTTCGCTCTTCAGCTCGCTGAAGCTGCAGCTGTCGGTGACGCTGTTTCTCACCCTGAACGGGCACCACCTCGTCATAGGCGCCTTCGCCGAGAGCCTCGAGGCCATTCCGCTGGATCAGTTCCCCCGCTTCGGTTCGGGCGCGTGGCCCTTCTTCGAGCTGATGCTGCGCACGTTCCAACAGCTCTTCATCATCGGGCTGGCCCTGTCGGCGCCCGCCTTCCTGGCGGCGTTCCTCACCGACCTGGCGTTGGGCTTCATCAACCGGGTCGCGCCACAGGTGCAGGTCTTCTTCGTCTCGATGCAGATCAAGCCGATGGTGACGGTGCTCATCATCATGGTCGCCACGCACCTCATTCTCGAGCGGCTTCTGGGCGAGTACCGCGCGATGCTGAGCTGGCTGAAAGACGCGATCCGGCTGTTGACGTGAGTGGGCCATGGCGGACGAAGGCGGCGAGAAAACCGAGGAACCCACCGACAAGAAGATCCAGGACACCCGCAAGAAGGGTCAGGTCTGGAAGAGCCGCGACTTCACCGGCGTGGCCGTCTTCGTGGTCGGGCTCGGCGTGGTGAAAGCCACCTGGGATCGGATCCAGTCCGAGCTCGAGAAGCTCTTCAGCTTCGCGTTCGATCACCTGGCGCATTCCGACGACCTGATCCGCTCGTCGCTGAACCTCTTGGTGATGGCGGTCATCGCTCTGATGATCGTCACGCTGCCGGTGGCGTTCGGCGGTGCATTGGTGGGCGGGCTCGTCGAGTTCTTGCAGGTGGGGCCGCTCTTCTCGCACGAGCCCTTGATGCCCAAGCTCGAGAAGCTGAACCCCATCGCCGGGTTCAAGAACCTCTTCTCGAAGAAGCAGCTCGTCGAGCTGCTCAAGAACCTGCTGAAGATCGGCATCACCGGTTACGTGGTCTACGGCACCGTGCGCGACTCGGTGGCCCTGGTGGTCGGCACGGTGCGCACCGACCCGGCCACGACGATGACCGTGCTCGGCGAGCTGGTGTTCCGGGTCGCGGTGCGCGTGACGCTGCTTCTGCTCGTCTTCGCCATCTTCGACATCTGGTGGCAGCGGCGTACGTACATGAAGGACCTGATGATGACGAAGGACGAGGTGAAGCGCGAATACAAGGAGAGCGAAGGCGACCCGCACCACAAGGCCAAGCGCAAGGAGATGCACATGGAGATTCTCGAGAGCGCGCAGATGGACGCGGTGAAGGGCGCCGACGTCGTCGTCACCAACCCCACGCACATGGCGGTGGCCCTCGTCTACGAACGCGACAAGCACCAGGCCCCAATCATCGTGGCCAAGGGCATGAACGCGCGCGCCGAGGCCATCAAGCAGCTGGCGAAGGACTCGGGGGTGGCGATTCTGCGCAACGTGCCGCTGGCCAACGCGCTCTACCGCATCGACGTGGGCGAAAAGATTCCCGAAGAGCTCTACGACGCGGTGGCCGAGGTGCTGAGCTTCGTCTACTCGCTCGAGCACCAGAACGCCCAAGGCACGGCATAGCGGGGCGCATCGCGCCGGCCTGGCCCTGCTAGACTCGCACCGGCATGTCCGACGAACCCGAGATTGCCGTCGCGCTCAAGTACGACAAGGAGAAGGACAGCGCTCCGCGCGTGGTGGCCAAGGGCATGCATCTCAAGGCGGAGAAGATCCGCGAGATCGCCAAACAGTACGGCGTGCCCATCATGCGCAACGTGCCGCTGGCCAACGCGCTCTACCGCATCGACGTGGGCCAGGAGATTCCCGAGGAGCTCTACGACGCAGTGGCCGAGGTGCTGAACTTCGTCTACGCGCTCCAAAAGGAGCAACAAGCGAAGGCCAAGCCCGGATAGTTTCTTGCCATGGCGAAGATCAACCAACAGCCGCCGCGCGCGCCGCTCTGGCCCTGGGGCGGCGTACGCTCGGTGCGCGATCGGCTCGTCGACCCTTCCCAGCTCGACCGCAAGAAGAAGGCCGGCAAAAAGGGCGACCCGAAGAACCCCGCGCTGGCGTCGGCCGAGCTGCTCGACTTCATCGGGCCGGCCCACTCGTCGGACGAGCTCAGGCTGCCGATGCCGCCGTTTCCCGCCGGGCACGATGCCGACCTCGAGGCGTTTCAGGACGCGCCGCACCTGGCAAAGGTGGCCGAGCGCGCCGACTCCGACGAGCGACGGGCCATCGAGCGCATGTTGAGCCGGGTTCAGGCACCGCCGGATCGCATCGAGCGCCTCAAGGCGCTGCTCGGGCGCGAAGGGCAGATGCTCGGGCTGGTGCAGAAGCTCAACGACGAGGTGGCCGAGATTCGCCGGCGCATGCGCGAGGAGCAGAAGGAGGAGGGCTTCTGACGGTGGCCGAGAACGCCAAGGGCGAGGGCGCGCTGATCCAGAAGCTCCAGAAGTGGGCCGACGGCAAGGCCACGCTGAAGGAGGTGCGCGGGTACACCGACGAAGAGCTCTACGCGATCGCCCGCACCGCGTACTTCTTCTACTACCAGGGGCGCGTGCAGGAGGCCCGCACGCTCTTTCAGGGCCTCTACGCCGTCAGCCCGACCGACCCGTATTTCGCCAAGGCGCTCGGAGTGGTAGAGTTGGCGGCCGGAAACGCGCAGGGGGCCCTGGCCGCGTACGACGTCGCCGTTCGGCTTTCCCCTGAAGATACAGGAGCTTACGTGGGTCGGGCGGAAGTTCGTTTGACACTGGGGCAGAAGTCGCAGGCGGTGGAGGATCTGCGGCGCGCGCTCCAGGTGGCCTCGGCCGACGACCCGCTCAAGGCCAAAGTTTCCGCGATGTTGGCCGCCATCTCGCGGAGGTGAAAGGAAGGACGCAACACACTCGAGGGAGCCTCGATAATCCAACCAGCATCGGGGAGCGGCTCCCCTCACCAATCCCAAGTCGGAGGAAGCAATGGGTTTCAACATCGGCAACATCCTCAAGTCGGTCGTCAAGTTCTCCATCCCGGTCATTGGTACCGCGGCGGCGCTCTCGACGGCCGCGAGCATTCTGAAGAGCATCACGGGCTTCGGGCAGAACTCGGTGTTCATGGGCGGCCCCGGCGGTCCGGGCAGCTACATTCCGAACACGAACGACTACGTGCACCTGCGGATCCCCAACCCCATCGCCTGGTTCGGCCGGCAGCTGCAGAACCTGGGGCAGTCGCTGGTGGGCATGGGTGACCGGCTCCGCGGCACCCAGACGATTCCGACCGTCTACGACAAGAGCGGCGTTCCGCTGAACGTGCCGGGCCTCGTCGACGGCCGCGCGCAGTACGCCGCGCAGTGGGCGGGCAACTACCAGATCCCCGGCTACGGCTACGTGGGCAACAACGCCTACCTCGCCCAGGCCTACGGCCAGACCGGCGCCGCGACCATCAACCCCGGCCTGACCCCGGGCGGTGAGACCGGCCCGACGCTCGGCCTGGTGAACTCGCTCAACGCGAAGGGCACCGCGCTCCTGTCGCCGACCGAGAAGGCCATCTACGACAAGATCGAGGACCCGAAGCAGAAGGAGCTGTTCCTCCTCCAGAAGCAGCTGCAGTGGCAGCAGCAGCTCTTCACGATGCTGACCAACATCGCCCAGATGCGGCACGAGGCGGCGATGACCACCATCCGCAACTACAGGGCGTAGACAAGCAGATCCAGTCGAACTAGAAGGTGGGTGCCTCCCTCGTGGTGGCACCCACTTTTCTTTTGCGCTCAAGACCATGGCCGACGCGAAGCAGCCGAAACCGGATCCGAAGGCGAAGTCCGGCAGTGAGGGGGGCGGTGACACGGGCGTGGTGAAGGACAAGGAAAGCGAGCGGAAGGAGCCCACGCCCAACTGGGAGCAGGTGCTCTACGCTCCCGAGCGCGTCGAACGCTGGCTCAAGGGAGAAATCACGCTCCAGGAGCTGCACGGCATCTCGGGCCCGGAGATGCTGGAGATGGCGGTGATCGGCTTCTCGCTCTACGAGCAGGGCCGCTACGAAGATGCCAAGGTCATCTTCCAGGGGCTGGCCACGCTCGACCCGAAAGAGGGCTACTACCGCACGGCGCTCGGCGCGGTGTACCTGGCGCAGGAGGAGCTCGACTCGGCCGAGGCCTGCTTCAACGCGGCCATCGAGCTGAACGACAAGGAGCTGGCCTCGTACGTCAACCGCGGCGAGGTCTACCTGCGCAAGGGCAAGATTCTCGAGGCCGCGCACGACTTCAAGCGCGCGGTCGAGCTCGACCCCGAGGGGAAGGACCCGCTCTCGCAGCGGGCGCGCATCCTCGCGGCGGCGGCGCTGGAGACGTTGGAGGCTGCGCAGAAGGAAGCGCAGAACCAGCCCAAGGCCAAGCCGAAGGCCGAAGCGAAGCCGGCATCGGGCGGGGCCAAGGCCTCCAGCAAGGGCGCGTCGAGCACGAAGAAGAAGTGACGTTGTCGGCTGGGGCGGCGCATGGCCAGCGATGAACGCGGCGGCCAGAGAAAGCCGCCGCGCGTCGAGGTTCTGTATTTCCCCAAGAAGCCGAAGCCGGCTCAAACGGGGACCACGCACGTCGCGCGCACCCGCACGAAGACGCTGACCCTGCCGGAGTTCCGGCCCGACGACGACGTCGTGACCCAGCCGCACTACGAGCCGCCGGAGGAGCGGCCCGCCCGAGCGACGCCGCCCATTCGCGACCGGAGATCGAAGCGGGGGCCCAGGCCCAAGGTGCAGGGCAAGCCGTCGGCGCGGAGGCGCACGCCGCCCGAGCCGTTCCGGCCCATCGAGGTCGACACCGATCCGGCGCTCCGGTACCACAAGGAGAAGGTCGACCAGATGCTGCAGGCGAATGCTCCGCACGAGAGCGGAGAGCTGTCTCCGCAGCGGCTGGCCGAGCTGTCTCTGTACGGGCACCGGCTGTTCGAGTCGGGGCGTCTGCACGAGGCGCGGGTGGTGTTCGAAGGCCTCGTCGAGATGAACGTGCGGGACGCCTTCCCGTACACCATGCTCGGCACCGTCTACCTGGCGCTGGGAGCCCAGGACCGGGCGCTGGCCCTGTTCGAGGCGGCGGTGGAGCTCGACCCCAACGATTTGGCGGCCCTCGTCTACCGCGGGGAGATCCGCCTGAGCCGGGGCAAGCTGAAGCCGGCGCTCGACGACTTGAACCGGGCCATCTCCATGGGGCTGGGCGACGACCCGTTCGTGCAGCGGGCGAAGCGCCTGGTCCGGCTGGCCCAGGACATGGCCCAGAAGCGCCGCTAGGAAAGCCTGGCTGGTGCGTTGGCGCACCAGTCGCCGCGCAAGTGCCCGAAATCGCGTCGCGTGGCGGACCCCAGGAAACTTCCGAGCGTAAATGGGCGATACTTCCATCGACGGAGATTTCCGCATGAGCACTCAGAAGGTCGGCGGCCCCTCCACGAATCCGATCCGCTACTCGTCGACGGCGAGCCCGCAGGTGTCGACGCCGCAGGCTTCCCCGGTCGGTTACACGTCGGCGTCGACCTTCTCGAGCTCGCAGTCGGCCTCGAGCAAGAAGCTCTCGGGCAAGGAGCTGGAGAACGCGCTCTTCAACCTCGACATGATGCGCAACCTCTTCAACATGATGGAAGAGGGCAGCAAGAAGATGATCGAGGAGATGAAGAAGGCCCTGCGCAAGATGGGCCTCGAGGTGCCGGAAGAGGTCAGCGTGCCCGGCCTCGCCACCATGTGGGATCAGTGGGCCTACCGCGAGGCGGTCAAGCTGGGGATGCCCGAAGAGGACGCCAAGAAGCGCTTCCTCGGCTGACGCCGCGTCGCTGTTTCACCGGCCATCCATCGCCGGTAGGATTCGCGGCCGATGGCCGAGAAGCGGCACGAGCTGGGCGGCTATAGCTTCGTCTTCCCCGACTGGTGGGGCTATACCCAGGTCAAGCGCGCTCCCAACCTCGAGCTTCTGCAGTCGGTGGCGTTCGGCCCGACCACGTTCGAGGTGGTGGTGGTGCCCGGCCAGGGGGGTGACGCCCAGCGCGACGACTTTCTGGTGCAGAGCCGGCGGCAGTATTCGCCCCGCGAGGAGAAGCAGGGGCAGATCGAGCTGGCCGGCGTGCTGTTCAAGGCGCTGAGGTTCGTGCGCCCCCGCGGCATGGGCGGCAAGGCGGCTGCGGTCGAGGTGTTCGCCGGCGCGGCGAATGGCGACCTGCTCGCCTTCGTGCTGTCGTTCCACGAGGAGCGCGACGAGCTCGAGCGCGTGCGCGGCCACGCGATGAAGGTGATCGAGGCCGCATTGCAGTCGAAGCGGTGATCGCTCGGGCAGACGGCAAAACCAAATGGAGTAGACTGCCCGCGGATGCTGTCGAGCAGATTCCTCAACCGCTATTCGGACATCGTCCTGGCGGTGCTCGTCGTGGCCATCGTCGGGATGATGATCGTCCCGCTCCCGACGCTCCTCCTCGACATCCTCCTGACGCTGAACATCAGCCTGTCGGTGGTGATTCTGCTCATCTCGCTGTACGTGCCGCACGCGCTGAAGCTGTCGGTGTTCCCGACGCTGCTCCTCATCACCACCATGTACCGGCTGGCGCTGACGATCTCGACGACGCGCCTCATTCTGCTCACGGGCGACCCGGGCGAGGTGGTGACCGCCTTCGGCCAGTTCGTGGTGCGCGGCAACTTCGTCGTCGGCGCGGTCATCTTCGTCATCCTGGTCATCGTCAACTTCATCGTCATCTCGAAGGGCTCGGAGCGCGTCGCCGAGGTGGCCGCCCGCTTCACCCTCGACGCCATGCCCGGCAAGCAGATGTCGATCGACGCCGACCTGAGATCGGGCGCCATCGACATGGAGGAGGGCAAGCGCAAGCGGCGCGACCTCGAACGCGAGAGCGCGCTGTTCGGCGCCATGGACGGCGCGATGAAGTTCGTCAAGGGCGACGCCATCGCCGGCATCATCATCACCGTGGTGAACATCGTCGGCGGCCTCATCATCGGCGTGATGCAGAAGGGCATGCCGATCGGCGATGCGGCCAAGAAGTACACGCTGCTCACCATCGGCGACGGCCTGGTGGGAATGATTCCCGCCATCCTCATCTCCACCAGCGCGGGCATCATCGTCACCCGCGTGGCCGGCGAGGAGGAGGGTGCGCACCTGGGCAAGGACGTCACCTCGCAGGTGACCGCCTACCCGAAGGCCATCACCATCGCCGCCGGCATGCTGGCGGTCTTGGGGCTCATCCCCGGCCTGCCCACGGTGCCGTTCATGATTCTGGCGGCCACCTGCGGCGCGGGCGGCTACCTGATGCTCAAGCGGCAGAAGAAGATCGAGAGCGGCGAGCTCGACCCGGCGATGGAGAACGAAGAGAACGGCGAGGCGGCCCAGGAGGGCCCCAAGTCGGTCGAGCCCGGGCCCAAGGAGCCGCTCAACCCCGACAGCGAGCTGTTCATCCCGGTCGTCACGCCGATCGTCCTCGAGGTCTCGGACGCGCTGGTGCCGTTCGTCGACTCGCGGCAGGACGGCGGGCGCTTTCTGTACGAGCTCATCCCGTTCATGCGCGACGGGTTGTTCGTCGAGCTGGGCGTGCGCTTTCCCGGCATCCGCGCCCGCGGCAACCCGAACCTGCCGCCCGGCGCGTACCAGATTCAGATCAACGAAGTGCCGGTCGTCACCGGCCAGGCCACGCTGGGGCACATTCTCGTCAACGACACGGTCGATCGGCTCAGGCTGATGAACGTGCAGGGCTTCGAGGCGGTGAACCCGGCGACGCGGCAGCCGGCGGCGTGGGTGCCCGAGCAGCACAAGGAGATGCTCGAGGCGGCGGGGCTGACCACCTGGGACGTGCCGGGCTACATCATCCTGCACCTGGCGGCGGTGCTGCGCCGGCACGCGCGCGAGTTCGTGGGCGTGCAGGAGGTGCAGACCATGCTCGACCAGCTCGAGAAGGCCTTCCCCGCCATCGTGAAGGAGGTCATCCCCAAGGTCGTGAGCGTGCTCAAGCTCACCGACATTTTGGGGCGGCTGGTGGAGGAGGAGATCTCGATTCGCGATCTGCGCGGCATTCTTCAGGCGCTGGCCGAGTACGGGCAGGTCGAGCAGGACAACGTGATGCTCACCGAGAACGTGCGCGCGAGCCTCAAGCGCTACGTCTCGCACAAGTACGCCCGCGGCACGAACACGCTGGTCGTCTACCTGCTCGACCCGCAGATCGAAGAGGCCATTCGCTCGAGCATCAAGCGGACGTCGGCCGGCACGCACCTGGCGCTCGAGCCCGACATCGCGCAGGAGATCGTCCAGGCGGTGAAGAACGAGTGCGGGCATTTGCCGCCCACGGCGCAGCGCCCGGTCATCCTCACGGCGATGGACATTCGCCGCTACGTGCGGAAGCTGCTCGAGTACGAGTTCAACCCGCCCTTCTCGGTCGTCAGCTACCAGGAGCTGTCTCCCGATCTGAACATTCAGCCGGTGGCGCGCATCAGCACGCGGTGAGGCCACCGGGCGGTTTCCAACGGCATCTCGTTCGGTGAGAGACGCGCCGGCGAATCGGTGCGGCCGACCTTCGAGGCGTCGAATGCGACCGAGGTGAGGCTCTTCGATCAGGTTGGCGGCGAGGTGCCGCTGACGGGCGATGCATCCTCGGGCGAGGCCGTGGCGACCCCGCGGCGGTCGACGTTCTATGTGCTGTCGGCGAAGGAAGAGGGAGGCCGCGACAGCGCCTTCGCCTACGTCGAGGTCGATCGGCCGCTCGGCGATGCTTTCCTGGTGGCGGTGCCGCCCGAGGTGCGGCCCGGGGCCAGAAGATCACGCTCTCGTGGCGGGCACGGCGAAATCTCGCTGACTGAAGCCGGTGCGGGCAGGCTCAAGACCAGGGCACGATGAGCACGAACGGGCTGTTCGCGTTCGGTTCGACGCTGCTGAGCAGCGCGTACTTGAGCAACGACACGAAGCCGGCGACGACGGCTCCGAACGCCGTTCCGAATCTTCGCTCAGAGCGACAGTCAGCTGAGCTTTCAGGTGAAGCTGTTCGACAGCGGCGTCATCGAATTCCACCATGGGGCGATGACGCCCGACCCGGGACAGACCACGGGGGCCGATCGCGCCTCGGGCAGCAGCGCGACGACGTGGATAGAGAGCCCGACCGGAAGCGACGCCCTCGTCGTCAACATCGAGACTGCCGGCGGGATTCAGCCCAACAGCGGCTACCGGTTCACGCCGTGAGGTGAGGCCCGCGGCGAGGGGCGGCTTCACACCCCGGCCAGCACGGCGATGACCAGCACCAGGGCGAGCAGCGCGAAGATGCCCATCGCCGCCAGCGGAATGAGGTTCTGCTTGGCGACGGCCATGACGTTGGCCTTCTCGTCCTCGGCGGCGCCGTCGGCGGGGGCGTCGGCGGCCTCGCCGCCCTGCTCACCACCGCCGGTCTTTTGTTGCGAGGCGTCCTGAGCGGGGGCTTCTTCGGCCGGGGGCTGGGCTTCTTCGCCCTCCTCGGCGGCGGTGTCCTTGCCCTCCTCGGACGGGGACTCCTCGGCGGCCTCCTCCTCCTGGGCCTGCTCCGCCGCACGGCGCATCGCCGCCTTCTCCTCCTCGCTCGGAGCGGGCTCCTGCGTGGTGGCGGCGACCTCGTCGTCTTCGGGCAGCACCACCGGCGCCTCGCGTACCTCGGAAGGGTCGAGGTACAGCAAACGGATGCCGCCGATCTCGAGCTCGTCGCGGTCCTTCAGCGTGCGCCGCGAAGTGCGCTTCTTGTTGACCTTGATGCCGTTGCGGCTGTTCAGGTCCTCGACGTGGGTGCCCGACCAGTCGCGGCGGATCTTGCAGTGGCGCCGCGACACCAGGTCGTCCTTCAGCACCACGTCGCAGGTCTCGTCGCGGCCGACGATGATCTCCTGCGCGTCCTGAATCTCGATGCGCTGGCCCTCCTTGGGGCCGTTCATCACGCGGAAGTAGGGGTTCTCCTTCGCGGTCGAGAGCCCCTTGAGCACGTCCTTCACCACGTGCCGGGCCACCATCGCCGTCGAGCCGAGGTCCTGGCCCTTGGGCTGGTCGGCGACGCGGTCGAAGGTGAGGTCGAACTGGGCGATGGCGATGACGTCGCCGTTCCGGAGCAGCCGCTTCTCGCCCTTGGGCAGCGACTGGCCGTTGATGCGCGTGCCGTAGGCCGAGCCGAGGTCCTCGAGGAAGAAGAGCGAGCCGTCGCGGCTGATGCGCGCGTGGTTGCGGCTCACCGCCTGCTGCGAGAGCACCAGCTGGCAGCCCTTGTCGCGGCCGATGGTGATGACCTCGTCGTCGAGAATCACCTCGGTCGCCTTGTCGGCGCCGCCTTCCTCGCTGCGCTGTCTGACCAGGAGCCGGACGCTCATGAGGCGAAGTGGCCGAAAGATCGCCTTCGGCTAGTCGTTGCTCCCCACGTACTGCTGGCAGCTTTCGACTTCCTTGGGGTACTCCTCGGTCTCGGCGAACTTGAGGAAGTTCTTGCAGGCGATGGTGGCCTCCTTGGTGCGCCGCTCCTCGCGGTAGACCTCGAACAGGCCGTAGTGGCACGGAGCGTAGCGGCCGTCGAGCTTCACGCACTTGCGGTAGGCGCGCTCCTCCTCGTTGCGGAGGCCCTTGTCCCGATACGTCCGGGCCAGCGCGTACATCGACGCGGGGGTGTTCTCGCCGCTCAAGGTGTCCTTCACCTCTTTGAGGGTGGGGTCGAGCAACGCGCTCTTCCTCGCCACCACCGCGGCGTTGTTCCGGCACTGGGCGTGATTGGGGTCGGCCTCGAGGCAGCTGGTGAAGGCATCGCGGGCCTCGGCGTACTTGCCTGCCTCGGAGTACGCCAGGCCCAAATTCATCCACGCCTCGGCGTAGCTCGGGTCGAGCGAGACCGCCTTCTGCAATTCCTCGATGGCTTCCTCGTGGGCGCCGTCCTCCATGGCCATCACGCCCAGCCACAGGTGGGGGTCGGCGATCTCCGGCCGCACGGCCACGATGGTGCGCAGCTCCTTTCGGGCCTTCTCGCGCTCGTTCAGGCCCTTGAAGGCCAAGGCCAGGTTGTAGCGGGCCTCGACATAGTCGGGGTTCACCTTGAGCGCGCGCTGGAAGTTGTCGTGCGCTTTTCCGTACTGGTGCTCGTTCAGGTAGATGAAGCCGAGGTTGTTGTAGGCCTGGGCCTGGTCCTGGTTGTAGCGGAGCGCCTTGATGAAGTGCTCCTTGGCCTTGTCGGTCTGGTTGCGCTTGAGCGCGATGAGGCCCTTGTTCACCCAGAGGTCGGCGTACATGGGCGAGAACTGAAGCCCGAGGTCGCACTGCACCTCGGCCTTCACGAGCTCACCCTGCCCGATGTAGATGGCGCACAGCTCGTTGCATTCGAGCGCGCGCGGGTGGGGCGGAGGAGCCGACACGCAACCGGCCAGCGCGAAGGCGAAGAGGACGAGACGGCGCATCGGGGCGAAGTGTACGGGCACGACCGGGGCAGTTCAACGGTCGCCGGACGAATTCGTGGCTGATTTCGCCACGTTAGCCCTGTAGGATGGACGCGTGCGTCGACTCTCTTGGACGGTGTGCGGCTGCCTTTTGTTGCTCGGCACCGAGGCGTCAGCCCAGTTCGCCAACCGCAGCCTGGGTCTGTCGGTCGGTTACGCGAAGCTGAACACGGACCAGCCGTTCGAGTGGGCGGCGCCGATCAGCCTCGAGTCGTCCTTGTACATCGAGAACGGCTTCGACCTGACCTTGCGGCTGCCGCTGATGATCGTCACCTCGCGGGTGACGGGCCGGCAGAGCGTGGGTGCGGGCACGAGCCTGGGCGTGCGCTACCTGTTCAGCGAGGAGACGCTCAGGCCCTACGCCGGCGCCGAGCTGGCGTTCCTCTATTTGTTCCGCGATGACGCCGGGCAGCGCGCCTTCTTCGGCCTCGGGCCGCACGCGGGCGTCGACTACTTCGTGGGCGACTCGGTGTCGATCGGGCTGCGCGGCTTCTTCAACCTGTACGTCATGCTGAACGTCGACCCGATGAGCTCGTTCGGAGCCCAGCTCGTCGTCTCCACGTACTTCTGAAGTCAGCGCGCCCGCAGCCGGCGCTTCACGAGCTGCTTCTTCTCGGCCGAACGCTTCGCCAGCGCGGCCGCCACGAGCAGCACCAGCTTCTCGTCCGAGAGGTGGGGCGGCTTGTAGAAACCCACGTCGTCCTGGAGGTGGCTCGAGAGCGCGGCGAAGAGCTTGAGGCGGGCTTCCATGCCCAGCTCCTCGCGGCGGATGGCCGCGGAGAAGATGACCTCCTCCTCTTCGGTCGTGAGCCGACCGACGCGGGCGATGAAGTCGGCCTCGGCGAGGAGCTGCGTCTCGCCCTCGGGCCTGGCGATGGCCGCGGGGATCTTCAGCCGTCGCTCGCGCACCACCACGGTGCCGGCCAGCATGTCGCCGAAGCGCTGGTGCGCGGACGAGAAGAGCGCGGCCGCGCCGCCGACCAGGTACAGCACCGGGAGCCGGTCGAACGGTCGGGCCAGGTTGCGCAGCGCCGCGTGGTAGAAGCCGATGCGGACGCCGCTCTCCTGGATGATGCGGAGGCCGAAGGCGCGCTTGCCGATGGTCTGGCCGCTCCAGATCGTCTCGAAGAAGATGGCGTAGCCCCAGTCGATGAGGAACCACACGACGAAGAAGAGCGCCGAGGCGAAGCCGGGGAAGGCCACCATCGCCACCGACAGCACCTGCATCGAGACCACCGTCAGGCCGATGACGATGACCGCATCGAGCAGCCAGGCGAGAAAGCGGCTGTACAGCCCGGCCAGCACGAAGTCGAACTCGACGTACTCCGGCGTCAGCACGCGGTGGCTGCCATCGAGCAGGGCCATGCGAAGAGCGTAGCGCAGGACGCGTCCATCCGAACGGCCGGTGCGCTAACGTACTCGCCGATGGAAGTCGCCGAATTCGTCGACGCGAAGCGCCCGCGGTGGAGGGCGCTCGAGCGGTTGCTCGACAAGGCCGAGACGTCGGGCCTCAAGTCGCTCTCGCTCGACGAGGCCCGCCACCTCTCGCGGCTCTACCGCGGCGCCTCGTCGGATCTCCTCTGGGCGAGGGCGCACTCCGCGGCGGCGGAGATCTGCGAATACCTGAACGACCTGGTGGGCCGAGCCTACGCGCTGACCTACCCGGGCCAGCGGGCCCGTTTCGCCGACGTGGTGGCGTTCCTCTCGCGCGGCTTTCCCGACCTGATGCGCCGCGAGATCCGCATGTACCTGGCCTCGCTGCTCATGTTCCTGGCGGGCGGCGCGTTCGGGTACCTGGGAATGATCTTCGACCCCGATGCGGCGCACTACCTCGTGCCCGAGGAGCACCTGAAGCTCGACCCGGTGAAGCGGGCGAAGGGCGAGGCCGAGCGGCGCAACATGACCGCCGGCGAGCAGGCCGAGTTCTCGAGCTTTCTGTTCACGCACAACATCCAGGTGGCTTTCTTGGCCTTCGCGCTCGGCGTCACCGTGGGCATCGGCACCGCGCTGATGCTGTTCTTCAACGGCGTGCTCATCGGCGCGCTGGCGCAGGTCTATGCGGCCAAGGGGCTCGCCGGTTGGTTCTGGGCGTGGATCCTCCCGCACGGCATTCCCGAGATCACCGCCATCTGCATCGCCGGCGCTGCGGGGCTCGTCATCGCCCGCGGGCTGGCTGCGCCGCGCGGGCTGCCTCGCGGGGTGGCGCTGCGCAAGGAGGCCATCACCGCCATCCGGCTGCTCCTCGGCACGCTGCTCCTCTTCGTCGCCGCCGGCTTCATCGAGGGCACGGTGTCGCAGATCCACCCGCCGAAGCTGTCGGTGGCGTTCAAGATCACCTTCGCCGTGGTCGTGGGCGTGGGCGTCTACGCTTATTTGCTCTCGAGCTACTTGCGGCGCGACGGGGCGTCGGCGTGAGCTACTGCACGCCCCCGGCTGCGGCGGCGATGAAGTACACGATGCTCATGAGCAGGGACAGCCCGCCGAGCACCGCTCCGGCGATGGCCAGGCCCTTGCCGGTCTGCGTCGGGTCTTGATCGATCTGCTTCATCGCGATGACGCCGGTGACGATGGCGGCAATCGACGCGAACGGGACGCAGCAGAGGATTCCCAACACCAGCGAGACGATCGCCAGCGTGTTCGTCTTCTGTCCGGCGCCGGCCTGAGCCACCTGACCGGGATGGGGCTGCTGCCACTGCGGTGCGGGCTGGACCTGCGGCGTGGCGTAGGTCGGCTGCTGGTAGACCTGCGGCTGTACCGGCGCGGGAGCCGGCGGTGGAGGAGCGGCCGGCGGTGCCATGCCGGCGGCGCTCGGAGCATCGAACACCGCGGTGCACGCACTGCACATCACACGCTGGCCGGGCTGGGCTTCGTTGGCCTGGCCGCAGTTGGGGCAGAAGACCTTCATGGGTGCTCGTTTACTTCATCACAGCGCGCCGCGCGATTTGATTTCGAGGTAGCGGTTCACCGCGGCCAGCGAGAGCTCGTCGGGAAAGACGTCGATGAGCTGCACTCCCTCCTGGCCGATCTTCGCCTTCATCTGCTCGCGCTCGGAGAGCAGCTCGGACGCGACCGCGTGCTGGAAAGCCTCCTCCGCGGAGGGCGGCGGCGTGCGGAGCAGCGCGGTCAACGCGGTGTCCTTCACCGTCAGGCACAGCGGCACGTGCCGGCGCGCCAATCGCCGCAGCGGGTACACCATCGTGCTCGCCTGATCCTCGTCGAGGAAATCGGTGAAGACGCAGAGCAGGCTTCGCCGCGCGACGCGCGTGTTCAGCTCCTTGAAGAGGGCGAGGAAGTCGACGTAGGTCAGCGCCGGGTGCGCTCCGTAGAGGACGTCGACGATCTTCCGGTACTGCGACCGGCCCGCTCCGGGCGCCAGGTAGGCCTGCACTCCGTCGGCGAACACCACCAGCCCCACGCGGTCGCCGTTGCGCACCGCCACGAACGCGAGGAACAGGGCCGCGTTCACCGCGTGGTCGAGCTTGGTCAGCCCATCGACCCGCGCCGCCATCGAACGCCCCGCATCCACGCAGATGATGACGTTCTGCGAGCGCTCGGCCTCCATCACCCGGGTGACCGGCTTGTTGCGGCGGGCGGTGGCCTTCCAGTCGACCTCGCGCACCGAGTCGCCCTGCGCGTAGTCGCGGAGCCGCGCGAACTCGGTGCCGCGCCCGTCGCGCCGGAGCTGCCTGAGCCCCAGGTTCACCAGGTCCAGCGCCGCGCCCGAGAGGAGCAGCCGGCTCGCCCCCCGCAGGTCCGGGAAGACCGACACCGCCGCCTGCGCCGGCACGATGCGCTCCTGCCACATGAGCCCCAACGGGCCGCGCACGCGCAGGTTCAGGTCGCCGAACGAGAACTTCCCCCGCTTGGTCGGCGTCGCCCGGTATGTCGCCTTCGAGCGGCTCTTCGTCGAGAGCAACAGCTCGAGCATCTCGGGCTCGGCCTCGAGCTCTTCGGGCACGTCGTCCTTGACGATTACGAACACCTCCCGGCCCGAGCGGTTGATGAGGTGCAGATCGATTCGATTCGGCGCTCCGACCGAGAGGCGAGATGGCACCTCGCGCCAGATCTCGAGGCGGATCTCTTTCGCCAGCGTCCAGTCGACGACGGCCAGCCCGAGGAGGAAGAAGTCGAGCAGCAGCACCAGCGACCACAGGCCGCCGAAAAAGCCCGCCGCCATCGCCGGGAGCGACAGGAGCGACAGGCTCAGCCAGAGTCGCGTGGTGGGGACCATCGCCGGCCGCTCAGCGGGGCACCTCGACCGCGTTCACCACCTCGCGCAAGACGTCGGCCGGCGTGGCGCCATCGAGCTCGGCGTCGGGCGAGAGGAGCAGCCGGTGTTTGAGCACCGGCGGGGCGAGGTAGCGAACGTCGTCGGGGGTGACGAACGGGCGCCCGCGGAGCGCCGCCAGCGCCTTCGACGCGAGCAACAGGTGTACGCCCGCGCGCGGACCGGCTCCGAGGCGGATGCGGGGCGAACCTCGCGTGGCCGCCACCAGCCGGCGGATGTAGCCGATGACGGCCGGCTCGACCGTCACCTCCTTGAGCGCCTGCCGGGCCTGCATCACCTGCTCCTTGCTCACCGCCGGCTGCACCCCGGCGCGGTTCAGATCGCCCGCGTCGAAGCCCTGGTGCACCTGCTGGAGAATGGCGTCCTCCTCCTGCTCGGAGGGGTAGCCGATCTCGATCTTGAAGAGGAACCGGTCGAGCTGCGCCTCGGGCAACGGATAGGTGCCCTCGGACTCGACCGGGTTCTGCGTGGCGAACACGGTGAACAGCGGCGAGAGGGCGATGAGCCGGCCCTCGAGGGAGACCGAGCGCTCCTGCATGGCCTCGAGCAGCGCCGACTGCGTCTTGGCCGGGGCGCGGTTGATCTCGTCGGCCAGAAGCAGGTCGGTGAAGATCGGCCCGCGCACCAGCACGAACGACTGCGACTTCAGGTCGAAGATGCTCGTGCCGAGAATGTCGGCGGGCATCAGGTCGGGCGTGAACTGAATGCGCTTGAACTCCGAGCTGATGCTCTTCGCGAGCGCCTTGGCCATCAGCGTCTTGGCCACGCCGGGCACGCCCTCGAGGAGAATGTGCCCGCCCGCGACGAGGCCGCACAGCATCAGCTCGAGCGCCTCGTCCTGACCGACGACCGCCTTGCGGACCTCCTTCAGCGCGGATTCGCGCACCGCGTTGGCGGTGGCCACGGCGTTGGCCGGCATCGGCTGCAGGGGAGCAGTGGAGGAGGGGAATGTCATGACGCACGCCTCATAGCAGATGGATTCGTCGCCGCGCGGGGGCCTGCGGGGGCCGACCGGGCCTTCTTGAGACTTCTCGCGCTCGCCGCCTTCCTGGCGAGCTCGGTGAGGGTCGACTCGGAGTCGACCGCGTTCGACGCCTCGAGCACCTCGAGCAGCGCGGCCGAGAGGTCCTTCCGCCCGCGCGATGCGAGCGAACGGGCCACCTCGCCCGGCTCGGATCTCGCCGGCAGCCCCGCCGAGCTGGCGAAGTCCTGCGACAGCCCGCGGGCGATCAGGCTCGCCGCGTACTGGAAGTGGCGGCCCTCTCGGTAGAGCCGGCTGGCGGCGAACAGCGCGTCGGTCGAGCCCACGCGCACGTCCTCGGGCGGTGGACGCGGTCGCCCGAAGCGGCGCAGCGCTCCCGCCCAGAGCACGAGCCCGAGGAGCAGCTGCGCGGCGGCCCAGTGCAGCCCGTAGCGTTTGGCGAACTCGGAGATGGAACGGTCCGACGTGAAACCGTGGTGGAACTCGTCGAAGGCGACCGGACCGGTGGCGGAGACGGCGGACAACAGCGAAAGCCAGAACTGCGCGTTGTCGGCGCGGGCCAGGGCGCGGTTCATCGCCAGCTCGGGCGCGCCGATGACGATGACCTGCCCCTGCCCGTACGGCACCACCGCGGCCACCGCCTCGGCGGAGTGATCGTCTACCAGGAGCGGCACCGCGTCGTCGGGCAGCTCGAGGTAGTTGCGCACGTGTGCCTCGACGCGCTCGACGCCGACGGTCCAGGGCGTCGGCTGGGCCGGCACCAGCTTGCGCATCGCGAGCTCGCGATCGGCTCGATGGAGGCGCACCTCCAGCGCATCGAGCAGCGGGTTTTGGCGGTGGTGCCACGGCGCGTACACGAGCGTGGCCCCTTTCTCGAGGTGCTCGAGCAGCTTCTTCCGCTCGTCGCTGGTGACCTTCTGGGCGCGGAAGCGGTTCCAGCCGGTGTGGAGCCGTTCCTCCTCGTCCTCCTCGTCGACGCCGGCGTCCGGGCCGAGGAAGAACGGGGGCGGCTTCGCCTCTTCCTCCTCCTTGTCCTCCTCGTCCTCGCGCCTTTCCGGCTCGAGCTCGACGGCGAGCAGCACCAGGTTCAGCCGGTCGTCGATGATCTCCAGGTCCCGCTGCAGCCGGCGCACGTCGAGGCCGCTCTGCTCGGCGAGAAGGTAGAGGGCGCGGGCGCCGTCTTCGCTCGAGCGGTACGTGGAGAGCTTGTCGGCGAACGCGCCGCGCGACGCCCCGCGGAAGAACGAGCTGGCCAGCACGCCGCAGAGAATCAACCCGCCGATGACCAGCAGCGGGAAACGGTCACGCATTGGCGAGCTCTCCCGTCTCGTCGGGGGCCAGAAGCGGCCGGGCCAGCTCGCGGAACGAGCGGTAGCCGTCGGCGGTCGCTCCGAGCTTGCCGTACCAGGTGAAGTCGAAGCGCGACGTCAGCTCGCGGAACGGCGGCACCCACTCGCGCCGGCCCTTGAAGCCGCGGAAGTAGTCCCAGTTGCTCTTGGCCGGGTCGTAGTCGATGGCGCCCACCCGGTGCAGCTTCGACAGGAGCGCCAGGTACAGGTGCCTGACCGCCTCGCGGTACTCCCCCTTCGCGGCGAGCTCGTCGGCCGAGCTGGCCCAGCCCTCGGGCGGTCTGGCCAGCGCGCTCATCGGGTTCTCCTCGAGCGGCGAGCCCGGTGATGCGCCGGCCCCGCCGTCGTCCGTGGCGCTGCTTCGGCCCGCGCGCGCCTTGACCAGGAGGTACACCAGCAGCACCAGCACCGCGGCGATCAGCGCGATGAAGACGACGTTGCCCAGGCCTCCGAGGCCGATGCCGCCGGCCGGTACGTCGAATTCGGGCTTGCGCTTCGGCCGGAACAGCTCCTTGAGCCAGTCGCCGATCTTCTTCCAGAGGCCGTCCCACCACTTCTCGAGCTTCTCCCACCAGCCTAGCGGCTCGGGCGGCTTCTGCTCGGGCTCATCCTCCTGCTTGCGAGGCTCGACGGGATCAGGCCGGAACTCCGGCCGGCCGAGAATCGCCTGGGCGAGCTTCTGGGCCGACTCGCCCGATCGGGCCTTCAGTGCGTCGCGCGCTTGCACCAAGAGGGGCAGGCCGCGCTCGAGGCGGACGACGGCGTACTCGCAGTCGTCCTCGTCGTAGGCGTAGCCCTCGACCTCGGCCACGAAGCGGGAGAGGGCGATGCGTTCCTTCTGCGCGAGCTCGCCGGCGGCTTCGATCTGCTTGTCCAGCGTCCGGCCCTCGTAGCGGCAGTGGTGGGCCACGTCGACGAGCCGCTTCTGTAGCTCGGTGCCGGTCTCGCCCTCCTGCGCACGCGCGGTGGGGACCAAGACGAGCAGCAGCGCGGCAGCCACCGGCGCCGCCGGCTTCTTCTGCCGCCGCTTCGGCAATTGCTCGATCGCCGCGAGCAGATCCAGCCCCTCCTGACGGACCCGCCCGTCGATCAGCAGCAACGTCGAGGCGGCTGCGCGCAGCGGCTCGAACAGCGTGAAGGAAAGCGCGATGACCGCGGCCACCCAGGCCCGGTTGTCGAGCGAGCAGAAGCGCTCGGCATAGGTGAGGTCGAGCGCCAGAAGCTTCCGGCCGACGTAGATGAGCACGTTGGCCGCGATGTGCAGGTTGAGAACGGCCAAAAGCTGCACCCAGAAGCACATCCGCACCCAGACCGCCGAGGTGCGCGAATGGCCCAGCGCCTTCGCGCAGGTGCCGTACAGCTCGAGCGGGTGCCCCTTGCCGTGCATGGTGACGGCGTACCCGACGACGTGGGCCCCCATGAAGAAGACGGCCAGGCCCAGGGTGATCGCGGTGCCGACGACGTTGAGGACGGCCAGGTACCCGACGGCGATGGTGAGGCTCGGCAGGCGGCGGAGGGCCGCCTTGAGCGAGCCGAACGGCGTCGGTTCGGTCTGCCCGAGCACCTGCTGCTCGAGCAGGTGGCAGGATGCGCCCATGAAGATGCCGCGCATGAGCCAGGCCAGTGTGACCAACGCCGCGGGCCAGAACGGGTCGCGCCCGTGATCCAGCGCGTCGAAAAGGTGCAGCACCGATGCGACGACGACCGCGCCCGCGGGCAGGCTCAGCGCCCAGACGCCCGAGGTGCGCGCGCACAGGCGGATGGCCGCGTCGAGGAGGGCGATGGCGCCGCGGGGGCGCAGCTCGAGGGCAGAAACCGCCATCAGGAGACGAGCACCGCGAGGCCGTACACGGCCAGAAAGAGCGTGGCCATGGACAACAGCGCCAGAAGGACGTTGCCGAACGTCCACTCCTTGCGATCGACGAGCTTGCGGGCCGCCTGCAGCTTCTGGCCGAGGCACTTCGCGCAGCGGTTGATCCCCTCGAACTGGGTGGTGCACTCGAGGCAGATGACGTTGCGGCACTCGACGCAGATGCCGAGGCCCGGACGGTCCGGGTGGTAATGGCAGCGGCCCGAGCCAGCGATCATCGGTGCCACAGCCTAGTGGCAACGAAGCCGCCGTGGTAGCAACCCGTACGATGGCTGGCGAGATCGAGCTCTTGCGCGCGCTCACCACCCAATTGGACGAAGCCGAATCGGTCGACGAGATGATGCAGCGGCTGGTCGACGGAGGCGCGCGGCTCTTCCAGGTGCCCCGGTGCTCGGCGTGGCTGCTCGACCCCACGCGCACGCGGCTGCTCGTGAGCGCCCGGGCCGGGGTGCCGCTTCACTTGCAGCCGAACTTCGAGTACCGGCTCGGGCAGGGCCTGCTCGGGTGGATCGCCCAGCACGGCCAGCCCATTCGCACCGGGGCCGCCGACGAGGATCCGCGGTTCCTCGCGCGGCCGGGCATGGTCGAGCGCATGGGCTCGTTCCTGGGCGTGCCGCTCGTCTCGAACCGCCAGACCATCGGCGTGTTCAGCGCGGTGAACCCCGAGCCGAGCTACTTCTCCGAGCACCACGAGAACCTCGCGGTGGTGCTGGCCGCGGTGGCTTCGTCGCGGCTGGCCGCGGCGCGGCTCGAGCGGCTGGCGGTGCTCGACGAGGTGACGTGGACGTTCAACCGCCGGGGGTTGCCGCTGGCGTACGCGCGGGCGGCCCATTCGCTGGATCACGGCCGGCCGGTGAGCGTGCTCCTCTTCGATGTCGATGCGTACGCCGAACCGTTCGTGCGCTACGAGCGTGACGGCGCCGACGAGCTGATGCGGTACGTGGCCGAGCGGATTCGTGCCGCGCTGCGCGCGCAGGACACCTTGGTCCGCTACGCCGAGCACCAGTTTCTGGCGGTGCTCCCCGGGCTCGACGTCTCGCAGGCCACCGAGCTGGCGGGCCGCATTCGCGCCGACGTGGCATCGGGCAGGGTGAGGGCCGGCGAGCACGAGATGTCGACGACGCTGTCCGTGGCGGTCACCGCGCACACGCCGGACCGGCCGTGGGAAGCGTCCATCGTCGCGGCCGACCGGGCGCTCGCCGAGTCGCCCGGTCACGACCGCATCGTGGTGGCGCTGTAGCTCAGAGCTCCTCGAGGAACTCGTCGTTGTACGTGTAGCGCGACAGCCGTTTGACGAGCGCCTCCATCGCCTCGACCGGCTTCACCGCGAAGAGCATCTGCCGCAGCTTCTTCACCTTCTCGTGCTCCTTGGGGGTGAAGAGCTTCTCCTCCTTGCGCGTGCCCGACTGCGGAATGTTGATGGCCGGCCACACGCGCTTCTCCGCCAGCAGGCGGTCGAGGGTGACCTCGCTGTTCCCGGTGCCCTTGAACTCCTCGAAGATGACCTCGTCCATGCGGCTGCCGGTGTCGATGAGCGCGGTGCCGACGATGGTGAGCGTGCCCGCCTCCTCGGTGGCGCGGGCGGCGCCGAAGATGCGTTTGGGCCGCTCCATGGCGCGCGAGTCGATGCCGCCGGTCATGGTGCGGCCCGAGCTGTCGACTTCCTTGTTGTAGGCGCGCGCCAGGCGGGTGATGGAGTCGAGGAGGATCATCACGTCCTTGCCCGACTCGACGAGGCGCCGGGCGCGCTCGATGGCCAGCTCGGCCACCTTGAGGTGCTCGGCGGGCGAACGGTCGGCGCTCGAGGCCAGGATCTCGGCCTTCACGCTGCGCCGCATGTCGGTGACCTCTTCGGGCCGCTCGTCGATGAGCAGAATCATCACGTGAATCTCGGGATGGTTCTGCAGCGTCGCCTGCGCGATGCGCTGGAGCATGATCGTCTTGCCGGTCTTCGGGGGCGCGACGATCAGCATGCGCTGGCCCTTGCCGATGGGAGCGATCAGATCCAAGACGCGCGTCACCATCTCGCGCGGGCTGTGCTCGAGCTTGATGCGCTCGATCGGGTCGATCGACGTGAGGTCCTGGAAGTGGGGCAGCCGCGAGGCCGAGCCGATGGGAATGCCGTCGGCCTGCTCGACCTGCTGGATGATGCCCTTGTTGCCGCGGATGAGCGCCTGGGCGGTGACGTACTGGCCCTGGCGCATTCTCAGCTTCTGCACCAGGTTCTTCGGCAGCTCGGGGTCGTCGGGCTGCGGCAGCAGGTTCTTCTTGAGCTGGCGCAGATAGGCGTTCGGGCCCTTGGCCTCGGTGTCGAGCACGCCTTCCACCTGAACCGTCGGCGCCGGCGCGGGAGCGGCGGAGGGCCCTGCGGCGCCAGGGGTGCGCACGGCCTGCTGCGCCTGCTGCTGTTGCAGCCGCAGCTGGTATTGCTCCAGCTCCTGGTCGGTGAGGAAGACCTGGTGCTGGCTGCCGTCGGGCTGGGTCACCAGACGGTAGGCCTTGCCGTCGGGGGTGAAGTGCACCTGGGCGCGACGGCGGCGGCGACGGCGGCGGCGGCGAGTCGTTGCCGAAGCGGGGGCCTGACCCGGAACATTCGCGGCTGGGGCCTGCGGGCTTTCGGCGCCGTTGTCCTCGCCCTCGTCTCCCTCGTCGCCTTCGTCGTCGGGCGGCGGCTCGGCCCGCGCTTCGACCGGAGCGCCGGGTGGCTCGTCGGCGGGAGCGGGAGGAGGCTGGACCGGAGAGTTCTCGTTGTCGTTCATGGCTGCCCTCGGCCGGAAACGCAGGCGCGCTCGGCCGGCCAGGCGGTGTCGTTCACGCTGTCGGACAGGAAGGCCCGCGCGGGGCCGGCGCTCGAGCGACCGACCGAACCGCCGGCTTCCTGGGTGCCTTCCGGCAGCCCCATGCCGCTCGGAAAGACGGGGGCATCCTAACAGCGTCCGGGCGGAAAGGCAGCGGCGATCCACCAGGGGGCCTCGAGCCCGAAGCGCCCGGCGTCGGGTGCTATGCTTTCAGCCGAGGTACGGCGCATGGCCAGAGCCAACGGCAGCTCGGGCAAGGACATTCTGCTCAAGCTCTTGCAGGAGCACCGCGAGATGCAAGGTGCCATCGAGCACCTGGAGAGCGACGTCGGGCAGCTGAAGGAGACCGTCGCCGAGCTGCAAGAGACGGTCGGGCAGCTGAAGCAGACCGTCGCGGACCTGCAAGAGACGGTCGGGCAGCTGAAGCAGACCGTCGCACACGTGCAAGAGACGGTGGGGCAGATGCAGAAGAACGTCCGAGTGCTCGAGCAGAAGGTCGGCTCGGTCCATTCGACGCTGAAGTCGATGACGCAGACGTCCGCGAAGATGACGGCGAGCATGGAGGCGCTGCTGGGCGCCATCGGTGAGCTCGAGGGCAGATTCGACCAGCACGAAGAGCGCATCGCCCGCCTCGAACGCGGCAAGTGACCGGCGCGGTCGGTCTCACCGCACCTGAATCGCCGGCTCCATCGCCGCCCACACGCCCATCGAGGAGAGCAGCGTCGGGTCCAGCCCGAGCTCCGACGCCAGGCGGCGCAGACCCCGTGGAGGGCGGTTCGTTGCCGCCAGCAGGCCTTTTGTGACGCTCGGCCCGTCACCGAACAGACCGCCCGATTCGCCCTGCACGACGAGATCGATCTCTTCGCCTTCGGGCACGCCGGCCCGCTTGCGCGCCGCCTCGACGGCCTCGAGCAACCCGCCGAGCTGGTCGACGAGCTTGTGGGCCTTGGCATCGGTGCCCGACCAGATGCGGCCTCTGGCCACCTGGTCGACCTGCTCCTTGGAGAGCCGCCGTGACTTCGCCACCTCGGTGATGAAGTCGTCGTAGAACGCGTCGATCCACGCCTGCGCGGCCTTGCGCTCCTCTGGGGTCCAGGGCCGGTACGGGTTGAGCAACCCGGCGAGCTTGCCGCGCTGCTCGAGCTCGTACGTGGCCGACAGCTTCGAGGCCAGCTCGCCGAACGAAGGCTTCAGCATGAACACGCCGATGCTGCCGGTGACGGTGGTCGGGGCGGCCCAGATCTCGTCGGCCCCCATCGCCACGTAATAGCCGCCGGAGGCCGCCGCGTCGCCCATCGACGCCACCACCGGCTTCTTCTTCTTCGCCTCGAGCACCTCGCGGTAGATGAGATCGGAGGCCAGCCCGTCGCCGCCGCCCGAGTCGACGCGCACCACGATGGCCGCGATGTCCGGGTCGTCGGCCGCGCGTTGGATGGCCTCGATGACGGTCTGTGCGCCCGCGGTCTCGGAGAGCCCCAGCGGATCTTCCCGCGAGCGACCTCCGGCGATGGTGCCCAGCACCGGCACGATGGCCACCTTGCGGCGCTCGCCCCACCGCGTCGAGCGGACGTCGCGCGGCCGGTAGCGGTCGTCGAAGCGCGCTCCGGGGACGAGCTCGTCGAGCTTCGACTCGAGCTGGTCGGGCGTGATGACCTCGTCGACGAGCATGAGCTCCCTGGCGCGCCGGGACGTCTTGATGCCCTCGTCGAGCGCGGCCCGCACCTTCTCCGGCGGGAGGTTGCGCGACTTCGACACCCGCTCGACGTAGCTCGAGTAGAACGAGTCGAGGAGCGCGTTCACCGCCTCGCGCTGCTCGGGCGACATCTCGCGCCGCGTGAGCGGGTCGGGAGCGTTCTTGTACGCGCCCACCCGCGCCACGTCCCAGCTGACGCCGATGCGCTCCATGGTGCCGCCGAGGAACGTGCTCGAGGCCAGCAGCCCGTCGATCAGGAGAATCGACTCGGGCACCGCGTACACCCGGTCTGCGGCGGAGGCCACCAGGTACTCGGCGTCTTCGGCGACGAGCAGCACGGCGAGCACCTTCTTGCCCGCGGCGCGCAGCCTCAGCACCGCGTTGCGCAGCTCCTCGGCCTTGCCGAGACCGCCCTCGATCGAGCCGATCTTCAGCACCACGCCGCGCAGGTCGGGGTCCTTCGCCGCGTCGTCGAGCAGCCGCGCGAGCCGCAGGTACGGGTCGGCCCGGTCCAGGCCGAGGAGCGTCGAGAGGGTCGTCCCCTCGTCCGAGAGCAGTTGCTCGAGGTCGAACATCGCCACCGTGCCGTCGGCGAACGAAACGCCGCGGTGCTTCTGCCGCGACAGGCGCACGAGTAGGGTGTGGTTCATTCCCGGCGTGGCGCTGGCGGCTGCGTACGTGACGCCGAAGTGCGAGGTGTCCACCGTCAGCGAAAGCTGCAGGAAGAGGTCGTCCGTCGACCGCAGCCCGTGCGAGACGCCGGCGGAAAGCTGCACGCCCCTGAGCACCTCCGCGCGCGCGGTGTAGCCCAGCCGGCCGGCGCCGATCGCTGCGGCGTCGAACAGGTAGTCGATGCCCACCGTGAAGCGCTCGCCCGCGGGCCTGAGCCCGACCGCCAGATCCACCTGCCGAACCAGCGACACATCGCCGTGCGCGGGAGCATCGACGTTGCGGACGACCGCTCCGAACGAGAAGTAGCGGCTGGGCCTGCCCGACAGGCCGAGGTCGAAGCTGGAGAGGCCGTCGAGGTCCTGGTCTTCGCCCGAGGCGAACGAGTTGTACGCGAACCCCAGCGAGAGCGAGGTCGAGCCGAACGACAACCCCCAGGCCGTTTTCCGGTAGTCGGGGCCGGCGCCGCGGATCCACTCGAGCGAGAAGCCGACGCCGAGCGTCTCGAAGAGCGCGTCCGACAGGTAGAGGCCGTCGGCCACCTGGCCGCGTGCGAGCGAGCGCTCGTGCGCGTAGAAGAGCTGGGTGTCGCCCGTGAGCGTCAGCGCGCCGGGGTTGATGGCGGTGGCGGTCGCGTCGTCGACGAACGCGGCCGAGGTCGGAGGCAGGTTGACGCCCCGGGAGAGATCCGAGTGCGCGACCGTCCCCGTCTGACCGAGCGCGATCGCCGGCGCCAGCATCAGCGGCAAGAGCAAGGAAGACATGGGGCCGGCAGACTACAGCGCCATCGCCGCGGCCCCAACGTGCTCGGTGGCCGAACCTCGACACCGCCGTCTTGGCCGCATTGCTGCTCGGAACGTGCGACGGTGAGATGCGCGCATGCCCGAGCTAGCCGACGTCGAGGGCTTCCGGCGCTTCGATGCTGCGCAACGCCAACCCGACGCGGCTGTGGCGCTCGCTCTCGGGCCGCCGCTTCGAGCCGCCTTTGCGGCACGGCAAGTACCTCGTCTGCCCCACCGACGCGCCGGTGCTGGTGCTCCACTTCGGGCTGACCGGCGGGCTCGAGTGGCTCGAGCGGAAGGAGGGCCACCGTCACGACCGGCTCATCCTTCAGTTCCGCGGCGGCGAGCTGCACTTCCGCGACATGCGCAAGCTGGGCGGCATCTGGCTGGCGGAGGACGAGGCCGAGCTGTCCGACGTGCTCGGTCCGCTCGGCCCCGATGCCCTCGCCGTCGGTCGCGGCGAATTCGAGCGGCGGCTGGCCTCGCGCCGCGGCGGTCTCAAGGCGGCGCTGATGGACCAGACGTTCCTGGCCGGGTTGGGGAACCTCACGGTCGACGCGACGCTGTGGCGCGCGAAGCTCCACCCGCGCCGCCCCGTCCCGTCGCTGACCGAACGCGAGCGCGCGGCGCTGTTCCGCGAGATGAAGGAGGTGCTGCGGCTGAGCATTCCCCACGGCTTCGTGCCGCCGCGCGACGTGCTGCTCGTCACGCGCCGCCGCCCCAAAGGAACCTGCCCCCGGTGCCGCACCGAGCTCGAGCGCTCGACCGTGGCCGGCCGCACCACCTGGCACTGCCCGCACTGCCAGAGGTGACTACCAGTCCTCGGTGCCCGAGACGCCGTCGAGGGGATCTCCGCGGCGCTTCTTCTTCTCGCTCGCGGTGCGGATGCCGCCCCTGTCCTCGGCGTTCCAGTCTTCCATGCCGCTGGTGCCGTCGAGCGGGTCCTTCGTCTTCACCACCTTCTCTCCGCCGCCCTCGGCCGCGTTCACGAGGTGGTTCACCAACCGGCTGACCTCGGACTTGAGCTGCCCGTACTCGTCGCCCTGGAACACCGCCTTCTTCCACGCGAGCCGCTTTCCGGTGCGCAGATCGAACAGGCCCATCACCAGCTCGGTGGCGCCGCTCTCGCTGATCTCCTTGAGCGTGCCCACCAGCGCCCGGTCGAGGCTCAACGTCTTGGCGATGGACGCCATCGTCGGCCCGCCCTTGTCCTTGGCGACCTCGAGCGCCAGCTTGTCGAGCAGCGCGTCGTAGGCCTTGTACGCGGGCGTGGGCTTGAGCTCGATGCTCTCCTCGACGTCCTCGGGCGTGACCTCGACGATCTTCCCGAAGCGCTTGCAACCCGGCCGCTCGACGCGGAGCAGGTGCTTGCCCACGGGCAGCGTCTGCAGCGTGAGTGGCGTGTAGCCCTGGAACTCGCCGTCGAGGTAGACGCGAGCGCCCGAGGGCCGCGACTTGACGTTGACGTTTCCGCGCAGCTGGGCGGTGCGGCCGGTGGCGACCTTGGCCCGGAACGAGATGAAATCCTGCGTGTAGCGCTTGCGGTCGAGCTCGTACGTGGGCCCGAGCGCCAGCAGGTCGAGCAGGGCGATCTTCGCCTCCTCGACGTCGCCGCGCGCGTGCAGCACCGACGCGTACATGGCCGCGGTGTCGCAGAGATTGCCGCAGTCGGTCAGCGCTGCGGCCGCCTTGCCGAACTCTTTCAAGGTGGCCCTGAGCTTCCGTTCGGCGTCCTCGAGGTCGCGCGCCTCGAACGCGGCGCGGCTCTCGGAGTAGCCGGTGTTGGCGCGCTCGAGCGACTGTTCGGCCTCGTCGTCCACCGGAAGGCCGAAGAGGTCGTCGCTGCGCTTCACCGCGTAGCCCGCATAGGTCCCGAGCGCCTCGTTCATGTAGGCCTCGAGCTTCACCACGTTGGCCTCGGCGAGCTGGTCCATCGGCACCAGGAGCACCGCGATCCGCTTCGTCGTCGGCGGTGGCGTGCTCAACGCGACGGACGGGAGGAGAGCGAGCGCGAGCAGCTTCATCGGCCCAGACGTTAGCACGGCGCCCGAAGCGCTGCCCGCGGGCCGTTCAGGGGATGCCCAGCACCAGGTTCGGCCGCGAAGGCCCTCCCTTGGCGATGGCAATGGCTCCGACCGTCACCGCGGCCACGCCGGCGACGCCCGCCCACACGCGCCAGTCCTTCAGGACGGGCGGAACATGGAACGCCATCGCCTGCTCGGGAGGAGCGAGCACCCACCGCTTCACCTCGGTCGCGGCCCGATCAACACCCGACTCGTCGACATCGAAGGTCACGTCTTTGAGGCGGCTCCCGGTGCGCACGTCCCACACTTGCAGCGATGCGGTCGAGCCGCCGGCGACGGTGCGGACGCCGACGAGGATCAGGTAGCGGGCCTTCACCTGCGCGGCGAGCGATCTGGCCGCCGGCGGAATCTCGTCGGCCCGGAACGCCTCGGCGGTGACGACCTTCTCGGCCTGCAGGTGCAGCTCGAGCAGCCCCGGCGTCGGCTCGAGCGGAAAGCGGATCTCGGTGCGCCCGTTGGCTCGCACGTCGGTGTACGCGCCGAAGGGGACGTACCCGGGCCGCGTGAGGAAGACGTGATGGCGCCCGGCGGTGAGCTCGCGCGCGGGAACGGGCGTGAGACCGACGTCCTCGCCGTCGATGCGGGCGCGGGCACCGAGCGGCAGTGACTCGACGACGAGCTCGCCGCGCTCCATGTCGGGCAGGCTGTCGCGCACCAGCTCCCAGGTGCCGTGCACGTCGTCGCCGAACAGCTCGCCCTTCGGCTCGACCGTGCGGTCGACCAGAAGCGCGCGGGTGAAGGCCTCGATGCCCAGCTTGTTCTTGCCGGCGAGGAGGAACGCGGCCCCGAGGTGCACCAGCGCTTCGGCCAGCCGCGACGGCGGAGCATCGGCCGGGTGCGCCTTGTAGAAGTCGGCGGCCTGCGAGAACAGGTCGGCCGCCCGTTCGGGATCCAGGTTGTCGAGCGCCTGGCGGCCTTCGGCGAGCAGCCGTTCGCCCTTCTCGAGATTCGCCGGCGGAGGCGGCTCCAAGAGCTCGGCGTAGTCGATCAGCGGCACCCCCTTCGACTGCAGCGCACGCAAGAGCTCGATCTCCAACCGCGCGGCCGGATCCTTGGCCACCGTGTCCTGCGCCAGGACGAAGATGGCTGCCTTGTCGGCTTTAGACGGCGGCGCAGGCGGCGCGGCCAGCGCGAGGGCGAGGACCAAGAGCGTCATGCGTCGGGCATGCGGCGCTTCAGCGCCTCGATCTCCTGCTCGCACTTTTCGACCCGCGGGCGCAAATCCATCATGTTGCGCAAGAACGAGGTGAGCTCCCGCCCGTCGCCGGCGAGCGCGGTGAGGGCCGTGGCGGTGCGCATCTCGGACTCGACGATGCGGCGCGAAAGCTCGTCGCGGAGGTCGTCGATGCGCTTGTTCAGCGTCGAGTCCACGCGGTCGAGGCGCTCGTTCGTCTGGTCGAGCCGCTCGTTCGTCCGGTCGAGCCGCTCGTTCGTGCGACGGACCTCGTCGCGAATCGCCTTGAGCACCTCGAGCGTGAGGTTCTTCGCCACGGCACGACTGTAACGCGCGCCAAGGTGACCGGCCAGACCGGCCCCCTTTCTGGACTTCGGATCTCCGCCCGCTATAGTCCCGCCGGTCGCACAGGGCTGTTTCGGGTGCTACAGGTTGTTCAACTGCCCGAAGCACCAGGGAAAAAACCTCCCATGGCTGAACAGTTGAGCATGTTTGCCGAAACCGCAGAGACGACGACGGAAGACAGCAAGGCCACCCGCGCGCGCGCGCGTGGCGGAGGTCGCGGCGGCGGCCGAGGCCACTCTGGCGACGGAGCAGCCGGCGGCGGCGGCAACGAGCGGCCGGCGGCCCTGGCCGAGGAGGCGAGGAGGCGCTACCTCAACTACGCCCTGTCGGTCATCACCTCGCGCGCGCTCCCGGACGTGCGCGACGGCCTCAAGCCGGTGCAGCGCCGCATCCTCTACGGAATGTGGAACGACCACCGGCTCACCTCCGACGCCAAGTACCAGAAGTGCGCCAAGGTCGTCGGCACCATCATGGGCCAGTACCACCCGCACGGCGACGTCGCCATCTACGACGCGCTGGTGCGCCTGGCCCAGGACTTCTCGCTGCGCTACCCGCTGGTCGACGGCCACGGCAACTTCGGCTCGCTCGACGGCGACGCGCCCGCGGCGATGCGTTACACCGAGTGCCGGCTCGCCCCGCTGGCCTCCGAGCTGCTCGCCGAGATTCGCGACGAGACGGTCGACTACCGGCCGACCTACGACGGCTCGCTCTTCGAGCCCGTGGTGCTGCCCGCGCGCTTTCCGCAGCTGCTCGCCAACGGCACCACCGGCATCGCCGTGGGCATGGCCACCAACATTCCGCCGCACAACGTCTCCGAGCTGTGCGACGCGCTCATCGACCTGGTGCAGCACCCCAAGCTCGAGACCAAGGACCTGCTCAAGCACGTCAAGGGCCCCGACTTCCCCACCGGCGGGCAGGTGCTGAACTCGAAGAAGGAGCTGCGCGAAATCTACGAGACGGGGCAGGGGACGATCAGGCTCCGCGGCGAGTGGACGGTCGAGCCGCTCAAGCGGGGCGGCCAGCAGATCGTCATCACCTCCATCCCGTACACCGTGAACAAGGCGAACCTCGTGGCGCGGCTGGGCGACCTGGTCCGCGAGCGCAAGCTTCAGCCGCTCACCGACGTGCGCGACGAGTCGACGAAGGACGTCCGCATCGTGCTGGAGATCAAGCGCGAGGCGGACCCCGAGCTGGTGATGGCGTACCTGTACAAGCACACGCCGCTGGCCACCAGCTTCAACGTCAACATGACGTGCCTGGTGCCGACCGAGAACCCGCTGGTCGGCGCTCCGCAGCGGCTCGATCTCAGGTCGATGCTGCGGCACTTCCTGGACTTCCGCTTCCAGGTCGTCACCCGCCGCTTCAACCACGAGCTCGAGCAGGTCAAGAACCGCCTGCACGTCCTCGAGGGTTTCGAGAAGGTCTACGACGCCCTCGACGAGATGATCCGCATCATCCGCAAGTCCGAGGGCAAGGAGGACGCGGCGAAGAAGCTCATCGCGCGCTTCAAGCTGACCGAGATCCAGGCCGACGCCATTCTCGAGATGAAGCTCTACAAGCTGGCCCGCCTCGAGATCCTGGTGGTGCAGCGCGAGCTCAAGGAGAAGCGGGCCGAGGCGAAGCGCCTCAAGGAGCTCCTCGGCGACCCGAAGAAGCTGTGGACGGTGGTGCGCGAGGAGATTTGCGAGATCCAGAGCCGCTACGGCGACAAGCGCCGCACCCGCATCGGGGGCGTCACCGAGGAGGTCGAGTACACCGAGGAGGCCTTCATCTCGGACGAGGACGCGCACGTGGTCATCACCCGCGACGGCTGGGTGAAGCGGGTGCGCGAGCTGAAGGACCCGGCGCAGACGCGCCTGCGCGAGGGCGACGAGGTGATGGCGGTCGTCTCGGGCTCGCTCAGGTCGAACCTCGTGTTCTTCTCGAACTTCGGCACCGCCTACGTCACGCGGTTCAACGACGTCCCCGCCTCGACCGGCTACGGCGACCCGGTGCAGAAGCTGTTCAAGTTCGACGATGGAGAGCGCGTCATCGGAGCGCTCTCGCTCGATGCGCGGCTGGCTCGCCCCGAGAAGATGGTGGCCGTTTCGCGCAGGGGCTACGGGCTGCGCTTCTCGCTTCTGCCCCACACCGAGCTGTCGACGCGCGCCGGCCGCCGGTATGCCCGCCCGGGCAAGGACGACGAGCTGATCGGCGTCGCTCCGGTGGGCGACCGCGACCTGCTCGCGGTGGTGACCGAGAAGACTTACGCGCTGGTGTGCAAGGCGAGCGAGATCAACGAGCTCGCCGGCCCCGGGCGCGGCGTCACCGTCATCAAGGTCGCTCCGGACGACCGCGTACTGGCGTTCCTCGCCTCGTCGAAGAAGGAAAGTGCGATCGAGCTCGAGACGCAGAAGGGCAAGAAACTCGAGCTCTCGCCCGGCAAGTACGAGGTGACGTCGCGCGGCGGCAAGGGCCGCGAGATGTCGAAGAAGGATCGGGTGAAGTCCGTGCACCGCGCCATCGAGTGGGTGCGGCTGCCGGAGGAGTCGAAGAAGGACTGAGCCATGGCCAGAGCGAAAGCCAGCTACACGGGCGCAGACATTCAGGTCCTCGAAGGCCTCGAGCCCGTCCGCAAGCGGCCGGCGATGTACATCGGCGGCACCGACTCGACGGGCTACCACCACCTGCTCTGGGAGATCGTCGACAACTCGGTCGACGAGGTCATCAACGGGTACGCCAGCACCGTCGAGGTGACGCTCCACAGGGACGGCAAGAGCGTCACCGTGGTCGACGACGGCCGCGGCATTCCCGTCGACACGATGCCGAAGTACAAGAAGCCGGCGCTCGAGGTCATCCTCACCACGCTGCACTCGGGCGGGAAGTTCGAGAAGGGCAACTACATCCACTCGGGTGGCCTGCACGGCGTCGGCTCGTCGGTGGTGAACGCGCTCTCGAAGCGGCTGGTGGCCACCGTCAAGCGCGACGGCAAGCGGTACGAGCAGACCTACGCGCGCGGCAAGGCGACCTCGAAGCTCAAGACCGTCGGGCCGGCCCGCGGCAGTGGTACCACCATCACCTTCGAGCCCGACCCGGAGATCTTCGGCGCGAAGCTCTCGTTCGATGCTTCGCTCATCCGCGAGCGGCTCGAGGCGAAGAGCTACCTGCACAAGGGAATGAAGGTCGTCTTCCGCGACGAGACGCAGTCGCCACCCAAGGAGGAGACCTTCCAGCACGACGGCGGCATCGCCGAGTACATCCAGAAGTTCATCGCCGAGCGCGGCAAGGCCATGGTGCCGCCCAATTCGCCCGTCTTCTACAAGTCGGTCGAGAACGGCACGCGGCTCGAGGTGGCGCTGGCCTGGACCGAGGCCACGGACGAGCTGGTGAAGTCGTACGTCAACGGCATTCCCACGCCGAACGGCGGTACGCACGAAGCCGGGTTGCGGAGCGGCCTCGTCAAGGCCGTGCGCAACTACATCGAGACGCACGACTTGACGCCGAAGGGCGTCACGCTTTCGGCCGAGGACATTCGCGAGGGGCTGGTGGCGATCCTCTCGGTCTACGTGCTCGACCCGCAGTTCCAGGGCCAGACGAAGAGCCGGCTCAACAACCCCGAGGTGACCGGCCAGGTCGACAACGTGGTGCGGCCATCGCTCGAGAAGTGGCTCAACGACAACAAGTCGATCGCCGAGGCAGTGGTGGCGCGCATCGTGTTGGCGGCCCGGGCCCGCGAGGCCTCGCGCGCGGCGTCATTGGCCGTGCAGCGCAAGACGGCGGTCTCGCACCGGCTGAACCTGCCCGGCAAGCTCGCCGACTGTGCTTCCACCAACCCCAGCGAGAGCGAGCTGTTCATCGTCGAGGGCGATTCGGCCGGCGGCACCGCCAAGCAGGGTCGCGACCGGCGCACCCAGGCCATTCTCCCGCTGCGAGGCAAGGTGCTGAACGCCGAGCAGGCTTCGACCGACAAGGTCGCCCAGAACAAGGAGCTGCAGGACATCGTCTCGGCGCTGGGCTGCGGCATCGGCAACGCCGTCGACCTGTCGAAGCTGCGCTACGGGAAGATCTTTCTGCTCATGGACGCCGACAGCGACGGGCACCACATCGCCACGCTGTTGCTCACGTTCTTCTACCGGCACCTGAGGCCGCTCATCACCTCGGGCTCGGTCTACATCGCCCAGCCGCCGCTCTTCCGCATCGACATCGGCAAGGAGACGTACTGGGCGCTCGACGAGGCCGACCGCGACCGCATCCTCAAGGAGAGGGCCAAGGGGAACGCCAAGCCCACCATCATGCGGTTCAAGGGGCTCGGCGAGATGACCGCCGACGATCTCAAGGCGACCACCCTCGACCCGAAGAACCGCATCGCGCTGAAGGTGATGATCGACAACGAGCTCGAGACCGATCGCACCATCAACGATCTGCTCGGCAAGGACGTGAGCGCCCGCTTCAAGTTCATCATGGAGCGCGCCGCCGACGTTCAGGAGCTCGACGTCTGAGCACGTGCCCGACAGCGCGCATCGCAGGGCCGATCGCCGCTCACCTCACGGCGGAGAGAAGGTCAGCGACCAACCCGACACCGAGCCGACGTCGCTGTCGTCGTTGTCGGTGATGGTGAGTTGCCAGGTCCCTTGCACGCTTTCGCCCCCGAAGCCCGCCGGAGGCGCGGCGGAGAAGCTGGTGGCTCGCGACATCACGTCGCACGGAGCATAGCTGCCCCCGTCCAGGGTTCTGCCCGACGTCGACGCGACGGCGCAGAACGTGGGGCTGAATGCCTCCGAGAACTGGAAGGTACCCGTCAGCCGGTCGTTGGCGTTGCAGGAGCCCATTCGCATCTTGTCGAACACCGTCACCTGCGTGCCGGTCGGCATGTGGGCGAGCACCATTCTCAAGTCTCCGCTCCACGAGTGCGTCACGAAGCTCACCGAGAGCAGCAGGCTGCCGACGTTGAAGAAGCCTCCGTCGACGAACACCGTGGAGACGAACGGGGCTCCGGGAGTGCCGCACGCCCCCGGGCCATCGGGAATGCTGCCGCCCGGACCCGAGAGGGTGAAGCTGCACCTCACCCGCACGCTCGTCACGTCCGCCGAGCCGACCATGCCCGAGCCGCTCGACACCGCGCAGCTCTGGCCCATTCCGACCGGGAGCCCGCCGGGCTTCACGGTGATGGCGTAGGCAGAGCCCGAGGCGAGCTTCGTGGGAAAGGTGAACGGGCCATTGCCGGTGACGGTGAGGTCGTCGCCGCCGTTGTTCTGGAGCACCAGGTTGCCTCCGGCCAGTCCGGCCACCGTTCCTCCCACGGCGAACAGGGGCACTCCGGCGTCCGGGTCTCCACCGTCGGCAGAACCACCGTCGGCTGAACCGGCATCGGCCGAGCCAGAGTCGCCTGCACCAGCATCGGCTCCGGCGTCGGTTCCGGAGTCGGCTCGTTCGTCGCCCGCGTCTCCGTCTCCGGCGTCGGCGCCGCGATCATCGATTCCCGCGTCGAGCTCGTCGGGCCTGACGCACACGCCCGCCGAGGAACTGCACACGAAGCCAGGGATGCAGTCGTCGTCGGCCGCGCACGCATAGAGCCGCCCTTCGACACCGGTGTCGTATTGACACGCGGCGAGGAGAGCCCCGAGGAGCGCTCCATAGACGGCGCCAATCGCGGCCAACCGATGAGCGCCGTGACGCATACCAGCCCATGTTACCGCCAGGGCCGCGTTGCTGACCGCGACCGACCGGGTGGGCCCAGCTACCACCCAGACGTCGGGGTCGGCCGCACCGAGCGCCAGCGAGTGGAAGCGGCTGTCCGCGACCCACGCCCTGCGGCGAAGCCTTCGTGCCCCCGCCCGGGTACGCGCGCCGCGTTCGAATCGTCAGGGACCGTCCGCCGGGCGCCGGAACAACTGACGGAGCGCGATGCGCCGGCCCTCTCCGCCGTCGATGTGGCGCTGGAGCAATGCCAACCGCTCTTCGACGGGTCCGATGGGCCAGCAGTCGGCGGCCGCGATCTGTTCGAGCGGCGGCGTGCGGCCGTCCTCGTTGAGCGGGCAGATGTCGCGATGCTCGATGCCCTCTTCGATCCAGCGCAGCGGCAAACCCTGCGTACGGCAGACGTATGGACGGTCGGCGTAGATGCGGCAGGCGCCCTCGGCGTCGAGAAAGGCGCAGCGGCCCTCGGGGTGGGGCTGGGCCTCCTCCAGCAGGCGCGCGTGGTTCCGCCGAATGCGCTCGGCCTCGACCTCGAAGACCGAGAGGCCATCGATGCAGCAGCCCGCGCAGCCCTTGCGGCAGGACAGCCGCCCCGCATGGCGCGCGGCCAACTCCCCGGCCCGCCGGTCGATCTCGCGGTGGAGCACCTCGAGCGCTGCCAACGCCTCGTCGAGCCGGCTCACCGGCGCCCGCCCTTGAAGATCTCCACCTTGCCGCCGCCCGGAGCGAGCAGACCTCGCGTCACCGCCACCAGCGGCTTCGCGTCGGGAGGGTGGTAGATGACGCGCATCTTCGCGCCGCTGGGCAGCGTGCCGCTGGTGGCGTCGACGAGCACGTACACCGTGTCGCCGTCGACCTGCAGCCGCTCGGGATCGCGCCGGTGGTCCAGCTCGCTGAGCGCTTCGCCCGCATCGATGGAAGTCGCGTCGTTGGCGTACTGGCGCACCTTCACCCTGAGCTTCGTGTCGGCGGACGCTTCGCGGTACTCGCGTACGCCTTGGATGGTGATCGCCAGGTCCGCGCCCGTCTCCGCTGCGCTCTTCTGCGAAAGCTGCAGCCCCGTGCTCTTCGAGTTGTCCGTGTCGAGGAAGATGGTGGCGTTGGCGCAGCGGTTCTTGCAGGCTTCGCCCCACGGCGTCTTGTCGAACTTCACGCGGAAGGCGTAGTCGCTGCCTTCGGGGCCGGCGACGATCTCGGTTGCGACCGGCCGGTCCTCCGGGTCGTTCGAGGTCGGCTTGTACGTGATGAGCGGCTTCTCTTTCGCCCAGGCCGCCGTGGCGATCAGGCCGAGCGCGGCCCAGGCGATCCGCCCGGAAGTCGGAATCATCGGCATTCGCATGGCACGTCGTGAGTATTCCGCATGATAGAGGGTGCGCGCGATGGGCCTCTACGTGCGGCAGCTGCTCCTCGGGCCGATGGAGAATTTCGTGTACCTCGTCGGCGCTCCCGAAGCGGCCGAGGTGGCGGTGGTCGATCCGGCATGGGACGTCGCGGCCATCGAGCAGGCCGCTCGATCGGACGGCAAGCGCATCGCCTGCGCCATCCTCTCGCACTGCCACTTCGACCACGTGAACGGCGTGCCCGAGCTCCTCGATCGCCACGACGTGCCGGTCTACACGCAGAAGGAAGAGGTGGCGTTCTCGCCCGAGATCCGCTCCTTCGGCGATGCCGTGCGCCCAGTCGGGCCCGGAGAGAAGGTGAAGGTGGGGCCGCTCGAGCTGCAGCTGCTCCACACTCCCGGCCATACGCCGGGCTCGCAGTGCGTGCTCTGCGAGGACGCGCTGGTGTCGGGCGACACCGTGTTCGTCAACGCCTGCGGCCGGTGCGACCTGGAGGGCGGCGACCCCGAGCAGATGTACCGCACCATCACCGGGGTCCTGATGCAGTTGCCGGACGACACGCGCCTGTTTCCCGGTCACGATTACGGCGACGTGCCCGTGTCGTCGATCGGCCGCGAGCGGAAGAACAACCCGTACTTCCAGCATCACGAGCTCGCGTCGTTCATCGCGTACCGCATGAGGCCGCGGCGCTGAACGAGTTCAATAGGGCAGAGGCACCACCGGCGGATAGAAGGACGGGCTGCACAACCTGAGCAGGTTGTGCTTCTGGAGGCCCGTGTTGCGGCGCGCGCGCTGATAGCAGTCGACCGGGCCGTCATCTCGCGCCATCTGGCAGAGCAGCACGGCATCGTGCTCGGCGAGGTCGGTTTCCTCCAGCGCGCGTTCGACGCACAGCGCGGGGCCGAGTCTCTCGGGCGGTGGCCCGGCGATGCGGCGCTCGGTGTGAGAAGGAAGCTGTGCCAGGGCGATCGCCGCCCCCAGGGCGATGGCGAGTGACATGCCTGGACCATGTGCACGCGTTCGGGTTCGGGGGAGGCGGGCACGCCGCGCGAGCGAAGGGGCGCCCACCCTCCCGCCCGGAGCACTCTGGCAGGAGCACCCGCCGGCGGCGGAGTCGGAGCGCGTGAAAGCGACGCGGCCCGTGACCACTCGAAGCGGCACCTGCGCGGTGGTGCGGCAGTCGCTGGCGGCGGCGGGCGCCGTTTCGTCGGGGCGGTTCGAGCCCAACGCCGATCGAGATCAGTTTTGGCCACATGGGACGTGTCCAAAACGGATCTCACCCATCACGGACACCACGCATCGACGCATGCCGACAAGGCCAACGCACCCGGATTGCCGTACCACG
>FWPU01001289.1_pt1 | contig 76644 bp, 62 predicted proteins | sample 2228361 | NCBI WGS metagenome assembly FWPU01 (sample SAMEA103939777, study PRJEB20133) | metagenome | reverse complement strand
ATATCGAGCCCGCCGTCTGCCAGGGCTGTGGCTCCTGCGCCGCCGAATGCCCCGCCCAGGCCATCCAGTTGATGCACTACACCGACGCCCAGACGCTGGCAAAAATAGACGCCGCCCTCGAAAAGCACCTTGTGGAGGCGAATTCTGCACCAAACGAGCGCCTTGAGCGGACCTCGACGCCATCTGACTAATGGGGAGTTGCTGTTATGAGCGACCAGCCATTCCAACCCGAAATCATCGCCTTTTGCTGCCATCATTGTGCCTACGCCGCAGCGGACCTGGCAGGTGCGCTACGGTTGGAGTATCCCCCATCGATCAAGATAATTAAGCTACCCTGTACCGGGAAGCTCGACGTACTGTATGTACTGCGAGCTTTTGAGGGCGGCGCCGACGGCGTGATGGTGGCGGGATGACTGCCCGGCGACTGCCATTACCTGGAGGGTAATGTCAACGCCCGAAGGCGAGTAGAATATGTCAGAACGTTGCTGGAGGAGATCGGTCTGGAAGGCCGACGCATCCAGATGATCAATGTTTCCGCAGCCATGGGCGGCCAGTTTGCCTGGTCAGCCGCCGAACTTACAGAGGAGATCAAGCGGATAGGTCCCAGTCCGCTCAAGCAGCCCCACAAACATGACAGAGACTGACCATGAATAATAGATAGGGAAGAACGGAAGCACGATCATGGAAAAGCAACCTTATGTTCTGGTAGTTGACGATGATCCCGATATTCTTGAAGGCATCATTACGGTCCTGGAAACGCAACCCTATCGCCTCGCTACTGCGCGAGACGGAAAAAAGTGTATGGAAATGATCGCACAGGAGATCCCGGATCTCCTGATACTGGACCTGCTCATGCCCCGTATGGACGGCTGGGGGGTTATCCGCGAGATGCGTAGTGAGCCTCGCTACGCCAAAGTGCCGATCATGGTGCTCACTACCGTCGTCGAAGATGCCAGCCGTAGGCGCTATGAACTGGAAACCGGAATGGCAATGGACGTACAGGAATACATCCAGAAGCCGATCAACCCCAACGACTTGATACGATGCGTAGAAAAACTGCTTAAGGGCCATGGTCGATAAATCTTACGACTCACCCTCTATCATTGTCGAACGCCTGAGAAGGTCGGAAATCTTCAAAGATCTCTCCGAGTCAGAACTGGCTGCTATTGCCCGCTTTTGCCACGAGGAAAACTACCATGATGGCGATGTAGTGCTGGCTGAGGGGGCCCAAGCGGACCGGCTATATGTCGTCGAACGCGGCAAGCTGGCGCTTGAGAAGAGGATTCAGCTCGGTCGGCACTCTACGCCACGCAATGCTACCATCGGCTACGTTGGTCCCGGAGGGGCGGCAGGCTTTTCGGCACTAAGTTCCCCCCACGTCTATTCAACATCCGCCGTCTGTATCGAGCCTGCGCGGCTCATCATCGTGGACGGCATCGAATTACGCGCCTATTTGCAGGCGCACCCCCAGGCAGGCCTCAAAGTGATGAGCACCCTGGCCACCCTGATCAGCCATCGTTACCGCGACGCCACGGACACACTCACCTATTTCCTGTCTATCGTCTCCCATGAGCTGCGTTCGCCGCTGGCTGCTATCGAAGGCTACTTGCAGACCATGCTTGGTGGCTTCGCAGGGGAACTCCCCCCAAAACAGGAGCTTATGGTGAAGCGCAGCATCCTGCGTGTGAAGGAATTGCGTGCTCAGATCGGTGATGTCGTAGACCTGGCCCGTATGCGCCCGGAGCAAATCCAGGCCGATTTCGAATGGTTTGATCCTGGCGAGGTCGCTGCTGAATCTATCGAGGATGTGCGGCTGGCTGCATCGGAGAAAGATATTCGCATCAAAGCTGAACCACCGCCGAGGTTCGAGCCTATTGTGGGTGCGCGCCGACGGATGCGGCAAACGCTGACCAACCTGCTGAACAACGCCATTCGTTATTCGCCACCGGAGAGCACGGTAACGTTCCGCGCCCGCTATGAGCCGGAGGCAATGATCTTCGAGGTAATGGACGAAGGCCCCGGCATCCCAGCCGAAGACCTGCCGCACATCTTCAAAGACTTCTACCGCGCCAGCAATATCGGCGAGACAACAGGTATGGGGCTGGGACTTTCCATTGCCAAGAAAATCGTTGACGCCCACAACGGTCAAATCCTGGTCAGGAATTTGGGGGACAACGAAAACCCCACCGGCACCTGTTTCACCGTGATTATCCCGCGCAACCTGATGACGCCAGAGATGCGCCGTCGGGAGTGGATGGCAGAAAATGACTCGATGACATGACCTTCACCCTCAGGAGCGATTGAAAGTTACAGGCAGATAACGAGAACTCGCCATGAGCACCGCAGAATTGACCCCAGGCACCCACCCCAATAGCGGGCAGCCGCGCCCCGTGGGTGCCGTCATGGTGGTCGGCGGCGGCATCGCCGGGATGCAGGCGGCCCTGGACCTTGCGGATCAGGGCTTCAAAGTCTATCTGGTGGAGAAAAAATCGGCCATCGGCGGGCACATGGCGCAACTGGACAAGACTTTCCCCACCAATGACTGCGCCATGTGCAGCATCAGCCCCAAATTGGTGGAAACCGGGCGGCATCTCAACATCGAGATCCTGACCGACACGGAAGTACTCGACGTTAAGGGCGAGGTTGGGGATTTCACCGTCACCTTGCAACGGAGGCCGCGCTATATTGACGAGACCCGCTGCATCGGCTGCGGCGACTGCGCCGAGGTCTGCCCGGTCTCGCTGCCCGATCTGTACGAAGAAAGGCTCAAAGACCGCAAAGCAGTCTACCGGCTCTATGCACAGGCGGTGCCCATGGCCTACGCCATCGACAAACTGGGCACGGCCCCCTGCCGTGACGCCTGCCCTGCCGGACAACGCGCCCAGGGCTACATCGCGCTGGTTGCACAGGGGCGTTACCGGGAAGCGTTCCGCGTCATTAAGGAGGATAATCCCTTCCCCAGCGTGTGCGGGCGCACCTGCCACCACCCCTGCGAGGGGCACTGCACCCGCGCCCTGGTTGATCAGCCCGTGGGGATCATGTCGCTCAAGCGCTTCGTAATGGATCATGCCCTGGCTTACGGGCGCGAAGCAGTACAGCCCCCGCCCCGCCTATGGCCCGAATGGGTGGCTGTGGTTGGTGCAGGCCCCGCTGGGCTCACCGCTGCCCATGACCTGGCTAAGCTAGGCTACGGTGTGACCGTGTACGAGGCGCTTCCTGTTGCCGGGGGCATGATGCGCGTTGGGATTCCAGCCCACCGCCTCCCCAAAGGTGTGCTACAGCAAGACATCGACGACATCCTGGCTCTAGGTGTGATTCTGAAAACCAACACACCAATCAAAGACCCGGTAGCCCTGCTCGAACAGGGTTACAATGCCGTGTGCCTGGCAACCGGGATCTCGTCCCGCGACCATTCCCTGGGCATTGAGGGCGAAGATGCCGAAGGCGTGCTGTCGGCGGCCACCTTCCTGCGCAAGATCAACCTGGGGGAGCCAATCCGGATCGGGGAACGAGTGGCCGTGATAGGCGGCGGGATCACGGCTCTTGACGCGGCTTCAGTCGCCCGGCGGTTGGGGGCGGACGAAGTCTACGTTGCACTGGATCGTCCGCGTGGAGAATTGCCCGCCTACCAGCAGGAAGTGGAAGCGATTGAGGCAGAGGGCATACACCTGCTGGAGGGCAGCACCGCCACCCGCATCCTGGCCGAGAATGGCAAAGTGGTCGGCGTGGAACTCGCACAGGTAGGCAAGGGAACCACGGTGGATGAGCGTGGTCGCCGCCGCCCCAACATCGAACCCGGCACCGAGTTAACGCTTGACGTGGATACGGTGATCGGCACTGTTGGGCAGTTCTCCGATCTGAACTTCCTGGAACCGCGCTTCGACGACCTGGCAGTTGATAGCAAGACGCTGGCCAGCGCGATACCCGGCCTGTTCGTGGTGGGGGGACGCAAGACAGGAGCCAGTTTTATCATCGATGCCGTGGCACTTGGTCATCGGGTGGCAACCTCGATTCACCGCTATCTGCGGGGAGAGCCGCTTGACCAGCCTGAGAGGGTCGCCCCGCCCGTAGTGAAGTTCACCCGCCAGGAGCTGGCTCAAAGGGTACAGGCCGGTGAGATCACGCTGCAACCCCGTGTCGAACCGGCGTTGCTGCCCATGGAAGAGCGGGTGACTGGCTTCCGCGAAGTGGTGCTGGGCCTAACCGAGCATCAGGCTCGGCTCGAGGCGCAGCGCTGCCTGCAATGTGGAAACTGCGCAGAATGTCTGGCCTGCGTGTACGCTTGTGGCCTGGACGCGATTGACCACGACATGGTGGCGTGGGAGGAGACGGTGCAGGTGGGGGCGCTCATCCTGGCCCCCGGCTACCAGGTCTACCACGCCGAGCTGTCCCAGGAATACGGCTTTGGCCGCTACCCCAACGTGGTCACCGCCCTCCAGTTCGAGCGTCTGCTCTCCGCCTCCGGCCCCACCCTGGGCCACCTCCAGCGCCCCTCCGACCAGCAGCCGCCCCGCCGCATCGCCTTCCTCCAGTGCGTCGGCTCCCGCGACCAGAGCCACGACTACTGCTCTGCCGTCTGCTGCATGTACGCCACCAAGGAAGCCCTCATCGCCAAGGAGCACCACCCGGAACTGGACATCCACGTCTTCTTCATGGACATGCGCGCCTTCTCCAAGGGCTACTGGGCCTACTTCGAGCGCGCCCGCGACCGCTACGGCATCCACTACACCCGCTGCCGCGTCTCTGCCCTGCACGAGGACCCCCGCACCCACGACCTCCTCCTGCGCTACCAGGAGGAGGACGGCTCCCTGCGCCAGGAGCGCTTCGACCTGGTCGTCCTCTCCGTCGGCATGGAAGTCTCCCCTGCCGTGCGCGACCTGGGCCGCCGCCTGGGCGTCGAACTGGACGACTACGGCTTCTGCCACACCGTCCACTTCAACCCCCTGCAGACCAGCCGCCCTGGCATCTTCGCCGTCGGCCCCTTCCGCTCCCCCAAGGACATCCCCGAATCCGTGGTCGAGGCCAGCGGGGCCGCCGCCGCCGCCGCCGCCCATCTGGCCCCGGCCCGCTTCTCCCTCACCGTCAGCCCGGAGTTCCCCCCGGAGCGCGACGTGAGCGGCCAGCCGCCCCGTATCGGCGTCTTCGTCTGCCATTGCGGCTCCAACATCGGCGGCTTCCTGGACGTGCCCGCCGTCACCGACTACGCCCGCACCCTGCCCGGCGTCGTCCACGCCGAGGCCAACCTCTACACCTGCTCCCAAGACAGCATCCGCCACATCACCGAGCAGGTCCGGGAGCTCGGCCTCAACCGCGTCGTGGTCGCCAGTTGCACCCCCCTCACCCACCAGCCCCTCTTCCAGGACTGCATCCGCGCCGCCGGGCTGAACCCTTACCTCTTCGAGATGGCCAACATCCGCAACCAATGCTCCTGGGTCCACTCCCGCGACTGGCAGGCCGCCACCGCCAAGGCCAAAGACCTGGTGCGCATGGCCGTCGCCCGCGCCGCCCTGCTGGAACCCCAGCACACCCTGGCGGTGCCGGTCAGGCACGCCGCCCTGGTCGTCGGCGGCGGCGCGGCGGGCATGACCGCCGCCCTCACCCTGGCCGAGCAGGGCTTCCCCGTCCACCTGGTGGAGCGCGAGGCCGAACTGGGCGGCAACCTGCGCCACGTCTTCACCCCCAGCAACGGCCAGGACCCCCAGCGCCTCCTGCTGGAGCTGGTGGGCCGCGTGCAGGCCAGCCCCCTCATCACCCTCCACCTGGAGAGCCAGGTGGTGGCCCGCAGCGGCTTCATGGGCAGCTTCACCAGCACCATCCAGCACGCCGATGGCAGCCGCAGCGAGGTCGCCCACGGGGCGGTCATCCTGGCTACCGGCGCCCAGGAGTATCGCGGCCCGGAGTACGGCTACGGCACACATCCCGCCATCCTCACCCAGCAGGAGTTCGAGCAGCGCCTGGCCAAGGGCCGGAACCTGCCGGACTCGGTGGTCATGATCCAGTGCGTCGGCCCCGCCCAGCGCTTCTGCAGCCGCATCTGCTGCACCGTGGCCCTCAAGAACGCCCTGGCCCTCAAGGCCCGCCACCCCCAGGCCCAGGTCGTCATCCTCTACCGCGACATCCGCACCTACGGCTTCCACGAGCGGCTCTACCAGCAGGCCCGCCAGCGCGGCGTGCTCTTCCTCCGCTACGACGACGACCATCGCCCCGTGGTCGACGCCCAGCCCACCGGCGACAGCCTCACCGTCCAGGCCTGGGACCCCGCCCTGCGCCGGTCCCTGACCCTGCACCCCGACCTGCTCGTGCTCAGCATGCCCGTCGTGCCCCGCCCCGACGCCCCCGACCTGGCCCGCCTGTTCAAGACCAGCCTGGACGCCGACGGCTTCTTCCTGGAGGCCCACGTCAAGCTGCGCCCCGTAGACTTCGCCACCGACGGCCTCTTCATGGCTGGCCTGGCCCACTACCCCAAGCTGCTGGACGAGAGCCTGATCCAGGCCCAGGCCGCCGCCGCGCGGGCCGCCCGCGTCCTCAGCCAGCAAACCCTCGCCGCCGGCGGGCGCGTGGCCGTGGTGGACGAAGCCCGCTGCACCGCCTGCCTGACCTGCGTGCGCATCTGCCCCTTCGGCGTCCCCCAGGTCCGGGGCGACCGCCTGGGCGTCGGCGGCCTGCCGGGCGCCGCCTATATCGAGCCCGCCGTCTGCCAGGGCTGTGGCTCCTGCGCCGCCGAATGCCCCGCCCAGGCCATCCAGTTGATGCACTACACCGACGCCCAACTGGTGACCAAAGTGCGGGCGTTGTTCAATCCACCGACCGGCTTCGTTCCCCTGGAACAGATCGGGGAGCGCAGAGGACCGGAAGGAGGCTGAGCATGGAAGAAACCCTCCATATCGTCGCCTATTGCTGCGAGCACTGCGCCTATGCCGCTGCGGACCTGGCGGGCGGGCTGCGCATGCAGTATCCGCCAGCGATCAAGGTCGTTCAGTTGCCCTGCACGGGTAGGATCGACGTGCTGACCGTGCTGCGGGCCGTGGAGGACGGCGCGGACGGCATCATGGTGGCAGGGTGACTGCCCGGCGACTGCCATTACCTGGAGGGTAATGCCAACGCCAGGCGCCGGGTGGCACACATCCGGGAGTTGCTGGAGCAGATCGGGTTGCAGCCGGAACGGGTGCGCATGTTCAACATGTCGGCGGCCATGGCCGGCCAGTTCGTGGAGGCGGCCACCGAAATGACCACCCTGATCACATCCCTGGGGCCTAACCCGCTGCGTCCCTGCCACGCCCCGGCCACAGACACGGAAGGCGAATAGGTATTCTTAGGAGGTCGATAAACATGGTTAAAGTGGTCAGCGAAACCTTTCGTCGGCTGGTTACCCTGGAGGACGGCGCTCGCCTGCTCCTGCGCCCGCTGACCGCCGAGGACCGTGAAGGGCTGGTGGCGCTGTACGCCTCCGCTCAGCCGGAGGACGTGCGCTCCCTGCGCGACGATGTCACCGATCCCCAGGTGGTGCGGGGCTGGGTGGACACCCTGGACTACAGCCGGGTGCTGCCGCTGCTGGCCCTGATGGGGGAGCGCATCGTGGGCAACGCCACCCTGCACCGGCGCGGCGGCCCCTACCGGCACGTTGGGGAAGTCCGCATCTTCCTGGCCAAAGACTATCGTGGACGCGGCCTGGGCACAGAAATGCTCAAGACACTGGTAGACCTGGCCCGCAAGGAAGGGCTGCACTGGCTACAGGCGGAAGTCTTCGCCAGCCAGCCCAAGGTCATCCGGGCCTTCGAAAGCATGGGGTTCGAGCAACGTTGCGTGCTGGAGGATTATTTCATGCTGCCGGACGGCCAGACCGAAGACGTGGTGATCCTGCTGATGCGCCTGCTGAAACGGACGGATGCGTTCTAGGGCCTCGCTGCGCGTCAGAGCCTTCGGTCCTTCCCGAATGCCCTGACTCTGCTGCCCGGAGGCTTTGTACAGGAGGCTGAACCATGATCGTTGCACAACAAAAATCATTGGAAGAGATCAAGGCCCTGGTGGGCGATGCCCGCAAGGTGCTGGTGGTCGGCTGCGGAACCTGCGTGACGGTGTGCTTTGCTGGCGGCGCACGCGAGGCGGCCATCACGGCCTCGTCGCTGCGCATGGCCTCCAGGCTGGATGGCACTGAGAAGGCCGTCACCGACGTGACCGTCCAGCGCCAGTGCGAGTGGGAATACCTGGACGCCATCGCCGAGCAGATCGGCGAGGCAGACGTGGTGCTCTCGCTGGGCTGCGGGGTCGGCGTGCAGGCCATCGCGGAGCGCTTCCCCAACGCCTGGGTGGTGCCCGGCCTCAATACCAGCTTTATGGGCCTGCCCCTGGAACAGGGCGTATGGGCAGAGCGCTGCGCCGCCTGTGGCGACTGCGTGCTCGGCCTCACCGGCGGCATCTGCCCCATTGCCCGCTGCTCCAAGTCGCTGCTCAACGGGCCGTGCGGCGGGTCGGAGGCCGGGCACTGCGAGATCAACCCGGACATCCCCTGCGCCTGGCAACTGATCTACGACCGGCTGAGCAGCATGGGCAAGCTGGACGTGCTGCTGGAGTTGCAGCCCCCCAAGAACTGGCGCACCTCGCGGGACGGCGGGCCGCGTAAGATCGTCCGCGAGGACCTGCGACTGGCCTCAGAGGAGGAATAGACAATGACCCTGGCAAGCGACAATGGCTACCTGGCCGGTTCCAACCTGGAGCGCATCCTGCGCGCCGGGCACTTCGCCGTCACCGGGGAGCTTGGCCCGCCCCAGAGCGCCGACGGCAGTGTGATCCGCGAGAAGGCGGCCCTGCTCAAGGGGGCCTGCGACGCGGTCAACATCACGGACAACCAGACGGCCATCGTGCGCATGTCGAGCATTGGGGCCGGGGCCATCGTCGTGCAGGAAGGGCTGGAGCCGGTCATCCAGATGACGTGCCGCGACCGCAACCGCCTGGCCATCCAGAGCGACCTGCTGGGCGCTTACGCGCTGGGTATGCGCAACGTGCTGTGCCTCTCCGGCGACCACCAGACCTTTGGCAACCACCCCAACGCCAAAAACGTCTTCGACATGGACTCGATTCAGCTCGTGCAGATGGTGGCCGCCATGCGCGACGAGCGCGTCTTCCAGTGCGGAGACCCCTTTAAGGGCCAGGAGCCGCGCTTCTTCATCGGCGCGGCGGCAGCCCCCTTCGCCGACCCCATCGACTTCCGCCCGTACCGGCTGGCCAAGAAAGTGCGGGCAGGGGCCAACTTCATCCAGACCCAGCTCATCTACGATATCGAGGCCTTTAAGGTCTACATGGAAAAGGTGCGGCAACTGGGCCTGCACGAGCAGACTTACATCCTGGCTGGCGTTGGCCCACTGAAAAGCCCCGGCATGGCCCGCTACATGAAGAACAACGTCCCCGGCCTGCTGGTCCCCGACGCGCTGATCGAGCGCATGGAGGGGGCGGGGGCGCCCTGGGCCGGCAAGTCCAAAGACGAGCTGACCAAGGAAGACAAGCAGGCGCGCGCTGAAGCCTGGAAGGCCGAGGGCATCAAAATCTGCATCGAATTGATCCAGCAACTCCGCGAGATCGAGGGCGTGGCCGGGGTGCACATCATGGCCATCGAGTGGGAAGAGGCCGTCAGGCCGATAGCCGAGGGCGCGGGCCTGCTGCCGCGCCCCACCGTGGCCGAGGCTGTGGCATAGAGACGACAGGGAAAGTGGCCCATGGACGAACAACAACAACCCGCCGCGCAGACGACGATCAGCGCCGACCTGGCCCGACGGGTCCTGGAGGAGACGGGGCAGAACGTTTACCTGTGCTACCAGTGCGTCAAGTGCACCAGCGGCTGCCCGGTGGCGGAGTTCTTCGACTGGCAGCCGAACCAGATCATGCGCGCCCTGCAACTGGGCCAGGAGGACGTGGCCCTGCACGCCCAGACGCCCTGGCTGTGCGCCGCCTGCCAGACGTGCACCACGCGCTGCCCCCAGGGGCTGGACATCACACGCATCATGGAATTCCTGACCCGCGAGGCGCTGGCGCGGGGCATCAAGCCGCCGGTGACGGAAGTGGATATCTTCAACAAGGCCTTCATGCGGGAAGTCCGCCTGTGGGGTCGGGCCTACGAGCTGGGCCTGATGGCCGAGATGAAGCTCCGCAACGTGGGCCGCCACCCCCTCACGGAAGACGTGGACCTGGGCCTGAAGATGGTGCGCAAGGGCAAACTGGCCTTCCTGCCCAGCCCCACACGCCCCCCGCGCCGCGTCAGCCCTCATCCGGAAGCGACCAGCGCCGTGGCCTACTATCCGGGCTGCTCGCTCCATTCCACCGCCACAGAGTTCAACACCTCCGCCAGGGCAGTCTGCCAGGCCCTGGACCTGCGCCTGATCGAGCCGAGCGGCTGGGTGTGCTGTGGCAGCTCCGCCGCGCACCGCGCCGACCCCGAGGCCGCGCTGCGCCTGCCGCTGGAAAATCTCTCCCTCATCGAACAGAGCGGCTTCAAAGAGGTGACCATGCCCTGCGCAGCCTGCTTCAACCGGCACAAGGCCGCCCAGTACGAGATCCGCCACGATGAGGGGCAGAAGGCCGCCATGGACAAGGCCCTCGGCTATACCTACCAGGATAGCGTGAAGGTCAGCACGCTGATCGAGGCCCTCTCCGAGCACGTAGGGGCAGAAAAGGTGGCCGAGCGCGTGCAACGTCCGCTGGAGGGGCTGCGCGTGGTGTGCTATTACGGCTGCCTGCTGACCCGCCCCCCGCAGGTCACCGAAGCCAGCCACCCGGAAAACCCCACCGACATGGACCGCTTGATGGCGGCGCTGGGGGCAGAGGTGCGGGACTGGTCCTACAAGACCTCCTGCTGCGGCGCGGCGCACTCCCTGACGCGCCCGGACATCGTGCTCAAGCTGAGCGGCGACCTGATCGCCCACGCCCGTGAGGCCGGCGCGGACGTGATCGCGGTAGCCTGCCCGCTGTGCCACACCAACCTGGATGCCCGCCAGTTCCAGATGAAGCTGGAAGCGCCCATGCCGGTGCTCTACTTCACCCAATTGATGGCGCTGGCCCTGGGGCTGCCGGAGAAGGCCACCGCGCTGCACAAGAATCTGGTCGATCCGCGACCACTGCTGCGGGAGAAAGGAATTCTGGTGGCCTGAAGGCCCGGCATCGGGCGGAGAGCTGCGAAAAGACATCGCGCTCTCCTGCCTTGCCGGGCCGGGCTAGGTGACAGGGGAAGATCAGTCCCCCATCGACTGACTAAAGTCCATTCACTGGCGGGGGAACCACCCCCTATACTGTAAGTACAGGAATGGCCCGTGCCGTCATTGCCGCGCATTGCCCCCTCATCATCCCCCCAACGCAGCCCCATCCGCAGAAGTTGACTCATCTGACCGCCTCGCCGGAATAACCGGCAGAGGTCCGCCCAATCGCCTTCAGCACAGTCACCACTGCGCCCGTTTACGTCGGTTCGATGGAACGATGGAACGTCCCCGGAGGTGACTATGACGACCCTCCCCCAGCGACTGCTCATCATCGGTCTGCTGCTGCTGGTGGTGGCGGCCATCGCCGCCCTGGCCCCCTCCGCGCAACGCGCCGCCGCCGTCACGGCTGCCGAAGTGCCCGTGCCGGTGGCAGAGGCCCAGCCCGCCGCCCAGGATAACTGCCTGCACTGCCACGTCTCCGGCTCCGACGAAGGAATCTGGACGCCGACCGCGCGCTGGGCGGTCTTCGGCACTGCCGGGCTGGTCTTCGCCTTCGGCCTCTACCGGGCGGCCAGCGTATGGCGGACGCGCGCGCCGTGGCAGCCGCTGACCCGCCGCGCCGCCGGCTGGGTGGACGCCCGCTATGACGTGGCCGCGCCGCTGGAGAAGATTCTGCGCAAGCCGGTTCCGCGCTACGCCCTGCACTGGTGGTACTGCCTGGGCGGGATCACCGCCTTTCTCTTCGTGGTGCAGGCGGTCACCGGCATCATGCTGGCCTTCTACTACAAGCCCACCCCGGCGGAAGCCTACGCCAGCATCCAGTACATCGAAACAGAGGTCAGCTTCGGCGCAGGAATACGGGCCATCCACCACTGGGCGGCCAACGGCATGGTGGTCATGTGCATCGCCCACATGCTGCGCGTCTTCATCAACGGCGCCTACAAGCCGCCGCGCGAGCTGAACTGGGTGGGCGGCATCCTGCTGCTGATCTTCACCCTGGCCTTCGGCTTCACCGGCTACCTGCTGCCCTGGGACCAGCGCGCCTTCTGGGCCACCACGGTGGGCACGGAGATCGCGGGGAGCGTCCCCATCATCGGCGAACCGGCGCTGGTCATGCTCCGCGTGGGGTGGGACGTGAACGCGCTCACCCTCAGCCGCTTCTACGCCCTGCACGTGATCGTGCTGCCCATCGCCACCCTGATCCTGATGGGGCTGCACTTCCTGATGGTGCGGCGGCTGGGCATCGCCAGGCCGCTGTAATCGAAGGGGGACGACGATGGCCGAGAAAGAAAAAGACATCCAGACCCCGGAAGACAGCATCCCCTTCTACCCGGATCACGTGCGCACGGAGCTGAAAGTGGTCTACGGGCTGGTCATCGCCGCCCTGGTGGTGGGGGCGCTGGGGCTGGCCTTCCCGGTGGGGCTGGGCGAGCCGGCGGACCCCATGAACACGCCGACCCACATCAAACCGGAATGGTACTTCCTGGGGCTGTACCAGGTGCTCAAGTTCGTGTCCAAGACGGTAGGCGTGCTCATCCCGCTGGTCGGCGTGGGGCTGCTCCTGCTGCTGCCCTTCATCGACCGCAGGCCCGACGCCTCGCCCCGCGCAGCGCGGATTCGCTTCGTCATCGCCGCCGTCGTGGTCCTCGTCCTGGTCGCCCTGACCATATGGGGGGAGCTGAGTTGAGCGCACAAACCATGACCCGCCGCCTGTTCCTGAAGATCGCCAGCCGCCTGGCCGCCGCTGCCGGGGCGGTTGCCGTGCTCGGCCCCATCATCGCCTATTTCTACCCGGCCAGGCTGGAGGAAATCCCCTCGGAGCCGGTGCCGGTCGGCCCGCCGGACGATCTGCCTCCAGGGGCCAGCACCACGGTGCGCTATGGCCGCTACCCGGCGCTGGTCATCCACACGCCGGAGGGCCTGCGGGCCTATTCGGCGGTGTGCACGCACTTCGCCTGCCTGGTCAAGTGGGACCCGGAGCGCGGCCAGATCGCCTGCCCCTGCCACGAGGGTTACTTCGACCCACTGGACGGCCACGTGATCTCCGGCCCACCGCCGCGCGCCCTGGACGCCTTCCCGGTCTACGTGGCTGAGGATGGCCTGATCTACATCGGAGACGAGGGAGGCGAGCAATGAGCACCGGGACTTCCACCGTGAACGTTGAAGCGCCAGAAGCTGCGGCCAGGGGCGGCCTGCTGGCCCGCCTGCGCCGCCTGTGGCCGGGCCTGCGCGCCTTTGTGGTGGATGCCGTCTTGCAGGTGCGCGTGCTGCGGAAGGCCTACCCCGGCGTGATGCACGCCCTCATCTTCTGGGGCGTCACCGTGCAGGTGGTGGGCACGGTCATCAATCTGCTCCAGATGCAGCTCTTCCTGCCGCTGGTGGAGCTGGGCTTCCCGCGCGGCGGCGGCTATCTGCTCTACGAGCTGGTCATGGACCTGGCCGGGGTAGCCATCCTGCTCGGCGCGCTGATGGCGGCCTTCCGGCGGCTGGTGCTGCGTCCTCCGACGCTGGAGACGCGCTGGGACGACCTCTACGCCATCGGCATCTTACTGCTCATCCCCCTGCTGGGCTTCACGGTGGAGGGGCTGCGCCTGGTGGCCACCACCCCGCCCTGGGCGGACTGGTCGCCGGTGGGCAACCTGGTGGCGGGGCTGTTTCGCGGGCTGGGGATGTCGCCGGAGGCGGCTTTTGACATCCACGCCTCGTTCTGGTGGGCGCACATGATCGCCGCGCTGGTCTTCATCGCCAGCATCCCCTTCACCAAGTTGCGCCACCTGGTCACCGCGCCGCTCAACGTGGTCTTGCGTCCTCGCGGCAAGGAGAGCGCCCTGACGCCCATCGAGGACATCGAGGAGGCCGAGACGCTGGGCGTGGGGCAGGTAAGCGAGTTCACGCCGCAGCAATTGCTCTCCTTCGACGCCTGCGTGCGCTGCGGGCGCTGCGAGGAAGCCTGCCCGGCGGCCCTGAGCGGGATGCCCTTCTCCCCCCGCACGTTCATTCAGTCCTTGCGGGCAGCCATGTTGGACACGCTGGTGCGTGCCGACGGCGGCAACCCAGGGCCGCAGGCCCCCACCCTGGACGAGCGCCTGGGCCAGGATGCGCCCTGGTACTGCACCACCTGTGGCGCGTGCCTGATGCGCTGCCCGGTCTACGTGAACCCCGTGGCGGAGATCATCGACCTGCGGCGCTACCAGACGCTCTCCACCGGCGAGATGCCCGGCGCGGTGGGCGCGGTCCTGCGCAAGATGGAGCGGCAGGGCAATCCCTGGGGGCTGGCGGAGGATCGCGCCGCCTGGGCTGCCGACCTGGGCGTGCGCGTCCTGCAGCCGGGAGAGGAGACCGACGTGCTGTTCTTCGTGGGCTGCGCCTTCGCCTTGGACGACCGCAACAAGAAAGCGGCGCGGGCCTTCGCCCGCCTGTTGCAGGCGGCGGGTGTGGACTTCGCCATCCTGGGCGAGGCGGAGGTCTGCTGCGGGGAGACGGCGCGGCGGCTCGGCCACGAGTACCTCTTCCAGGTCATGGCCGGCCAGAACATCGAGACCCTGGCCGAATTTCGCTTCAATCGCATCGTCGCCCAGTGCACCCACTGCTTCAACACCCTCAAGCACGAGTATCCTCAGTTCGGCGGGTCCTACCCCGTGCAGCATTACACCGAGCTGCTGGCCGAGCTGGCTCCGCGCCTGCCGGGGACGGCGGGCGGCCCGGACCTGGGCCGCGTGACCTACCACGATTCGTGCTACCTGGGCCGCTACAATCAGATTTACGCCCAGCCGCGCAGCCTGCTGGACCGGGCCGGCGTGAGCCGCGTGGAGATGGCCCGCCGGGGCGAGAACAGCTTCTGCTGCGGCGGGGGTGGCGGCCAGATGTGGATGGAGACAGACGCCGAAACCCGCATTAACCACCGCCGCCTGGACCAGGCCCTCGCCGTCCAGGCCGACACGGTGGCCACCGCCTGCCCCTACTGCCTGTTGATGTTTGATGATGCCGTCCGCTCACGCGGCCTGGGCGACCGCGTGCAGGTGCTGGACCTGGCGGAAATCCTGGCGGGCAGCCTGCCCGCGCCCCCGGAAAGCTCCGGCGCGCCGGTTTCCGCCGCAGCGCACGAGGAGAGAGCATGATGACGGCCACACACTGGGTACTCCATACGGAGGGCGACCCGCTGGGCGCGGTGCGGCACTTCCTGGCCCGCCTGTTCCAGAGCGCCAGGCTGGATGGGCTGCTGATCCCGCTGCACGAGGACGGCCCGGCGGGGATGAAGCCGACCCTGGTGCGCGACCCCGATCTGCTGGCGGCGGCGGACCCCTTCGCCCCGCTGATGGCGGTCAACGCGGCAGGGCTGGTCCTTCAACTGGCGCAGGAACACCCGCAGCAGCGGCTTGGCGCGGTGCTGCGCGCCTGCGAGGTGCGCACGCTGGCCGCGATGGCCCGGCGCGAACCCTTCGACGGCGGGCGGCTTCTGATCATCAGCGCGGACTGCCTGGGGACGTTCTCCGGCAGCGACGGCAACTGGTGGGACGACATCGACCAGTTGACACGCAAGATGCTCCAGTTCGCCCGGCAGGGCGGCATCGCCATGTACCGCTACCGCCCCGCCTGCCAGATGTGCACCACGCCGATGGCAGAGGCAGCGGACCTGAGCATCGGCGTGCTGGGGCTGCCAGTGAAGGAGACGCTGCTCCTCACCGCGCGCGACGCACAGATGGCCAGGCAGCTCCGCCTGCCAGGCATCACCGGCGGCGAGGCCCCGTCCTGGCTGGTCGCGCAGCGCGAGGACATGCGCGCCACGCTGGCCGAGCGCCGCGAGCGGTCGCGCCAGCAGATGATCCGGGCTTTGCAGGCCGAGCTTCCGGCGGACGTGGACGCCCTGGCCGCGCACCTGAAGCATTGCGAGCCATGCCGGCGCTGTATGGAAGCCTGCCCCCTGTGCGCCAGCGAGCCGTTGCAGTACGGGCCGGACGGCGCGCCAACGCGCGACTCGCTGGTCCGCTGGCTGGCTTCCTGCGCGGGCTGCGGCCTGTGCGAGGAGGCCTGCCCCCAGCACCTGCCGCTCACGGCGGTCTTCAAGCGCCTATCCCTGGCCCTTTCTGACCCGCCGCCCGGCCACGCAACCGGTGAGCCGCTGGCCATGCGGTGAAGCCGGGGGGCCGCCCCCAGCAATAGACAGGTTGGGGCCGCAAACAGGCCGCCGCCACCAGCAACGGCCAGGCCACACGCGCCCGCTGCGCCGCGCTACTGGAGCAGATGCTCCAGCGCCGCCAGCAGGAGCAGCACGTTCTCTTCCCGCGAGGAAAAGCCCATCAGCCCGATGCGCCAGGCGCGGCCTTTCAGTTCCCCCAGCCCGCCCGCGATCTCGATGTTGTACACATCCAGCAACTGGCGGCGCACTTTGGCCTCATCGACGCCATCCGGGACCCGCACCGTGGTCAGCGTAGGCAGGCGGTGCTCCTTAGGGACGAGCGGGGTCAGGTCCATGTCCTGGAGGCCCTCCCACAGCAATTCGGCGTTGCGGCGGTGGCGCGCCCAGCGCGCCTCCAGCCCTTCCTCTACCACCAGGCGCAGCGCCTCATGCAGCGCGAAGTTCATGGAGATCGGCGCGGTGTGGTGGTAGAGGTGCGGCTCGCCCCAGTATTTTTGCAGCAGGGTCAGGTCCAGATACCAGTTCGCCACCGGCGTCCTGCGCCGCTGCAAAGCCTCCACGGCGCGCGGCCCCAGCGTGATCGGCCCCAGGCCGGGCGGGCAGCTCAGGCACTTCTGCGTCCCGGTATAGCACACATCGATTCCGCTGGCATCAACCCGCAGGGGGACGCCGCCCAGCGAGGCCACCGTATCCACCACCAGCAGCCCGCCGTGCGCATGGACGATCTCCGCGATCTCCTCCACGGGCTGCTCCACGCCGGTGGAAGTCTCGCCGTGCACGATAGCCACCACCTTGGCCGGGCGACGCGCCAGCGCCGCCCTGACCTCGCCCGGCGGGATCACCGTGCCCCAAGGCCGCTCCAGGGTTTGCACGTCGCCGCCGTAGCGCCGGGCCATCTCGGCGATGCGCTCCCCGAAGTAGCCGTTCACGCAGACCAAGACGGCATCCCCCGGCTCCACCAGGTTGGCGACCGCCGTCTCCATGGCCGCCGTCCCTGTGCCGGAGATGGGGATGGTAAGCGCATTCTCCGTTTGGAAGACGTAGCGCAGCAAGCCCTGAAGCTGGGCCATCACGTCCAGGAAGGTGGGGTCCAGGTGGCCGACGACGGGCATGGCCATGGCGCGCAAAACGCGGGGGTGGACCATGCTCGGTCCGGGGCCGAGCAGGATGCGCAATGGCACATCCACGGCGGGATACTCCGGCGCGCTTGTCTCACTCATGGGTTGTCGTTCTCCTCCGCTTGTTTTCTGCGCAGGGCTTACTGGTAATGGGTGGGGTCCAGGGCGTCGCGCAGGCCGTCGCCCAGGAAGTTGAAGCCCAGCACGGTGAGCATGATGGCCAGGCCGGGGAAGATGGCATACCACCAGGCGGTGAAGATGTAGTTCTGGCCAGTGTTGACCATGGTCCCCCAGCTTGGGATGGGGATTTGAATGCCCAGGCCCAGGAAGCTGAGGATGGCCTCCGCCAGGATCACCCCGGCGACCCCCAGCGTGCCCAGCACGATCATCGGCGCCAGGGCGTTGGGCAGCACGTGCAGGAACAGGATGCGCGGCGTGGAAGCGCCCATCGCCCGCGCCGCCGTGATGTAGTCCATCTCCTTGATGGAGAGCACCTGGCTGCGCATCATACGGGCCTCGCTGGGCCAGCCGATGATCCCCAGCGCCATAAAGATCGTGACCGGCCCCGGCTCCACGATGGACACCACCACGATCAGGAACATCAGGGAGGGGATGGCGAAGAACATGTCCGTGACGCGCATGACGATGTCGTCGATCCAGCCGCCATACCAGCCGGAGATGGCCCCCAGGAACATGCCAATCGTGATGGAAACCCCCTCCCCGATAAAGCCGATGGTCAGCGAGATGCGCGCGCCGTAGAGCAGGCGGCTGAGCAGATCGCGCCCCAGCTCGTCCGTGCCAAGCGGATGGGCCGGGCTGGGCGGGCTTTGGATGGCCGTGTAGTCCGGCTCCAGGGGATCGTAGGGAGCCAGCACAGGGGCAAAAATGGCCCCCAAAGCCATCAGCACCACGATGACCAGCCCCAGCAGCGCGATGCGGTTGCGCCGGAAGGAGGCCACAAAGCGCTCCCAGTTGGAGATGTGCCGCACGCCCAGGTCGACCGGCTGGGTTGCCGCGTGGTCGGCCTGGGCCTGTTCCGCAGATGTCACCTCGTCCCTTCCTTCATTCGTAGCGGATGCGCGGGTTGATCAGCGCGTAGACCAGGTCGGTGATCAGGTTGATGAAGACGAACAGCAGCGCGCCAAAGATCAGGATGCCCAGAATCACCGGCGTGTCGCGGCGGTTGATGGCCGTCACCACGGCGCGGCCCAGGCCCGGCCAGCTAAAGACGGTCTCCGTCACCACGGAGCCGCCCAGCAGGTAGCCCACATCCAGCGCGATCACCGTGATCACCGGGATCAGGGCGTTGCGCAACTGGTGGCGGAAGAGCACGGCCCGGTAGCGCAGCCCCTTGGCCCGCGCGGTGGTGATGTAGTCCTTGTGGCGCTCCTCCAGCATCGAGGAGCGGGTGACGCGGGCGATGGTGGCCGAGAGGTGCGTGCCCAGCACCAGCGCAGGCAGGATCAGGTGCGTGATATCGCCCTCCCCGTAACCGCCCACCGGGAAGAGCGCCACGCCGTACTTGTCCTGGGTGAGGAACATCTTGGCCAGGATGGCCTGCCAGAAGACCGGCATGGAGACCCCCACCAGCGCCAGGAACATCAGCGCGTGGTCGATCCAGGTATATTGCTTCTCCGCAGAGATGATCCCGGCGGGCAGGCCGATCAGCAAGGCCACCAGCATCCCCGCCGCCATCAATTGCAGCGTGCGGGGGAAGCGATAGCCGATGATGTCGTTGACGTTCTCGCTGAGAATATAGGAGCGCCCCAGGTCCAGGCGGACCGTCCGCCACAGGAATTCAAAGTACTGGACGGCGAAGGGCTTGTTCAGGCCCAGCTCTTCGCGCACGCCGGCGATGGTCTCCTCGCTCAGGCGGTGGTAATTCTCGCCCAGCACGGCGCGCACCGGGTCGCCGGGCATCAGGAAGGCCAGCAGAAAAAGGATGGTGAAGACGCCCCACAGCGTCGGGATCACCTGCAACAGCCGCCGAATGACATAGAGTCCCAAAGCCACCCCCCTTTTGCACGCGGCCCGCAGGCCGGGCCGGGTCGCCGCATCTCACAAGCCTGCCAAGCTTGTGCCCGGAGTATAACACGGTTCAGGCGCGAGTCCGCCGGATTGTTGCATTGCTCCCGGCACATCCGGCATAAAGCAACGGGGGCGGCTTGCACCGCCCCCCAGAGGTCAGGCTTAGGTTGCTTACATGCTGCCGCTGACGCCGACGTACTTCCACGGGGTGCGGTAGATGCCCGCCGGAGAGGCCACCAGCCCTTCCACCCACGGCTGGCGCAGGAAGGACACCTTGCTGTACGCGGAGACGATCCACGGACAATCCTGCATGATGCGCTCGTGAATCTCCAGGTACAGCGCGTTGCGCTCGGCGTCGTCGGTGATGGTCGTGGCCTGGCGGATCATCTCGTTGACCTCCGGGTTGTTGTAGTGGGTGTCGTCGCGCCCGTCCAGGAAGAGGAAGTTGAAGATCTCGCTGGGGTCGGCGAAGTCGGCGCTCCAGCCGCTGAGGAACATGATCACGTCCGGCTCGCCGATGTGGCCCCAGTAGGTGGAGTTGTCCTCGACCACGATGTTGAGCGTCACACCCAGCGAGGCCAGGTCCGCCTGCAAGGTGGGCAGCGAAAGCTCATCCGCCGCCGAAGCGAAGACGTACAGCTCGATCTCCGGCATGCCCTCGCCGCCGGGGAAGCCCGCCTCCTCCAGCAATTCGGCGGCGCGCTCCAGGTCATACGGGTAGCGCGTCGTCACTTCTGCGGCAGGCATGGCCGGTGGCAGCACGCCCATGTCGCCGGGGAAGCGCGCGCCTTCCATCAGCACGTTCCACACCAGCTCGCGGTTGAAGGCATGGGCAAAGGCCTGCCGCACCAGCGGATTTTCCGCGAAGAAGCCCTGCTCCATGTCAAAGCCAAAGTAGCGCACGTTGAGGCCGGGCAGCTCCACGTACTGGTCGGCGAACTCCTCCTGCAGCAACTGGCGCTGGCCGGTGGGGAAGCTGGTGAGCACGTCCAGCTCGCCCTCGCGGTACATCAGCGCCTGGTTGTTGTCGTCCGGGATATTCAGGAAGCGCAGCTCGTCCACCAGCGGATAGCCCTCCTCCCAGTATTCAGGGTTGGCTACCAGGGTGATGTGGTCATCGCGCAGCCATTCCTGGAAGATGAAGGGGCCGGTCCCCACCGGGCGGTTGCTGAACTCCTCGCCAAGCTGCTCGTAGGCCTCCTGCGGCACGACGTACACGTTGATCAGGTCGTAGAGGAAGCGATGGTTGGGCGCGGAGAGCGTGATCTCCAGCGTGTAGTCGTCGATCACGTTGATGCCCTCCACCTCCTCCGCCTCGCCCGCCGTGAACTCCGGCGCGCCGAGCACGGCCTCCAGGTAATCCGGATGCGTGGAGATGGCCTCGTCGCCGCTCAGGAACATCTCCATGGACCACACCCAATCCTCCGCCGTAACCGCGCGATCCGCGTATTCCACGCCCTCGACATCCTGGAACAGCACGCCCTCCTTGAGATGGAAGGTGTAGACCAGCCCGTCCTCGGAGATGTCCCAGCTATCGGCCAGGGCGGGGGCCACGGTGGCCGTTTCCGGATCAAAGGTGGTCAACCCCTCGTACACGTTGATGATGATGGCGCGGGTGATGGTGGTCGTCGAGCGGAACGGATCAAGATGTTCGGGGTCGGCGCTGATCGGGACGCGCAGCACGCCCGGCTGCTGGGCAGAAGCAGTGGCCGGAAACAGCAGGCCGACCAGCAACACCAGAACCAGCAGGACATAAGTCTTCTTCATGGCTTCTCCTCCACGGTAAGAATCAGCATTCGATAGAGCGCGAACAGGCGGCTACTGTCTCTACAGGGCGACCTCCTTCCTTGCTTTCCTGGCTCTCGTTTTTGAGGGGGGGGTGGGGGCGCTTTACCGCTGCGATGCCAAAGGGCCGCCCCCTGGTAACAGCTACACAAGGGTTTGCAGGGCATGATCGACCTAATTGAATGGTAACATCAGGACCGACACAATGCAACCGCATGAGTGAGCGGGAGGCTCGCTCATGCAACGCCCACGGGCTGGCCGGGCCTACCGCGCGCAGCGACGCACAAAATCGGCGAACAGGTCCGTCCACGGCGGGCCGGATAGCCGCTCCGGGTGGCACTGCAAGCCCAGCACACGCCCATCCAGGCTCTCCAGGCCCTCGATCACCCCCTCCTCGCTGAGGGCGTTGACGCGCAGCCCCTCGCCGGGCGCGGCCACCGCCTGCACGTGGGCCGTGTTGGCCAGCACAGGCTCCAGGCCCAGCAACTCCGCCAGGCGTGTCCCTTCCAGGGCGCGGATGGCGTGCTCGCTGCGTCCACGCCGGGCGGCGTGGGGGCCGCTGCCCTCCCGCTGCGCCTGCACGTCGCCGTAGATCGTGCCGCCGTTTAGGGCATTGATGAGCTGCATGCCGTAGCAGATGCCGAGCACGGGCCGCTCGTGCCGCTGGGCGGCCTGGAAGTAAGCCACGTCGCTCTGCCAGCGCAGCGGATCGACCGGCGGCAGGTCAGCCGGCAGGTCGCCGATCAAGCCCTGGGTGATCCCATCGCCGCCGGGGATCAGCAGCCCGTCCAGCCAGGCGACGATCTCAGCAGCGGTGCGGGCCGAGTCCGTGACCGGCACCAGGAAAGGCAGGCCGCCCGCCCGCTCAATGGCGGCCACGTAGGCGGCAGGGAGACTCATGCGGTCGCCCTCCGGGATGACCGTGATTCCGATGCGCGGACGGTTGGCGGGTGGGTTCATTGGGCAGGCCTCCCACAGGCACAGGTCGCAGAGCGTTCGGCTGGGCGTCTCTTAGCGGCTCAGGCTGTGCAGGTAGGCGACGATCAGGCGCAGTTCATCGTCGGAGACCGCCGACGGGGGGATGGGCGGCGTCTGCGCCGACCCCACACGGGTGAAGTTGACGATCTCGCTGGCCCGCATGGGCGGCGACGTGACCAGGGGCGGGCCGTCCTCCGCCGTGCCCTCCCCCTGCGGGCCGTGGCACTCCGCGCAGTGCCGGGTGTAGAGGTCGGCGGCGGCGGTCAATTCCTCCGCCGAAAGCCGGGGCAGGGCCGAGCCGATCACGCTCTGCCGGGCGTAGGCGATGATGGCCCCCAGCTCCCCATCGGAGAGGTCGGCCTGCGCAAAGGGCGGCATGGCGTTCTTACCGCCGCGCACGCGGCTGGTGATGAAGTCGGCGGACAGGGCGGGGATGTCGTTCAGCGAGGGGGCGATGGAGCCGCCCTCCCCGCGCACCCCGTGGCAGATGGCGCACCAGGTCTCGAACAACTGCTGCCCGCTCGCCGAGAAGCCCTCGACGGCGACCGTAGGCTCCGGGGTGGGCGCGGCTGCCACAGCCGACCCGTCCGCTGTGCCCCAGTGCCGCAGCAGATAGATCAGGGCCGCCTTTTCATCTGGGGAGAACTGCTCGCCGAAGCCCTCCATATCGGTGTTGCGCACGCCCAGCGTGATGATCTCAAAAAGCTGCTCGGCGGCCATGCCCCGCACGTAGGCGTTGTTGAGCTGTGGCGCGTCGCCTGTGCCCTCGCCCTGCTCGCCGTGGCATTCGGCGCAGTTGGCGGCGAAGAGGTCCAGCCCCAGGTCCAGCGCCTCCTGCCCGTTCAGGCCGGAGGCCGTCACGGCGGCCATCTCATCCGGCGAGGCTGTCTGCGCGGCAACCTCGGTCGGCGTCAGCCCCAACGCTTCCACCCGCGCCTGAACCACCTGCCAGGAGCCGTGCTGCAACAGGGTCACCAGGTTGTCGATCTGGGCGGGGGTCAGCGCGCCGCCCTGATCCAGGCTGAAGGCCGCCATCTCCGTATTGTAGCGTCCGCGCTCGATGGTATCGAACAATGCCTGCGCCTCCTGGCGGCGCACGTACTCCTGGTCCAGCGCCCGGTACACGCCCAGGCCCTCTCCCGCCGCCCCATGGCACTCCACGCAGTAGGCGGCGTAGAGTTCAACGCCGTCCGCGATGGCCCTGGCCTGGAAGCGCGCCCTGGCCGCCTCCTGCCGCGCAGGCTCGCGGACAATGTTGTAGGCCAGCAGCGCCACGATCAGCGCCGTGGCCAGCAGGCCGATCCAGCGCAGGCCGCGACTCATGACGTCGCTCCCTGCTCCGGCGGGTAGACAACGTCCTGGGGGCTGGTGCGGTCGCGCTCAATGGGCGTGCCGGTATCCACGCTGACCGTGTCACCCTCCACGATCACCGGGAAGCGCACCAGCGGGCGCGGAGCGGGCGGGTTGAGCACCGCGCCGTCCGGCTGGAACTCCGAGCCGTGGCAGGGGCAGTTGAAGCGCCCGGCCTCGGCATCCCACAACACCACACAGGCCAGATGGGTGCACCGGCGGTGCAGCGCCAGCAGGCCGCCATCCGCCAGGCGGACCAGGTAGAAGCGCCCGGCGGGGAAAGGAGTCACGCTGCCCGGCGGGAAGTCCGCCAGCGTCCCGGCCTCGATCACGCCGCCGAACGCGCCCTCCCCCACGCGCGAGGCCAGGAAGCGCAGCCCGATGAAGCCCGCTCCGGCGGCAGCCAGCCCGCCCAGCGTGCCCCAGGCCAGCTTGAGGAAATCCCTGCGCGGCAGCGGGTTCGATTGCTCGCTCATAGGCCCGCCTCCCAGGGGATCAGCAAACGCATGTCCTCCCCCCGGAAAAGGGCGCCAATCACGGTCAGCGTGAGGAAGGCGGCCAGCAGCAGCGTGAAGATCGCCAGCCGCGCCTCGCCCGGATCCGCCCCCAGCCCGCGCAGCAGCCGGGCATACCCGTAAAGCGCCAGCAGGGCGACCCCCAGCGGCAGCAGCCCGTTACTGATGACGGTCGGCAGGAAGGGCAGCGCTTCCGGCAGATAGAGGCGGGTCTCGCTCAGCCAGACCATCCCGGCGGTGGCGCTCACGCCGAGCAGCAGGCTCAGCAGGGCCAGCCCACGCCCGCGCCAGGAGCGGAACCAGACACCCGTCACGTCGGCGTCGTCACGCAGGTAGGGCAGCGCGACCAGCGCGCCGAGCACCAGCGCCGGGATGACGAACGCGCCGAAGGTCGGGTGGAAGTGGAAAAGCAGCTCCTGAACGCCCACGAAATACCACGCCGCTTTGGTCGGATTGGGCGGGTTGTTGGGGTCGGCGGCCCCTTCCAGCGGCGCATCGACCCAGGTGGCCCACGTCAGCAGCAGGGCCAGGGCCACCAGCGCAAAGACCAGCTCCCGGCTCACCAAATGGGGGATGGTGGGCACCGTGCGGGGGCGCGCCGGCAGCGGCTCCCCGATGCGGCGCGGCAGGGTGAAGCGATCCTTGCGCACGCGCCAGATGTGAAACACCCCCACCCCCAGCATGCTCAGCGGGATGAGCATCACGTGGAGGGCGAAGAAGTTGCTCAGCGTGGCCGCCCCGATCTCCTCCCCGCCCAGCAACAGGCGGCTGATGGCCCCACCCAGCAGCGGGATGTGCTCGATCAGGCTGTTGGCGACGGTTGCCGCCCAGTAGGCAAGCTGGTCCCAGGGCAGCAGGTAGCCGGTGAAGTTGGCGAAGGCGGCCAGCCCCAACAACGTCAGCCCCAGCAGCCAGTTGAACTCGCGCGGCGTGCGGAAGGCCGCCGTGTAGAAGACGCGCAGCATATGTAAAAAGGCCACCACCAGCAGCAGATTGCCGCTCCAGTGGTGCAGGTTGCGGATGAGCTGCCCGTAGGCCACTTCCGTTTGCAGGGCGACGATGCTCCGGTAGGCCCCCTCCGGCGACGGCACGTAGACGAACAGCAACAATCCCCCGGTAATCACCAGCATCGCCAGCAGCAGAATCGCCAGCCCGCCCAGCCCGAAAGTGTACGTGAAGCGCAAGGACGCGACCGATACACGCGGCGGATGGATGTGCAGCAGCAGGTTGCTGGCGGTGGAGCGGGGGCCAGCGGCGCTGGCGTGGGGAGGATCGCGCCGGATGGATCGCTTCACGCGGCTGAGAAATGACATGCGTCACTCCAGGGCTGGGGCGCAGCAGATGACTGGTGCGGTCACCCCGCACATGCCTTCAGATAGGTCGATTATACTGAACACCGCTGCCACGCTCTACTGCGCCTGATCGCGGAGGTAGCGCAAGTAGGCGATGATATCCGTGAATTCGTCGTTGCCCCAGTCGGGCCGTCCACCGCTGGGCGGCATGGACACGCCGAGCTGGTTGTCCGGGTGGTCCGCCGGACGCCCCACCCGCAGAAAGAGCAGCAATTCCAGGTCCGAGGCGTACATCACCAGCGGCGAGTCGACCAGCGGCAGGCCCAGCCCCGGCACACCCTCCCCCTGGAAGCCATGGCAGCCCGCGCAGGTCTCCTCGTACAATGCCTGCCCGCGCTCGATGTCGCCCTGCTGCGCAGGGGCAACGGTCGCCTCCGGGAGCGGCGTGGCGGTCGGCGCGGGCGTGCCGGTCTGTTCGGCCGGCGTAGCGCCCGGCGTGGCCTCCACCGGCTGGTAAACGTGATCGGGGGAGAGGAACTCCGCCCCGTTGATCACGTAGATCTCCCCGGCGTTGATCTGGTCGTTGCGCGCGCCATCGCCGCCCATGGCGTTCGGCGCGATGTCGATCACCCCGTCGCCGTCCACGTCGGCCACGGCCAGCGCGTAGGGCATCATGTCGTTGTCGTCCGCGCCCACGATGAAGCGCACGCGCAGCCCCTCCGGCGGCTCAAAGAGCAGGATGCGCCCATCCTGGTTGGGCAGGCCACCCACCTCCCCAAAGATGACGGGCATCATCCCAGCGTTGTGGCGCACCCGCCCGTCGTAGCCGACCGGGTCGTAGTCCGGCGCGCCGTAGAAGAGGTCATCCACCCCGTCTCCGTCCAGGTCCGCCGCGCGCAGCGTATCGCCCGCCTTGCTGTCCGGCTGGTCCGGGTAGATCACCACCGTGCGACCCGGCGGCGGCTCCGCCAGGTCGAACATCACCCCGGCGAAGGGGTCCTGGGTGTAGATGATCCACACCTCGCCCGCCTCGTCCATGTCGTTCTGGGGGCCGTCCCCGATCAGCGTGCCCAGGATCAGGTCGTTGCGGCCGTCGCCGTCCATGTCCCCCACGGCGATCTCCTCGCCCAGCAGGTCGTTGGCGTCAGCGCCGTAGATCACGGTCACGCTCTGGTCCAGGGGCGCGCCGTTTTCGTCCACGCGGGCCGCCAGGTCAACGGTCTGGCCGCGCAGGGCCGGGCCGCCGAACACCACCCACGTCTCGCCGCTGTTGTAGCGGCTGTTGCCGGGGCCGTCCGCCCCGCCGAAGGAAAGCCCCCCCACGCCGCTGGAGGCCCGCCACAGTCCCGCGCTGACGATGGCGTCGGCATAGCCATCGCCGTTCAGGTCGTCCCCCCACACGCAGGAGCCAAGCAGGTCGTCGTAGTCCGCGCCGATGATCCAGGTCGCGTCCGGGGGCGGCTGCTGCATGTCGGTGACCTGCCCGTAGCGCGCCGCCATGTCCTCCGCGCCGTAGATGATCCAGGCCTCGCCCGCGTTGATGCGGTGATCGCCCTCTCCATCGGCCTGGTTGGCCCCGATCAGCAGGTCGTGGAAGCCGTCTCCGTCGAAGTCCCCCCCCTCCACCCACAGGCCAAAGCGGTCCTCCGCCGTAGCGCCGTAGAAAACCAGCATGTCCTCCGGCAGCGCCTGCAAGTCCACATCAGCATGGCTGGCAAAGTCCGGTCCGCCGAAGAGGAGGTAAACGGCCCCGGCGTTGGAGCGATCCTGGTAGGGGCCGTCGCTGTTCTGCGCGCTCAGGAGCAGATCGTCGTAGCCATCGTTGTTGAAATCCGCCGTGTAGGTCTCCGTGCCCGCCATGTCGCCCGCGTAGGCCCCGTAGATGGAGAACACGGTCTGCCCCGGCGTCAGCGCGTCCATCGCCATCTGCCCGCCGATGGGGCAGGGGTTCATCACAATGCGGACGTGCCCGTTGCTGCCGCGCCACGTAGCCAGGGCGTGGGAGGCGTTCTGCCCGGTGATGGCGATGTCGCCGCAGCCGTTGCCGTCGAAATCCCCGATGTCCAGCGGCTTGCCGGTGGTGGAGGCCCCGGCGGGCACGTCATAGAAGACGAACTGCCCGGCCTGGGCCGTGAACTTCAGGTCCCAGGGCTGGCCGCCGGTGGGCAGGGGGCCTTCCTGGGCCAGGATGGGCGCGCCGGCAAAAACCAGAGCCGCCAGCAGCCCAACGACGACCCGGCAGCTAAAGTTGGACGCCAATCGATTCATTGACGGCCTCCCTTAACAGGGCCGCCCAGCGGCCCGCCAGCACAAGATACCTCAGGGGCAGGGGATGACCCCGCCGGTGTGCTGCATGTGGGCGCGGTATTCCACATCCTCAGATATCCCCCCCTCGCCCTGACGGGATACGCGCCCCCAACCGGCGGAAAAGCGCCACCCTACAGCGACAGCAAAAACGCGATCAGGTCCTGCAACTGCTGCTCGCTCAGGTTCCCGGCCACGCTGTGCACGGGGTCGGTGCGCGTCAGCAGCTCCTCCAGCGTCATCACCACGCCGTCGTGCAGATAGGGCGCGGTGGCCCACAGGCCGCGCAGCGTGGGCGTGTCGAAGGCCTCAAAAGTCTCCAGCGAGAAGGCCACCCCGGCCAGGTTGTGCTGGCGCAGGTCGGTGTAGAGCGGCGGCGCGTGGCAGGAGCAATCCGGCGAGCCGCTCATGAAGAGCGCCATGCCGCGCCGGGCGGATTCGCTCAGCGAGCCGTCCGCCTGGCGATAGGGGCTGGGCCACGGCTCCAGCGACTCGACGTAGGCGGCCAGCGCGTCCAGGTCTGCGGAGCGCCCGGCGTCCACGCGGTCGATGGTGGGGTCGAAGTCCCCCGCGATCAGGCCATCGCCCAGCATCACGTTGCGAATCTGGTCCTCGATGGTGTCGTGCAGCTCGGCCATGTCCCCCGCCCAGTTGTAGGGCGGCAGCGCCGCCGCGCCGCCCAGGGCGGGCGTGTTGCGCGGCCCGCTGCGGAAGTTGATCCAGGTGCGCCCGTCCGCGCCGCCGTCGAAGTGGCAGGTGGCGCAGCTCACCGCGCCGTCGCTCATGGCGGGCGCTGCCGCTTGGTGAAAGAGCGCCTTGCCGCGCAGCAGGTCCGGGGCCAGGGGGATATCGGTCACGCGGATGGTCTCCAGCACGGCATGGTCGGCGGTATCGATCACCGAGAGCGTGCCCTCCAGCATGTTGAGCGCGTAGGCCCGCCCGCCTTCCACCACGATGCCGCGCGGGTTGGCCCCCACGGGGATGCGGGCCAGCGGCGCGTAGGAGTCCAGGTCCACGGCCAGCACGGCGTCGCTGCCCGCCAGGGCCACGTACAGCGTCCCCCCATCCGGGGAGAAGGCCGCGTCAAAGGGCATGTTGGCGGCACGGTCGATCTGGGAGACAGTCAGGCGGGCGCTGCGGTCGCCCCGCATCGTGGTCAGGTCCAGCACCCCCACCACCGGGAACCAGTCCTGCATGTATTGCAGGGAGACCAGCGCCAGCCCGTTGCGCGTCAGGGGCAGGTAGGCCCGCCGCCCGTTCGGGGCAATGATGATGGACTGCGCCAGGTTGCCGTCCGGCTCCGCGTTGACCGTGCCGACGACGAACGGCGTGCGCAGCACGTTGAGCAGCGTCACCTGGCCGCTGTAAAAATGGGTGACCAGCAGCCACTCCCCGCTCAGCGCCAGCCCCGCCGGAGAATCGGGCACAGCCACGCGGTACAGCACGTCGCCGGAGGCCAGGTCCAGCACGGCGACCTGATCGTCGGCGAAGCAGCTTACGTAGGCCCGCCGCCCATCGGTCACCACGCCGTAGGGCATGTGCCCGACCGGATGGGTCGCCTCCAGCCGCCGCCCGGCCAGGTCCACCACCGCCAGCGCGCCCTCCCCGCGCAGCGCGACGAGGGCATGCGTCCCGTCCGGGGTGATGGCTACCGTGCGCGGGTCGTCGCCCACGGTGACCTCGGCGATGACCGTCCCCGCATCCACATTGACCAGCGTCACGCTGTCGCTGTCCATGTTGGCCGTCACCAACAGGTCATCGTGCAGGGCCAGCGCCCGGCTGGACTGGCTCCCGACCAGCGGCGGCAGGCCGGGCAGCGGCTCCGGCGTGGCGATAGGGGTCAGGAGCAGCGGCACGGGCGTGACCTCCGGGGAGGCGGTGGGTGGCTGTGTGGGGAAGGCCGGTGACGTTGGAGATGCGCCCGACCCGGCACAGGCGGCCAGCGCAAAAACCAGCACAAGCGGCAGCCAGGGCAGCAGGGGGGCGAGGACGAGAAACGACCTGCCGGGCATCCCTACTCCCCTCCCACCGTCACCGTCACGTGGTTCATCAGCATATCCGGCGTGTTCCAGTGCTGGAGGTCCATCAGCTCGATGAAGGCGCGCCGCAGCAGCAGTTGCACGTCCACGGTAAGGGGGCCGTCATCCCCCGGCAGCGCGAAGTGGTAAACCGTCTCATCGGTGGCCAGGGCCGGGATGCGGTTGTCGCTCACCAGGCGCGTCTGCCGCCAGTAGGCGTAAGTCGGCGTCTCGCCGGTGTAGAAGTCCGCCAGAATCTTGGCGTAGAGCACGCCCGGCTGCCCGGCGTAATACCCCCGCGCCGGGTCGCCCACCCCGCCCCACGCCGGAATGGTCGGCCCATCCAGCAAGGCCAGCGGCTGCCCCGCCGCGTCCGTCGCCTGAACGAGCAGGATCACGTTGCGCAGCGGGTTGTCGGTGGGGATGTGGTGGCCCGCGCCGCTGTTGGTCACGCGGACGGTCACCCGCAGCCCGTCTTCCTCCCGGCTGGCCTGGACCTCGACGGTGGCCGTCTCGGCCAGCAGGTCGGGGTCCGCCGCGCCGGGCATGCGGTGGCTGAGGATGCGGGCCGGGTCGCGGTGCAGGCCGCCCCGCTCCGGATAAACGAAATAGTCATAATCCACCGGCGGCATGTGGCAATCCTGGCAGGTCTGGCCCGTCTGCGGGTCGCTGTAGGGGCTGTCCAACCATTCGCCGAAGCTGTTGTACATCGTCACGCCCCAGAAAACGCCGAAGTGGCACGGCGCGCAGAAGGCGCTCTCCTGGATCAGCGGCAGGTAGGTCACGCGCCGCCCGCGCGGCACGTCGTCGAAGTTGCCGAAGAAGACCTGCTGCCCCGCTTCCGGGCGGTACAGCCGCAGGGAGAGCACGCCCGGCAGGCTGGGGTTGGGCAGGCCGGTGGCCGGGTCCAGGTAGACCTCCCCGACCTTGTGGCAGAACTCACAGAAGACCCCCTCCAGGTCGATGCCGGAGACTTCCCGGACGTCCACCTGGTAGGCCGCGCCGCGCCGCGCCGCCGCGCCGGGCACATGGCACAGGGCGCAGTTGCCTGGCTGGTCCGGAAAGTCCAGCCGGAAGCCCGGACCCGCCGCGTCCTGCCCCAGCGATGGGGCCACCGGCACGTCGATGCCCAGCGCCGGGTCAAAACGGTAGACGGTCGGCTCCCCCGCCCCGCCGGTGAGCGTGGTCCCGTTGTAGAGGCTGAGGAAACGGGGGTTGAGGGCGGCGCGGGAATGGGCGTCGGCCTGCCATTCCTCGTAGCAGGGCATGCAGTGCGAGCAGCTCAGCGACCCCGGCGCGCCTTCGTGGGAGAACCAGTCGTAGTCCGGGTTATCTGTGGTGTAGTGGGGCGTGATGGTGATCACCGCGTCGCGCTCAGGGGAGACATCTTCCGTCCAGCCGACCAGGTAGCCGGGCGCCCAGGCCGTCAGGTACAGCGGCGCCTCAGGGTTGCGCGTCGACTCCACGAGGGGCAGCTCAAAACGTCCCTGGCGGTCCGTGACGGCGTAGAAGTCGCCAGATTGCAAGCGCACCACCGCCCCCGCCACCGGCCCCCTGGCATCCACCACCATGCCCCGGATGTGGCTGGCCTGGGCCTGGCCGAGCGTATAGACGCCCAGCGCCAGGGCCAGCGCCGCCAGCGCCGGCAGACCCAAAGCCAGTAGTTTGCGGGGAGTGGGCATGGCCCTCGTGCTCCTCCAGCTAAGGGCGACCGGACAGGGAAGTTGGGCGGCGTAGGAGGCTGCAATGCGTGTCACACTGCACGATCAGTGTAGCGCAGTCTGCCGGGCTGTTTTAGGGACCTATATCACATCAGCGGAGAAGGGAAGTCACAGTGTGGTCCCTGCCTGCGCCGTCAGGGGGTCTCGCCCACGGCGATGCGCAGCTCCGGGTCGGCGGTCAACAGGGTCAGCAAGGCTTCGTCCGGCTCCAGGCCGCCCGGCATGACCTCGATAGCAGCGGGCCGCCCGCCGTACAGCAGCTCGTAGGCGTAGTTGATGTGGGTGGGGATGTCGGCGGCGGCCAGGTCGTTGAACGTGGGCAGGGTCTGGTAGGCAGCCGCAGCGTCCGCCCCCCAGGTCACGCGCACGAACCACCAGTTCATCCCGTTCGATTCATCGGGGTAGGGGTCCTCGGCCAGGGCAGCGCCAGGGGTATGCTGGCGCGCCCACAGCAGGGCCAGCAGCGCGATCTGGTCGTGGCTGACCACGTCATCGGACGCCAGGATCAGGGGACGGCTCAGCGCCAGGTGGTAGCCCGAATCCGGGCCGTAAGTGGTCAGCGCCCGGTCCACCAGGGTCAGGGTCAGGCGCAACTTCTCCGCCAGTTGGGGGATGGCGTTGATCTCGGCCAGCTTCTCCTGGAAGGTGGCCGCGTCGCGGTGCAGCACCATGCGGCTGTGATCGCTGATCCAGCCGACGGCGTTCTTGAGGCCCAGCGAGGCCCCGGCCAGCACGTGCTTGCCCAGTCGCGGCAGGTTTACCACGTGGTCCACACGGTCCAGAATTTCGGCCACGTGCAGGTCAGCGCCCCAGTGGTGGTCGCCCGGAGGGAGGCCGGGGATGTAGGCCTGCCGGAAAGGGACTTCTTCAAAACAGTGGACCGTGGCCCCGGCGGCCTCGGCAGCGGCCAGCAGCCCGTTGACCCGCATATTCTCGCGAGTGGAGCCGGTCGTCCCGTTGGGCAGATGCCGCACGAAGAACGCGCCGCTCATGTCGCCCACGTACACCGTCCCCGCCCCGGCCTCCTGCAACAGCCGCACCACGCCCTCCAGCACGGCGGGCGAGGTCACAGAAGGCGGCGGCAGGTTAGAGTTGCTGGCCACCTTGACGAACACCGAGTCGCCCGCCCGCAGCCAGCTCAGGTCGGTGGCGGCGGTCATGGCCGCCTGCACGGCCTCCGTGGTGGGGGTCTGCGCGGGGTCAAACGTATGCAGGTGCACACGGCTGCGACGCGAGGCGACCTGGCGGGCCACAGACCCCGCCCAGGGCCAGCGCGCCCCGCTCCCGGCCAGCGTGGCCAGCAGGCCCGCGCCCGCCAGGCCCAGAAAGCGGCGGCGAGATAATCGCTCTGAAGGCCGGTGCATCATGGGCGTTTCCCCTCCCTCTGCCAGGGCGCAGCGGCCCGGCAGACCCGTGAACCTGCCCGGAGTATACCTGAGAGCGCCGCGCAGCGCGAAGCCCGCAACCCGGCGACCTAGCGCGCAGCGAGGGACTCGATGTACTCCAGCGACTGGTGGCGGAAGTAGGTGTTGTACAGCTCGGCGTAGTGCCCGCCGCGAGCCAGCAGCTCCGCGTGGGTCCCCTCCTCGATGATCTCGCCGTGGTCGATGACGATGATGCGGTCGGCGTGCTTGACCGTGGAGAGCCGGTGAGCGATGACGATGGCCGTACGGTCGCGCATGATCGTCTCCAGCCCCTCCTGAATCTGCATCTCGGTGAAAGGGTCCACGTTGGCCGTCGCCTCGTCCAGGATGAAGATGGCCGGGTCCTTGAGCAGCACGCGGGCCAGCGCCACCAACTGCCGCTGCCCCATGGAGAGGTTCGCCCCGCGCTCGCCCACGTCTGTCTCCAGCCCCAGCGGCAGGTCGGCCAGCCAGTCGCCATTGCTGATGCGCATGGCCGCTTGCAGCACCTCCTCCGCCGTGGCCTCCGGGCGTCCGTAGCAGATGTTTTCGGCCACCGTGCCGGAGAAGAGGAACGGCTCCTGCGGCACCATGCCGATGTGCCGCCGGTATTGCCGCAGGTCCAGGCTGCGGATATCCCGCCCGTCCACCAGAATCTGGCCGCCCTGGAACTCGTAAAAGCGGGCGATGAGGCGGGCCAGGCTGCTCTTGCCCGCGCCGGTGTGGCCCACCAGGGCCAGCTTTTCCTTGGGCCTGATCTCCAGCGAGAAGTGGGAGAGCACGATCTCCTCGCCGCCGTAGGTGAAGGTCACATCCCGGAACTCGATGCGGCCCTCCAGCCGCTCCACCGGCTCGTTGCCCGTCTGCACCACGCGGGGATTGGCATCGATCAGGGCGAAGACCCGCTCGGCAGCGGACAGCCCATCCTGGAACTGGCTCCAGAAGGAGGCAATGCTCATCAGCGGATACCAGTAGAAGCCGACGGCCTGCATGAAGAGGTACCAGTCGCCGGGGCTGACCAGGCCATCGCGCGCCGCCACCCCCCCGGCGTAGACCAGGGCGGCCACACCCAGGCCGGAGGAGATGCCCATGATGGGGAAGATCGTGTTCAGCGTCAGGCCACGCCGCAGCCCCACCTGGTAGCCCTGCCTGTTGTTGGCGTCAAACGTGGCATAGATGGCGTGCTCCTGCCGAAAGCTCTTGGCGACCATGATGCCGCTGATCGACTCCTGAATCTGGGCGTTGATCTTGGCCGTCACCCGGCGGGCATGCTGGGTCACACGCCGCGCGATGCGCCGGAAGCTGAGCGCAATGGCCGCCGAAACAGGGGCCATCACCAGCAGCAGGCCCGTGAGCAGCACGTTGATGTTGAGCAGCCACACGGTGAGGAAGATCACCAGCAGCACCTGGCTGAGCAGATTGACGGTCAGCGAGACCACCTCCGAGAAGTCCTGCGTATCGGAGGTCACACGGCTGACGATCTTGCCGGAGGGATGCTCGTCGTAGAAGGAGAGGTCGTGCTGGATGGTGGCGTTGAACACGTCCTCCCGCAGCTTGAGCACCACATCGCCGATGACCCTGGCCGAGAACCATTGCCGGATGTAGTTGAACACCCAGGCCGCCACCCCCATCAGCAGCACGCCCCCCGTCATCAGCAAGATCACCTCGGTAGCCGGATTCTGCGCCACCATGTCCACCGCCGTGGCGATCAGGATCGGCCCGGCGGTCCCGGCCAGCGAGTTCAGGGCGATCATGATGCCGACCAGGATCATCTGGCGCGTGTAGGGGCGAAAGTAGCTGACGATGCGCCCGACAAGCTCCCTATCGCTGTAGTTGCGGTCGTAGTCCTCGGTGTCCAGGCCATCCAGGATGAATCCCATTGCGTCAATCCCCTCAAATAACGGTCAGAGCGCACTGTCTGCGGAGCGGTGGGCCTATTCGTACCGCTCGAAGATGCGGCGGTAATCCGGGCTGCGGGCCAGCAACTCCTCGTGCGTGCCCTGGTCCACCAGCTCGCCCCGCCGCAGCACCAGGATGCGGTCCGCCCAACGAATCTGGCTGAGGCGGTGGGTGATGAGGAAGGTGGTGCGCTGGCTGCTGATGCGCCGCATGGCCCGCTGAATCTGGTCTTCGGTGGCGCTGTCGATGGCGCTGGTGCTGTCGTCCAGGATGAGGATGGACGGGTTGGTGAGGAAGGCCCGTGCGATGGCGATCCGCTGCCGCTGCCCGCCGGAGAGGGTCACGCCGCGCTCGCCAACCTCGGTATTGTAGCCCTCGCTGAAGCTGGTGATGAATTCGTGCGCCTGCGCCTCGCGGGCGGCCCGCTCGATCTCCTCCGGCGTAGCGTCGGCACAGCCGAAGGCGATGTTCTCCGCGATGGTGCGCGAGAACAGGAACACATCCTGCTCGATGGTGGAGATTTGCGAGCGCAACGACTCCAGGCTCCAGTCCCGCACGTCCACGCCGTCCACCAGCACCCGCCCGGAGTCCACGTCGAAGATGCGGTTGATCAGCCGGGTGAGGGTGGTCTTGCCGGAGCCGGTCTGCCCGACGATGGCGATGGTCTCGCCGGGCCGGGCGGTGAAACTGATGTCCTTGAGCACAGGCGTGCCGTTGTAGCTGAAGGTCACGTTCTCGAAGACCACCTCGCCCCGGATCGGCCTGCTCTCCCCGGCTTCGTTCTCGTCCAGCTCCGTCTCCGTGTTGATCAGCTCCAGGATGCGCTCCGCCCCGGCAATGCCCATCTGCACCAGGTTGAAGGAGAAGATGGAGATGAAGGTGGGAAAGCGCAGGGTTCCCATCAGGCCCATGAAGGCGATCACCTGGCCCATGGTGATGGTCCCCGCCTGCCACAGCAGCACCGCGTGCAAGAAGCCCCCGGCCCAGGCCAGGCTGAACACCAGCATCGGCAGGTAACGGGCCTGGATCTCCCCCTGTTTCACGAAGCAATCGCGGTACAGCCGGGCATTGTTCACAAACCTGCCCAGCTCCTGCTGCTCCTGCGCATTGGCCTTGACCACCTCGATCCCGGCAATGGCCTCGGCCAGCCCGGCGTTCATCGTCCCGAACTGTCCCCGCATGGCGTCGCTGACCGGGTTGAGCTGCCGGTTGTAATCGGCCACCGTGATCGCCAGCAGAGCGAGAAAGATCAGCGGCACGAGCAGCAGTTCCAGCCGGAGCTGGGCAATGATGACCAGGGGGACGACAACCGCCATGGCCGAGTCCAGGATGAGCATCAGGCCGGGGCTGAACATGAAGTTGAGCTGGCGCACGTCGTTGGTGGCGCGGGCCATGATGTCGCCGATGCGCTGCCGACCGTGGAAGGTCTGGCTCTTGCCCAGCAGGCTGACGTACAACTCGTCACGGGAGTCGCGCTCAATGCGCTGGGCCAGGAACTCAAAGGCGTAATTGCGCACCAGGCCCGTCAGGCCCTGCCCGGTGGCCATGCCCATCACGGCCAGCGCCAGCCCGCCCAGGGCAGGGAGTTCCCAAGCCGGTGAGGTGATCAGGTCGAACCCCCGCCCAATAAACACCTGGATGTAGCTGTAAAACATGTTGTTGAGGATGGCCGCCACCAGCGCCGCCAGCGGAAAGAGCGGATAACGCGCCAGGTGAGAGAGAATCCAGCGCACCGGGCCAGCGCGGTTATAGCGGTATTCGTGCTCAAGGGTGAACTCTCGTGCGGTCATGCCGACCTATCCCTGATGCGAGGCGAGCAGGAGAATTATACCGGAAAGGTCCGCACTGCAACACCATTTTAGAAAATTTGTTCCATAGAAGCAATGGTGCAGGAAAAGAGTCCTTGCCATACGGCCCCAAATTGAATTATGATTGAATTACGCGGTCGTTTACCTGCATATCCGGTGTGTTGTGTTTCTCATCAAACAGAGCACAGGGTTTTGTGTTCCTCCACAAAACCCACCTTCTGGAGGGGAAACGCCATATTCTTCCTGTATGGCCTGTTTCCATCGTCTCACCAGTCGTTTCCCAAAAGTCACACCACAAATAATTAATAAGAAGGAGGAGAGAACATGCGGAGGGCCGTTCACATCCTGTTGTTGATCGTCACCTTCGTCCTTGGGCTTTACGGCGGGGTAGCTTCCCAGCCTGCCCACGCCCAGGAAGGCGAGCCGATTCGGATTGGGTTGCAGGGGCCGCTGACGGGGGACTACGCCTACGAGGGGCAGGGCTTCCGCCAGGCGGTGCAGTTGCTGGTGGACCAGACCAACGCCAGCGGCGGCCTGCTGGGCCGTCCGGTGGAGTTGATTGTGGAGGACGACGCCGGGGACCCCACCCAGTCCGCCCTGGTGGCTGACCGCCTGGTCAGCGCGGGGGTGGTGGCCGTCATCGGCGCCTACAACTCCACCGCCACCGAGCCAGCCTCCGAGATCTACAACGAGGCCAACATCCTGCACATCACCCCCTCCAGCACCGCCACCCGCCTCACCGAGAAGGGCTTCGGCCAGTTCTTCCGCGTCTGCTTCCTGGATGACCGCCAGGGCCTCTTCGCCGTCAACTTCATGGACCAGGTCCTGGGCGCGCAGCGCATCGGCATCCTGCACGACAACTCCACCTATGCCGCTGGCCTGGCCGAGTGGACCCGCATCTACGCCGAGGAAGCGGGCCTGGAGGTCGTCTTCTACGACGCCATCAACCCCGACGACCAGGACTTCTCCCCCATCCTCAGCAACATCGGCGAGGTCAGCCCCGACGTGGTCTACTTCACCGGCTACCACGCCCAGGGCGGCCTCCTCCTCCGCCAGTCCGCCGAACTCGGCCTCGACATCCAGTGGATGATGGGCAACGCCTCCAACAACCCTGAACTGGTCGAGATCGCAGGCGTGGAGAACGCCGCCGGCACCTTCATCACCACCGAGCCGCTCCCCCAGGACCTCGACTACCCTGAAGCCCAGCAGTTCGTCCAGGACTTCCAGGAGGCCTATGGCCAGCCCCCCACCAGCGTCTGGTGGCAGATGGCCGCCGAAGCCTACAACGTCATCCGCCATGCCATCGAGGCCACCGGCTCCACCGATACCGACGTGCTGGCCGACTACCTCCACAACGACTTCCGCGACTTCCCCGGCCTCACCGGCCCCATCCTCGGCTTCGATGAAAAGGGCGACCGCCTCGGCACCATCCACGTCGCCTACGAAATCGACGCCCAGGGCAACTTCGTCCTCTACCCGGAGCAGCCCTCAGTGGAGGAATAAACGCTTGAGTGCGGGGGAGAAGCTCACGGGGAGCCATTCCCCCTGGGCTTCTCCCCCCTTTGAGTATATGGGGACGAACGGCTTTTTCGGCAGGGGCGGATCGGCTCCGCCGTCACAGGCGGGCGGGCCACCGCACACGCCGGCGTGTTGAGGCTACCCGCGCCGGGGGCATCGCCCACCGGACGACAGCCTGCCGTGGAGGGGGTTGCAACATGGATCTGTTCATCCAGCAATTGCTTAACGGCCTGACCATCGGGGCCTTTTACGCCGTGGTGGCCCTGGGCTACACCATGGTCTACGGCGTGCTCAAGCTGATCAACTTCGCCCACGGCGACCTGTTCATGTGGGGGACGCTGATCGGGTACTGGCTGCTTACCGCGCTGCTGACCACCCTGGCCGGTCTGGACCTCATCGCTGTACTCATCGTGTCCGTCATCACGATGGGTATTATCGGCATCTTCGGCGTCATTATCGAGCGCACGGCCTACCGCCCGCTGCGCACTGCGGGCCGCCTCTCGCCGGTCATCTCTGCTCTGGGCGCGGCCTTCGTGCTGGAATCCCTGGCCCGCAACTTCACGGGGGCCAGCTACAAAGTCTATCCGCCGGTGCTCACGGGCCTGCCCAGCCTCACGCTGCGGGGCAACCTGCAAATCTCCGGCCTGCAGATCATCGTCTTCCTCGCCTCGGTCCTGCTGATGGTGGCCCTTTACCTGTTCGTGCAGCGGACCCGGCTGGGCACGGCCATGCGCGCCGTTTCCATCAGCCATGACATCTCTCGCCTGATGGGCATCAACGTGGACCGCGTCGTCTCCCTGGTCTTCCTGATCGGCCCGGCCCTGGGCGCGGCGGCAGGGATCATGGTCGGCATCTACTACGGCTCCTTCGATTTCTCCCTGGGCTGGGTCTTCGGCCTCAAAGCCTTTATCGCGGCCATCCTGGGCGGCATCGGCAACATCCCCGGCGCGATGCTGGGCGGCTTCATCCTGGGACTGGTGGAGGCGCTGGGGGCCGGGTATGTCTCCGCCAGTTGGAAGGACGCCATCGCCTACCTGCTGCTGGTGATTATCCTGATCGTGCGTCCGACTGGTATCCTGGGCGAGACACAGGCAGAAAAGGTGTGACCCATGACCACCATCCTGAACTCCACCCGGCGGGCTTCGTGGCTGTGGACCGGGCTGGCCTTCCTGGCAGCGCTGGCGCTGCCCCTGCTGCCCTTCATGGACCGCTACCGGACGACCGTTGCCGTGCTGGCCGGCATCTACCTGATGCTGGGCTTCAGCCTCAACTTGATCGTGGGCTACGCGGGGCTGTTCCAGTTGGGGCACGCCGCCTTTTACGGGCTGGGCGCTTACACGGCGGCCATCCTGGCCCTGGACCACGGCGTCTCCATCCTGCTGACCATCCCGGTGGCGGCGCTGGTAGCGGGCGTGGCGGCCATCATCGTCAGCAAACCCGTGCTGCACCTGCGCGGCGACTATCTGTGCATCGTCACCATCGCCTTCGGGGAGATCTTCCGCATCGCCGTGCGCAACAACATCTTCGGCCTCACCGGCGGCCCCAACGGCCTCACCGGCATCCCCCGCCCGGAGCTGCCGCTATACTGGGTGGAGCCGGTCCCGTTCGTCCTGCTGCTGCTCTTCCTGGCCTGGTACGTGATCGCCGCCAGGCGGCGCGACTGGCCCCGGTTGGCCGTTGGCGCGGCCCTTATTGCAGCAGTTTATTATCTGCCGCCGCTGCTGCTGAACGAGCCGCCGCTCTACGCCCTCTCCATCCTCATGGCCCTGGTCGCCGTGCTGGTGGCCGGGAGGCTGCGCGAGCACGGGCGCGACGCCCTGCCCGGCGTGGCGGCGACGGCGGGCCTCTTTGCCGCCGCCATGTTCATCGGCGGCAGCGGCCTCTCCGCCGCCATCCGGGGGGCCATCGAGGAGAACTTCCGCCTCGGCGACCCCGTGTCGCTCCCCCTGGGCCTTCAGGTCGTCCCCGCCACTTTCGGCAGCGCCCCACTGCCCTACTACTACCTGGTGCTGTTCTTCATCGTGATCACCCTCGTCGGCATGCGCCGCCTGCAAGATTCCCGCCTGGGACGCCAGTGGCTCTACGTGCGGGAGAGCGAGGTGGCCGCCGAGGCGATGGGCATCGACACCACGCGGGCCAAGCTGATCGCCTTCGCCATCGGCTCGGCCTGGGCCGGGGTGGCCGGGGTGCTCTACGCCAGCCGCTTCCGCGTCATCGCGCCGGAAAACTTCAGCTTTCTGGAATCGGTGATCATGTTCTCCATAGTGGTGCTGGGCGGCAGCGGCTCCATACCCGGCGTCTTCGTCGGCACGCTGGGCATGGTGGTGCTGCCGGAGCTGCTGCGCGACGCGCTGCCCCAACTGCTGGACTGGCGCGACGGGCTGATGGGCGTGCTGATGGTGCTGATGATGGTCCTGCGCCCGGCGGGGCTGATCCCGGAGCGGCGGGGCGGTCGCGTGTTCTCCGCCGTGGCGGAAACCGGCGCGGACGAAGCGTCACTGCCGCAGGTCCCGCAACCGACATGAGGCAAGCCATGAACCTCCTGGATGTCACCCACCTGTGCAAGGATTTTGGCGGCCTGCGCGCCGTCGACGACGTGACCTTTCACCTGGCCGAGGGCGAGATTCTGAGCATCATCGGGCCGAACGGGGCGGGCAAGACCACCATCTTCAACGTGATGACCGGCATCTACCCCGCCACGCGGGGCGAGATTCGCTTCCGCGACGAGCTGATCGTGGCCGCCTCCCGGAACGGCATGGAGCACCTGCTGCGCTCCTCCATGACCGTGCTGGCCCGCTGGGTTCCCGCCCTGCCGATCCTGCTCCTGCGGAGCATGGGCCTCATCCCCTTCTACCGTCCGCACGAGATCGCCCGGCGCGGCATCGCCCGCACCTTCCAGACCATCCGCCTCTTCCCCCACCTGACGGCGCTGGAGAACGTGATGGCCGGGCAGGATCACCTGGCTCGCTCCGGCGTGGCCGCCACCCTGTTCCGGCTGCCCGCCGAGCGCGCCGAGGAGCAGCACATTGTGCAGCGGGCGGAGCACTACCTGCAACTGATGGGGCTGGCCCAACACCGCGACGAACTGGCCCGTAACCTGGCCTATGGCGACCAGCGCCGCCTGGAGATCGCGCGGGCGCTGGCCACCGAGCCGAAGCTGCTGGTGCTGGACGAACCCGCCGCCGGGCTTAACGAGGCCGAGGCTCTGGAGCTGATGACCACCATCCGCCAAATCCGCGATAGTGGCATCACCATCCTGCTGATCGAGCACGACATGAAGGTGGTGATGGGCATCTCGGACCGGGTGGTGGTGCTGGATAACGGTCGCTGCATCGCCACCGGAGCACCCGCAGAAATCCAACACAATCCAGACGTCATCACGGCCTATCTCGGTGAAGAAGCGGTAGAGGAGCTACTCCAGCCATGACGCCCCTGCTCCAGCTTAACGAGGTCTATACCTACTACGGGCGCGTCCCGGCCCTCAAGGGCATCTCCCTGACGGTGGACGAAGGGCAGATCGTCTGCCTGATCGGGGCCAACGGCGCGGGCAAGTCCACCACCCTGCGCACCATCTCCGGCCTGCTGCGTCCCCAGCGCGGCACCATCACCTTTGACGGCCACGCCATCCACGAGATGCCCGCCCACGCGATCGTCAACCTCGGCCTGACCCACGCGCCGGAGGGGCGGCAGATCTTCCCCACCCTGACCGTCAACGAGAACCTGAACATGGGCGCGTACTCCCTGGGCAACGACCACCAGACCATCGAGCAGAACCGGGAGCGGGTCTACGCGCTGTTCCCACGCCTGGCGGAGCGCAAACACCAGCTCGGCGGCACGCTTTCTGGCGGCGAGCAACAGATGTTGTGTATCGCGCGGGCGCTGATGTCCAGGCCGCGCCTGCTGATGATGGACGAGCCATCGCTGGGGCTGGCCCCCATGCTGGTGAGGACCATTTTCGGCACCATCCGCGAGATCCGAGACCTGGGGGTGACCATTCTGCTGGTGGAGCAGAACGCCCGCGCCGCGCTCCAGCTCTCCGACTACGCCTACGTGCTGGAGACGGGCAAGATCGCGCTGGAAGGCAATCCCCAGGAGCTGCTGCAAGACCCGCGTGTGCGCAAGGCTTACCTGGGCGAAGCATGAGCCGTTCTGCACGGGGCTACGGGCTGGTGCTGCTGGCGGCCATCCTGTGGGGGTCGCTGGGCCTCTTCTACAAGCAACTGCTGGATGGCTACGGGCTGGACTCCCTGACCATCGCCTTCTTCCGCGCCCTCCTCACCACGCTGATCCTGTTCGCCGCGCACGCCGTCGGCTGGGCGCTGCGAAGGCCTTCCCACGCCGGGCGGCCAGCGTGGGGGCTGCCCGCCGTGCCCTGGCGCGACCTGGGCGGCTTCGCCGCCTTCGGGCTGCTGGGCGTGGCCGCCTTCTACGTCGTCTACGCCGCCGCCATCGACACGGCGGGCATGGGCATCTCCGCCGTGCTCATGTACACCGCGCCCGCCTGGGTGACGGCCATCTCCGCCCTCCTGCTAGGAGAGCCGCTGACCCGCAGCAAGGGCCTGGCCCTGCTGCTGGCCATCGCCGGCGCGGCGCTGGTGGCCCGCGTCTACCAGTTCGAGGCGCTGCGGCTCAACCCCCTGGGCGTGCTGCTGGGGCTGGGCGCGGGCCTCACCTATGGCCTGTACACCCTGTTCAGCAAAGTCAGCCTGCGCCGCTACCCCGCCTGGACCGTGCTGACCTACGCCCTGGCCTTCGGCACGCTCTTCATGCTGCCCTTTCAATCCGGGGAGGCGCTGGTCCGCGCCGCCACCACGCCGCCCATCCTGGCCTGGTTGCTGGCCGTGGCCCTGGTCCCCACGCTGCTGGCCGGGATCAGCTTCAACCTGGGCCTGCGGGACCTGCCCGCCAGCAACGCCAGCATCGTCGCCACGCTGGAGCCGTTCGTGGCCATCGTGCTGGGCGGGCTGTTCCTGGGGGAGCGCCTGGACTGGCCGCAACTGCTGGGCGGCGGCCTGATCCTGGGGGCCGTGATTCTGCTCAGCGCGCGCCGGCCCGCCCTGGAACCCGCGCTGGAAGTGCGCACCGGTGGGGCGCCGGAGGCTTGAGCAGCGGGGCGCGGCACTGTAAGATAGCTGCCATGCACGCCCGTTTGGGGAGCTGAGGAGGCCCGTAATGCGCATACTGGACACCCACGCCGTGCGCCGCGCCCTGGATATGAAGGGGGCCATCGAAGCCGTCCGCCAGGGCTTCATCGCCCTCTCGGCAGGCCAGGCCACCGTGCCCCTGCGCAGCGCCGTGGAGACCGGGCACGGCATCACGCTGTACATGCCCGCCTACCTCCAGGGGGAGCCGTACAGCGCGGTGAAGATCGTCTCTGTCTTTCCGCGCAACCCGGAGCGCGGCCTGCCCACCATCAACGCGGCGGTGCTGGTGCTGGACGCCCAGAGCGGCCAGCCGCTGGCCCTGCTGGACGGCACATACCTCACCGCCCTGCGCACGGGCGCGGCCTCCGGCCTGGCCACCGACCTGCTGGCGCGCCCGGAGGCCCGGACGCTGGGAGTGATCGGGGCCGGGGCGCAGGCGCGCACCCAGGTGGAGGCCGTATGCGCCGTCCGCCGTATCGAGACGATCCGCATCTACAGCCTCAGCGGGGCCGAGGCGATGGCCGAGGAGGTGCGGCGGAAGGGCCGCGCCCAGGTGATGGTGGCCGGGAGCGCGCACGAAGCCCTGGCCGGGGCCGACGTGGTGGTGGCCGCCACCAACAGCAGGACGCCCGTCGTCCACCTGGCCGCTCTCTCCCCCGGCGTGCACATCAACGGCATCGGCTCCTTCACGCCGGAGATGCAGGAGGTGGCCGCCGACGTGGTGGCGCGGGCCAAGATCGTGGTGGACCACCGCCCCAGCGCCTGGGCGGAGGCGGGAGACCTGATCCAGGCGCGGGACCAGGGCTTTATCAAAGAAGAAGATGTCTACGCCGAGATCGGGGAGATCGCGGCAGGGCGGCTCCCCGGCAGGACCGACCCGGACGAGATCACCTTCTTCAAGTCGGTCGGCAACGCCGTGCAGGATGCAGCCGTCGCCGCGCGGGTGCTGGCCGTGGCGGAGGCGCACAGGTTAGGCGTGGAGGTGGCGCTGTAGGCATTGCGCAGCCCTGAGGAGCAGGCAGCATGACCTTACCCCAAACGGCAGATGTGGTCATCATCGGCGGGGGTGTGATGGGGGCCAGCACGGCCTACCACCTGGCGCGGCGCGGCGTGCAGCGCGTCGTGCTGCTGGAGCGCGATTCGTTCTTCGGCAGTGGGGCCACAGGCCGCTGCGCGGGCGGCGTCCGCCACCAGTTCTCCACCGCCGTCAACATCCACCTCTCCATTCACAGCCTGCGCATGTTGGAGGCTTTCCAGGAGGAGCTGGGACAGGCCATCGACCTCAAGCGCTGCGGCTACCTCTTCCTGCTCAGCACGCCGGAGGAGATGGAGCAGTTCCGCCGCAGCGTGGCCCTGCAAAATTCGCTCGGCGTGATGAGCCGTCTGGTCGATGTCGGGGAGATCGCGGCGCGGGTCCCCCTGCTCAACCTGCAAGGCATCGTCGGCGGCGCGTTTTACGAAGAGGACGGCACCGCCGACCCCTCCAGCGTGGTGCAGGGCTACGTCAAAGGCGCGCGCAGGCTGGGCGCGACGCTGCTCACCGACGTGGAAGTGACCGGCATCACCATGCGCGGGGACCGGGTCGTGGGCGTGCAGACGACAGAAGGCTCGATCAGCACGCCGGTGGTGGTCAACGCGGCGGGGCCGTGGGCCGGCCTGGTTGGCAGGATGGCGGGGTTGGAGCTGCCCATCACCCCGGAGCGCCAGCAGATCGTAGTGACCGCCGCCCTGCCGGAGCTTCCGCCGGACTTCCCCTTCGTCATCGACTTCCACCAGCGCCTGTACTTCCACCGCGAAGGCGAGGGCCTGCTCACCGGCCAGTCGATGGTAGGGCGCGCGCCGACCTTCGACCAGAGCGTGGACCCATCCTGGACGGTGCACCACCTGGGCAACGCCATCGAGCGGCTGCCTTTGCTGGAGCATGCCGGGCTGCTGACCGAATGGGCGGGGCTGTACGAGAACACGCCAGACGCCCACCCCATCATCGGCCCGGCAGGCGTGGAAGGCTTTTACGTGGTGGCGGGCTTCAGCGGGCACGGCTTCATGCACGGGCCTGTCGCCGGGCTGCTGGTCGCCGAGCAGATCGTGGACGGCCAGGCCCACACGGTAGACATCCACGCCCTGCGCTACGAGCGATTTGCCGAGGGCGCGCCACCTGAGTTTAATGTGGTCTGAAGTCGGGATAGTTGAGCGCGCCATTGGAGCCGGGCCTGCCGGGCCGGGCGCTGGCGCGACAGGATAGCGAGCCGATGCCACAAAAACCACAGCGCGTGGCGCTGTTCGTCACCTGCCTGGTGGACCAGACCATGCCGGAGGTCGGCGTGGCCGCCGCCCGCCTGCTGCGCCGGGCCGGTTTTGCGGTGGGCTTCCCCGCCGCGCAGACCTGCTGTGGCCAGCCCTTCTACAACAGCGGCTACCGCAGGGAGGCCGCCCGCCTCGCCCGGCACACCATCGAGGTGCTGGAGGGCTACGAAGCCGTGGTGCTGCCCGGCGGCTCCTGCGCGGCCATGCTGCGCGTGGAGTACCCCCTCCTCTTCGCCGACTCTCCGGCATGGCAGCAGCGCGCCCACGACCTGGCAGCCCGCACCTTCGAGCTGAGCGAGTTCCTGGTACGGCGGGCGGGGTGGCAGCCCGCGCCCATCGCCAGCCCGCCCCGCGTCACCTACCACGACTCGTGCCACGCCAGGCGGATGCTCGGCCTGGGGGCCGAGGCGCGCCAGTTGCTCACCGCGCTGGGCTGCACGCTGGTGGAGATGGCCGAGGCGGACCGCTGCTGTGGCTTTGGCGGCATCTTCTCGGTCAAGATGCCGGAGGTCTCCAACGCCATGACCGCCGAAAAGCTGCGCCAGGCCGCCGCCACACAGGCCGATATCCTGGTCACCATCGATCCGGGCTGCCTGATGCAGATGCGCGGCCTGGCCGGGGAGCTGCCCTGCCGCATCGAGCACCTGGCCACCCTCCTGGAGGAAGCCACGCGATGAGCGCCACCTTCGGGCAATTCCGTGCCCAGGCCGCCCAGGCGCTCGCCGACCCACGTCTCCAGCGCGCCCTGGATGGCGCGACGGGCAACTTTCAGCGCGGGCGCGTCCAGGCCCTGGCCGCGCTGCCGGAGGCAGAGGCGCTGCGCGACCACCTCAAAGCCATCCGCGCGGCCACGCTGGCCCGGCTGGCCGACCACCTGGAAACCTTCGAGCGCCAGGCGCAGGCCGCCGGGGCGCAGGTGCACTGGGCGCGCGGCCCGGGGGAGGCAGCCCGCATCGTGGCCGGGATCGCCCGCCAGCACGGCGCGCAGACGGCGGTCAAGAGCAAGTCCATGGTCAGCGAGGAGATCCACCTCAACCGGGCGCTGCGGGCGGCGGGCGTCACGCCGGTGGAGACCGACCTGGGCGAGTGGATCATCCAGCTTGCCGAGGACCCGCCCTCGCACATCATCGCCCCGGCCATCCACAAGACCCGCCAGGAGTGCGCGGAGCTGCTCAGCCGGGAAGCTGGCCGCCCGCTCTCGCCGGACGACATCCCCGCCCTGACCGCCGAGGCGCGCCGCCTGCTGCGGGAGCAATTCCTGGCGGCGGGCGTGGGCATCTCCGGCGTCAACCTGGCCGTGGCGGAGAGCGGCAGCGTGGTGCTGGTGACCAACGAGGGCAACGGACGCATGGTGACCAGCCTGCCGCCCGTCCACGTGGCCATCATGGGCATCGAGAAACTGGTCCCCTCCTGGGATGACGCCGCCGTGTGGCTCGCCCTGCTGGCCCCCAGCGCTACCGGCCAGCCGATCTCGGTCTACACCACCGTGATCACCGGCCCCGCCCGCCCCGGCGACCCCGACGGCCCCCAGGAGGTGCACATCGTCATCCTGGACAACGGGCGCAGCCAGATGGTGGGCACGGTCTTTGAGGAGGCGCTGCAATGCATCCGCTGCGGGGCCTGCCTCAACGCCTGCCCGGTCTATAAGGAGGCAGGCGGCCACGCCTACGGCAGCCCCTACAGCGGCCCTATCGGCGCGGTGATTTCCCCCCTGCTCTTTGGCCTGGAGCGGTACAGGGCGCTACCCTACGCCAGCTCGCTGTGCGGGGCCTGCCTGGAGGTCTGCCCGGCCCGCATCGACCTGCCGCGCCTGCTGCTGGAGCTGCGCGCCCAGGAGGTGGAGGCCAGCCTGCCGCCCTGGTGGGAGCGAACCCTGGAGCGGGCCGTGGCTGCCGGGCTGGCCCGGCCCGGCCTTTTCCGCTGGCTGGCCCGCCTGGCCCGCGTGCTCCAGATGCCGTTCGCGCGGAAGGGTTTTCTGCGCCTGCCCCGTCGGCTCAACCCCGGCGGGGAGCGCCGCCTGCCCGCGCTGGCGCGGCGCGCTTTCCGGGAGATGTGGGCGCAGGAGACGAAGGAGCACGGTGAGCCATGACCGACGCCCGCGACGCGATTCTGGCCCGCCTGCGCGCGCAAGGGCGGGAAGCGGCCCATCCGCCCCCCTGGCGCTCCCGCCCGCCAACAGACGACCTGGCCGGGGCCTTCACCCAGGCCCTCACCGCCGCCAGCGGAGAGGTGATCCGGGCCACGACGTGGGAGGAGGCCGCCGAGCGGCTGGGCGCTCTGCTGGGGCAGCTTGGGGCGCGACGCGTCGTCGCCAACACCGAGCCGCCGCTCGACGGGCTGGACCTGCCCGCCCGCTGGCCGCAGATCGCATGGCACATCGTGGGGCAAACGGAGGGCGACCTGCGCGCCTTCTGCGCCAGCGCGGACGTGGGCCTGAGCGGCGCGCAGGCTGCGCTGGCCGCCACGGGGACCGTCGCCGTGCACAGCGGGCCGGGGCACAGCCGCCTGGCGACCCTGCTGCCGCCGGTGCACGTGGCGCTGGTCCCCACAGGCGCGCTGGCGCCCGACCTCTTCACCTGGGCCGCCGCCCGGCAGGGCAGGCTGCCCTCCGCGCTGACCCTGATCAGCGGGCCGAGCAAGACCGCCGACATCGAGCAGACGCTGGCCATCGGGGTGCATGGCCCCCGGCGGTTTATCGTGGTGCTCTACGGGTGAGGCCGATCCTTCAGCCCGTCAGCGACACAAAGACCTCACGCCGGCGTGGACCGTCGAACTCAAAGAGAACGACGCGCTGCCAGGTCCCCAGGGCCAGCCGTCCACCTTCCACCGGGACGGTCACCGAGGGGCCGATCAACGTCGCCAGGATGTGATCGGGCGCGTGGGCGGGGTCATGGGGATGGCGGTAATCCAGGTCGGGGATCATTGCCCTGTAGGCGTCCAGCATGTCCCGGTCGGTCCCGGGGTCGAGGTCGGCGGTGCTCAGCGCGGCAGTCGTATGCGCCACGAAGACGTGGCACACCCCATCGGAGAAGCCTTCCTGCCGGATGAGGCTGCTCAACCTGTCTGTGATGTCCAGGACCTGCTCCTTGCCCCGCGTCTCAACAACGATCTTCTGCATCGGCCCCTCTCGAATCGCTAACGCATGACACGACACCGCCCGATTCAGCCCTTTGCCTCAAGCCACCGGCGCACAACCCCCACCATGTCGGCAGGCACAAATGGCTTGGTCAGGTAGTCATTTGCGCCGAGCGCCATCCCCTGCCGGATGCCCTCTTCATTGGTTCCGGCGCTCAGAAAGATAAGGGGGGTGGCGGCCAGTTCTGGATCGCTGCGCAGCCCCTCCAGCACGCCGAAGCCATCCAGGACCGGCATCAGGATATCGCAGAGGATCAGGTCGGGCCGGTATTGCCGGGCCAGGGTCAGGCCAGCCTGGCCGTCTTCAGCCCCGATGGCCTCAAACCCTGCCAACTCCAGAATCTCAATGATATTCTCCCGGATCATGGCTTGGTCTTCGATCACCAGGATTTTGCTCATCGCCTGTCCTCCGTAGAGCGCGGATAAGAACACGGCGTAGCCCAGCCCCGGCAGGCACGTGCGCCAGCCAGGGCAAGTCGTTACCCGCCGGCACACCAAAGCCGCCCTGACGTGGTGGCTCCACCACCCACAACCGGCAACAACCGGCACAGGTTTTTGATGCAAGAACCAAAAAGATGAGGGATTTCCTGGCTGTTATTAAACTCTTACATTATCATAATAATACAAACTGATCTGGAATGGCAACACAGGCGCTCCGGCCAGTCGGCGTTAGTCATGGCCGCCGCTGCCTCTCCATTCGGCCATCCGGGCCAGGTATCTGGCTCTGCACGGTGTCTCAGGTATACTCAACCTCAAGCGCGAGCCAGACAAACCAGGCGAAAAGAAAGGCCCGATGCGCGAGAACCCCCAGGGCGGGCGGTCAACAGCGGGCAGCCCCGCCAGAGCGCCCACTTTGAGCCAGGGACTTTGCTAAAACCATGCGACTTGCCAGCCCGACCCAGGTCACGCTGCTGGAGCCTGACGCCCACCCCCTGGTTTTCGCGGGCCAGCGCGGCGAGCGCTTCCGCATCACCGCGCTGGAGCACGACCTGATCCGCGTGCAGTTCCTGCCGGAGGGGAGCTACCGCCTGGACCGCACCTGGCTGGTGGTCGGCCCCGACGGCGACGTGCCGCGCCAGGGCCGCCCGCGTGACGACCTCTCCCCCTTCTCGCTGCCGGGCTTCACGCGCCAGCCTGCCGGGGACACGCTCCACCTGCGCACGGCGCTGCTTCATCTGGAAGTCCGCACCGGCGACTTCCGCCTGCGCTGGGCCGACGCCAAGGGGCGGGTCTTCGCCGCCGACCTGGACCGCCACCCCTACGCCTACGACCGGGCTGGGCGCGCGGTCTACCACTACCTGGTCCGCCGCCCGGACGAGCACTACTACGGCTTTGGGGAGCGCGCCGGTCCGCTGGACAAGGCCGGGCTGCGCATGCGCATGGTCAACCTGGACGCCATGGGCTACGACGCCGCCAGCAGCGACCCGCTCTACAAACACTTCCCGTTCTACATCACCTTCCTCCCCACGCTGGGGATCGCCTACGGCCTCTTCTACGACAACCTGGCCTCCACCGTCTTTGACATGGGCAGGGAGATCGACGCCTTCCGTGGCCCCTACCGCTACTACCAGGCCGACGACGGCGACGTGGACTGCTACCTGATCTACGGGCCAACCCTGGAGGGCGTGGTGGAGAAGTTCACGGCCCTCACCGGACGGCCCGCCCTGCCGCCGCGCTGGTCGCTGGGTTACCTCGGCTCCACCATGAGCTACACCGAAGCGCCCGACGCGCAGGAGCAGCTCCGGCGGTTCGCCGCGCTCTGCCAGGAGCACGACATCCCCTGCGACCTGTTCCATCTGTCGTCCGGCTACACCACCGACGCGCACGGAACCCGCCACGTCTTCACCTGGAACCGGGGCAAAATCCCCGACCCGCACGGCATGGTCCAGGCCTTCCACCGGGCAGGCATCCGGCTGGCGGCCAATATCAAGCCGCACCTGTTGCGGTCCCACCCCCGCTACCAGGAGGTGGCGGCCCTGGGCGGCTTCATCAAGGAGGCCGAGTCCGACGCCCCAGCGGGCGGCCTCTTCTGGAGCGGCGGCCCCGGCGAGAGCGCGGAGGGCGCCTACCTGGACTTCACCAGCCCCGCCGGGTATGGCTGGTGGCAGGCGCAGATCAGGGCGGCCCTGCTGGACTACGGGATCGACGCGCTGTGGAACGACAACAACGAGTTCGAGCTGTGGGATGACGCTGCGCGCTGTGACGGCTTCGGCGAGGCGATCCCACTGGGGCTGGCCCGGCCCCTGCAAACCCTGCTGATGGCCCGCGCCTCCTGGGAAGCCCTGCTGGCGTACCGCCCGGACGAGCGCCCCTTCCTGCTCTCGCGCTCCGGCTGCCCCGGCATCCAGCGCTACGCGCAGACGTGGTCCGGCGACAACGCCACATCCTGGCGCACGCTGCGCTACAACATCCCGATGGGGCTGGGGCTGGGCCTCTCCGGCGCGCCCAACACCGGGCACGACGTGGGCGGCTTCGCCGGTCCCCGGCCAGAGCCGGAGCTTTTCGTCCGCTGGGTGCAGGCGGGCATCTTTCACCCCCGCTTCGCCATCCATTCCTGGAACAGCGACGGCACGGTCAACGAGCCGTGGATGTACCCGGAGGTGCTGCCCATCGTGCGCGAGGCGATCCGCTTCCGCTACCGGCTGCTGCCCTATCTCTACACCCTGTTCGCCGAGGCCGCCCGCAGCGGCCACCCCATCATCCGCCCGCTGGTCTACCACTTCCCGCACGACCCGCGCTGCGCCACCGAATCCTTCCAGTTCATGCTGGGGCCGTGTCTGCTGGTGGCTCCTGTGCTGGAGGCCGGGGCGCGGACGTGGCCCGTCTACCTGCCGCAGGGGACGGCCTGGTGCGACTTCCATAGCGGGCAATGGGCCTCCGGGGGGCAAGCGGTCACCGCAGGCGCGCCGCTGGAGCGCATCCCGCTCTTCGTCCCGGCGGGGGGCATCATCCCCCTGGGCCGCTGGATGCGCCACGTCGGCGAGCAGCCGGACGACCTGCGCCAGGCCTACGTCTTCCCGCATCCGCAGGAAGGCCGGGGCACGTTTACGCTGGTCGAGGACGACGGCATCAGCCTGGGCTATCGGCGCGGCCAGGTCACAACGGTCACGCTGGAGGTCGCCGCCGGGCCTGATCGGGTGGCGCTGGCCGTTCACCCGCCGCGGGGAGGGCATCCGCTGCCCTACCGCGAGATCGACTTCGTGCTGCCGCCGGGGGAGGTGCGCCCGCTCCAGGCCCCAGCGGGCAGCCCGCAGTGGACAGACGACGCAGGGCGGCGGCACATCCGCCTTCCCGTCGGGCCAACCGCGCGTCCCTTCAGGTGAGGCGGCTGGCGAGATGACAGGGCGCGCCACTCAGCGGTACAATGGTTCAAGGCCGGATCGCTGGCAGGCCGAGCCGCCCGCCAGGCAAAAACAGCCGATTGGAAGACGCAGGTGAATCTGGAAGAGCTGACTCGACTCTATGACTTCACCGGTCGCACGGTGGCCATCACCGGCGGGGCCGGGGTGCTGGGCGGCGAGGTCGCCTGCGCGCTGGTGGGACTCGGCGCGAACGTGGCCATCCTGGACCGCGACCCGGCGCTGGCGGAGCCGCTGATGACGCGCCTTGGCTGCGGCCCCGGCTGCGCCATCAGCGTCTACGGCAACGTGTTGCAGCGCGACACGCTGGCGCAGGCCGAAGCCGTGATCCGCAAGGAGTTCGGCCCGGTGGATACCCTGATCAACGCCGCCGGGGGCAACGATCCCCAGGCCACCACCGGCCACGATCTGCCCTTCTTTGACCTGCCGGAGGAAGCTTTGCGGGCCGTGCTGGACCTCAACCTGCTGGGCACGGTGCTGACCTGCCAGGTCTTTGGCCGGACCCTGGCCGAACGCGAGCAAGGGGTGATCCTGAACTTCTCCTCCATGGGGGCCTTGCGCCCGCTGACGCGCGTCCCCGCCTACTCCGCCGCCAAAGCCGGGGTCAGCAATTTCACCCAATGGCTGGCCGTGCATATGGCCCAGGAGTACAGCCCCCACATCCGCGTCAACGCCATCGCGCCGGGCTTCCTGCTCGGCAGGCAGAACCGCTACCTGCTGATCGACGAGCAGACCGGCGAGCCGACGCCGCGCGGGCAGCAGATCATCGACCACACGCCGATGCGCCGCTTTGGAGAGCCGGAGGACCTGCTGGGCACGGTGTTGTGGCTGCTCTCCGACGCCTCCTGTTTTGTAACGGGGGTCGTGGTGCCCGTCGATGGCGGCTTCAGCGCCTACGCCGGAGTGTGACGCCATGATCGACGCGCAGGCCACCGCTCCTGACGGGCAACTCCTGGACGCCGACGCCATCCGAGGCACGCTGGAAGCCGGGCTGGGCGGCAGTTTCGCGGGGGCCAGGGTGCTCGTCCTCATCCCGGACCACACGCGGACCGCCCCGCTGCCGCAACTCTTCCCCCTGCTGGTGGATGCCCTGCGCGGCGCGCGGCAGCTCGACTTCATGGTCGCGCTGGGCACGCACCCGCCGCTGGACGAGTCCGCCCGCTGCCGGCTGGTGGGCCTCACGCCAGGGGCCTGGCCGGAGCACTACAGGCACGTCGGCCTGCTCAACCACGCCTGGGACAATCCCGGTGCGCTGGCCCAGATCGGCGTGCTGCCCCAGGATCGCATTCGGGCGCTGGCCGGGGCGGCCTGGCACCCCTCACTGGGCGGCGACGTGCCGGTGCGCATCAACCGCCTGGCGCTGGATTACGACCACATAATCATCCTCGGCCCGGTCTTCCCCCACGAGGTGGTCGGCTTCTCCGGCGGGGCCAAGTACCTCTTCCCCGGCATCTCCGGGCCGGAGATGATCAACGTCACCCACTGGCTGGGGGCGCTGCTCACGGTGATGCGCATCATCGGGGTGCAGGATACCCCCGTGCGCGCCATCATCGAGGCGGCGGCGGAGCTGGTGACCACTCCCATCACCCTGGCGAGCCTGGTGGTGGTCGGGGACGGGCTGGCCGGGCTGTTCATCGGCGATCACCGCACGGCCTGGCGCGCGGCAGCCGATCTCTCTGCCCGGCGGCACATCATCTGGACGGAGCGCGCCTTCCGGCGCGTGCTCTCCTGCGCCCCGCCGATGTACGACGAGCTGTGGACGGCGGCCAAGGCCGTCTACAAGGTGGAGCCAGCCGTCGCCGACGGCGGCGAAGTGGTGATCTACGCGCCCCACCTGCGCACGATCAGCCACACCCACGGCCATTACATTCACCGGATCGGCTACCACGTGCTGGACTACTTCCTCCAGCAGTGGGAGCAGTTCAAGGACATTCCGCTCGGCGTGCTGGCCCACAGCACGCACGTGCGCGGCGTCGGCTCCTACGAGGACGGGGTGGAGCGGCCACGCATACAGGTAACATTGGCCAGCCAGGTGTCGTCTCAACAGTGCGCGGCCCTGGGCCTGGGCTACCTGGCCCCCGACGCCATCCGGGTCGAGGAGTGGCAGGGGCGCGAGGAGGAAGGCATCCTCTACGTGCCCAAAGCCGGGGAGATGCTCTACCGGCTGCGCGCAGGCCAGGCTGCCGGGGCCGTTTGAGACGAACTGCACAGCACAAGCACTGAAAGAGGGATTTCTATGGCGGCATATTACATCGGCATCGTCGGCCTGGGCGTGATGGGCGGCAACCTGGCCCGCAATCTGGTGCGGAACGGCTTCAGCGTGGCCGGTTACGACCTGGACGCGGACAAGCGGCAGGCCTTTGACCGGCACGCCAGCGAGGGGCCGCTGGCCAGCTTCCCGGACGTGGCCTCCTTCCTTGGCGCGCTGGAGCAGCCGCGCCGTGTCATCCTGCTCGTGCCGTCGGGCGCGGTGGATGGCGCCATTGACTCGCTCAAGCCCCACCTGGAGCGCGGGGACCTGCTGATCGACATGGGCAACAGCTTCTTCGGCGACACCGAGCGGCGCTCCGCCCAACTGGAGCAGGAGGGCCTGCTCTTCCTCGGCAGCGGGGTCTCCGGCGGCGAGAAGGGCGCGCTGCGCGGCCCCTCGATCATGCCCGGCGGGCAGCGCGAGGCCTACGCCCTGGTGGAGGAGGCGCTGACGGCCATCGCGGCTAAAGTGGACGGCGACCCCTGCGTGACCTACATCGGGCCGCGCGGGGCGGGCCACTACGTCAAGATGGTGCACAACGGCATCGAGTACGGCGTCATGCAGCTCATCGCCGAGGCCTACGACATCCTTAAGCGTGTGGCGGGCGCGACGGCGGCGGAGCTGCACCAGGCCTTCAGCGCCTGGAACCAGGCCGAGCTGAACGCCTACCTGATCGAGATCACGGCGGACATCTTCGCCCGCAGCGATCCGGAAACCGGGGAGCCGCTGGTGGAGCTGATCCTGGACGAGGCCCAGCAAAAGGGAACCGGCAAATGGACCAGCCAGAACGCGCTGGACCTCGGCATTCCCACCCACACCATCAACGCCGCCGTGGAGGCCCGCATCATCTCCGCCCTGAGGGCAGAGCGGCAGGCCGCCGAGCAGGCCTTCCAGGGGCCAGGGGCAACCTTCCAGGGCGACCGCGAGACCCTCTTCCAGCAGGTGCGGGGCGCGCTGTACGCCGCCATCCTGTGCGCCTACGCCCAGGGCTTCGCCCTGTTGCAGGCAGCCAGCGAGGAATACGCCTACAGCCTGAACCTGGCGGACATCGCCCGCATCTGGCGCGGGGGCTGCATCATCCGCGCTGCATCGCTGGAGGAGGTCCGCGCCGCCTACGCCGGGCAGCCGGACCTGCCCAACCTGCTGCTGGCGGAGCCGTTCCGCGCCGCAGTACAGGCGCGCCAGCCCGCCTGGCGGTCCGTCGTGCAGACGGCGGTGGCGCACGGCGTCCCCGTGCCGGCGCTGGCGGCCTCGCTGGCCTACTTTGACGCCTACCGCACGGGCCGCCTGCCCGCCAACCTGATCCAGGCCCAGCGGGACTACTTCGGCTCCCATACCTATCGTCGGATCGACCAAGCGGGCGTCTTCCACACGGAGTGGGAGGAATAGGCCCGCAGCCGCACAAAAGGGGGGAATTCCAAAGCCATGAAAGCCAGAAACGTGGTGGTGGCCCAGTCCGGCGGACCAACGCCCGTCATCAACAACTCGCTGCGCGGTGTGGTGGAGGCCTGCCGCGACATGCCGGGGACCTTCGGCACGGTCTACGCCGGCTGGCACGGCATCGAAGGGGTGCTGAAGGAGGAGTTGCTGGACCTCTCCGCCCAGGACCCCAGCGAGATCGCGCTGCTGCGCACCACGCCCGCCGCCGGGGCCATCGGCACCTGCCGCTACAAGCTGAAGGACGGCCAGGGGGAGGACTACGAGCGCGTCGTCAGCGTGCTGCGGGCGCATGATGTGGGCTACTTTTTCTACATCGGCGGCAACGACTCGATGGACACCGCGCACAAGGTGGCCCGGCTGGCCGCCGAGCGCGGCCTGGAGCTGGCCGCCCTGGGCGTGCCCAAGACCATCGACAACGACGTGGGCGATGCCGCGTTCAGGCTCATCGACCACACGCCTGGCTACGGCAGCGTGGCCCGCTACTGGGCGCTCAACATCCAGAACGCTAACGAGGAAAACGCCGGGTCCTGCCCGGCAGACCCCGTGCTGGTCATCCAGGCCATGGGCCGCAAGATCGGCTTCATCCCCGCTGCCGCCCGCCTGGCCGACCCCCGGCGGGAGATGCCGCTGCTGCTGGCCCTGGCCGAATCCGGCCTGACGCTGGAGGCGCTGGCCGACCGCGTCCACGACACGCTGCGGGCGCACGGGCGGGCCTTAGTCGTGGTGAGCGAGGGCTTCAATGTGGGGGCGCTCGGTGAGCGCCGGGATTCCTTCGGCCACACGGAGTACGGAGCCAGCGCGATGATGGTGGGGCAGGCCGTGATCAACTATCTGAACGGCGTCGGGCTGCCCGTGCACGGCTCCGCGCGGGCCAACATCCCCGGCACAGACCAGCGCCACGCCATGATCTACGCCTCCACCGTGGACCTGGAGGAAGCCTACCAGGTGGGCCGCAAGGCGGTGGAGGTCGCGGCGACGGAAGGGGGCGGCTACATGGCCACCATCCTGCGCCAGCCCGGCGATCTCTACGCCGTGACCTACGACCGGGTCCCGCTGGAACAGGTGGCCAACGCCGAGCGCCGCTTCCCTGCCGCCTGGATCAGCGCGGACCAGACCGACGTGACCGACGACTTCGTGCGCTACGCCCGCCCCTTGATCGGGGAGGACTGGCCGGCCATTCCCCTGGTGGACGGGCGGCAGCGCTTCGCCCGCCTGCAGCCTATCTTCGCGGAACAGCGCCTGCCCGCCTACGTGCCGCAGAGCTACCGGTGAGGCAGAGCCGTTCCCCTGCCGGTGCGGTGTCGGGCGGGCCTGCTGGCCCCGCCCCCAACCCTTGCGAGGAAACCATGAGCGACCCAGCCCAACCTCTGCGCGACCTGAAGCCGGAGCACAGCTTCTTCGTCGCCATTGACTCCGATGGCTGCGCCTTCGACACGATGGAGATCAAGCACAAAGAGTGTTTCACCCCCAACACCATCAAATACTGGGGCCTGCAAGCCGTCTCCAAGTACGCCCGCGAGGCGGCTCTCTTCGTCAACCTCTATTCCAAATGGCGCGGCATCAACCGCTGGCCCGCCCTGGTGATGGTGCTGGACCTGCTGCGAGAGCGGGAGGAAGTGCGGCGGCGCAACGTGACCATCCCCCAGGTGGAGTCGCTGCGCGCCTTCATCGCCCAGGAGCGCTACCCCCACAGCAACGATGGCTTACAGGCCTACATGGCCGAGCACCCCGGCGACCCCGACCTGGAACGCGGCCTGGCCTGGTCCCAGGCCATCAACGCGACGGTGGCGGATATGGTGCACGGCGTGCCGCCCTTCCCCTACGTGCGGGAGAGCCTGCAAGCCATGGCCGACCAGGCCGACCTGATCGTGATGTCTGCCACGCCGGGCAGCGCCCTGCAGCAGGAATGGCAGGAGCACGACATCGCCCGCTACATGAAGGCCATCGCCGGGCAGGAGATGGGCGGCAAGACGCGCCACCTCCAACTGGCCGCCGTGGGCCGCTACGCGCCGGACCACATCCTGGTCATCGGCGACGCGCCGGGCGACATGGCGGCGGCCAAGGCTGTGCGGGCGCTCTTCTACCCCATCAACCCCGGCGACGAGGAGCGCTCCTGGCAGCGTTTCTATGAGGAGGCCATGGCTCGCTTTTTCGCGGGGACCTACGCGGGGCAGTACGAGACGGCGCTCATCAACGAATTTGAGCGCTACCTGCCAGACAGGCCGCCCTGGCAGCGGTGAGGGGCGGGCAAAACGCGGGGCTACACCTCGTATACCTTGAAGTCCTCGGCCAGCTCCACCGGGCCGTTGAAGGTCTCCTGCGCCTCCGGGACCAGATGGCTGGTATCGACCGTGCCATCCGGGCCGAAGACCTCGTAGTGGATGAGCACCAGGTGTTTGGCCCCGGCCTCGGCGGCGATCTCCCCGGCCTGGCGGGCGCTGGAATGGCCGCTTGGGTCCTCGCCAGCGGCCTCGTGAATGAAGAGGTCGGCGTCCCGCCCTATCTCCAGCAGGCTGGGCGTGGGGGCCGTGTCGCAGGAATAGGCGGTGACGAACCCCGTCCGCTTGTTCTCGATGCGGATGCCGATGGTGGGGATATAGTGTTTGACCGGCCAGGACGTGATGCGGAAGTCGTTGTTCTCCAGCAGAAGCTGGTTGTCGCGCTCCAGTATCTTGTGGAAGGCCACCGGGAAGAAGTCCGGCCATTCATCCCAGGTGAACATCAGCATCATGTCTTCCACCCGGTTCAGGCAGTGGTGCAGGCCATAGACGCGCAGCGCGCGCCGGGGACGCCCGGCGCGCTGCCCCAGGAACCACATGTTGTTGAGCAGAATGGGCACGCCCAGCACATGGTCCGGGTGAAAATGGGTGAGGATCATGTCCGTGAGGTCATCGTAGTTGATGCCAACCTTGCGCAGGCGCGCGATGGGGTTGGAGCCGCAGTCGATGAGCACGACGCTCTCCTCCCCCTCCAGGACCATGTGGGTGTTGTCATGCTCCGCGTCCGGCACAATTGCCGCCGAGCCTAAGATCACCAGTCTCGCCATGCAGCCCTTGCCTGCTCCTCGCCGGTGTTACATACACCTTAACCCACTTTGCCAAAGCGCGCAATCTTCCTGTACGCCACCCGCACAGAATCCACACACGCCCTTCACACAGGCGCGGCAGGACGCGCCTCTGCCGGTGAAACGCCGCCCCCGCCGCCTGGCCCGTCCACGCCTGCCTGCCGGGGAAGCAGGGCCGCCTACGCCCCGGCGGGGTTGGCCCGCGCCCTGGCCGCAGCGGCCAGAATCTCCTGGATGCGCCCGACCATCTCCGCCGGGTTGGGGTGCACCCCTTCCACCAGCAGGGCATTCTCGTAGAGCTGCTCGATCATCGCCGGGACCAGCGCATCCATCGCGTCGCGCTGGAGGGCCAGGGCCAGGTCGCGGATCACCGGGTGGCGGCGGTTGACCTCCACCACACGCTTGCTGGCCTCAAAGTCGCGGTCGATGAGCTTGCGCACGCGCTCCATGCTGTCGCCGGGGGCGTTGTCCGGGGCAACCAGGCGCAGGGGGCTGGCCGTCAGGCGCTTGCCCTCGCGGACCACCACCACGCGGTCGCCCAGCACCTCGTTAAAGCGCTTGAGCAGCGGGTCGAACAGATCGTCGGGGACGGCCTCTCCTTCCGCCGTCGCCTCCGGCACGTCGATATTGGCATCGGCGATGTTCTGGAAAGGATGGCCCTCGAACTCGCGCAGGGCCAGCATCATGAAGGAGTCGACCGGCTCGGTCAGGTAGAGCACCTCGGTCTGCGAGGCATGGAAGGGGTCCAGGTGTGGGCTGCGCGTGATAGAAGCCAGATCCTCGCCGAAGAGGTAGTAGATGGCCTCCTGCCCCTCCTTCATACGCCCCACGTATTCAGCCAGCGAGACCCACCCCTTGGAGCCGGTTCGCGAGGAGCGGAAGCGCAGCAACCGGGCCAGCCTGTCCTGGTCTTCCGGCGCGGTGGCAATCCCCTCTTTGATGAAGGGGCCGAACTCCTCCCAGAATTTCAGGTAGCGCTGCGGGTCATCCCCGGCCATGCTCTCCAGCTCGGCCAGCAAGCGGCGCACCAGGTTGCTGCGAATCTTGCGGGTGAAGGGGTTGGCCTGCACGCTCTCGCGCGAGACGTTGAGTGGCAGATCCTCCGAATCGACCACGCCCTCCACAAAGCGCAGGTATTCCGGCAGCAGGTCGGGGTTGCGCTCCTGGATCAGCACCTTACGGCTGTAGAGCCGCAGGCCGTGCTCCTTGGGGGCGAAGATGCCCCGCTCCCGCCTGCCGGGCACGTAGAGGATGGCGTGCAGATCAACGGGCGCTTCGCTGCTGATGTGCACATGGGCCAGCGGCTTCTCGAAGTCCAGCGCGATCTGCCTGTAGAAGTTCTCGTAGGCCTCTTCTTCCACGTCGCGCGGGGCCTGCCGCCACAGCGCCACCCGCTGGTTGACCGGGGTCCGCTCCTCGCCTTCCTGCGGCTGGCCCAGATAGATGGGGAAGGCGACGAAGTCGCTGTGGCGCTTGATGATCTGGCGCAGCCGCCACTCCTCGGCGAACTCCGCCGCGTCCTCCTTCAGCCGGACCCGCACCTCGGTGCCCCGCTGCTCCATTTCGGCGTCTTCCACTGTGAAGCGCGGGCTGCCGTCGCAGGTCCAGCGGGCAGCCTTGGCCCCCGGCCTGAAGGAGCGGGACGTGACCTGCACCTCCTCCGCCACCATGAACACGCTGTAGAAGCCCACGCCAAAGCGCCCGATGATCGCGGTCGCCGCGTCGCCGCGCTCTTTCAGCGCCTCCAGGAAGGCCGTGGCCCCGGACTGGGCGATGGTGCCCAGGTTGGTGACCAGCTCGTCGCGGGTCATGCCGATCCCCGTATCACGGATGGTGAGGGCGCGCGCCTCTTTGTCCGCCAGCACGGTGATGGCCAGCTCCGCCTCCGGCTGGTACACCTCCTGGGTGGTGAGCATCTCGAACTGGAGCCGGTGCAGGGCGTCGGAGGCGTTGGAGAGCAGCTCACGCAGGAAGATCTCGCGCTCGGTATAGAGGGAGTGCACCAGGATGTTCAGAAGTTGCTGAATCTCCGCTTTGAACTCGAACGTCTCGGCCATCATGCTCTGCTCCATGTCCAGAAATGTTCTGCTTCCCAGACGTATTATAACGCCAGCGGCTCCGTAGCCCGGCTTTCTTGCGCAATTCTTATACCGGCGACGCGCTCGCCAAAATGTGCCGGTGATGCTACATTCAAAGCATCTTTTTCCGAGTAAGGGTATCCGACTTATCGTAAGCAGAGGACGAAAACGTGGTGAAAGGGAACAGACAGTGAAGCAAAACAGAGTGGCCCTGGCCGTGGTGCTGGTCCTGTGGTGGCTGGCGGGGACTGTCCTCGCTCAAGGGGACAGCACCCTGCGCGTGCTGGAAGAAACGGACATCCCCGTGCGCGACGCCCCGGAGCTGGCCGAGCGGCTGGGCGGCGTGGCCGGGGCGACCGGCATCACAGTCCCCCCCGCGCCACCCTACAAGGTGGGCGACCGGCAGACCTTCTTTGTGGGCAACGATGACGACGAGACGATCTTCGAGGTGGAAGCCGAGCTGGCCGCCGCCACCCCCGGCGTGTACCTGTGGGTGGAGGAAGGCGTTGCCTACGACCCGCAGCAGCTTGCCGAGATCGCCCATCTGCTGGACGGAACCATCTTCCCCAGGGTGCGGGCTTTCTTCGGCCAGGAGGCCAACCCCGGCATCGACGGCGACCCGCACATCTACGTCCTCAACGCCACCAACCTGGGCCGGGGCATCGGCGGCTACTTCAACGACAGCAGCACCTATCCCCGCCAGGTGGTGGAGACCAGCAACGAGCGCGAGATGTTCGTGGTGGCGGTGGATAACGTCCCCTTCAACAGCCCCGCCTACGCCTACGTGCTGGCCCACGAATTCGTCCACATGATCCAGAACAACGAAGACCCCAACGAAGAAACCTGGGTGGCGGAAGGCACGGCGGAGCTGGGGGCCTTCCTGGCGGTGGGGCCGCGCAACTTCGCCATTGAGGGCTATCTGGCCGATCCCCGGCTGCAGCTCAACAGTTGGGACATCGATAACCCCGGCGCGTATTACGGGGCCGCCTCCCTCTTCTTCACCTACCTGGTGGACCGCTTCGGCGCAGAGTTCACGCGGGTGCACTCGCTGGAACCGGCGGATGGCATCACAGGCGTGCAGCGCGCCCTGGAGACGCTGGGCGTGACCGACCCACAGACCGGACAGCCGCTCACCTTCGATGACGTGTTCGCCGACTGGCTGGTGGCCAACCTGCTCAATGATCCCCGGCTCGGCGACGGACGCTTTGGCTACGACCTGCTCACCCTGGGGCGCAGGGCAGCCCTCACGGCGGGCCACACCAGCTACCCGGTCTCCCTGCCGGATCAGCAGGTCAACCAGTTCAGCGGCAACGCCATCCTGCTGGGCAGCGAGGCCCCCCAGACCCTGCGCGTGACCTTCCAGGGACAGGACACGGTGCGCGTCGTCCCCACGGAGGCGCACAGCGGCACGCATTTCTACTGGGCCAACCGCTCCGACCAGAGCGACGCGCGGCTGACCCGCGCCTTCGACCTGCGCGGGGTGGAGCGCGCCACCCTGCACTTCTGGACGTGGTACGAGATGGAGCCGTTCTGGGACTACGGCTACATCAGCGCCTCCACCGATGGCGGCCTCACCTGGACCGTCCTGGAAACGCCCAACACCACGCCCCAGAACCCCAACAGCCGCGCCTTTGCCCCAGGGTTGACCGGCTACAGCGGCGGCGGCACGGAAACACGGCCCGCGCCTTTCCTGGGCGTCGGCTTCGATCCGCAGACCGGCGTCGTCAGCGAGGTGGTCGCCGGCAGCGGCGCGGCGGAAGCTGGGGTGCAGTCCGGCGACGAACTGGTCGCCATCGATGGGGAGCCACTCGCGCCCGCCGGGCTGGTCTCCACGCTGTACCGGTACGCGGTAGGGGATACGATCATCCTCACGGTGGCCCGCCAGGGCCGGGAGCTGGAGCTGCCGGTCACGCTGGGCGCGCACCCGCAGCGCGTCATCCCGCCCACCGCAACCTGGATCGAGGAGACGCTGGACCTGACGCCGTTCGCCGGAAACGAGGTGCTGGTCCGCTTTGAATACGTGACCGACCAGGCCTTCACGCGCAACGGCTGGGTGATCGACGACATCAGCGTGCCGGAGATCGGCTACTTCGACGATGCGGAGAATGGCCCCGGCGGCTGGCTGGCCGAAGGATGGGTGCGCATCGAGAACGCCCTGCCGCAGGAGTTCCTGGTCCAGGTGGTGGAGGTCGGCCCCACGCCGACCGTCACCCGCTGGCTGGTGCCGGGCCAGGGCCGCCGTGGCCAGTGGACCGTCTCCGTAGGGCCAGAGACGCCCGCCGTGCTGATCATCAGCGGCATGACCCCCTACACCACCCAGCCGGCGCAGTTCGACCTGGACATCCGTCCCGCCCCGTAGCGCCCCACCCGGCGATGAGCAGAGCGCCCGGTCCTCCCTGGGCGCTCAGACATCCTCCCGCCCGCCGGGGATGATGTTGTCCCCGCCGCGAAAGCGGCTATGCTAGAGGGCGTGTCCTGAGCCGCATAGCAGAGGGGGTTCATTCATGGAACTGACCACGGTCAAGATCGAAAAGCCGGAGAACATCAACTTCATCCTCGGCCAGAGCCACTTCATCAAGTCGGTGGAGGACCTGCACGAGGCGCTGGTGACCGCCGTGCCGGGCATCCGGTTCGGCCTGGCCTTCTGCGAGGCGTCCGGGGCCTGCCTGGTGCGCTGGAGCGGCACCGACGAGGCCATGATCGCCCTGGCCCAGAAGAACGCCCTGGCCCTCTCCGCCGGGCACAGCTTCATCATCTTCCTGGCGGAGGGCTTCTTCCCGGTCAACGTGCTCAACGCCGTCAAGAACGTGCCGGAGGTGGCTCGCATTTTCTGCGCCACGGCCAACCCCACGGAGGTCATCGTGGCCGAGACCGACCAGGGACGCGGCATCCTGGGCGTGGTGGACGGCTTCAAGAGCAAGGGAATCGAGGACGAAGAGGGCATTGCCTGGCGCAAGGGGTTCCTGCGCCAGATCGGGTACAAGCTGGGCTAGGCGCTGCCATCCACCGAATACGCCACCGCCTCCTGGCGGACGCTGGCGCTGTAGCGGCCCGGCCAGCTAGGCGATCTCCACCTCCGCCACCAGCGGGTCGTGGTCGGAGAGGTAGGGCGGCTCCTGCCGGGGGCGCGGGATGATCACGCGCCTGGCCCGCAAGCCGCGCAGCAGGATGTAGTCCAGCTCCGCCACCCCCCGCCCGGTGAAGTTGTGAAAGGTCGTGCGGTCCTCGCCCGGCGGCAGGATGTTCTTGGCCAGCGTATACCCGGCCTGGCGGAAGTGCTGGATGGGCGGCTCGTCCGGGCCGCAGTTGAGGTCGCCCATAATCAGCACCGCTGGATCGTCCTGGAAGAACGCCGTGAGCAGCCTGGCGCTCTCGTAGCGGGCCTGCTTGCAGTCCCAGGCATCGAAGTGGGTGTTGACCAGCGTCCAGCCGTCGAAGCGACACCAGTGGGCCAGCCGCGACTCCCGCCCGTCCCAACTGACCTGCCCGATCACGCCGCTCTGGTTGAGGGCCAGCGCGCCCTCGCTGAGCGGGCGGGGGCATTGCTCGCAGATGAAGATCGGGTTGCGCATGGGATGGTGGTGGGGGACCATCGTATCCGGCCCGATGTAGGCGTAATACCCGGCGACCTCCCCCATGATGGCGGCCAGTTGGTCCGGCAGACATTCCTGCACGCCCAACACCTGCGGGGCCACCTCCTCGATCAGCGCCTTCACGTAGGGCCAGCGCAGCGGCCAGGCGTTCGGCCCATCGCTGGCCGCCGAGGTGCGCAGGTTGAGTGTCATGACGCGGATCGTGGCGCTCATGGCGTCCCTGCCGCGACGGCCCGGTACAGCAGCACGCCCAGCCCGCAGGCCAGGCCGGTCAACAACCACAGACCCACCGTGCTCAACCCCCAATGCAGCAGCCGGTTCGAGCGCGCCCGCAGGAAGACGAAGAAGAAGGCCAGCAGCACCCACCCGAACAGGAAGATGGCCACCGCCAGCCAGGAAATGTTGTTCAACTGCGGCCCCAGCGCGCCCAACCGGTTGAGGATGGCCTCGCCGGTCGAGGCTGGGAAGCCCAGGGAGGACCACATCCCCTGCAAAGCCTGGGTGAAGAGGGCGGCGTTATCCGGCACGCTGCCGCCGGGCACGCCCAGCAGCGGCCCCAACAGCCCGCCCAGGGCGATGGGCAGCGCGGCAGGGTTGGCGCGGAGAAAAGCCAGCACCGCCGTCACGGCAATGGCCGGGGCCAGCCCGATTGTCACGCTCTGGTCAGGGGCCAGCGCGCCCGTGCCCCGCAACGCCTGCGTGACGGTTCCCCCCACCAGCAGGAAGGCCAGCACCGTCATGGCCAGGATGGTCAGGAACAGGGCGAAGCAACCACTGGTGCACCCCCCGTTGAGCACCAGGAAGGGCTGTAGCTCCCCCCGCGCGCGCTCCACATAGACGACCTCGCGCTCACGGGGCGCTTCGCGGGGCGGTTCCGGCGGCGGGGAGACGGGCGGGGCGTACTGAGGCTGCGCCGGTGGGGGCGGGGGCGGTGTCTCCACGCCCGGCAGAGGAGCGCCCGGCGGCTGCGTGCCCTGGCGGGTGGGCGCTTCAAACTGGGCCAGGCGGGCCGCCATCTGCTGCGCCTCCACGCGATCGGGGTCCAGCCGCAGCACGTGCTGCAGGGCCTCCCTGCGCTGCAAGGTGTGCGGCGTGATCTGCGCGATCAGCCACCAGGCCTCCACGTGCTCCGGGGCGACCGTCACCAGGCTGTATAGCTCGGCCAGCGCCTGGTCGCGCTGCCCCTGGCCGAGCAGCATACGCGCTTTGTGGAAGCGGGCGGCATGGGGGTCTTCTATAGACATGGCCGTTTCCTGTTGTGGTGGACGTTGCCTGTGGTATAGCACGGTCCACCGCCCCAACGCAAGCGGAAAGGTCCGCTCACCCGGCGGGGGCGGCAATCCGGGTATACTGGGGGCTGGCCCCAGACTGCCGCCACAGAGCATCCAGGAGAGTGCCCCATGACCTACCCTCCCATCCGGCCCGACCGCTGTCTGCTGTGGATCACGCTGCGCCCAGACGCAACCGCCAAGGCCCGCTACCAGGCGTTGCAGGCCGTGCTCAAGCAGTGCCGCCTGCACCCCATGGATACCACCGCCTGCTCCCAGGTCGTGGTGGTGGAGGAGGCCGCGCTGCAAGCCCACCTGGATGCGGCGCGGGCCACGCTGGGCGAGGGCGACATGCTGCACCGCGTCCGCATCATGCAGGGGCGCTTGCAGGTGACGGTCATCGCGCCGCCGGAGGTTATGGCCGATTCGCTGGTCAGGCGTCCGCCGGAGCGCCTGCCGCCCTGGCTGCGCGGGGATTGACCGCCCCCCCTACCGCCAGGCCAGCCGGTAGCGGCTGCGCACGTGGGGGTCTGTGGTCGTGTAGAGGTACCACATCCCACCAATGGACACCAGATCGGCGTGGCCCACGCCGACGTTGCCCGGCAGGTCTACCAGGAGGGGGTTGCCCGGATATTTCTCCCAGGGCATGTCGATGGCCGGGCCAGTGCTGCGGGCCAGCCCCAGCCCGAACTGTGTGTCGCCGGGGTCGCCGGGGCCGGGGCCGCGCACCCCTTCATAGACCATGTAGTAGCGCTCCCCGTCGCGGACCACATCCGCCGAGCTGACATAGCGGTAATCGAAGTAGCGGTTGGCCGCCGCGCCCCAGGCGTCCAGCGGGCCGTAAGTGGGAGACCCGCTGAAGAGCGGGGTCGTGTCGCAGCGGCGCAGGCCCGCCGCCCCGGCGAAGCGGTCCCCACGGTAGCACCCCATGTGCGCCGGGTTGCTGCCCAGGTCCACGAAGACGTACACCTCGTCCCCCTCCACGTAGATTCCCGGCGGCGCACCCACCAGACAGTCCCACTCCGACCGGGTGAAAGGGTGCGGGTCGATGCGCTCCAGGACGGAGCAATCCCCCGCCGAGAGCGGCCAGATGCCCGTGCCGGGCACGTGCCCGGCGGGCGACCAGCTCAGGCCGCCGTCGGTGGAGCTGCGCAGCATGGTCCGCGCGCCCCACTCGTAGACCATGTACAGCGTGCCATCGGCGGCGGAGGCCAGGCGCGGATATTGCTGCTGCTGCACGTGGTCACGCGCCGGGTCGCAGGGGCAGCGCCCGCAGGGGATCACACAGACCGGCGCAGCCAGGGCGAAGCTGCGCCCGCCGTCATAGCTGGCCCATAGCGTCACGCAGCCGGGGAAGGGAACCGGCGCGCCGCAGTGATCCACAATGCCCCGCGATCCGTTGCTGGCGTGCAGGTAGCTCCAGAAGACGCCCTGGCCTTTGGGGATGGTGTCCGACTCGCCCAGCGGCAGGCCGGTATCGTAAACATCCAGCACCCAGTCCGCGCGCCCGGCCCAGAAATCGTCCAGGCGCGGCGGGTAGGGGGTGGGCGTGAGCGTCGGCGTGGCTGAGGGAGTGGGCGTAGGGGTCACGGTGGGTGTATGGGTCGCGGTCGGGGTGGGCGTGGGCGTCGGCGTGATGGTGGGGGTGTCAGAAGGAGTCAGGCTGGGCAGGGCAGCCACGCTGGGGATCACCGGGGGCGCGCCGCGCCGACCGGCCAGCAGCACAACGCTCACCAGCAGGGCCGCCACCGCCGAAAGGCCCAGCAGACCGGCCAACATCCACCAGCCCTGCCGTTGGTGAAAGTTCATAGGGTCGCAGGCAGCAGAATCTCCCAGGCGGCGCGCAAGGGGAGCGCGCCGCTACCACGGCGCACACCCGGCGTAGTTTATCATCGATCCGCTGCCCGTCACCAGCCAATCAAAAACCCCATCCCCGGCTGACTGAGGATGGGGCAAGCAGGCGACCTCTGCTAGGTCTGGGCCACCATGTGCACGACGGTGACGCCGTCGCCGCCCTCGTTGGGACGCCCCCGCTCCCACTGGCGCACCAGGGGATGCTCCCGCACCATGTCCTGCACGGCCTTGCGCAGCGCGCCGGTCCCTTTGCCGTGGATGATGCGCACAAAGGGTAGCCCGGCCATGTACGCCGCGTCCAGGTACTCCTCCAGGCGGGGCAGGGCCTCGTCCACGCGCGTGCCGCGCAGGTCCAGCTCCAGGCCGGGGGACGCAGGCTGCTGCGGGACGGCCTCGCGGCGGGGGGCAGGGACCTCCCCGCGCCTGCTCTCCCCCTTGCTGCGGTAGGAAAGGTCGTCCAGGCCAGCGCGCAGGCGCAGCCGCCCGATCTGCACCTCCGCCTCGTCCTCGCTCAGCCCGATGACCTGCCCTTCGGCCCCCAGGGAGTGCACCCACACCCGGTCGCCCAGGCGCAGCGGATGCTGGGCCTGCCCGGCAACCGGCTCCACCACGTTCTCAATCGGGGCTTCGGCCACCTCCTCCAGTTCCGCCAATTCCTGCTCGACCTGGCGGATGGCCTCCAGCGGCTGCCCGGCGGCCTGCAAGCGGCGGCGCAGGCGGCGGATCTCCGCCCGCAACGCCTCGATCTCCTCCTGCGCCTCGGCGCGCGCCTCCGCCAGCAGTTGGCGGCGCTCCGCCTCGATGTGATCCAGGCGCGCTTGCAGCTCGTCGCGCAGCCTCTCGGCCTCGCGGCGGGCCTCTACGGCGGCGGCCTTCTCCCGGCGGATGCTGTCGCGGGTCCTGTGAATCTCGTCCAGCAGGTCATCCGCGATCAGGCTCTCCGTGGCGACCATGCGCCGCGCCTCCTCCACAACCTCACGATCCAGCCCCAGGCGCTGGGCGATGGCCAGCGCGTTGGAACGCCCCGGCAGCCCGATCACCAACTGGTAGGTGGGGGCCAGGGTTTCCAGGTCGAAGACCACAGAGGCGTTGCGCACGCCGGGCTGCTCGTGGCTCCAGACCTTCAGTTCCGGGTGGTGAGTGGTGACCAGCGTCGTGGTGCCGCGCCGCAGCAGGGCGGAGAGGATGGCCCGCGCCAGCGCCGAGCCTTCCGCCGGGTCGGTCCCCGCGCCGACCTCGTCCAGCACCACCAGCGAGCGCGCGTTGCACTCCCGCAGGATGGCGATGGTGTTGGTCATGTGGGCGCTGAAGGTGCTCAGCGACTGCTCGATGCTCTGCTCGTCCCCGATGTCGGCGTAGATGCCCTCGAAGACGCTCAGCTCCGCGCCGTCCGCCGTCGGCAGGTGCATGCCGCACTGGGCCATCAGGGCCAGCAGGCCCACCGTCTTCAGGGCCACCGTCTTGCCGCCGGTGTTGGGGCCGGTGATGACCAGCACGTAGGTCTCGTCGTCCAGGTAAACGTCAATGGGCACCACGGTATCCGGGTTCAACAGCGGATGCCGCGCCTCCGGCAGGCGCAGCGTGCTGCCGGGGTGCTGGAGGCCGTCTCTGGGCGGCATCTGGCGGAAGCCGACCAGCTTCGGGGCGCTGGCTTTGATGGCCTCGGCATACCTGGCTTTGGCGAAGATCAGGTCCAGCCGGGCCAGAGTCTCCACCGTGCGCACGATGTACGGTGACTCGTGGCCGATCATGTCGGTCAGCGCCAGCAGGATGCGCCGAATCTCGTCCTCTTCCTCAAGCTGTAGCTCCCGCCAGCGGTTGTTGTATTCCACCGTCGCCAGCGGCTCGATCCACAGCGTGGCCCCGCTGGAGGACTGGTCATGCACAATGCCCTTGATGCGGCCCTTGAACTCCGCCTTGAGCGGGATCACGTAGCGCCCGCTGCGCTGGGTGATCAGCGGCTCTTGCAGGTATCTGGCGCTGTCGGGGCTGTTGATGATGGCCTGCAGCCTGCTTTGCAGGCGGTCGAAGGCGACGCGCAGCTCACGGCGGATGGTTGCCAGGCGCGGGCTGGCGTTGTCGTTGATCTCGCCCCGGTCGTTGACCACGCGGGCGATCTCCTGCTGCAAGCCCGTGCATTCCTCCAGCAATTCGGCGATCTGGGCCAGCCGGGGGACCTGGCCGCGCATCCGCGTCAGCAGGCGGCGGATGGCGGTGGCCCGACGCAGCGTGCTGAGGATGTCCAGCAGCGTGGGCGGCTCCGCGATGACGCTGCGCGTGGCAGCCAGCGCCGGGCCGCGCACGTCGTAGACGCCGCCCAGCTCGACATTGGCCCCCAGCTCCAGCAGCAGCCTGGCCTCGCCCGTCTCCTGCTGAAGCTCCCGCGCCTCGTCCAGGTGCGGGGTGGGGCGCAGGGCCAGGGCCAGCTCCTGCCCGGCGCTGAAGCTGGTGTAGCCCGCCAGGCGGCCCAGGATTTTCGGAAGCTCCAGAACTTCAAAGGTTTTCTCGTTCATACTGCCCAGCACGCGAAAAAAATGACCGGATATAGGCCCCACTGCCCTCCTGCACCAGCGCAGCGGGCCAAGCGCCTATTCTACCGGGTGTTGGGGGCAAACTAAAGGGGAAAAACGCGGCGTCTGGCCGCGCCAGAAGCCAGGCCCCGGCAGGCGCGGCGCGGCTCAGGACGACAGCACCTGCCGCCGCAGCAGGTCCAGCGTGTGCAGGGTGAGCAGGTTGCGCAGCGTCATCCCCCACTGCCGCTCCTCGCCACTGAAGGAGATCCAGCGTCCCTCCCGGTGCGAGAGGTGGAAGAAATCCCCCTCCAGGCCGTAGGACGGCAGCACCCGCGAGGCGCGCCAGAAGTTGATCACCGGGAGCTGCTGCTGCGCAGCCACATCCAGGATCACGGCGTTGAACTCCAGCGATTCCGGCCACATGAACTCCGGGGCGCTGGGGTACGTCGTCAACACCGGGATGATGCCCCGCTCGACGGTGGCCTGCACCACCTGCTGCAAATAGCTGCGGAAGGCCCCCACGTCGTAGACCTGCATATCCACCGCGCCCAGCAGGATGACGGCCACGGCGGGCCGCACCAGGCGGTACTCGCAGGCCAGTGGGGATTCGCCCTGCTGGCAGTGCATGGGGTTGGCCCAGATGGGGTCCAGCACGGCCCCCGCGTTGAAAGCGCTGGAGGCGGCCATGCTCTCGTTGACGAAGGAGTTGGCCACGCCGTCGCGCGGCGAGGCGGAGAAGAAGTTGATGGCGTTTTGCAGGTAACCGTATGGCCCCAGGTCATACTCGCCCACACCCAGGGGCAGCAGAAAGGCGTCGCTGGTGGTGTGGCAGTCCCCCACCTTGGAGAAGACGTTGGGGCGGAGTCCGTTCTGCTGGCCGCTGGCGAAAATCTGGCGGAGGCGCACGCTGAGGGCCGGGATGACCGGCACGGACCACAGCCGCGCCTCTGCGTCGCTCACGCCGGGCGGCGGGGCCGCGTTGAAGTAATCCAGCGAGGCTGCCGGGTTGCCGGGGGGAGCCGGATTGGCGGCCTGGCCGGAATTGGGCCGGACGGCAGGGACGGGGCTGGCCGTAAAGGTGGCGGTCGGCGTGGGTGTGGGCGTCTCGGTCGCGGTGGGGGTGGGCGTGTCGGTGGGTGTATCCGTGTAGGTAGGGGTGGCCGTGGGCGTGGCGGTCAGCGTGGGCGTGAGCGACGGCGTCCAGGTAAAGGTGGGCGTCCACGTCGGCGGCAGGGTGGGCCGTGGGCTGGGCGTGGGCGTCAGGGTGGGAAGCTGGGCCACCGTCGGTATGACGACGGATGGACTGCCCTGGCACGCAGCCCCAGACAGGCCCAGCAGCAGGGCCGCAACAACCACCGCCAGCCGACCCTTCATGGCTTCTCCCCTGTAAGGCGCGGCAAAGCCAACGCCTCTTCACCATGCCTCAATTGTACGATAGGGCAGGTTCTCCCCCGTGTCAATGAGGCACGCGCCAGCCGGGTCACCCTCGCTGCTGTTGCATTCCGTTCTCGGATCGCTATACAATACCAATGTCAGGGTCTGCAAATGTCTGCAAGCCCTGCCCCACCCTTTCGGCTGGGGCGTTTCTTTCCCCAATGAAGGCGCTGTAACCCGCAAGCTATCCGCTGGCTTGAGAACCCAGGAGGTGAACCGCGCAAAAGTGACCCGTTCTGATCCCCACCCCATCTACTGAACTGCATCCTTATTTTTGAGGAGGAAGAGGAATGAAGCCCAAACTGACTCTGTTACTCATCATCGCGCTGCTGCTGACCCTGCTGCCGCCCGCCGCCCTGGCCCAGGAGGAGGAAGTGACCCTGACCATGGGTTCCTGGCGCGTGGACGACGTGGAGCAGATGCAGGTCATCCTGGATACCTTCCACGAGCAGCACCCCAACATCACCATCGTCTTCGACCCCACCAATCCGCCGGACTACAACGCCACGCTGCGCACCCAGCTTGAAGGCGGCACCGCGCCGGACCTGTTCTACCTGCGCTCCTTCTCCACCTCCCGCCAGCTTTACGAAGAAGGGTTCCTGGAGCCGCTGGACGACCTGCCCGGCCTGTCGGAGAACTTCAGCGAGGCTGCCCTCTCGCCCTGGTCCACCGAGGATGGTGTGCCCTACGGCGTGCCCTTCATCGCCGTGTCGCACGGCATCTACTACAACATGGACCTCTTCGAGGAGCTGGGCCTGGAAGTCCCCGAAACCTGGGAGGAGCTGCTGGAAGTGGCCCAGGCCGTGCAGGATGCGGGCTATGAGGCCTTCGCCAACGCCAGCGGCGACGAGTGGACCATCGCCGAGATCGTCTTCATGAACCTGGCCCCGACCTTCATCGGCGGCTATGAAGGCCGCATGGCCTACCTGAACGGCGAGCGCTGCTTCAACGACGAGCACGCGGTGGCCGCCTTCCAGGCCGTGGCGGACATCGCCCCTTACCTGCCGGAAGGCCAGGAGGCGCTGACCTACTACGACAGCCAGCAACTCTTCCTGATGGGCGAGGCGGCCATGTGGATGGGCGGCTCCTGGGACATCCCCTTCTTCGAATCGGAGGAGCCGGACTTTGAGTGGAGCGTCTTCGCCATCCCCGCCCCGGAGGGCCAGGAAGAAGAATACGTGACCTTCCACCTGGACGCCGGGATGGGCCTCAACGCGGCCTCTGAGCATCAGGAGGCGGCGCGGACCTTCCTGGAGTGGATGACCACGGCGGAGTTCGCGCAACTGCTGGGCGACCTGCTGCCCGGTTTCTTCCCCATCTCTAACCATGAGATCGAGCTGGAGAACGAGCACGCCAACGCCTTCCTGGCCCTCAACGAGGGGCGCGGCCTGGACGTGCGTTGGGCCTGGGAGGGGCTGCTGGATGGCCAGCCAGACGGCTATACCCTGATGCAGGACGCCGCCCTCAGCATCATCAATGAGGGCTGGACGGCCCAGGAGGCCGCCGACTACCTGCAAGAGGGCCTGGCCGAGTGGTTTGAGCCTGCCCAGACCTGCGGCGGTATGTAAACCCTGTTGAGGCGCGGTAAAATAGGGGCGATCTGGGCCTGGATCGCCCCTCTGTTTTATGAGCCACAGGTGAGATGCCCATGTCTGATACCGCCATTCCAGCCGCTCGCGTCCAGGAGGTGGCAACCGCCGGGACGCGGTGGGAGATTCAGCGCCGCCGCACGTGGGTGCTCTTTCTGGTCCCGGCCCTCGTTATCTACACCGTTTTTATGGCCTTCCCGCTGTTCAACTCCATGCGCCTCAGTTTCTACACGGGCCAGGGCCTCACGCCAGACCGCTACGTGGGGCTGGAGAACTACGTGGCGCTGTTCACCAACCCCCTGTGGCGGGACCGCTTCTTCAACGCAGTGGGCAACACCTTTATCTTCTTCTTCATCCACATGCTGGTGCAGAACACGCTGGGGCTGCTCTTCGCCACGCTACTCAGCAACCCGCGCCTGCGCGGGCGCAACGTCTACCGGGCCATCATCTTCACCCCGGCCACGCTTTCCGTGCTGGTCACCGGCTTTCTGTGGACCCTCATCCTCAACCCGCGCTGGGGGATGCTGAACCAGCTCCTGGAGATGGTCGGCCTGGGGGCGCTGGCCCGCCCCTGGCTGGGGGAACCCGACCTGGCGCTGCCGGTCATCTCGCTGGTCTCGTCCTGGCAGTGGGTGGGGCTGCCCACCATGATGTTCCTGGCCGGGCTGCTGACCATCCCCGACGAGTTGAGCGAGGCCGCCCTGGTGGACGGCGCGTCGGCCTGGCAGATCTTCTGGCGGGTCAAGCTACCGCTGCTGAGGCCGGTGATCGGCATCGTTTCCGTGCTGACTTTCATCGGCAACTTCAACGCCTTCGACGTGATCTACGCCATGGCCGGGGCGCGCGGCGAGCCAAACTACGCCACCGACCTGCTGGCGACCTTCTTCTACCGCACGGCCATCGCCGGGGAGCACCCGGTGGCCCAGCCCAACATGGGCATTGGCGCGGCAGTGGCCACCATCACCTTCCTCATCCTGCTGGCCGGCGTCTCGCTGTGGCTGGTCTTTGGCCGCGAGCGCAGCGAAGAGGCCCTGGCCTAAGGGAGCAGGCAACCATGACCTCCCGGCGCTTTTCCCCCTCCCTCATCGCCACGCACGCGGTGCTGCTGCTGTGGTCGCTGGTGGTGCTGGTCCCGCTGTGGACGATGCTCATCAACTCGGTCAAGCCCAAGCGGGAGATCTTCCGCAACCCCTTCGGCCTGCCTTCGGAGTTCACCCTGGACGGCTACGTCAACGCCTGGACGGCAGGGCGCTTCGATCTCTACTTCCGCAACAGCATTGTTGTGGCGGTGGTCTCCCTGGTTCTCATCCTCTTCCTGGGGTCGCTGGCCGCCTACGCGCTGGCTAACTGGCGCTCGCGGGCCTCCAACGTGCTGTACATCTATTTCATCGCCGGGCTGATGATCCCCATCCGCCTGGGCACGATCAACCTCTTCCAGATCATCCAGCAGTTGGGCCTGGTGGATAACCTGCTGGGGCTGATCCCGGTCTACGTGGCGATGGGCCTGCCCATTGCCACCTTTGTGCTCACCAGCTTCGTCCGCTCCGTGCCCGCTGAGCTGAGCGACGCCGCCCGCATCGACGGGGCCAGCGAGTGGCGCGTCTACCGCTCGGTGATCCTGCCCCTCATCCGGCCCGCCCTGGCGACGGTGCTGATCTTCAACGTCATCCCCATCTGGAACGACCTGTGGTTCCCCCTCATCTTCATCCGCAACCAGGAGGCGCGCACGGTCACGCTGGGCGTGTCATTGCTCTTTGGGCAGTACCAGACCGACTGGACGCGGGCGCTCAGCGCCCTCTCGATGGCCGCTGTGCCTGTGCTGGTCGCCTACCTGCTGATGTCCGGCCAGTTCATCCGGGGGCTGACCGCCGGCGCACTGAAAGGATAGCGACGATGAACAGCAGAGCGCGGGTGGCGCTGGCCATGCAGCACAAAGAAGCTGACCGCGTACCAGTGATGTGCCAGCTTGCGCTGGGGCACTACTTCCTCAACCTGAAGGACCGCTACAAGCCGCACGAGATCTGGTTTACCAGCGAAGGCTTCGCCGACGCGCTGCTGACGCTGCGCGAGCGCTACCGCTTCGACGGCATTCTGATCAACATCCCTGGCCGCGACCCAAACTGGCGGGACGAGGTCAAATCTATCGAGGAGACCGAGGAGGGCGAGGTCATCACCTGGAAGGACGGCCTGCACACCCTGGTCCCCTGGGACGACAACGCCCAGTACGAGCCGGAGGACCTGGACCTGGCCCCGCGCCCGGACTTCATGGAGTTCGACCCGGACACGGACATGGACCGGCTGGACGAGTGGCCGCGCTACACCTGGGGCGTCTACCACACGCCGCACCTGCCGGGCAAGGAGCCGGGCCTGCTGCTGGAGCCGCCCGACTACTTCTACCGGACCATCGACCTGGTGAAGGCAGCGGTGGGCGATACGGTATCCATTCATGGGGAGGTGTTCTCCCCTTTCACGCACTTCCTGGAGCTGTTCGGCTACCAGGAGGCGCTGATGGCCCTGGTGATGGACCCGCCCAAAGCCGAGGCCACGCTGGACCGCCTGGCCGACGCCACCATCGCCTGGGGCCGGGCGCAGGCCGCGCGCGGCGTGGACGCCGTGCTCATCTCGTCGGCCTTTGCAGGGGGCGGCTTCATCTCCCCCCAGATGTACGCGCAGTTCGTGGTGCCCTACGAGCGCAAGGTGGTGGACGCCCTGCACGCCGAGTTCCCCGGCCTGCCCGTCTACACGCACACCTGCGGCAAACTGGGCGACCGCCTGGAGTTGCTGGCCGATTCCCATACCGACGGCGTGGACACGCTGGACCCGCCGCCGCTGGGCGATACCGAGCTGGCGGACGCCAAGGCGCGCATCGGGGACCGGCTGTTCATCAAGGGCAACATGAACGCGGTGGCCCTGCTGACCGACAGCGAGGAGCAGGTCTACCAGCGGGCCAAAAGCGCGCTGGAGGTGGGCAAGCCGGGCGGCGGCTACATCCTGAGCACGGCCTGCTCCGTCGCGCCGCGCGTGGCCCCCTGGAAGCTGGAGATGCTGGTGGACATCGCCAACGAGCACGGCCAGTATTGAGCGCCATTGTGGAAATCTGTTCGGGGATATGAGTTATCTTTGGGCAACACCGCATAACTGGGCGTTAAACCAGTCCCGGCAGCGGTGCGTCCCACCCCTCTGCTTGTGAGTGAGCCTTTGAAATCCGTCTTTTGGAAGCCTGTCCATGACTGATGACCATCGTAATCCGCCGTCGTCTGCCACGCACCGCCTGATCCTGATGCCTTCCGGCAGGCAGGGCGACGTGCTGCACGGCACGACCGTGCTGGAGGCGGCGCGTGCGCTGGGCGTGGAGATCGAATCCATCTGCGGCGGGCGGCAGACGTGCGGCAAGTGCCTGGTGGCGCTGGAGCGGGGGAGCTTCCCCAAGCACGGCATCACCTCCACCGACGATCACCTGACCCCGCCCGACGAGGGGGAGCAGGCCTACGCCGCCGAGCACGGCATCGACCTGCGGGAGCGGCGCATGTCCTGCGCGGCCTGTGTGCTGGGCGATGTGCT
>FWPU01001288.1_pt1 | contig 76681 bp, 77 predicted proteins | sample 2228361 | NCBI WGS metagenome assembly FWPU01 (sample SAMEA103939777, study PRJEB20133) | metagenome | reverse complement strand
GGAGCGCTCCCGCCGCATCCTGCGCACTGCGGCAGCGTTGATGTGGCTGCCCGATACGTGACAATCTATCTAAAGTCGGTATAAGCGATCGCGCGATGATCGCACTACAAACTCATGAATTCTCGCAAGGGCACGCTGATGGTTCGTAGATGCTTTTCGGTTAGATCCTTTCACCTGCTTCGAGATAACCCCTTCCTCTGGTGACCGAAGCTGAACGTTTTTGCCTGAAGGCATGGGGCGGTGAGGCAAGCAGCGCGCTGAAGGAGGGGATTGCTGCGGGCCGGAACGCGCCCGCGCAATGGATTCACTGCAACAAGGCGTGTTCCCGCCAACCCCATACCATTGTGCGCTGCGCAGAGCGCGCCGCGACAACCACTTGCCCAGGCGCGTGGATTACGCTCATGGCATCCTTCCCGCTGTCGAGTGGGTGGCTGCGGATGCTATCGCGCCCGCGCGATGCCCCTCCTGTGTGAACCACTGTGAGGGAAGGGCAATTCGTGAACGCGTCTCACGCCATAATCGCGATCATCACATTGCTCAGCACCAGCACGAGGATGATCCCCATCGACAACGGCGCTGCCCAACGCTGCAAGCGGGCAAATGGATTACGGCTGCCTACCAGCAAATGAGCCACGACTGCCGTCACCAGACCGAGCAATGGATGAAGGATGAAGGGAAAGCTGAGGAAATAATCGATACCGCTGAAGACTCCGAACAGCCAGTAGATCAAACCCAGCGTGACCTGGATATCGATCAGCACCGGGAAGAAGCGGGCAACCCAACTGCGCGGCGCGTTGGGGCGGTAGGTGAAAGCGAGGTAGATTGCGGCTGCGACAATCAAGACTGCCAGCACCTCGCGGCCAAGGATAGCGTGAAGTGAGCGCACCGTAGCAAAGAATGGATCCATAGCGGGCAACTCCATAGTGTGCAAAACTGCATCATCGGCAATGGCAAACGCCACTGATGCTCTTCATCTACATCGTACAAATCTTCACAATGATTGTCAAATCGGCTCGTTCTGACGGAGGCGATGGTAGAGGGCTTCGGTTTCGGGCAGCGGCTCAATGCCGAGTTCTTCACGCAGCGCCTGGACACAGCGCGTATATGAACGCAGGGCCTGCGAACGGCTGCCGGCGCGCGCATGGGCGCGGATCAGCAGTTGATACGCCTCTTCGTAGCAGCGATCGCGACGCAAAACCTGCTCGGCGATCTGGATCGCTTCGTTGTGGCGGCCTTCGGCGCTAAGCTGCTCAGCATAGGATACCGCCGTCGCCAGGTAACGAGCCAGCAAACGCTCACGTTCTTCGATCGTCCAGGGATCGTAGAGTGACTCAGCCAGGTAATCGCCACGGTAAAGCTGGAGGGCGGCCTGAGCGCTGCGGCGAGCAAAATCGGGATCGGTGGCGGTCTGCGCGCCGGTGGCGCGCAGTTCAAACTCATCAACATCAATCCAGGCGCCGAAGGAAGGAGCAAAGCTATACGCCAGCCCCTGGCGACGAATGAAAAATGGCGCTACTCGCGGCGGTCGATGGGGTTCGAGCGCGGCGTTGAGCGTATTGAGCGTCACTTTGAACTGGCGTTCGGCGGCCTCAAGATCGGCATCAGGCCAGAGCCATGCGCAGATCTGCTCGCGCTGAATCCAGTTGCCGCGCATCGTGAGCAACAACTGGAAGAGCTGGCGCGCCTTTTCCCGCTGCCACTCGCGGGCCTGAATCTCTTGATTGCCGCGCCAGACCCGGAAGGTGCCCAGCATTTGCACCCGTAAGGTAAAGCCGGGATGATAGTCGTCGATTGTATCATCGGTCGCGATCGAGGGAAAGCCCTGACGAAGAAGGCGGATTGCAACCTCACGGTGTTCAGGCATAGCGCGCGCGCGCAGCAGCAGAGGCACCAGCGCCGCCACATCACGCGGGCCGAACAGGCTGGGGCCAACCAGCACACCTTCGTAACCATGGGCGACCGCCTCACGCATAACCTGATCGACCAGTGGATCCACGGCAGCGGAGCGACCTGCCCGTAGCGCTGCCAGCGCTCGCCAGAGATGAACGAGAAAGAGGCCAAAGGTGTCTTGTCCGCTTTGAAATCGCTGCTCGGCCTGGTCGAGCCACTCATAGCCGCGCGGATCATCGGCGCTGAGCATCACACTGCCCAGCGCGAGCAACATCAGCGCGGCCACCCATTCATCGCCAGCCGAGGCGGTCAGCAGCAATCCTTCGCGGGCGTCAGCTTCGGCGCGCGCCAGATCACCGGCGTGGCCATGCAGAAGTGTCAGGCCAAGGTAACCTTCGGCGCGGGTGCGCGGCACACTAACCTGTTGCAACAGGCGCAAACCATTGCTATAGTGCTGGCGAGCCGCCTGATCATCGCCACGCGCAATTAACTGGTAGGCATGGCCGAGCCGGAGTTCAGCAATCGCTTCTGTCACCAGATTGCGGCTCTGCTGGGCTTCGATCAGTGTGCGATGGGCAAACGCCAGCGCCTGCGGGCCACTGCCGAGCATGGCGTTAATCAACGCCAGCAGCAAGAGCGGTTCACGATGCGCGGTTGCCCGACTCAGCGGTTGTTCCGTCCACAGGCGTTCTTCCAGCTTCTGGCGCGCTTCGCGCAGTTGTCCGGCGCGTAACAGCAGTCGTGGCACCAGAAGTTCCGCCTGCGCGCGATATTCTTCATCAAGCTGATGCAGCCTGGCAAGACGTTGCGCCGTCTGTTCGAGGCGCAGGGCAATATTGGCCCGTCCGCGATTGGCCCAGTTTTCCGCCTGCATCAACAGCAGCTCGATCCGTTCCCGCGCGAACTGGCGCGGCACCAGTTTCAGCGCGCGGCGCAGCAGTTCGATGGCCGGTGCGGGCTGAACTGTGTCGAGGTAGATGGCCGCCTGACCGCGCAGGCAGCGCGCCTGACCGAGGCGATCGTCGTTGGCGGCAAAGGCGCGTTCAGCGCGGCGATACGCGGCCAGCGCCGCTTCAAACCGGTTGAGCTGACGCAGAGCAGCCGCCTGGATCTCGATCAATTCGGGCACATCATCATCAGGTAGCGCTAGTCGTCGCATCCAATCGAGCGCAGCTTCGGCCTTGCGTTCTGCCAGCAGCGCGCGAGCCAGCGGCAGAAACGTTGTGAGCGCCGCCGGATCGCTGGTCGCGATCTGGTGATAGAGCGTGCTTTCCTGATCACCGATACGCTGATAGTAGGCAGCCGCGCGCTGGTGTAGTTGCGGCCAGGCTGGATCGGCAGCGGCGCGCCGCGCCAGCCATGCCGCAATCACGGGCTGAAAGCGGATGCCGTTGCTGGAATATGGTTCGACAAACAATCGGCGGCGGCGCAATTCGCCGATCATTGCCTGCGCATCGAGCGACGGATCGAGCGCAGTGCAGATACCCGGTTCGATCCAGCGCAGACCGGCGCTTCGTTGCAGAAAGCGTTGCAGTGCCGGGTCAAGCGGGGCGAGCACTTCCCGATCAAGATACTCATCGAGTTGGGGATTGGGCGTGTCGCGCAGGCCAAGCGCGCTGCGCCAATCGCCGGCATGAAGGGCGATGCGCAAGGCCAGCGGCCAGCCGGCGCTGAGCTGCACCAGTTCGTCCAGATCGGCGGGCGGCGATCGATCCGCCTGTTGCCACAGGGTTACCGCTTCGCTGACCGTGAATGCCAGATCGGTCGGTTCGATGATCAGCGCCTCGCCTCGCAGACGAGCGGCAGTGATCAAGGGCGAGTCAGGTTCACGGCGGCTGGCAAGGATCAGATGCAGGTGGGGGGGGTGAGCGGCAATCAGGCGTTCAAGCAAAGCGCGCAGCGCCGGTTGTTCGTCGATCAGGTGCGCATCATCGATGATCAGCAGGGTCTCATCATCCAGCGTGGCCGTGAGCCGATTGATCAAACTTTCAATGCTGGTAGGGACAAATGATTGATCAAGTGGCGTTACCCGGCTTAAGGATGCGCTCAGGTGTCGCAATAGCCTGAGCGGATCATCGGTCGCATCGGCGCGGCACCAGGCTGCCGGCCAGCCGCCGTGCGCGGCCAGGGTCGCCAGGGCAACGGTCTTGCCGCTTCCCGCCGGCCCGATCACCAGCGTCAGTGGCGCATCGAGCGCTACTGCCAGCCGTTGCTCAACGCGCATTCGGCGAATGCGATGTAACGGTGCAGCAGGCGGCAGGAGACGTGGCCGTAATATGGATTCGTTATACTCACCTGTAACCGCTTGTGATACCATGTGAGCGGCAGAGTGCGCTTTCTCTCGTAACGGTTTCGTCAACGATGACTATTGTACACAGGGCCAGATACAATGTCGAACAATCCTGAACGCGATCGTCAGCAACCCGATACCGATCCGACTGCTCATCCAGATGTGACCGATCCTATGTTTCAATCGTTGCGCGCCTGGAACGAATTGATTGCGGCCAGCACTGATATGGCGTTTGATCTGGTGTTGAAAAACTGGGATTATAGTCGCAGTTTACGCCATTCGACCGATCAGGCGGTTGCCGACGCGATTCGCACCCAGCAACGCCTGAGCCAGGAAATGATGCAGGCATGGCAGGGATACGTTGGCGACATTCAGTCAATCATCAAGCGCTTGCGTAAACCGTAGCCATGCCTGCAAGAGCCGGCAGATCACATATACACTCCGCCATTGACGTTGATCTGCTGGCCAGTAATGTAATCGCCATCAGCGGCCAGGAACACCACCGCTTTGGCAATCTCTTCCGGTAAGCCGAACCGACCCATTGGGATGCGGGCTTTGATTTGTTCTTGCACCTGCTCTGGCACTTTTGCCAGCATATCGGTGACGGTAAAGCCGGGCGCCAGCGCGTTCACCGTGATGTTGTACTTGGCCAGTTCAAGCGCCGCAGTTTTGGTGAAGGCAATAATTCCGCCCTTCGAGGCGGCATAATTGGCCTGCCCGAAATTGCCCGCCTGTCCCACAAACGAGCTGATGTTAATGATCCGTCCGTAACGTCGTTCAATCATGTGCTGCATCACGGCGGTCGTGCAGTAGTAGACGCTATTCAGGTTATTCTGAATCACCGTGCTCCAGTCTTCATCGGTGAGTTTGCGCAGTGTGCGATCGCGAGTGATGCCGGCATTGTTCACCAGAATATCGACCTGCCCCCAGCGATCGAGCACCTGCTGCACCATCATGCGCGCCTGATCAGCCTGGCTCACGTTTGCCTGTACCAGCATCGCCTCCCCGCCGCTGGCGATAATCGTATCGGCAACCTCCTGCGCTGCTGCTGCGCTACTGTTGTAGTTGACGGCAACTTTCGCCCCTTCATGCGCTAGTGCCAGCGCAATCGCTCGCCCAATGCCACGCGATGCGCCGGTCACGATCGCAACCCGACCGCTCAGCTTCCCCATGCAACCCTCCCAAACCGGTATGCTCTTCTTTGTTTCCTTGAGCGGCCGGATGCTATCCGCAAGCGCCGACCGCTCATCCTCCGACATAATTCGTTGGCTACATCCGCTCGAAGATCGCGGCAATGCCCTGTCCGCCGCCGATACACATCGTGACCAGCGCGTAACGTCCGCCGGTGCGTTGCAGTTCGTAGATGGCTTTTACGGTGAGGATACAGCCGGTCGCGCCAATCGGGTGACCGAGCGAAATCCCGCTGCCATTGGGATTGGTGCGATCCATAGGCAGACCCAGATCGTTGATCACGGCCAGCGCCTGGGCGGCAAAGGCTTCATTGACCTCGAAGAGGTCAATATCCTCAATGCGCAGCCCGGTTCGTTCGAGCAGGCGACGCACAGCCGGCACCGGCCCGATTCCCATGTACTTGGGTTCAACGGCGGCATTGCTATACCCAACCAGCCGGGCCATCGGCTTGTAGCCGCGCCGTTCGGCAGTGGCTCGATCCATCAAGACCACGGCAGCCGCAGCGTCGTTGATGCTCGAAGCATTGCCGGCAGTTACGCTGCCCTCTTTGAGGAAGACCGGGCGAAGCTTGGCGAGCTTTTCAAGGGTGGTGTCGCGCCGCACCCCTTCGTCAACGGTGAAGGGCGCCGTGCCGCCCTTGACCTTCACCTCCACCGGCACGATCTGATCGGCAAACCGGCCCTCATCAATCGCCCGCGCGGCCCGCATGTGGCTCTCGTAAGCGAGCTGATCCTGCGCTTCGCGGCTGATCCCCCACTTTGCGGCCACATTCTCGGCAGTGACGCCCATGTGGCAGTCATCGAAGGGATCGGTCAGCGCGCCGACCATCATGTCAACCACCTTTGCGTCATTCATGCGCGCGCCGAAGCGCATGGCCGGCAGGCTGTAGGGGCCGCGACTCATACATTCAGCGCCGCCGGCAACAGCAGCATCGATGTCGCCCTGCAAGATATACTGAGCGGCAGACACGATGGCCTGCAAACCGCTGCCACACAGCCGGTTAAGAGTCAGCGCTGGCGTCTCCACCGGCAAACCGCCCCGCACTGCTGCGTAGCGCGCCATGTACATGTCGTGTGGCTCGGTATTAATCACGTGCCCGAACACGACGTGACCAATCTCGTCAGGGCTGACCCCTGCGCGCGCGACTGCTTCTCGTGTCACCAGAGCCGCCAGCTCGGTCGGAGGGTGATCTTTCAAACTTCCGCCAAAGGCGCCGATGGCGGTGCGTACCCCACTCAACACCACGACTTCGCGCTTTTCGCTCATGTCGACCTCCTTGCCGTGGATCGCCAGGCGACCACGCCGGTTGTTTGCTAACCCAAGGAACGAATACAATTATACCAGTTTCAGTTCTCTCATCTGCGAGAAGAAACCACTATTTCCAGAGCAGTTCTGCGCAGCGTAACCCGGATGTAACTTTATGTGGTATATTTCACCCACTTCAATAGTCGTTCCCTCGTCAGTACCACGTGCAGGAGGCTGGGCATGGCCCAACGCAGCGAAGCGATCAGCAATGTAGCCCTGAAAGATGGCCGACAGGTGACCATTCGTCCGCTCGTCGAGAATGACCGCGCGGCATTGGCCGAGTTCGGTTTGAGTTTGCCGAAAGACGATTTGCTCTATCTGGAAGAAGATTTTACCAATCCTGATATTATTGCTCGTCTATCGCATGCGACCCACGCCGAGAACTGGCGGCAGATTGTGGCGTTTGCCGATGATGGATCGATTGTAGCCTATACCTCGGCGCGCCGCGTGCCGGGCTGGTCGAACCATGTCGCCGAGCTGCGCCTGATCGTCAAGCCGGGCTGGCGGCGCAGCGGTCTGGGAATGCAGATGGCGCAGGCGATTGTTGAGGCGGCGCGCGAGCTGGGCGCGCAGAAGGTAACGGTAGCGATGCTGGCGGCGCTGAAGGCCGGTCAGGCGATCTTCTCGCGGCTCGGCTTCGCGGTTGAAGGCCAGTTGGCGCGCCATGCCATCGATCGCAACGGCGATCTGCACGATGTGGTGATCATGTCTGCCTTCTTGCGAGTGTAGCGCTTTCGGCAGCCCTTTCCTTAGTGATAGAGTCGCTGCGCGGGCAGAGATGCGGCAGGGCCGCGTCTCTGCCGGCTTTTTGTTTCGACCAGCGCTCATCTCATGCGTGGGTGGGATAGCAGGCGATAGTTCAACCGCGCTACCAAAATGGGGGTGTTGGGATAGCGCTGTTGCAGCGACGGCAGCGCGCATCACCCAATCCTGGTTTGGCAACGGCCCCACGCGCAAGAGCTGGGCTGGTGTCGAGATGAGCAAAAGGTACTGTGCAACCGGCGTCGGCACAGGCGCTGCGGCGCGCGCGTGGGGCGGAGCGCAGGATAGAAGAGTCGCGGCGTCTGGCGATGATGGTGATTGCAGAATGGCGCTGTGTCCCGTCGCGGAAACAAGCATCCAGGGCTGGCCGAGATACCATGCGCCGTGTTCAAGGTCTGGGGGCACGGTGCGGGCAACGATAGTCGTTAGTTCGACGCTGGTCGTGGCAGCGGCGAGCCATTCACCTGTCGTTGCCGTGGCTTCCTGACTCCACAGCAGGTACAGAGGCGCCGGAATCGTGAAGATTGCACTTGCTTCCCCACTACCAATATATGACACTGGGCGTAGTTCGGGCGAGGATTCGAACGGAGCTGGCTGATCCTGACGGTCGGGCTGTGATTGCGGGTAACGCGGAAGAAACCAGATCGCTGTGCCCACAATGGTCAGGATTACACCGATAGCTGTGACTGGCGCGGGCATGGTGACAGCGATTCCGATCAGCATCACCAGTAACGGTAGCGCCAGAAACAACGCGATTGTCGTAGTGATCAAGCCGATCACGTTCCGCAGGGGTGGCCTGATGAAAGTGAGATAGCAGATGCGCTGATGCATGCGCCAGCGATTGGGATCAGGGAGAATACTACGGCGCGCGTAGATGGCGCGGGCGATGATCACAGATCCAACGGTCACGCTCCAGATCGCGACCAGGCCGATCCCGCAGGCGACGACAATAGCCCAGATATCCATTAGTTACCTTCGTTAACGAAACTGACCGGCATCTATTGTTATTGCTACGGTTGTGAGCCCTGGTTGTTGCATGGATGCACGCGCCCGATCCTCTACAAGCTGAGGCTTAACCCTGCCGTCGCTGATCAGTCCGGTCGGCGCAATCAGCCGCAGACGTGAGAGCATGGTCGAACATTCCGACCAGGTTGTGGTATACTAACAGGCGTTAATCAGACCCTTTCCTGTTTGACCGAAAAATAATAATTGCGTTCTTCTTTACGTGTCACATCATCGAGCTGTTGGTTACTGGATGTCTGCGCAAACTGAAAACAACAGAACTCTTATCGAGCAGCCTCTAGCGGAAATCTTTGGTTATCGGTTGACAGATGATTCTGAGGAAGCCAAAAGACATCGCGCAGAGCGACTTTGTCCGTTTAACAATAAAGTGTCCAAATGCACGAAAGATAAAGCAGAAGATCCGCTTGGCGTGTGTAGTATCTATCATAACAACAAACCGGTGATTACCTGTCCGGTAAGGTTCCGTCAGGATTGGCGTATTGCTCGAGATGCTGCTTCGTTCTTTTTCCCGGAAAGTGCGCGATGGAGATGGCTCACTGAAGTGCGATTGAATGATGCAACCGGGAAATCGGCGGGCAACATTGACATGGTGCTTGTTTCCTGCGATGAAGGTGGAAGAGTTGTCGATTTTGGCGCGCTGGAAATTCAGGCTGTATACATTTCTGGAAATGTTCGTGAACTCTTTGACAACGTTATGCACGGTTCGTCCGGCGGATCGCTCATGCGCTCGTCTCATTATCCGCGACCTGATTATCTTTCATCATCACGCAAACGACTTGTGCCCCAGCTTTTGTATAAGGGCGGTATTTTGCGAAGCTGGCAAAAGAAAATTGCGGTTGCGCTACAAAAAAGTTTCTTTGACACGTTACCGCCCCTGAACTCTGTTCCAAAAGAAGAAGCGGAACTGGCCTGGTTGATCTATGATTTGGAACTACGCGATGGTCGTTATCAGCTTGTCAAGGTTGATGAAGTTTTTACAAAGTTCGAGTCGACACTGCTTTCAATGACAACTCCGGCGCCAGGGAAATCTGAAGATTTTGTTCGTTTTCTGCAAGAAAAAATTGATGAAAATCTTCAGTCTTCGCTAACTAACCAAGATATTGAATAGCCATTATAGACATGATCGATTATCAGCAAATATCGATGTTTCCAGAACAATCTCACATCCCGTTGCTTCCCCCGCCTGTGAATGTAGCATCGGTCCCCCAGCACAGTCCGTTCCGCTACCCAGGGGGAAAAACCTGGTTCGTGCCCACCTTTCGCCGCTGGATGCGTCGCTACACTGCGCGACCGAGGGTGCTGGTTGAACCATTCGCCGGCGGCGGCAGCATCAGCCTGACCGCCCTGTTTGAGGGTCTAGTTGAGCGCGTTGTGATGGTCGAACTCGACGAAGATGTTGCGGCCGTCTGGCAAACTATCGTCAATGGCGAGGCCGAATGGCTGGCGCAGCGTATTCTGGCGTTCACAATGACGCGCGAAGCGGTTGAGGCCGAACTGCGCCGATCGCCCGACAGTGTTCGCGAAAAGGCATTTCAAACGATAGTGAAGAATCGAACGCTCCACGGCGGCATTCTTGCCGAGGGATCACGATTCCTGCGGCGCGGTGAGAACGGCAAAGGGATCGGTTCACGCTGGTACGCGCAGACACTTGCCCAGCGCATCAGAAATCTTCAGCAGATTGCGGATCGGATCGATTTTCGCTGCGCCGATGGATTACAGGTGATGCAGGAATTTGCAGACCGCGACGATGTCGTCTACTTTATCGATCCACCGTACACTGCTGGCGGTAAGCGAGCTGGCAAACGACTCTACCGCCACCATCAGATTGATCACGAACGACTCTTTGCCATGTGCGCGGCGCTGAAGGGCGACGCGCTTATGACCTACGATGAATCGGAAGAAGTCAAAGCGCTGGCTCGTCAGCACGGTTTGCAGATGCGTTTGATCGCAATGAAAACCACTCATCACGCAACGAAGGGCGAGCTGATCATCGGCAGAGATCTGTCATGGCTGGATGAACTGCCTGCTATCTGTGAAACCAGGGTTGACTACAGCGCGAAGCAGACGGCGAGTTCATCAGGTTGAACCTGTGATCATGGCGAGCAACCCGGCGCTCGCCGTCATCCGCGCTCACGATCACTCGGTTGTCTGTGCAGAGCGACGAAGCCTCACACGCCCGGCACTCCCACCGTCAATCGGGCGACGAAACCCTCAGCCACCGTGCCGCTGACCGTCGCCATCTGGTTCTGCCAGCCATCACGGAACACGCCATCACGATCGAGCGACAGGCGACCCAGGTTGCGCAGGCTGTCGCCGTACCGCGCATCGGCGTACACCTGTCGGCTGACATCTTCCGGCAACGCCAACTGCGATGTATGGAGCACATTGCCGGCGCTGGTTGCCTGCGCGAGCGATGGATAGATCTCAAAGTGAATGTGCGGCCACCGTCCGGCATAACATCCGGGAAAGATCGTTTCAAACACCACCAGCCCCTGTTCGTCTGCTGCCTGCACTCCACGCAGGTAGTCCTCGGCTTCGACGCCAGGACTGTACATCGAGTAGCGCCCTGGCGCGTCGCAATGCCATGCGTAGATCGCGTAGCCGGGCAACGGCGCGCAATCGCCGCCGGCCCGCGTCAGCTTGAGTTCGAGCCGCAGCGGAATGCCCACCGCAGTGTTGCCGGTGCCCAGACTGGCGCGAATGTCCGTGCGCACTACTCCAGAGCGAGCCAGCACATTGAAGCCGGCGCCTTGCGATCCGTTGCCGGGGAATGGCCCAGCCGTTTCGCGCGGGATAGGATCGACACACTCAGCGGCAGCGGCGTTGGTCGGCGTGGCAGTGGGAACGAGAGGTGCGGCAGCCGCACCAGTTGGCGCGCTGGTCGGTGTGGCAGTGGGAACGAGAGGTGCGGCAGCCGTGCCAGTTGGCGCGCCGGTCGGTGTGGCAGTCGTTAGCGGCACTGGCGTCGGTGTCTTCGCTGCTTCACCCATTGGGGTGCAACCGGCCAGAAAAGCGGTGATCCCGACCAGGCCCAGCCGCAACAGACGGCGTCGGGTCAGCAGCGGTTGCTGCATCATTGCCAGATCGGCCTGGAGGCCGAGGTCGTAGAGATTGCGGTTGTGAAGAGACATTGGTTCAACTCCTCGAATGTGCGACATTCTGTTATGAGATTCATAGCATGCAATAATGAAGCTATTGATGAGAGATGATGAAGAATCTGTGCAATGCGCGCGGCAGGATGCGAGTAGCGGCAGAACCGGCAAGCACCCCGGCGTCTCTCGCCAGCGCTCTCATCTTCAGGTACAATAGAGGTACATTATCCCCGGAAAACCGACTCAACAGGAGGAGAGCCATGCAGGTACCCGAAACGGCGGTCGATCCCTATGTCCTGACCGAAATCGATGAGCGTGGCGTTGTTCGCCTGACGCTCAACCGCCCTCGCCAGTTCAATGCGCTGTCGGAGGAGATGCTGGCGGCGTTGCAGGCAGAACTTGACGCGATCGCCGCCAATCCGCAGGCGCGGGTGGTGGTGCTGGCGGGCGCGGGGAAAGCTTTTTGCGCTGGCCATGATCTCAAGCAGATGCAATCGCATCCCGATCAGCGCTATTACGAAGACCTGTTTGCCCGTTGCAGCGAGATGATGCTGACCATTCAGCGCCTGCCGCAACCGGTGATCGCGCGGGTACACGGCATTGCAACCGCTGCCGGCTGCCAGTTGGTAGCGATGTGCGATCTGGCGGTCGCTTCATCTGAGGCGAAATTTGCCGTTTCGGGCATCAACGTTGGCCTGTTCTGCTCAACGCCATCGGTGGCGTTGTCGCGCAACATTGGGCGCAAAGCCGCATTCGAGATGCTGGTTACCGGTGAATTCATCGATGCTCACACCGCCCAGCGGCTGGGGTTGGTCAATCGGGTGGCTGAGCCGGAAGCGCTCGATGCCGAGGTAGAGCGGCTGGTCACGGCGATTTTAGCTAAACCGGCTGAGTCGATCGCGATCGGCAAGTCACTCTTCTACCGCCAGATCGAATTACCGATGGCCGAGGCCTATCAGCTTGCCGGGCAGACGATGGCCTGCAACATGATGGAACCCTGCGCGCAAGAGGGCGTTGCTGCCTTCGTCGAAAAGCGACCGCCGACGTGGGCGCGCGGGTAGCCACAGCAGTCTGCCGTGTCAGGCGAACCGCGTTGGCTATCGGATAGGGATAGATCGCTCTGCGCAGTCGTGGCGCGGCGGGACACCATAGAACGTCGCGCCAATATCATCTGAACCTGCCATTGCCAAAAGGCATCTCTTACGCTATCGCCGGGTATTGCTGCACAACAATAGCAGGACACGGCGCTGCTGTCCACTTGCTCCGGCAACTCATACCAACTTTAGGTGTCCAATCATCTTCAGATCAGCGCGCGGCGCTTCCCGCGCGCCTGTGCCATCCTTCGGTCTGGTCAAGAGCGTGTGGCGCCGTCCCGATCCATGTCATTGCGAGGGCGCGGAGCGCCCGAAGCAATCCCCTGCGTCAGCGGGAGTCGTGCCTCAGCGCCCGCTGCTGCTCCGCTCTCCCAGCGAGAGGGGCGGGAGTGAGGGCGAGCAAGAGATGGCCACGCCGTCGCCATCCCGGTCCTCCCAACGTTCGGCGTGCGATCGGTGCTGCCCCAGGAACCGCTCTTTGGAGCGCTCCCGCCGCATCCTGCGCACTGCGGCAGCGTTGATGTGGCTGCCCGATACGTGACAATGGTTCTAAAGTTGGTATCACTCATCTTATTGCGCGCCTGCGCACAGGCGATGACTCCTCTTCTTTTTCATGGCGGCAATCACACTGCCTGTTCAGGGCAAATCGACGCCAATCTCGCCTGAACCTAACCTCTGACACTCCCATATCCGCCTCTGCGTTCCCTCTTTATTGACACAATATATCAGTTTGTGGTACGATCTCGTCTACTTAATGATACTTTGTATCAAATTAAAGGAGATGGACATGAAACTGATGCTCGGGCGTGGGGTAATCGAACGCGCGCTTCCTATCGTATCACTTGTGTTTCTGATCGGGATCGTTGGTCAGGTTCTGGCGCAAAGCATTGCAAACTGGCTCGCCGGAAGCGCTGCCGCCCAGATTGTTCCGGTGCTGGAAGCGCCGATCGCCAACACTGGCAAGGCGCTTGGCGCATTGTTGACTTCCTGGATGCCAGCCTGGATCATTCCTACGCCATTCGGTCCGCTCGATGTAAAGCACACTCTCTCGTACACCATCTATGAATGGTTCAAACTGCCCATCATCCTCTTTCTGACTACCTACGGTATGACCCTCGCGCGCCTGAGTGTCAGCACGGCATGGCTTGAACGCACGCTGGGCCGCAATGATCTGGTTGGCGCTCTGGGCGGCACGATACTGGGCATGGTGACGCCGGTCTGTTCTTGCACGGTGACCAACATCTACACTGGGCTGGCGGCTGGCGGCGCCAGTCAGCGGGCATCATCAGCATTCCTCTTCGCCAGTCCCGCACTCAATGAATTCGCTATCATTTTTATGTTCGTGATTGTCGGTCCGGTTGGGGGCATGGTATATCTGATCGCCGGTATCATCGCGGCGCTGGCAACTGCCTATCTCGCCCCACTGCTAGGCCTGGATCCGGGCCGTTTTATCAGGCAGGCGATTCCGGCGTGCAGTCCTCACGGCGCTGCTCAAGCCAGCATCCTCGAACGCGCTCACCACGAAGCATGGATGTTGTTCAAACGGCTATTTGGCGTGGTCTTGCTCAGTGGGTTGCTGGCTGGCATTCTGGTGAACTTCAATCTCACCCTGGTAGAAGGTCTTAGACAGGCAGGCAGCGCCTGGTGGGGGCCAGTGCTGGCTACTGTTCTGGGCTTGCCGCTCGACATCAATGCAGCGTCTACGGCCCCTATCCTGGTGGCGCTGCACCAGATCGTGCCGGTTGGAACGCTGATCGCGGCCATGATGGCCACGACGGTATCGTCGATCCCAGAGTGGGCCATGCTCAACCAGTTGCTCGGTCGCAGAGCGACTATGAACGTCATTCTCTGGTATGCCGGTTATGTGATGCTGATTGGCATGGTTCTCAACTGGTTGTTTGCTTGATTCAGATGGTCGGTGAGCTGGCTGCGCGTATCTGGCGCTTTCGGTAATTGATTCATGGTATCATTTACAGCGTAAGATCGTCGTTGCGGGACGCGCTGACGGGCAGCAAAGCGATGTCTGAATCTGAGCACTCGATTGTGATGGTAGACGTAACCGATTGGGAAGAGCGTGTGACCGTTGCGCTCCGTGAACAGCACATCCGCCTGACCAGGCCACGTCGCGCAATCATTCACTGGATTGCCAGCCAGACGACGGTTTTTAGCGCCGAAGCGCTGGCCGTTGCAGTCTCTACGCCGCTGGCGCGCGCTGGGCGATCAACCGTGTATCGCATGGTTGATCAGCTTCGCGAGCAGGGATGGCTGACCCGCGTGCAGACAGAGCGGGGATTGTACGCCTACTCGCGCACAATCCTCGGCCATCATCACCACGCGATCTGCACACGTTGCGGCGCGACCCTGTTGATCCGGGGTTGCGCGGCGCTTGATGAACTCTACAGCCTATTGTCGGAGTATGGTTTTGTGGTTCGGCATCACCTGATTGAGTTGACCGGTCTGTGCCGCAATTGCCAGCAGCAACGACGGTAGATGTCGGCTTACAGCACCGTCACCGGGCCGTGATCATCGCAATGATCGCCATGGCGATGGTGCAATCGACCATTGACCAGGTAGTCGAAGTGATCGCCGTGGGGCACCAACGGATGGCCGCATCCCTCGTGTCCGCACTGGCAGGCAACGGGGAGGCAGTCAGCGGGATTTTCGGCGCTAACCGCGATGACGTGCTCATCGTAGTGATCGCCGTGCGGATGATGCAAATGCCCATCGTGCAGATAATCGATGTGTCCGTCGTGTAGAATGCGGATGTGGCCGCAATGTTCGTTGTGAACGTGCGGATGCGGTTCGTGAATTGAGTGTGTCATCTGATAGCTCCTGAATCTTACGAGCAGGCAGCGCCATGTTGCCTGCCTGGCTAGCTTATGGCTCTATGATGCCACTTCGACATGCGGGCAATCAAGCGGCAAAACGCTTGCCAGTTGGGATTCGGTCTCATCTTGCAGGAGTACAGCAGGAAAAACACACGGCGCGCTGCGTTATTCGCAGCGCGCCTGTTTTGGTGCCCCCAGCGGGATTCGAACCCGCGATCTCCACCTTGAAAGGGTGATGTCCTAGGCCACTAGACGATGGGGGCCTGACGAAGACGCATTATACCATACTTTGTGATTGTTGCAACTCGCGCGAAATGATTGCGCGCATCAATCTCGTTTGGCCTTGTGCGCAGACGGCGAATTGTCGTTGGCGGTCTGGCCTCGCGCCTGCGGCGACACTGCGCGCAACGTCGCCGCGGGTAGACAATCGGGAACAGCAGACTGATCACTCTTCGGGCAGTTCATCGTAGTAATCGGCCAGCCCGGCCAGCGTCATCTGGGCGAGGAAGGGTGTCACCTCATTGCCGAGCGAGGTGCGAAACGCGCTGTAGTCGATGGCTACAGCGGCCTGCCAATTTTCCGCTTCGGTAAAGCGCGGCAGGTAGCGCCGCAGTTGCGCTGCCAACAGGCGACGCGGATTCGGTAGCGCGAAGAGGAGAACGGCCTGTTGCAGATAGCGTGAGAAGGCAGCCGCATCGTCTTCGGCTACCGGCGGCTCGCCGAGTCGGTCGATAATGCGCCGGATCACCTCTGGCCCGATGTGCAGCGGATCAAACATCGGATCACGGAACAGTTCAACGCAGTAGGCATCGAGCGCCGCCTGATCGCGGTACAGCGCCAGCGCCAGCTCGCGCTGCCCGGTTAAGGCGCGCGCTGCTGCGGCGATCCTCGCCTGCTCCTCCGCCGTGGGCGGCTCGGCCAGCCATGTGCCGGCGCAGCGAGTTAACCGGATTGCCTCTTCACCCCCACCTGCCCGATCGACTGGACGCACTGCGCGACCGCGCATGTCTATCCCTCCATCCTGTTGGTTGTGGCAACGCGCTGCTACTCAATCCTTTAGTCTTGAGTGCCGGTAGCGCGTCATGTCCTGGAGCAAGCGACAGTATACCACGAACCGACGGTCAGATGGTCACAGGTGAGCGACACCCGGCGCCGGCAAGACCAGCGGGAGAAGCTAAACTGGGGTGTGGCAACGCGCGCTTGCTGCCTGGCGGTCAGGATGCATGCTCTCGCCATGATGAGATGTCCCTTCAGGATGCAGTCTATGTCAAGTCGGCGAGAAACTTGAGTTTCTTGAACAACAAATTGACGTTCATCGCTGATCGGAGTACAATACCGCCAGCAGATGATCTGAACAAACGACAAAGGAGGCTGTCGTGGCCCGCATTTACAACTCGATCACGGAACTGATTGGGAATACGCCGCTGGTGCGTCTCAATCGCGTCAACGACACTGACGCGACGATCGTGGCGAAACTCGAATTCTTCAACCCGGCTAGCTCGGTCAAAGATCGTATCGGTCTGGCGATGATCGACGCCGCTGAGCGCGCCGGTCTGATTCGCCCAGGCGAGACAGTGTTGATCGAGCCAACCAGCGGTAATACTGGGATTGGTTTGGCGCTGGTCGCCGCGGCGCGTGGCTATCGTTTGATCCTGACCATGCCTGAAACGATGAGTATCGAGCGCCGCAAACTGCTGCGCGGGTTCGGCGCCGAACTGGAGCTGACGCCGGGCAGCGAGGGAATGCGGGGCGCGATTGCGCGCGCTGAAGAGCTACTGGCCGAGATTCCCAATAGCTTTATGCCGCAGCAGTTCAAGAATCCGGCCAACCCGGCTATTCATCGCGCCACCACTGCCGAAGAGATCTGGCGCGATACCGATGGGCAGGTTGATATTGTCGTCGGTGGTGTTGGCACCGGCGGCACGTTGACCGGCATCGGCGAGGCGCTCAAGCCGCGGCGGCCCAGTCTGCGCATCGTGGCGGTTGAGCCAGAGGCTTCGCCCGTACTGTCAGGCGGCAAACCCGGCCCGCACAAGATTCAGGGCATTGGCGCCGGATTTATTCCCGATGTGCTCAATACCAGCATTCTCGACGAGATCCAGCAGGTGAGCAACGAAGATGCCTTTGCGATGGCGCGGCGGCTGGCGCGCGAAGAGGGATTGATGGTGGGCATCTCGAGCGGCGCGGCAGCGACAGCGGCGTTGCGTGTCGCCCGACGGCCTGAGAATGCCGGGAAGCTGATCGTCTTTATCGTCCCCTCTAACGGCGAGCGCTATCTGTCAACCCCTCTCTTTGCCGAGGAATAGCGCGCGCTGCGCAGGCATTCTTCTCCCGCTGCACACGAACCGGCGAGACGTTGCCAGGCAATGCCTCGCCGGTTGATCACGATTTCAACTTCAATGCGGCGGCTCGGCAACGGTTGGTTTCCCGACGCCGAGCAGTCGCGCCATCAGCCAGCCAATGGTGAAGACCGGGATCGGCTGTGTCAGCGGGATTAATGCCTCAACTGCCGCTTTATTGCGCAATCCGCGCAATCCCAAGCGGTCGAGCAAGAACCAACTGATCGGCGCAGCGAGCACATCAAGACCGAGATCAAGCAGGTCAAGCACAATCGGCAATCCCAGCGGAATGTAGTGCATGGTCTCGAAAAAACCGGCATCGGCGGGAACATTCAATTTGCGCAAGCGTTGCCAGATCAACCAGAGCACGATCGCTGCCAGCGTTACGCCGGTGAGCATCAACGTTAGCAGCCAGCTCAGGATCGTCGTCAGTGATTCATTCATGGGCTGAACTCCTCATCACAACAGGAGCGCGCTCTTTGTTCGCGCTGTCTGATCGCTCGCGCGCTCCCAGCCAGATCCACAGCAGCGCAGTAACACTTACGATCACTCCCAGAGTCGCTAACGTGCTCAGTTCCAGCACAGCGCCGAACCGTGGCTGATCGCGATCGATCATCATAAGCGGCGCGACGAATGGATCGGTCAGCGCGTACAGCCACTGCACTGCCGGACTATCGGGGCGCGCTGCGAACAATTTCAACACCAGGCGCGCGATCAGCGCGCCGGTCAGCGCGCCACTGATGGTCGCCAGGGCATCGCGCAACCGCCACTGGCGCATGTGTCGCCACATCTTCACCGTATCACCTCATCATGTGGAACCTGGCGGCGCCGTCAATCGTCTCTTGATATGCGCGGCGCTAAAGGAACATTTTTCAGAATCGCGGATAATTCTCAGCGAAATATGACTACAGAACTATGGCATTGGTAATTCGTCTCTGCTACACTACTGATCACTCGCTCACTTCACCTGGCAACCGGCTGGCGGGTTCTATTATCAGGGCAGTTTTCATGCGGAGATCTGCACAATGAATCCAACGACGGCTTCGGCGAACGCAGAGCAGCGTCTCATCAGGGCGCGAACAATTCCTTTCCCACGGCCTTCGCTATTCGTCGTGATGATTGGCCTGGAGCTTGGCTTCCTGCTGAGCGTCCTGATCTGGTTGCTCATTGCGACGCCGCTGCCGACGCCGCTTGCCGCAGCGCCTGATCTGACCCCATTGACCCGCGAGATTCAGGCCCGCCTGAGCGGTGCAGTGGTTGATCCGTTGATCGAAATCAAGCCGGGTGTCACAATTCATGCCAGCAACCTGCGCGGTTTCCGCTACGAAGGCGCGGTGTATTACTACTACGTTGAAGGCCAGCCGAACTATGATCCGCTTTCGCGAGGGATCGTGCGCGCAGATCAGGTTGAAATGATGGCGCGCGACACCAGTGGCGATCACGTGATCGTGATCTATCGATTGCGCTAAGCGCTAGAAGCGTTTTCCCTCGCGCCAGTTGCCCCAATCACGCTCTTCGGCGGCGCGGATTGCCCGCCGTTTCTGCGCCCGCCGCGAGAGTGGAATGACCTCGCTCAGCGTCGCCCAGAGCTGTTCTTCGAGCTGAGGATTCGTCGCCAGCGCCGCTTCAATGGCGGCCACATCGATTCCGCGCGCGTGGAGTTCAGCCGCGATCGCGCGCGCGCGTGACCGATCACCGTTTGCCAGCGCTGTAATCAGTTCTTCTTCCCGTGTCATAGCTGTTCGACCTTCCCAGATAGTTTGCGCTGCTCAGGCGGTCAGCACAATCGGGCCATCTTCGGTGATTGCAAGCGTGTGCTCGAACTGTGCCGAGCGCTTGCCATCGGCAGTGCGCACTGTCCAGCCATCGCGATCGATCCGGGTGGCTGCTTTGCCGGCGTTGATCATCGGCTCGATGGTAAACACCATCCCGGCCACAATTTTGCGTGTCTGCTGCGGATCATCGTAGTGGAGGATGGTTGGCTCTTCGTGCAGATTGCGCCCCAATCCATGACCGGTGTACTCGCGCACCACTGAAAAGCCATTGGCTTCGGCATAGCGCTGGATCGCGGCGCCGATCGCGCGCAACGGATTGCCGACCCGCGCCTGTTCGATGCCGAGTTCGAGACAGCGACGGGTAACTTCGAGCAGCCGGTGCGTCTCATCGTCAACATCGCCAACAGCGAATGTCTCGCAGGCATCACCGATCCAGCCATTCAGGCGCAGGCCAATATCAATGCCAACGATGTCGCCCTGCCGCAACCGGTCACGCCTGCTAGGGATACCGTGACAGATCACGTCGTTGATCGAGGCGCAGATCGTGCCGGGAAAGGGCGGGATGTAGTTGCGCCGTCCTGCCGGCACGTATCCCTTGTAGACCGGTTCGGCACCGTGTGAACGGATGAACTCTTCGGCGATGGCATCAAGCTCTGCTGTCGTCACGCCGGGACGAATATGGTCACGCAACACGTTGAACGTCTGCCGGACGAGCTGGCCGGCAGCGCGCAGCAATTCAATCTGAGCAGGAGATTTCAGAATAATCGCCATGGGTTTTCTCGCATTCCGTAGCAACGGATGGCGGCTGTCTATCAGATATAGTTATAGCACATTCTCTTCGTGGCACGGCGCCGGCGGGCGCGGCAACAGACCGGCCTGTTCGACGACGCGCGGGATGGCGCGCGTCCAGTCGACCGACATGATATGCACGCCGGCCACGCCCTCGATGCTGAGCAGTTCGTTGACCAGCTCAGCCGCCAGCGCGATACCCTCAGCTTCGCTGTCGGCAGCGCGTTGCATGCGGTCGATGACCGCATCGGGCATCAGCGTGCCTGGCAGGTGGTCGCGCAGATAGATCGCCGACTTTGGTCGCCGCAAGATCATGACCCCGGCCAGGATGTACGCCTGTTGATGTAAGCCGGCAGCGCGCACATCGGCCATCCATTGCCGAAATCGCTGTAAGTCGAAGATGAGTTGCGTCTGCACAAACTCGGCGCCGGCCTCAATCTTCTTCTCAAGTCGCGCTGCGCGTTCGACATTCGGATTGGCAACGCTGCCGATGAAGTAGCCCGGCGCCTCTTTCAGCGGCACGCCCGACTGGAATACTCCCTGGTCGCGCAATGCGCGCAGCGTGCGAATCAACTGGAACGAATTCAGATCGAGCACATTTTTGGCTTCGGGATGATCGCCAATGCGCGGGTGATCACCGGTCATTGCGAGCAGATTGCGCACACCGAGCGCCGATGCGCTCAGCGCATCGGCCTGCAACGCAATCCGATTGCGGTGCTGGCAGGTCATCTGCATAATCGGCTCGATCCCAAGCTGGTGCAGGATGACACTCCCGCCCAGCGACGACATGCGAGCGATGCCGCGCTGGTTATCGGTCAGATTGACCGCATCGACATAATCGCGCAGATTGAGCGCCAGCGCTTCCAGGTGGGCGCGCGCCGCGCCCTTTGGAGGCGCAATCTCGCCGGTCACCACAACCTGACCGGCGGCGAGTCGGCGTTGGAGGTTGGAATGCATAGATTATTCTTCAGCAAGCGCCTGTTGCAGGTCGGCGATCAGATCGGCGGTATCTTCAATCCCGCACGAGAGCCGGATGAGATTATCGCGAATGCCTACCGCCAATCGTTCTTCGGTACTGAGTTCATAGTAACTCATGAGGGCCGGTTGTTCAATCAGGCTTTCCACGCCGCCGAAACTGGGCGCGATGTAAGGCAATCGCATCCGATCGACGACGGCCATTGCGCTATGTAAATCGCCGGCTACCTCAAACGAAACGACACCGCCAAAACCACGCATCTGGCGGCGAGCTACGGCGTGATCAGGGTGATCGGGCAGACCGGGATAGTGAACGCGCGTAACGCGCGGGTGACGGGCCAGAAACTCAGCGACGGCCTGACCATTCTGATTGTGACGCTCCATGCGCAGCGCCAGCGTCTTTAAGCCGCGCCCAAGCAGATAGGCGGCGTGCGGATCACAGATTCCGCCCAGGATGCCCTGGGTCTCTCGCAAGGCGCTGATAATCGGCGGACGGCCAATTGTCACGCCGGCCAGCAGATCGTTGTGTCCGGCCAGATACTTGCTACAGCTATGCACCACCAGATCGATCCCGTACTCAAGCGGGCGCATATTATAGGGGGTGGCGAACGTCGCATCGACCAGCGTCTTGATCCGATGTTCGCGCGCGATAGCGGCGACAGCGGCCAGATCGATCACGCGCAAATAGGGGTTGGTCGGGGCTTCGGTCACGATCAGGCGCGTTTGTCCTGGCTGGATCACCGCCGCGATTGCTGATGGATCGGCAGCCGCCACGACGCTGTGGCTCACGCCGAAGCGTGACAGTATCTTGCTGACGAACTGGCGTGTGCGCCGGTAGCCGTCGTCGGTGAGAATGACGTGGCTGCCCGCTGGGAGCAAAGCCAGCATCACTGTGGTCAGCGCATTCATGCCAGAGGCGCACAACAGCGCCGCTGCTGGCTCATCGGGAGACTCGAGCGCAGCCAGCCGCGCTTCGACTGCGCGCACGGTCGGATTGCCATAACGGCCATACTCTTCGCGCTCTAGCTCGCCTGACTGGAAGGCAATCACTTCGGCGCTATCGCGAAACGTATACGTCGCGCTCTGCACCACCGGAGGAGTCACCGAGTCGAACGGACGCCGGCGCGCTTCGCCAGCGTGGACAGCAGCCGTATTGTAGCCAGAAGTGGGTTGTCTGGGCATAAAAAAACCTCTCATCAGGGCGACGAGAGATTGGGAGACGCATTCCTACCGATTGGCGGGAAGACGCCGCTCTCCTCTCATCTGCCAGCTTCGTGCTGCCGGAGTTGCCACCCGTCAGGCATTCTTCCGCCGGGTTGGCGCGGTTTCATCGGGCCGGTCCCTCCACCGCTCTGGATGAGTGCAGCGTTCTGCAATTGGGGTTGAGTATAGCAAGAGGATGGATTGTTGTCAATATGCGATGCGCGGGTAGGGGTGACTAATGCTTCGTTGCCCTTCGCACGCGCAGCACGATCTTACCCTTGACCTCTTCTACCTTCACGACCTCAACGCGAGCGGTGTCTTTGGCGGGTCGGTAATTGGGGCCGCCCGGCTCTCGCTTCAAGAGCGCGAATACCGCTGGATGGCCGGGCACTTCGATGCGGAAGAATTCATCATCGGCTTCCAGCACCTTTCCGGTGAAGACATCGCCCACCTGTTTCGGCGGTGTGATAGTGCGCTGAACGGGTTGCGCGGGCGTTGCAGAAGCCGGCGTGGGCGCTGATGGCGCAGTCGTTGTGTCAGCCTGGGCGGTGGCGCGCTGGATCGCTTCCGGCACGTTGCGGTAATAGCGGAGCAGCCGCAGCGCCCAGCCGAGTGTCTGCGCCATTTCGTCATACGTCATGCCGCGCAGATGGCGCTGACAGGCCTGCTGTAGATTGCGATAGTAATCGAGAGTTTGTTGAGAACGGATGACCACGTGCCCGTGCCTGACCACCGTGTTCAGATAGTCGAAGAGAGCGTTCGGCTCCCGCTTGCTGCGCAGATAGGCCAGCGCTTTCTGCGCTTCGTTTGGATCAACCCTGGCGCCGGCGAGGTCTTTGGCCAGTTGGTCGGCGATGTCGAAGGAGATCATAGCAAGGTTCCTCATCATGAGGCACTAAATGGACGATGTGCTCTGATCAATAACTCCTATCAGGGCAATTGCGATCGGGGCGCGGATAGCGCAAGATGTCCGCCAGGCGTTGAAGCTGCGGCTGGCTGATCAAATTTCCTGCCGCCTGCACGAGTTCGGAGATAGCGGGACCAGGTGTAGTCTGGTCAATACCGGTATACCGGGCGCGTGGATCGTCGTAGCTGATCGCGGGATCGCGGATCTCGATGGTGCCCAGGCAGGCCGGTTTGCCGCCGCCGAGTTTGGGGCAGAAACGCGGGTCGCCCAGGCCAAGCGCAACCAGGATGACACCGAGTTCGGCAGGGGTGAGATTGGTAAACCGGCACTGGAGCCGAAATGCGCTGTCGGTCGCGCAGGCTTCGAGCGGAAGATTTCCCCTGGCCAGATTGCCGTGCATGTAAAACTTGCGTCCGCGCGGTTGTTTGCCATCGAAGTAGGTTTCGGTTGACTCTGGGCGCGGGCGAAACAGTTGCGGAGCCGGCACAATTTCGATGCGGCCCTGTTCGAGCAGGGCGTCGGCAAAGCTGATCAAACCCTGGTAACCGAGCGTGCCAAAAATGCGCTCGGCTGGATCCATGTCGGCTGGTTGATTGCGTCGTGGCCGGTACCTGCCCGGTATGTGCGCTGTCGTTTGCGATACGCTCGAATGAGTGATGGCTTCGACGATACTGCGGATACACCCTTTCAGTGATGTGCCGGGGATGGCCAGTCTGCCGCCGGTGCGGACGTGAGCTTTGACCAGCGGATACTGACGATTACCCGGATTCTGCTCGAGCAGGCCAGAGGCCACGTGGATCGGCGAGCGTGCGACGATGGTAGCGGTAAGAGTGCCACTGAGCGTGTCGGGCTGGTAGCGGTGATGACCGGCGATCTGGTTCGTCACCCGAGGATTTGTAAGCGGCACAAAATCGTATGGTTTGGGTAAAGGCGGCTGGTTACGTCTCCGATCGTGCATGGCTTGCTCCCTCGATGTAGCGAATGAACTGGGCGGCGCCGTTCGGTGCGTGGTAGGTCAGATAGTGTATATTCGGGCGGTTCCCACTCTGATGCAGATGGCGTTGGGGATGATGAACGCGCGCGTCCCATTCGGCGGCCAGCGTCTGCGCCCCGGCAATAGTGAGCGCCTGTTCGCTCAAGATAAGCACATCATACTCGTCATCGCCTAACCGTTTCCAGCGCACTTCAGCCTGGGGCGAAAAGGCATGCCCGAAGTCGCCTTTGAGCGTGATGGTGTTAGTGCGGGTGAGTGGTTGCAGATATTGCCCATCGGTTGGATTGAGATCCCACAGATGGGCGCCCCAGAAATGCCAGCACGGCAGCGAAACGTATTGCTGCACCAGCGCGCGAATCAGGCTGGCCGTAGCCGGACTGATCCGGTAGATATACCCCTTCATAGCCCGATCTCCCATCGCCACGCCGGCATACATGCCTTCCAGACAGCAGTGATCTGATCGTGTCCGTCAGCCTGAACGAAAACACCGAGAAACTCGTCTGGCTGGTAGACGAGACCAGACGGGAGATCGACCTGATCAACTTCAGCTGGCGGCAGCCCGTAGTTGGCAAAGCGCTGATCGGCGCAGAGTGCGCCTAATCCGACCAGCCTGCTGCTCGGCGCGACCGGTGTGCCGGGGATCAACTGTAGCTGGCCATCGCTAATAGTACAGGTCGGGTAGGAGATGCGGAGCGTATCAAAAGTGACCTTCACCCGTCCCAGACCGCGCGATTTGCCGAAACCGATGCCGATCCGGCCTTCAGCCAGATCGCGCAGCGCCAGTCCCAGCAAGGCCAGTTGGGCCAGGGTCAGGTTCCTGAACGTGATCTGGGTCTGGAAAGAACCGGCGACGACGGTCTCGTAGTTGAACGGGCCGTGGGCGACCGAGCCGTAGATGCGGTCGATTGCTACGCCGTTGCGCTCCTCGACCGTGATTTGGCCGGTCGGATAGGCATCGGCAAAACGCACTCGACTGGCCAGGCTGGTGTGGCCGAAGATCTGACTCACCAGGCTTGATCGGCGATAGATTGCTGCGGTGTGCTTTGCCGGGTTATCCTGAAAATAGATCCCTGACGAGAAGCGCAGCTCATCGCCACCCTTTGTGTATTCCTTATAACGATCCTTACTGACGAGAGGATTATCGGCCAGGGGCGGGATGAAATCGTCGTCTGGACGGCGCTGACGGGCGGTGTCGTAACGGCTGGGGCCATCGAGCGACCGGCAGATACGTTCACATTGCGCGCGAATCACTCCTTTCAGTGACGAGCCGGGAAGATAGATGCGATCCAGACTCCGGACAAACTCCATATCGGGGAGGGTTGGATCAGCGCCGCCGGTCTCGCCAGCCTTGATCAGGATTGGGCCATCAGGCTGGATCGTCAGTTGAATGCGGCCTTCCAGAAACGTTGCCTTAAGCATCGCTCTTCACCTCCTGCGCGCGGCGCCGTAACTCGTCACGGAAGGCTTGTTTCCAGCGCTCCAGTGTCGTCGGGTCGGGTGAGGGAACGCTGGAATCATCCAGAAAGGCGAGCAGACTATCGGCATCGCCGGGGCGTAGTTCGGCAAACGTATACGATACCTGTTCGAGGCGAACATAACCCAACCCGCGGCTGCGGAAGCCGCCGATCTGCATCTCGCCCCGTAACCAGGGTTGTAGACCGAGCACGACCATACCTAACTGCCAGTCGGTCCCGTTTTCCAGCGCCAGCTCAAAGTCAAAGCGCGTGCCGGCGGGAACCACTTCATAATCGTAGAGCAATCCTTCCTCAACGGTTTCGGTGTCACGGTTCAGGGCGACGCCGTTGCGCACTTCAAACTGATTGAACCAGAGATCAGAGCGCACCAGCGCATCTTTGAACAACAGGCGTCCGGCCAGCCAGGGCGCGCCAAAGGTGAGTTCAATCAGAGTGGACTGCTGCCAGAGTTCTTCATCAGAAGGAGAATTGGGCTGCTGCGCCATCCTGCGCATCACCTGCTCGATCGTCTCAAAATCACGCGCCTGGCCTGCGGCGACACTGCGAATGAGACCTTCAATGCGGGCACGAAATGCGCCTTTCAACGACGAACCGGGAATGAAAGGCCGGCCCAGCGCATCGCGTAACACCGGCAGATCGTTACCGATCACATTGGTTGCGCGCCCGGCGCCAATACGGAGACCGGTTAACGCCACCAGTTCACCCCGCGCGGTAAGGCGGTTACGCAGCGCGGCGAATGAGTAGTTTGCTGCCTCAGGCTTTGGCTAACTCCTTAAGATGAGTAAAGCCATCTTCGATCTCTTTGCCGTAGTAGAAAGCCCGGTTGAGATAGCCGATAAACAACTGAATCAAACGCACATAGGCTTCGTGCCCTAACCGTTCCGGCTCAGGGGCATCGCTCATCGCCTTCCGCACATCATCGGCCACCTCATCGGCCCATTTCCGGATCGTCTGCCGAATCTCCTTGATCAACACGTGGCCGAACTCCTGCTGTCCCTTCCCCCACTTGTTGCCTTCGCGGGCGATCTGGTAGCGAATAAAGTTGATCACTACTTCGGGGGAGCGAGACGTCATCGCCACATTGAGCAGATTGCTGAGCTGGTTTTTCTCCATCCCTGAATTGCGCAGCAGGGTAGCGGTTTGGTTCGCCTGCCGCACCAGTTGATCGAGGCGACGCTCAATCGCCGCTTCCAGCAACAGGTTACGGCGCAAAATCTTCGCGTCGAGGACACCGGCATCGCCCATAAATCCTCCTTAGCGCACGTGAAACTCATCGCATATCCGTATTTGACCGTAGCCCTCCGGTCGGCGTTCACCGATTCCAGCAAGTTGCAATGCGGCTAGTTGCTGATAATCATTGTCGGTGAGCGGACGCTGGCTCATAAAGACGTATACGCTTCCCATTGTGACGGCGACGTGGGTCGGCTTGGGGCGCTGCCAGAGCGCGTGCCAGCCGCCGACAATCCTGGTAGTGGTGAATGCGCGCACCAGCTCGGCTTCAATCCCGGTGATGGCGCGCAGATGCGCAGCGCTGAGTTCTTGCGTCGGTAGCCAGCCGTCTTCGAGCAGAATGGCATCGGCCAGCAGATTGATGGTAAACATATTGCCGCGGATGGGCCATGGCTGGCCGGCGAGCTGCTCGTACCGCTGAGCCTGTTCGCGGAAGCGCGCAGTCATGGCCTCAACACGCTGTTGAATCGCCGTCGCAGGTTCGGGCAACTGTTCCTGCGGCGTTATCTGAACGGCGCCGAGACCACTCGTTTGGCGACCGCCGATGTGACTGATCTGTTGCAGCGCCTGTAGAATGGTGGCACGAGCGGAGTCGGGCGCAACCACACTGCCGATGAAACGGGTAGGCACGAACTGGTCGCTGGCTTCATCGCGCGCTGCCTCACGAATTGCCAGCAGCGAATAGAGCCGCTCGTGCTGGGCGACGCCGCGCTGACGGTTGATCGCGACCCGCGTATGCATGCGTTGCTGAACACTGCGGTAGACAATCTGTTTGTTGCGCAAGGTATAGAACCTCGATCCGACCGCCTCCCATGGCCGGCCCTCGTTGTCGGTTGGCGCATAGACAAGCGCCAGCGGTTGCTGTCGTTCCCAGCATACCCGGCGGTAGAGCGAGTCGCGCGCGTTCTCAGGCGAACCCTTGGGCTGGATGGCTGTCGCGGGCAGCGGACGCACCCAGGGATCATCGCGCAGCGCCGGATAGGCATTATGGCAGCGAACTTCACGCAGGATAGATGACAGATTAGGGTGATGGGCCAGCGCCTGACCCAGTGCGCCAAAGATGACGCTTCCCGGCACGTAAGGCAGACTGCGATTGAATTGCCTGCCGGGTTTGCGTTCAGGGAATGCCAGGGGCGCCAGTGCCTCAATCTCACACCTGAGCATCATTGTCGGCCCCCAATCTCGGCAACCAGCGCGCGCAGAGCATCGCGCAGTTGCGCTTCCGCGCATTCCTGACCATCAACAAACACCTTTGTCGCTACGCTGGCCCATCCCAGGCCGCGCGATTTGGCGCCGCCCCAGCGCGAACTAAGTCGGGCAGCGAACCAAAGCAACGCGGCCTGCTCAAGGCGCTCGATCTGTCCGGTTATCGCTCGCGGCGAGTAAAAACAGCTCGTCTCCAGCGCTGTTTCCTGAAACAGCAAGAGGTTTTCTGCCGCCGTGCGGCGGTGGCGATCGATCGTTACCGATGGCCGAATCTGACTGAGATGCTGCTCGGGCTGTGAGCGAAGTTCCTCCGCCTGACCCGGATCACCGATAACACCGGGGAGGTGGGCAAAGTAGAGCGGCGAGCGCGATAACGGGCTGCCAAACAGACGACGCACAAGCGTGTCACGCTCTTCGCGCTGGGGGCCTTCAAACGGCATAGGAATGTCTTGTCCAAGCCCACGCAGCGCCTGCTCAGCGGCCCAGCGCAGTTTCCCTTTCACCTGCGACCCCGGAATCATGGGGCGTCCCCAGCCATCGCGCGCGATGCTCTTATCGGCAATCGTTGCGATGCTTCCGCCAGCGCCAACACTGATCGCGGTCTGGCTCACAATGGTTAGTTCCATCCGAAGCTGCATGTCGCCCTCAAGCTGCAACAAACTCATAGGCTTCCAGCATATCGGCCCAAATCGTCTCATAACGCGGCGCAGATTGTGGTGATACTGGCGTTCGTGATGACCACGGCGGCACGTGCATGCGGCGCGGTTGATTTAGTGCTGGATAGCACCAGGCATGTTCAACGTGTTCGATCAAGGCGCTACCTGCGTCTTTCAACCGACTGCGGGTGTAGAGATACTCCATTGCGCTGGCAAAGACTCCTTGCTCGTTGCGCGCCAGCGCTTCACGCAAACGGTAGAGCTGCGAGCGAGGAACGCGCGCTTGTTTCAAGGCGCGAATGCTTGCCTGCAAGCCGGCCAGCTCAGCCCAGGTATAGGGGCGGGCTGTCAGGCGACGTGGGCTGGCTTCGGTATCGCGCAGCGCCTCGGCGCGGAACGATGTGACATCATCGCTGACCATCGTGATCGATTTCAACACCATGAAATCGACCGCGCCGCCAAAGAATCCCTGAGCTGCGCTGGCTTTGGCCAGCTTTTTCGCCTTCTTCAGGAGTTCTTCGACCAGATCGCGCAACAGAAAGAAGGGCGTATTTTCCTGAGCGATCACGATACCGGCGGAAAGCCCGACTGATGGCTTGCTGTTGCGCAGTCACTGCGCAACAGCGTCGTTGCCGTTGTAACGATGCGGAATTGAGTTTGATACGGGCACAACCAGACCCTGGATGGTCTGCAAACGATGGGTCAACTCGTGCTCAAAGAAGCGAGCAATCGCGATCGCGATATCGAGCGCTTTATGGCCCGGCACAACAATAAGCAAATCATCGCCGCCGATGGCAAGGATCTCAAACGGATGAACCAGGCGACCGTCGATTGTGATCGGGCGCAGGTGATCGGCAAGGGCCTCAAACACTGCCTGTTGGGCGACATCGCTGAGGGCGCGCGAGACCTGATGATAGATATCTGGCGTGGCAAGCGTAGCCATCAGCCGACCGATGTTGTTCCCGTCGGCGTAAATCACTCCGATGTAGCGTTTAGGGTCTGACGCGCTGCCGATCTCACTCAGGTCACTGGCCGGGTGTCCGGCAGATGTTCCTTTGGATTGCGCATAAGGACTCTGCGGATGTTGAGCAAGGAACTGATCCCAGCGCTTTTCCCACGATTGCTCTTGCAGATCGTCCGGTACCGTCCAGGGTTTCAGCTTCGCCGGCAGGAGACCTGCATCCATTCCTTTCACCAGGCGACCGACCGCCAGTTTGCGAGCCGAAGCCTCACTCAGCTCGCGGTCGTCGGCGCCGATGGGCGCTTTGATCACCGCCGGGCGCACATCGCTACTCTGACACTTTTCATCCCACGGCATCAATTCATAATGCGGCAGGTAGCGCGGTTCGCCGTGGCTGGCCCGTTCATCCCGGCGGCGGTGAAACATCGTCGCCAGCACAGTCACCAGTTCGCCGAAGGTTTTGCGATTGAAGAACCGTCGCCGCAGGGCCGTTTCATCGGTAGTGGCAGCCGCGACTCCGTCGGGAGCATAGTAGTATGTCTCGAGTTCGTCCCAGAGCGATGGATTCTGACAGGCAGCGAGAAACTCTTCGATCCAGCAGATATAACCGGGCCGATCGGGATGAAAGAGACGACCATACCGCAGTTCGAGCAGGTCGAAACATGCTGTGACGGCCACGCTGTTGGCCGTGAGGGTATGCTCGAGGTAGGCGCGTTCGACCGCAGTGGCAAGCGGTTGAGCGAGTTGGCAGGGCGCGAAGGCGAGAAACGATCCGCCACTGGCATAGATGATGTATGGATGTGGTTCGGTGTCGTGGATGCCGTTGATCGGCAGGTGGGTGTGCCAGATTCGGTGAATTGCCTGCTCGCCAATCCAATCAAGCAATGCGCTGGCGCCACGAATTTCCGGCAAGCGCGGCGCCTCAAACACATAGCCCTTAATCTTGGTTGCGCCGCCGTAAACCAGCGCGATCCGGCGCGGATGTTGTCCAATCAGTTCATTAAGCCGCTGCAAGTCTGCGCGTGAGGCGGCTTCACCAGCCGTCATCACTGTGGTAACGAGATCAATGAGCGATGTCGAAGGCGAGTCTGGATAGGCAAGGCAGGCAGCAATAACGCGGTGGTACGTCTGATGATGGGTTTCAGCCATAAAACCCTCAGGCCTATATTCGTAGAGAACGGCGTTTTTGATGATACCATCTCCGTTCAGGCTTTGCAATACATTTTCGCTGCATTTGAATTGCAGGTTGTTCCAAACAGAACATTTGTCCTAAAAATGCTTGACGCTTTGTGGGGGAGAAATGTGGGATAGTTGTGGGATAATGTGGGATAACGTGGGATAGTGCGGGATAGCAAGTGTCAGGCGATCGCGTATAATACAGAGGTAACGACGCCTGATTGAGCGCCGCAGCGGTCGCTGGGGCGAACATGAGTCTCCGTGACAGTTCCATCGCCAACAACAGATGTGCGCGCAGTAGCAGCATTTGCCGATCAGGTGCGCGCCAATATCGAACGGGTGATCGTCGGCAAGGCGGCGGCGATCGATCTGTTGCTGATCGCGCTCCTGGCTGGCGGGCACGCGTTGATCGAAGATGTGCCCGGCGTGGGCAAGACGATGCTCGCCCGCGCGCTGGCGGTGTCGTTGGGGCTGAGCTTTCGGCGGGTGCAGTGCACGCCCGATCTGTTGCCCAACGATTTGACCGGGGTAAGTGTCTATCGCGCGCACGAGGGCCGCTTCACCTTTCAGCCGGGGCCGCTCTTCAGCCATGTGGTGCTGGTTGACGAGATCAATCGGGCGACTCCGCGCACCCAGAGCGCATTGCTCGAGGCGATGGGCGAGGGGCAGGTGAGTATCGATGGCGAGACTCATCGCCTGCCGCAGCCGTTCCTGGTGCTGGCGACACAAAACCCGGTTGAGTTTGAGGGAACGTTTCCGTTGCCTGAGGCGCAACTCGACCGGTTTCTGGTGCAGGTGCGGCTCGGCTATCCTTCTCCTGCCGAAGAGGTGCAGATGCTGGCGGCGCTGGCCGGTGAGCATCCGATCACGCATCTGGGAGCAGTGGTGGATGGCGATCAGGTGCCGGTCTTGCAGCGCGCCATCTATCAGGTGCGCGTCGCGCCGTCGTTGCGCGAGTACCTGGCTCGCCTGGCCCAGGCTCTGCGCGCGCATCCCGATCTGGCGCTGGCGATGAGTCCGCGGGCGACGCTGGCGCTGTTTCGCGCCGGTCAGGCGCGGGCCGCGCTCGATGGGCGTGATTATGCGCTGCCCGATGATTTTAAGGAGCTGGCTATGCCGGTGCTCGGCCACCGCTTGCAGGTTCGTCCGTCGGCCAGTATTCGCGGGCGAACGGCGCTCGACATTCTGGCCGAGACGCTGGCAACCGTTGAATTGCCGCTGGAGTGATGGCGCAGGCGCTCGTGGTTGGCGCGCCTGCGGCCAGCGATTGTTGCGCCGTGGAGAAACGTTATGTCACCAGTGCTCACGCTGACCCGCGATGGCCCGATTGCCACGCTGACCCTGCAACGCCCCGCAGTGCATAATGCCTTCAACCCAGAGGTGATCGCCGGTATCACCGAGGTGTGCCACGAGGTGCGCGCTGATCCAGCGTTGCGCGTGCTGGTAGTGCAGGGCGCGGGATCGTCGTTTTGCGCCGGGGCCGATCTCAACTGGATGCGAGACAGCCTTGCGTTTACCCGCGAAGAGAATCTGGCCGACGCAACCCGCCTCGATGCAATGTTTACCGCGCTCGACACTCTGCCGCAGGCGGTGGTGGCGCGGGTGCATGGCGCGGCGCTGGGCGGCGGCGTCGGTCTGGTCTGTTGCGCTGATTATGCCATCGCCGCCGAGGAAGCGGTGTTTGGTCTGACCGAGGTGCGGCTGGGGCTGTTGCCGGCGGTGATCGCGCGCTTCGTGGCTGCGCGCATCGGTTTTGGCCATGCGCGCGCGCTGTTCGTCACCGGTCGTCGGATCAGAGCAGCGCAGGCGCTGGCGATTGGTCTGGTGCATGAGGTAGTAGCAGCCGATCAGCTCGATCACGCCGTTGAGCGGGTGGTTGACGACCTGCTTCGCTGCGGGCCGCAGGCGATCGCCATGAGCAAGGAGCTGTTGCGCGCCGCGCGCGCGTTGCCCGTCGATCAAATGCGGCAGTACGCAATCGAGGCGATTGCAACCGCGCGCACCGGCGCGGAGGGGCAGGCGGGTCTGCGCGCCTTCCTGGCCCGGCGGTTGCCGCCGTGGGCGCCGTTTGAGTAGGCTGCGGCGGGTGAGATGCTTTCATGAAATATCCTTCTCGCCAGCCAGCGGGTGAGGGGCGACCTGTCAGATCGTCCTTCCCATCTCGCGAAGTCTGATGTCTGGTTCCACAGGTGTCAAGAGCGGCTCATGCCCCTCCAACGATGGGCGCGACAGCCCTGCCGCTTGTGTCTGGCTACGCATTGATGATGAACTTCTTATACCAACTTTAGGTCTACAATAAGCTATGTCCAGGCAATCGATACTCGCATCGCCCCTAACTGATTGTTTCAAGGGCGGACAGAACGTATGATCGGTACGGCATTCCATGGCTTGGGGACACCTTAGACGCCCTCACCCCCGTTCCCCCTCTCCCGCGCGCGGGAGAGGGGCGACGATCGGGTTAATCACTACCGGTATCGGTCACGCATGCCCGCGAATCGGGTGCGGTCGGTATGGTTCTTCGAGCCGCCTGATCTCCTCGTCGGTTAACTGCACATCGAGCGCAGCGACGGCCTCTTCGAGCTGATACATCTTGGTTGCGCCGATGATCGGGGCAGTCACCTCCGGCTTCTGCAAGAGCCAGGCCAGCGCAATCTGGGCATTGCTCACGCCGCGCTCGCGGGCAATCTCGCTGACGCGCTCGACGATCACGTAGTCGCTGGCATCGTACATCGCGTGGGAGATCGTATCAGAGCGACCGCGCGTGGTGGCGGCGCCGGTGCCCTGGGGACGGTTGCCGGCAAGAAAGCCGCGCGCCAGCGGACTCCACGGGATGACTGCCAGCCCGGCATCGCGGCATAGCGGCAACATCTCGCGCTCTTCTTCGCGGTAAACCAGGTTGAGGTGGTTTTGCATCGAAACGAATTTCGCCCAGCCACGCCGTTCTTGAATGCCGAGCGCTTTGGCGAGTTGCCAGGCAAACATGCTCGACGCGCCGATGTAGAGCGCCTTGCCGGCGCGCACGACGTCGTTCAACGCTTCGAGTGTCTCTTCGATCGGGGTTTCGTAATCCCAGCGGTGGATTTGATACAAATCGACATAATCCATGTCAAGGCGCCGCAGTGAGGCATCGATCGCCTGCATGATGTGTTTGCGCGATAGACCGCGATCGTTGGGGCGGTCGCTCATCGGCTGGTAGACTTTGGTCGCAATGACCAGTTCGTCGCGGCGCGCGCCTGCATCGCGCAGGGCGCGCCCCAGGATCTCTTCGCTGCGGCCCAGTGAGTACATGTCAGCCGTATCAAAGAAGTTGATGCCCAGCTCAAGGGCGCGGAAGATGAAGGGACGGCTGGCATCTTCATCAAGCACCCACTCGCGCCACGAGGGCGATCCGTAACTCATGCAGCCGAGGCAGATCCGCGAGACCTGCATGCCGGTAGTGCCGAAACGAGTGTACTGCATGCTATGCTCCTTCTTGCTTCAGGGGATGCGATGGCAACGCTGTGCGTGTATCATAGCAAAGGTTGGCAGTCTCGTTGCTATTTCGATCGGCGTCCGCGTCATCATCGTCTCTGGTCTATCGGTGGTACAATTGCATCAGACCATCCGGCGCCTGGCGCGCGTATAGTAGTGATCTGCGCATGAACGACCGTATCTACGTTGCGATCGATGTCGAAACGACCGGTCTCCAGAGCGGCCTCGATGAGATTATCGAGGTCGCGGCGGTGACCTTTCGCGGGCGAACCATTCTCGACCGATTTGAGCGACTGGTGCGCCCGCGTCAGTCGGTGCCGCTCAAGATCACGCGCCTGACCGGCATCGATCCGGCGGCGCTGGCGCAGGCGCCGCGCTTCAACGAGATAGGCGCTGATTTCGCGCGCTTCATCGGCAACCGGCCTATCGTCGGCCATTCGATCAATTTTGACCTGACGATGCTGCGCGCGCAGGGCATGCAATTCAATCAGCCGGTCTACGATACCTTTGAGCTGGCGACCTTGCTGTTGCCTCAGGCGACGAGTTATAAGCTGTCGGCGCTTGCCGAACGGTTTGGCATTCCGCATCCCGAAGCGCACCGCGCTCTCAACGACGCTGAAGTGACCGCGCAGCTCTTCGTCGCCTTGACCGAGCGCATCCTCTCGCTCGATCTGGCGACCCTCGGCGAGATGGTGCGATTGATGGGCAAGATCGGTCTTCCGCTGCGCGCGCTGTTTGAAGATGCGCTGCGCCAGAAGGCGCGCAATGCCTTCCTCGAACCGATGACGCCGCGTCCGGAGCCGGATACCCCCGCGCTCGAACCGACTCCGTTGCGTCCGACCGGCGATACTCGTCCGCTCGATCCCGATCAGATCGCCGCCTTCTTTAGCCCTGATGGCCCGTTTGGGCGCGTGTTCCCCGGCTATGAGCCGCGTCCGCCGCAGGTTGAGATGGCCCGCGCCGTAGTGCAGGCATTCAATCGAAGCGAGCCGTTGCTGGTCGAAGCAGGCACGGGGACGGGCAAGAGCATGGCTTATCTGGCGCCGGCGGCGCTCTACGCCGCTCAGCGCGGCGAGCGGGTCGTCGTCTCGACCAACACGATCAATCTGCAAGATCAGCTCTATAACAAGGATATTCCCGATCTGCAACGCATCTTTGCCGCAGCGGGCTTGCCGTCGTTTCGCGCCGTGTTGCTCAAGGGGCGCAGCAACTATCTCTGCCTGAAGCGGTATTATGAGCTGCGCCGCAGTGAACAGCTCTCGCCCGAAGAGGTGCGCGCGCTGCTCAAGATTCAGCTCTGGTTGCCCGCTACATCCAGCGGCGATCGCACCGAGCTGCCGCTGCTCGATAAAGAGCAGGCGGCCTGGAATAAGGTCAATGTCTCGGTCGAGACCTGCACCGGGGCGCGTTGCCCGCATTTCCGCGAGTGCTACTTTTTCCGGGCGCGCCGCGCGGCTGAAGCGGCCCATCTGGTGGTGGTGAATCATGCGCTGCTGATCGCCGATCTGGCGGCGGCTTCACAGGTGTTGCCGCCTTGCGATCATCTGATTATCGACGAAGCGCATAATCTTGAGGATGTGGCGACCGATCAGCTCAGCTTCAATCTCGATCAGGCGGCCATGCTCAAGTTCCTCGATGATCTGTTTCAGACCGGCGGCGCGCAGGTGGTCAGCGGTTTGCTCAGCGAGTTGCCGGCAGCGTTGACCGAGATTGGCGGCGGTGGCGCGGCGGGCGAGCGGATTGCGCTGGCGATCGAGCGGATGCGACCGACGCTTATCCGGGCGCGCACTGCGGTCTACGAGTGTTTCAATCTGCTGACGCGGTTTGTGCAGCTTGAAACTGACTCCGGTCAGTACGATACCCGATTGCGTCTGACCCGGGGCGTGCGTCAGCGCGAGGGCTGGGCTGAGATTGAGCTGGCCTGGCAAAATCTGTCTGACATGCTGGCGGCAATCGGCAATGAGCTGGCTGTGATCGAAGACGAGGTGCGCAATCTGAATGATGCGGCGGGTGGATTTGATGATCTGCTCTTGCGCGCAGAAGTGTTGCGCCGGTTCGCCACCGATGTGCGCGTGCGGAGCGGCCATGTCATCTTTGGTGATGATGAGAGCATTTGCTGGCTGACGTATGATCGGCAGCGTGATACGCTCACGTTGACGGCGGCACCGCTCAGCGTGGCTGAGATTCTGCAAACGCAACTCTTCGCCCAAAAGCAGACCAGCGTGCTCGCTTCGGCGACGTTGAGCATCGCGGGCGATTTTGCCTTCATCAAGAGTCGGATCGGTCTCCCGGAGTGCGAGTCAGTGATGCTCGATTCGCCGTTTGATTATGCCCGTCAGGCGCTGGTGTTCATTCCCAACGATATTCCCGAACCACATCAGCGCGGCTACCAGCAGATGATCGAACAGGCGATAGTTGATCTGGCGATTGCCGCTGGCGGGCGGATGCTGGCCCTCTTTACCGCCTCGAATGCCTTGCGTCAGACCTACGCTGCGATCCAGGAGACGCTGGAAGATCACGGCATTGGCGTGCTGGCCCAGGGTATCGATGGCTCGCGGCGGGCATTAATCGATCGCCTGAAGGAGTTTCCGCGCTCGGTGCTGCTGGGCACCAACAGTTTTTGGGAAGGGGTCGATGTGGTGGGTGAGGCGCTCTCGGTGCTGGTCATCACCAAGCTGCCGTTTGCGGTGCCGACCGATCCGGTAGTGGCGGCGCGCAGTGAGCAATTCGCCGATCCCTTCAACGAATACAGCGTGCCGCAGAGTATCCTGCGTTTCAAGCAGGGCTTCGGTCGCCTGATCCGATCGCGTGAAGATCGCGGCATTGTGGTCGTGCTCGATCGACGGCTGCTCAGCAAGAAGTACGGTCAGCAGTTTCTCGATTCATTACCGCCAACCCGGGTGCGCACTGGCGCACTGAGTCACTTGCCGGCGCTGGTGGCTCGTTTCCTGCACGCGAATAATGGCGAATAGGGCAGTTATTCAGGCCCAGCAGGCGTCGCAGAGAGATCGTCAGCTTCCTGCCTGCTGTTGGATATGTTCACGAACAATCTGTTCCGTCAGCAATTGCGACAGCGAGCAATGGCGGGATGATTGCGCTGCAAACGCGCAACGTTCACCGGCGTTCCGCTGATGGCTCTTCTCCCGCGTTCGTTAGCGGCCAGTGGGGGCATAGCGAAAGAATAGCGCATCTTACTCCTCACCGCTCCCCGGCGAGATCTGCTGCGGGGTATCGATCCAGCCGCGCCGCAGGGCAAAGATGACAGCCTGCGTGCGGTCGTTCAGCGAGAGCTTGCGCAGGATCGACGAGATGTGGTTTTTGACCGTCTGCGTGCTGATGCCCAGCGCATCGGCTATCTCTCGATTGCTGTTGCCGGCGGCGATCCGTTCGAGCACCTCGATTTCGCGGTCGCTGAGCGGGGTAAAAATCTGTAATCCGCCCAGATCACCGGTCACGGAATGCACTTCGGGCAGATTGCGGAATTGCGACAGGACGCGGCTGGCGACCTTCGGGTCTTCCAGCAATACATCATTGATCACGTATTCGCCGCGGGCCACCCGGCGAATGATCTCGATCAGCTCTGCCGGTTTGATATCTTTCGAGCGATAGGCGGCAGCCCCCGCGCGCAGCGCATTGAAGGCCGCTTCATCGCTCTCATGCATGCTCAGCATCACCACCGTGATACTGGCATACTGACGCCGCACCTGGCGAGTCAGCTCCAGGCCGCTCATTCCGGGCAGGTTCAGGTCAACCAGCATGACATTCGGTTCCTGGTCGGGTTCGGCCTGAGCCAGCCAGCGCAGCGCCTCTTCCCCGTTTGCCGCTTCGCCCACGATGCGAATGCTGCGCTCATTCGCAAGCGCCCACCGCACTCCCTGCCGGAACAACGGATGGTCATCGACAACCAGAACTTTTATGGTTGAGTTGGCCATGGCGCCGGTTCCTTTCCCCGACTGCGCAACCATGCTCGATACGCCTCTTCCGGATCAACGGTTGGTTCGATGCCAGCCGCGCGTAACAGGCGGGCCACGGCTGGAAGCGGCAGGCCGACCACGTTGGTGTAGCTGCCCTCGATCGCGGCGACCAGCGCTGCGCCGCCGCTCTGCAAGCCGTAAGCGCCTGCTTTGTCGAGCGATTCGCCCTGAGCTACATACGCGGCAATCTCGGCGCTGGTCAGCGGGCGAAAATGCACCCAACTGACCACCAGATCAAAGAGCGCGCGACGATGGTCGTACACAAAACCAGCCGAGCCATTGGTGACCGGCATCAGCAGGCACAGGCCGGTTAATACTGCATGTGCGCGCCCGGCCAGCCGCTCGATCATCGCCTGCGCGTGGGCTTCATCGCGGGGTTTGCCCAGCACCATGCCATCGATGGCGACCTCGGTGTCGGCAGCCAGCACAATAGCTGTCGGGTGCTGGCGACTGATGTCGGCGGCTTTGCGCCAGGCGACCAGCGTGGGATGCGCGATCAGCGGCAGTTCAACCGGCAGCGGCGGCAATCGCTCGATCAATTCCGCCGGCGGTGGCGCGGGATGTTCTTCTGCCGGACTGGCCAGGCATGTGTAGCTGACGCCGAGACGGGCAAGCAGCTCGCGCCGACGTGGTGAGGCTGAAGCCAGGATCAGCGGGTGGTCGTTGGCCGGGGACATACAACTCCTACCTTGATTGCTCGTTGACGTCCATCAGTCATTCCGGCATGATCGTCGTTGTTCGCTCAGCATCACACCGGAGGACACGATGGGCGCTGAATGGATTATAGCAGCGTTTCTGGTGATTGACTACATCATGGAACAGCTCGGCCAGCGGAGCGACGCGCGGGCGCAGGCACCGGATTCGGACGTGATCACCGTCGCCGTTGTCGCCGCGAACGCTGTCTAGAACCATCACGAGCGGGCGTCGCGCGTGATGCGCCAGCTCCGGGAGCTGTCCGGGTCGCCGCGCGGCTCGCGCTGCAACCGACGGCGGCGCCGACGCCCCCCCTGTCCTCCTCCACGGAGTGGGGGGCGCGCGGAGACGTATTCATCATCGACAGCATGCCCCTGTCCGTCTGCCGTCGTGTCCGCGCGCGGCGCGGTCGCAACGCATGCGGGCGGGCGTCGCGCGGCTCGCGCGTAGCCAACGGCGAGCGGTTGTTTGGCTGGCGTGTGCATCTGATCTGCGCGCCGAGCGGCGCGCGGGTCAGGGAGGGGTGTAGCACTGCTGCGCTCCTCCAGCGGCCCCTCATGACCTGACGCCGCTCCACGAGGCGGCCTTCGGCCTGCCGCCGGGGGCATGGCTCATCGGCGACAGCCCCCGTAGCCCCCGCAAAGTGGGGGGAGCGACGAGCTGGCCGTCCGAACCTATCGTCGCGCGATTGAGACGGTCAACCGTCAACCCAAGAGGATAGACATCCAACGGCTCCACGCGCGCGCGAACGCAGGCTTCGAGGTGAAGGTTGTCGCGTCGCTCATCGCGCTGGCAATCACGAACGCTGACGAGCAATCAAGGTATACTCTGTATCAAAGAATCTGGACAGCCATGCGAACAGCGTGTCTTATCAGAGTTGCGCGGCTCACACGCGCATGCACCGGACTAGCTTCGCCTCGCTGTGCTCGGCTCGCCAGCCGGTGATGCGCCCCGTTGAAACTGTCGAAAAAGGTGCGAATCCATCTTAAAAAAACGGGGGTTTTATCAAGGTGGAAATACGCCCATGCCCAAATACAAACCCTGCAACTACGCCCAGATGGTAATGCTGCCCATCTCGCTCGAAGCCCATCGTACCCGGCAGCCTGGAGTACACCATCAACGAAGTGGTCGAAAAGCACGTTGACCTCTCGGCGTTCGACGCCCGCTCCAACAACGACGAGACCGGCGCGAGCGCCATCCACCCCAAGATATTGCTCAAAATCATCCTGCTCGCCTACGCCAGAGGGATGCTCAGTTCCCGCAAGATGGAACGTGCCTGCCTGGAAAACGTCACCTTCATGGCGCTGGCCTGCGGATACACTCCCGATCACAGCACCATCGCGGCGTTCATCTCTTCGATGCAGGAGGAAGTCAAGACCGTGTTCTGCAACGTGCTGCTGCTGTGCGACCAGTTGGGACTGCTGGGCGGCAGCCACTTCAGCCTGGACGGGGTCAAACGCGCCGATCCCTGTGATCAGAGGGAAGGGAAGCGATCGGAGCATATCATCTGGCTCTCGCGGCGGCGCGATTGGGCGAGACGACGGTATGCGCTTCTCTTGTGGCACATCAGGTTGATCTCCCGCGACGTTGTGCGCTCCGGCTATCAGTCTGGGCCGACGATACAGTACCCGCGTGCGCACTGTTGCCGACGAGACGCAACCGGTCGATTACCGCTGTCACAGCAACTGCGGCCAGAATAAGCAGGATCGGTTCGACCGGCAGCCGGTAACGGGTATTGCCGGCGACCGAGATGACATACGGGAAGGTGAGGGCCGTCACCAGCCAGATGCTGGCAATCAACCAGAGTCGATAACGCCCAACAGCGACTATCGCTCCCGCCAGCGCTGCGATCAGCAGTCCCGCCTGAATCATGGTGCGCAGCGTGTAGAACCAGCGCGGTTCGACGATATGTTCACTGGTAATCTGGTGCGTGGGCGAGATCAGCCAGAGATACCCGATCCGCTGCGCGGTCAGACGCAGAAACTGGTCAGGATTGGCCTGAATCCATTCCCAGGCTTCGCGCTGGAGCACTGCGTACCGCTCTGCCTCATTGAGCGCGCTCAGATACGCGAGTCGCTCAGGCGGAATAGTGTTTGCCATCGGCTCGCCTGTGGCCGTGTAGAGGAATCCGGTCGCGTTGGGATTGTTGCCCAGCCAGAAATTGAGACCGAACGAGGTTTTGAAGGGAATGATCCGCTCGAAGACCAGGTAGTTGCGCACTGTCCACGGTGTTAACACCATCAAACAGACCAGGGCGGTTATTGTCAATTTGGCGAGGACGCCGGAGCGATGAGTCTGCTTCCAGCCGACCCAAAGGATCAGGGTCAGGCCGGGCAGAGCGAGCAGCAGGATCGGTTCAACCAGCAGCGCCACGCCCCAGATGACGCCCAGACCAACTGCTTTGGCCCAGGATGGCGTCTTGAGAAACCAGAGTAGCGCTGCGCAGGCGAGTATGGTGAAGAAGGTCGTGAAGATAGCGGGCGAAACCTGTTTACAAAAGTAGATGAGCGGCGGGTAGAAGGTGATCATCAGCGCTGCGATCAGGCTGGCGCTCGCATTGAGGAGATAGAGCGCAATCCGTCCGCTGAGATAGATGATCAGGGCTGAGAGAACGGCCTGACTCAGCTCGACGCCGAGGAACGGTAGCGGAACGCCTGACCAGAGCCATGCCGCCAGGAAGAGAGGATAGATCGGCGTGTTGAGCGCGGTTGGTTGTTCCGGGCCAAGCCAGCCGCCGCCGACAAAGCCCTTGCCGGCGACCAGATGTTCGGCCACGATGCCATATTCGGCGGTAAGCGGATGTTGGTAATCATTCAAGACCAACACTGCCGCGATCCGGATCGCCAGACCGAGCAGGGTCAAGAACCACAGCGCGCGATCGATTCGGTCGATGTCGGTGGTCAGTGCTGCCAGCCAATGCTTCATGCGAATAGAACCCCATCTCTCTGTCGGTTCATCGCGGTTATCATAGCATTATCATCGACAGCCGCCGACAGCGGCAACCGGGCCGACGCGAGGATGAGAGCAGTGGTGGCGTGAGCAGTGTGCTGACTTGCTTTTCTGTTCTGTGCCTCTCCTGGTCATTGACCGGGAGAGGCAGGATATGAACGAGCGCGCGTCAGGATCATCCTGGCGCGACCCCCTATGCCATTGCGAGCCGCGCGGAGTGCGGTGTGGCCATCCCCGGCTTGCCCTCACCCCCGGCCCTGCTCCCGCTGGGAGAGGGGCGAGCAGCAGTGGGCAATGAGGCATACCTCGCGCTGACGCGGGGGATCGCTGCGGGCGCTGGCGCGCGATGCCCCCGCTGTAGTGGCCGAGAGGGAAGGACAATTCGTGAACGTCTGTGATTGCGTTGTCGTTACTGCGAGGTGATAATCACTTGTGTCTTATTATCGGCATCACCGGGCGTGATCGAAATGCTCACCTCGCGCCCATCCTTACTGAATGAAAGCAGTACTGTGCCGCCGAATTCCGTCTTCTCACCTGCCTGCCATCCGCCCGCTTTCATCTCGGTCTCGAAGAAGGTGACGACCGTGTTTACTGGATCAGTCGTCTCAAAGCTGATGAAGTCGCCAAACCGCATCATGTTGCCGGCGTTCGACGGCAGTGGAATATTAGCGCTTGCAGCCCGTTGTTCCTCACATTTGGGCGGCAGCGTGATCTGGGCATTGGCAGGCGCCCGTTCTGCATCGTATTGCCAGCGTAGATTGCTTAGCTGACCAGGCAGTAGTAGGCCATCTTCATCAGTTGATGACTGAATCTGTCCGCTCAATTCACCCCGATGGCGGGCGACGATTGCCGGGTTAGCAGATACCCAGATCTCTCCTTCAGCCTTTCCAGTGTAAATGCCGGCTTGTTCAGAAACAGAAAACACGTATCGATCGGTGGTGAATCCGTTCACATTCACTCCGCGTTCAACCAGCCGGGCATCGCTGCGATCACCGATGAATGACTCTGGGCGCAGCATATCAACCATCAGCCCTTCCATATCGGTCATGCTGAAACAGGTTTGCTCGCCGCTCGTCTCCGTGTACTGGTAGATTTCGTTGCCAATTTGCAGGTAGTTGATCCGCGAGACGCCTTCATCGGCAGTGTTGGTCTCGATGCTGAGGCTGCGGTCGCCATTGGCCAGCACCAGTTGCTGGAAGATGATCAAAACTGGCTCTTCGGGTTGGCCCTCTTCCTGAATCGTGCCTTCGATGCGCATTGTGGTCTGATAACTGCCCAGCGCCGCCAGATCACTCTCTGCGGTGGTGATGGGCAGCCGTTCGCTCTCGCTGTCGGCGGCCACTGTTGGCTCGCTGCCGGCGGCCACTGTTGGCTCGCTGCCGGCGGCCACTGTTGGCTCGCTAGTATTTGGGGTGACAGTTGCCGATTGAGCAGCGGAGGGGCGAGGGGTGCGGGTGGGTTGCGTCTCTGCTGGCGCAGGGGTGGCGGTAGGAGCGCTCGCGCTGCCGCCGCTCCCGCAGGCCGACAGAACCACGATGATGGCCACGCAAAGCAGCGTAAGCATGCAGATGGGCTTTGTCATGTAAAGTTCTCCTTGGCTGATGTGAAGTGAGACACCGTATTGCGGCCTCACATTACCATACAGCAAGCTGCGGTGGCAATACGCGCCAGGTGAATTTTCTGTCATCTTGGGGCATCATTCTTGCGCTCTACCGTTAAATAACCGCACACAACCGCCTGCTGCGTGGCTTCTCCCACCCCGCGCCCGATTTCCTCATCGCGCTATCCCACAGGCCTGTTGCGCCGCAGCCAATAACCGCTGCGCCGTGTCGTCCCAGCGCGGCAAAGTTGTGGCGCGCTGACGGGCGGCAGCGCTGAGCGTTGCGCGCAAGGCGTCATCGCTGGCGATGGTTTTCAGCGCGGCAGCCAGCGCTGCTTCATCATCGGGGGGAACGAGGATGCCGCCGGCCCCTACCAGCGCAGGCACCGGGCCGATGGCTCCAGCCACAACCGGCAATCCGCAGGCCAGCGCTTCGGCGAAGACCAGTCCATACCCCTCGAAGCGTGACGGGAGCGCAAAGGCGCTGGCGCGCGCGTAGCATGCAGCCAGTTCGGCATCGCTCAGCGGGCCGCGCACCACGACCTGCGCCGGGCAATCGTTGACCGTCTGCCAGACAGTTTCTGCATACGCCGGATCGGCATTCGTCTCGCCGATCAGTTCGAGGCGCCAGCCTGCCGGTTGCGCGCGCCCCCAGGCCCGCACTAACAGAGCCTGATTCTTGCGCGGAATCCATTGTCCGGCAGCGATGATCAGCCGCTCGCGCGCTATGCCGCGCGGGAGTTGCGCGAGCAGCCGGTCGCATCCGCCAGAGGTGATCTGCAGGCGCGCCGGATTGGCACCGCGCCTGATCAGGGCCGCAGCGCCATCGTCGCTGACGGCAACCAGGACGTCGGCGCTGAGCAACGCCTGTTCCCAAACCGCTTCCTGCGGATCATCCGCTCCGGCTTCTGTCGGGAGTTCGTGGATCAGGGCAATCAGTGGCCGCCGCGCTCGCCAGTGATCAATCCACGGCGCGACGGCAGCGCGGGCCAGCGCGTCGATCACGATCGCGTCGTACCGTTCCACCTCGATGCGCCCGCCCGTCGTGGGCGCAACCGCCAGTTGCGCGCTGATCGCGGCCTCGCTCAGGACGATCTCGTCAAGCTGATGACCGGCTGCTCGCCAGCGGCGGAAGACTTCGCGGTGGTAGAGATACCCGCCGGTGAGTCGGTTCGGGTCGCCAACAGTGAGAAACGCGATTCGCATACCGGGCGATCTGTCTAACACGGCAACCTCACGCTGGAATAGGCGCCTGATAGGCGGCGTAAGCCTGCGGATTTTCCCAGATCCGCACCGTCAGTGTGATCAGGCCAGCGCCGCGCAGCGCAGCAGCGATCCGCTCCCAACAATAACGGGCAACGTTTTCCGCCGTGGTGTTGATGTTGTGCAGACCTTCTACCGTGCCCAGATCACGGTAGTGCAGGTCGGCAATAAGCGCATTGACAGCCGCCTGCAAGCGGGTGATGTCGAAGAGGGTGCCGTCGGGATGCAGCTCGTGACCGGTGACGATGGCTTCGATGCGGTAGGTGTGGCCGTGCATGCGCGTGGCCGGGCCGAAGTCGCCTTCAAGTCGATGGGCTGCCTCGAACTGGCCATTGACGCCGATTTCATACATGGTCTGCCTCCTGATACGTGAACATGATCTGAGAAAGGCCGGGCGGAGCAGCATCGAGCAGCGCGTAGGCTTCGGCGGCCTGAGCAACGTCGAAGCGGTGACTGATCAGCTCCGCCAGTCGCAAGTGCGGCAGCAGGCGGCAGACGCTGGCGCGTCGGCGCGCATAGTCCCAGCGCGGATAGGTTTCCGGGGCCAGCCGACCGACCTGCGATGAACGCAGGCGCACGCGCCCGCGATGAAAATGGCCGCCAAGGTTGAGCGCAACCGTCTTTTGGCCATACCACGAGGCGACCACTACGACCCCCTCAGTTGCCACCACCTCAATCGCCTGCGCCAGCGCGGCTGGCGCGCCACTCACCTCGATCGCAATATCGGCGCCGCGACCATCAGTTATGGCCGCAATAGTCGCCCGATCAGCCGCCGCCAGCGTTGTTGCCACCCCCAGTTGCGCGGCCAGCGCCCGCCGGTGCGGATCGGGATCGACGGCGATAACCTGCGCGCCGACGCGTTGCAAGAGCTGATCGACCAGTAACCCAACCACGCCCTGCCCAAACACGACTACCGTCTCATCCAGGCGAGGAGCGGCATCGTGGCAGATCGTGAGCGCCGTTTCGACGTTGGCGTAAAACCCGCCTAGCGCCGGATCGAGCCGATCGGGCAGGCGAACGACAAGCTGCGCCGGCAGTGTGAAGATGCTCTGGTGCGGGTGAAGCGCAACCACTGCGTCGCCGATGTTGAGATCGTTCACGCCCGATCCAACGGCGATGATCCGTCCGGCAATCGCGTAGCCGTATTTGATTGGGAAGGCAAAGCTCCCTGCCAGCGTAGGCAGATCGAGCGGCAGGTTCGGATCGACTTCGCCGCGGTAGACCAGGCGCTCGGTGCCGTGGCTGATCAGCGAAGCGATTGCGGCAACCTGCACTTCTCCTGCTGCGGGAGGCAACACATCCTCATCACGCACAGCGACTGCGCGGGGCGCAGTGAACCAGATCGCGCAGGCAGGCTGACGGATTGCTTTTGACATAACCACTTTGCTCAGCTCTGGATCGTGGCGGACTCTCGATTCGGGTGCGACTGGTGATACACCAGCTCCCCTGCCAGCACAACATCGCGACCGTGAACCGTCCATGTTGGGCGGGCGAGGCGAATGGCCTGGGCCAGAGTGGGTATACCGAGATCGCCGACCGCAACCGGCCCGGCGCCGAGCATCATCGGCGCAATCGTGATAGCGACCCGATCGGCCAGTTGGGCGCGGAGCAGGCTGGTGATCAGGCGCGCGCCGCCCTCGACCATCACAGTGGCGATGCCCTGCGCACCGAGCAGATTCAGCAACGCGGCCAGATCGACGCCGCTGTCGACGGCTGGCAAGACGACAACTGTAGCGCCCAGCGCGCGCAGTGTCTCACGACGCTCAACCGGCGCGGCCTCGGTGCAGGCCAGCACCGTGCCGCGCGCAGCGCCATCGCTCAACACTGCCGCTTCCAGCGGTATGCGCAGAGTCGTGTCAACGATCACGCGCAGCGGATCGCGGCCTTCAACCAGCCGAACGGTTAGCCGCGGGTTGTCGCGCCAGATGGTGCCGATGCCGACCATGATCGCGCCGTGATCGGCGCGCAATTGGTGACAGAAGCGCAGCGACTCTGGCCCGCTGATCCACTGTGAACTGCCATCGACGGCGGCAACCCGCCCGTCGATCGTTTGAGCGAAGCTGAGGGTCACAGTTGGTCTGTTCATCGTCGGCGCACAATCTCAACCACTGAACCGGCCAGAATCGTCTCACCGAGGCGCGCGCCTGGCTTGGTGACGCGCACTGCTACAGCCTGCACCTGCGGATGGTCGGCCAGCACTGCGGCGGCGATACGTTCGGCTACCGCTTCTGTGAGTCGCAGCGGCGGCCCGCACACGATCGCGCGCGCCCGCTCGTGAATCTGGCTGTAATCAACCGTCAGGTTCAGGTCATCCGCCGCGCCTGCCGCCGCCAGATCGAGCTGAATCGCGATATCGACGACAAATCGCTGTCCAAGCTGGTTCTCTTCAGGACGGGTGCCGTGGTAGCCGATGAATTGCATACCGCTCAGGATGATGCGGTCATGCCCGATACCCCAATCACTCATGCGCGTTTTCCTTTGCTACGGCGAGACCGTACATCAGCGGGATGGCCGGCACGTCGGCAGGCGGCAGCATCCGGCGACCGCTCGCCGACTCCATCCGCTCGAATGGCCGTTCACCATTGACATAACAGTATTCGCGCAGAACGAGCAGGCGCAATCCGGCCTGCGCCAGCGCGGTGACGACTTCGCCTACCCCCCACCGATAGAGCGTGCACGGCTCGGTGTTCGTAAAGTCGCTCACACCGGGTAAAAAGCCTGAGGGCGACAACCCGCCGGCTGCTGCGCCGACGTAATCACCGACGCCGGGCAGCGGCAGCGGTGCGCCGCCCTGCGGGTAATCGTGAGCCAGCCGCCACTGCTGGTCGAACATATTGGAAGCGGGGTGAAACTCCATCAACACGAATCTTCCGCCAGAGCTGAGCAGGGAAGCAATTCCGTGGGCAAACGCGCGCAGATCGCGCAGCCAGCAGATCACACCATAGCCGGCGTAGATTCGCTCGAAGCGCAGTTCCTGCGCGGCAGCGCCGGCGAGGTAGTCGTAGACATCAGCCTGCACGAACGTAGCCGGGATGCCGCTTGCGGCGCTGAGTGCGCGCGCATGCGCGATGGCCGCGTCACTCAGATCGACTCCCGTTACGCGAGCGCCCATAGCGGCCAGCGAGAGACTGTCAGCGCCGGTGTTGCACAGCAGGTGGAGCAGCCGGCAATTGCGCACATCGCCGAGCAGCTCTTTTTGTTCGGGGAAGAGGGTCGATCCGCCGCGTCGCAGGAATCCGGCTTCATCAGCGCGATGACTGCTATGCGCTGGCACGACGTTGTTCCACGAGCGGCGGTTTTGTTCGGTAATCGGGTCTGTCATAAGCTTGCATCAGTAGTACATGGTGTCCTCGTCTTCATCCACCCCGAAAAAGCGCAACCATTCTTCAATTTCAGCCTGGTTTAGCGGTCGGTCGCCGCGTTTGTCGCGCGCCTGGATGCGCGGCATGTCGAGCGCCTGTAACCGGCGGGCAAATTCCTGGGAAGAAACGACGGCAATGCCGCGTGATTGCGCTTCTCCGACCACTGCCCGATCCGATGATACGACCAGCCACTCTTCACGGCGCCGAATCGCTCGAATCTGCCGGATCAACTCCTGATCGGCATTGTGCGGCGGTTTGACAAAGCGCGTCTCCACTCCAAAACCATTCAGATTCTGCGGGTGTCCGTATACCCCGCCATCAAACACCACCACAATGCGGCGACCGCGCTTCCTGGCCGCGTAGCGCCGCAATTTTGCCACCAGCTTCGCCTCATCATCGGGGTCGCTCAGGTCGATGTCGGGCATCTGCCCGATCAGGTTGTGTCCGTCAATGAGAATTGGCATGATACCATTGTACCTGATACCTCGTTCCTTTGGCGCAGAGCAGGCGCGCTCAGCCGCTCAATCCTGCGTGACAGTCGCGGTGGGCGCGGTAATGATCGAACCGAGATGATCTGCCGAAAAGCGCGCCGATCGCGTTCATTTCAGCAGGTGCCGTTCTTTTGCTACATAAAGAAAATGAAGCGTTCACTGCCGCATGCCAATTCCTATCAGGTTGCGCCGGGGTTGTTCGCCGGTGAATATCCCGCTCTGATCGCCGATGATCGTGATCGCCGATGATCGTGATCGCCTGAATCATTTCTGGCGGGTCGGCATCACATGCTTCATCAATCTGACACAACCCGGCGAAGCATGGACTTATGCTGAAGCATTGCCCGTCGGCGTCCGCCATCTGCGCTTTCCCATTCCCGATTTTGGTCTGCCAGCCTCGCCAGCGGAGATGAACGCCATCCTCGCTGCGATTGATGAAGCGCGCGCGGGCGGCGAGCGGGTTTATCTGCACTGTCTCGGCGGTGTCGGACGCACCGGCACCGTCGTTGGGTGCTGGCTGGTTCGCCACGGCGCCACGGGCGAAGAAGCGCTGGCAAAGCTAGCGCGCCTGTGGCAAACGGTCGCGAAAGCCGCCCGCTGTCCGCAGAGTCCGGAGACGCCCGCACAGTGCGCTTACGTGCGGCAATGGGCCACACTGCAACACTCACCGGAAGGCTGGCGTCCGATAGAATAGCAGCCAGCTCCACATCACAAAGGACATAACTATGCGCCCAACAGATCTCCCGCCACAAGCACAGCGGTCAGTCGAACGGCAGATGAGCCGACGGCTGCTGGGAGTCGCGCTCCTGCTCGGCGGTCTTGGCTGGCTTCTCTTTGAACTGTTCAGTCAGGGTTCGATCGCCGGGATCAATCTCAATCTGGCGCCCGCTGACAGTCAGCAGTCCATTTCCACGCAGCGGTTCGTCGTTGCCCGCGTAGAGGTCACGGGCGTCAATGATCAGGTCGTGTTGATCGGCGCGACCGGCGAAGAGGTGGTGCTGAGCGGTGAACAGCGCGGATTTGGCTGGGCCGCCAATGCCGCCGCTGCCGCTGCCGCACAGATTACCGTTGAGACTGAACAACGCGGCGATACCCTCTATATCAATGTGCGCCGACAGGTCGCCAATCCCTGGAACTTTGGGCGCGCTCCTTATGCTCGCCTCGAGCTTGCCCTGCCTGACGATGTGACCTTCACGGTTGCGTTGGTCTCTGGGGAAGCGAAGCTGCGGCAGCTCGCCGCCAGCGGCAGTGTGAAGACGGTGAGCGGCGTGATTCAGGCAGAGGACACCACCGGCGATCTGCGCCTGGAAACGACCAGCGGCGATCTCGAATTGCGTAACCATCGCGGGCGTTTGCAGGTTGAGACGATCAGCGGTGATCTCACAGTCACAGGACAGATCGCTGAACTGAACGCGCAGACTGCCAACGGTGATGTTGAGGCGCGCGGCGTGATCGAGGTTGCGCGGGTGCAGACCGTTTCCGGTGATATTGTGATCGAAACTGCGGAACCAGCGCAGGTGGCGATTGACGCGACCAGTGGCAAGGTGGCGTTTACCGGTCGGCTGGCGGCGGCGGCGCAGCATAGCATCACCACCATCTCTGGCGATATTGACCTTAATCTCTTGCCTCCAGTCGATGCGCGCCTTACCCTCAGTACGGTCAGTGGTCGGTTGCGGGCGCCGGCCTCACTCACAACAGCAGAGGCTAATCTTCGCTCGTTGAATGCCACTCTCGGTGATGGCAGCGCGTTGCTCAACGTCTCCTCAACGTCGGGGGACATCCAGCTCTCGACAAAACCTGTGCAATCTTGTTGCAACCGTGGTATGCTATAGATATACCACGGTTTAACAACGCTCAGGGCAGGAATAAACAGCTATGGTGGCTCATCCTCATCCTCACGACAGCGTCACGCGTTATTTTGAAATCCGCGAAGAATACCGCAGCGGCCCTGACGGGCTGATGCGAGCCTGGATATCAAGCCCCAAACAGGGTCTCCCGATTCTGCTCATTCACGGCTATGGCGCGCTCATCGACCACTGGCGGCCAGTGATGCGCCCCATTGCCAGTGAACACACGCTCTATGCCATCGATCTCTACTATTTCGGCTACTCAGCCCGGCCTGCCGGTCGTCCCAGCCGCGAGCGATGGGCAGCGCAGGCAGCCGCATTCATTCGCGACACGATCGGCCAGCCGGCAGTGGTCGTCGGTCACTCGATGGGTGGCGTGGTCAGCGCCCAACTGGCGCGCGCCTATCCCGAACTGGTGCAGGCGCTCGTGCTGGCCAACAGCTCAGGCGCGCAGTTGCAGGCGCGTCCACTCAGCGCTACCGACCGGCTGATGCTTGACGCGATCGGCTCGCCGCTCATTGGCGAAGCGCTGGCCGGCATTTTTGCCAATCGCTGGGGGGTGCGGCAAGGGCTTTTGTCGGCCTACCATCGCAAAGAGCGTGTCACCCCAGAGCTGGTCGATACCTTCAGCGGCCCGTTGCGCCGTTTTGGCGGCAGCTCATACCTCAAAGTCAGCCGCGAATTCGCCAATCTGGTGCTTGATCTCAAGCCGGGTGACATCACGGTGCCCACCCTGCTGATCTGGGGCGCAGAGGATCGCTCGATCCCGCCAGCGCATGCCGAGATCATCAAGCAGCGCATGATCCCGCACGCCGAAATTGCCATCATCCCCGACAGCGGCCACTGCCCGTTTGATGAAACGCCTACCGAGTTTCTCGATATCCTGTTGCCGTGGCTGCGCCGACTCCCACACGCCGCTGCCGCCTGATCACTGCCGATCCAGGCGAACAGACGGCCAGCCTTGGCCATGACTCAGACATGAAACACCTGCGCGCGCTCGTCCAGGTCGATCCGGCGGCAGTGCATGCGGCCCTCGATGCGATTGCAACCACGCTGGCCGGCTATGCTGCCGCCTGTCTCGCGGCGGGCGCCAGTGGCATCTTCATTTGCCATCGCGCGTCTCGCCCGCGCGGGTGTATTGACCGCAGCCGAGTGCGCTGATACCAACTCTAGGTGTCCAATCATCTTCAGATCAGCGCGCGGCGCTTCCCGCGCGCCCGTGCCATCCTGCTGGCTGGTCAGGAGGGTGTGGCGCCGTCCCGATCCATGTCATTGCGAGGGCGCGCCAGCGCCCGAAGCAATCCCCCGCGTCAGCGGGAAGCGCTCCTCAGCACCCGCTGCTGCTCTCCCCTCTCCCAGCGGAAGCGGGGCGGGAGTGAGGGCGCGCAGGAGCTGGCCACGCCGTCGCCATCCCGGTCCTCCCAACGTTCGGCGCGCGCTCCGCGCTGCCCCAGCAACCGCTCTGCGGAGCGCTCCCGCCGCATCCTGCGCACTGCGGCAGCGTTGACGTGGCTGCCCGATACGTGACAATCTATCTAAAGTCGGTATGAGTTTGGCCGTCCTTACGACCTGCGAGTGCTGTCTGTGGGCCGCAGGTGTATTTCGATCAGATGCTGGATTATCCGGTGCAGGCTATCAACTGGGCTGCCGTTGGGCAACAGAACCCGGATATTGCTGCTGCTCGCGCGCGAACGTCTTTGGCGCTCGTGGGCGGCGCACACGAAGCCGGAGCGTTGTTACGCGGCACGCCGGCTGAGGTCGCGGCTGAGGCGGCGGCGGCAATCAGAGCTGGCGGAGCGACAACGTTTCTCCTCGCGCCGGGGTGCGGTGTGGCAATCACGACCCCGGAAACCAATCTCTTTGCGCTCCGCCGTGCCGTAGATCAGATACCTGCGCTGGACGTATGAGCTGGTGACGGCATCATTCCTGTTTGGAACGGCCTACTCTACCGTCCATCGATTCATCATCGCCTGCGCCGCCTGCCGGAAGTAGTTTTCCATCACGCTGCGCGCTGGTTCAGGTACCTCGGCTTCGGCCAGCGCGGCCAGCATGTGTTCCAGCCAGGCATCACGCTCAACCGGCCCGATCGGAAACGGCGCGTGGCGCATCCGCAGTCGCGGGTGTCCGCGTCGCTCGCTGTAGGTGCGCGGCCCGCCAAAATACTGCATCAGAAAGAGCCGTTGATGTTCTTTGCCGGGTTCGAGATCAGCCGGGAACAGTGGGCGCAGGCGTGGATCGGCCTCGACCCGGGCGTAGAAACAATCAACAATCCGGCGAAACGTTGCTTCTCCGCCGATCTGCTCGTAGATGGTTGGCTCACTCATCAGCTTTTCCTGTGTCAATGCTGCGCAGCCTGTCGTTCGGCGCTAGGCGCAATCAGAACGACGGCGCGTCATCCAATTTTCAATGTTCATGCTATCATAACTGGCATCAGGTATCCCGTCATTCTCCTCCACCCGCCTGATCCGGCGCCCGCAAACGATCCTGGATCGGCGTCTTGAATCGACATCTCGGAGCAGCCAATGCTTACAATGACGGTTGGCCGTTTGCGATTGACTGTGCTGGCAGTCGGTGGTCCGCGCATTTTGGGGCTACAGCTTGATGACGGCCCCAACCTGCTGGCGAGCACCCCCGATGCGCGCTGGCAGACGCCGTGGGGCGAATTTGCCCTGTTGGGCGGCCATCGCCTCTGGCATGCGCCTGAAGCCTTTCCACGCAGCTACTGGCCTGATCTCGATGGTCCGGCAGCAGAGCCGATCGAGCGCGGGGTGATCCTGCGCAGCGCCATTGATCCGGGTGGTATTGCAAAAACCGTCACGATCACGATCGATCCGGATCGACTCACGATCGATGTGCGCCACGAACTGATCAATCATGGTCTCTGGCCGATCGAGCTGGCGCCATGGGCGATCACGCAACTGGCGCCGGGCGGACTGGCGATCTTGCCGCTGGTCGGCCCGCAATCGACGGCGCAGCCGCTCTGGCCTGATCGCCAGATCGCCTTCTGGCCGTACACGCCGTTGCCCGATCCGCGCTTGCAGTTAGCGGCTGACCACATCATGATCGACACGGCTATCGGCGGGCCGCCGGCCAAAGTGGGTGCGTTCAGTCTGGCCGGCTGGCTGGCCTATCTGCATCAGGATGTTGCCTTCATCAAGTGGGCGGCCTGTGATCCGACGCGCTCCTACCCCGATCGCAACTGCAACCTGGAAATCTATTATGACCAGCGCTGCACCGAGCTGGAGACGCTGGCGCCGCTGACAGCGCTGGCGCCCGGCGCTGTTGTGACTCATCACGAGCGCTGGCGGGTTGTCCCGTGGTCACTGCCAATAGATCGGAAAGAACTTTGCAAAGTCCTCGCCAAACTGGCGGCAGAGTTGGTATAATGACGGCACAGGAAACGCCATTGCGAACGATATGGGGGCCACGATCATTCGGCAACGCTGGCCGATCGATGCGCTCGTTGCAAATCATACTATGAGCCATGCCCGTCACGCCGGCGCTGGCGCGCTGCCGATGCGCCGTTATCTTGCAGCATTACGCCCTGCTGCGCTGCGTCAGACAGCGAAAATTGCGGCCTTGCAACCGATAAAGAAGGCGTATCGTTGCGATCTCTGACCGGTGCATAAGAGCAACATTTGTTGACACAAGGCGACATTCGTGCTACTATTGCGCTACAGGCCAAAATCAACCGCAGGCATTCGATAGATGGCGGTTTTGGCTTTTAAGCAAAAACTTCATGTAGTGTTCGATCACAACCTCTGGAAGCCGCTCCGGCGGCGGTCGACGACAGCCGAGCTGTAAGCTCCTGGAAAGGCCCTGATGCGCACTCTGATTTTCACTGGAAAAGGCGGCGTCGGTAAGACAAGCGTCGCCGCAGCAACTGCCCTACGGGCTGCCGATCGTGGCTTAAAGACGCTGGTGATGAGCACCGATCCAGCGCATTCGTTGGCCGACTCGCTGGATCTGGAGGGGCCGCTGGGTCCCGAACCGGTGCGGATCACCGACAAGCTCGATGCGCTGGAAGTCAGCATCTACCACGACATCGAGAGCAACTGGGGGATCGTGCGCGAACATTTCGCTCAACTCATGGCCGAGCAGGGTGTGCAGGGCATTCTGGCCGATGAGATGAGCGTTCTGCCCGGAATGGAAGAGGCCTTCCCCCTCATCCGGATCAAGAAGCACAAAGAGCGCGGCGATTATGACCTGCTGGTCATCGACTGCGCGCCAACCGGTGAGACCTTGCGGCTGCTTTCGGCGCCCGAAACCTTCAAGTGGGCGATCAATATGCTGCGCGGCGCCGAACGCTATGTGATCAAGCCGCTGGTGCGCCCGATGAGCAAGATTACCCCCGGCCTGAATAAGATGGTTGCCCCGCCTGAAGTCTACGAGGCGGTCGATGAGATGTTCCGCCAGATGGAGGGGGTGACTGCCGCGCTGGCCAATCCGCGCGAGACTTCCATTCGGCTGGTGATGAACCCCGAAAAGATGGTGATCAAAGAGAGTCAGCGCGCGCTGACCTACCTGTCGATGTATGGCATGACCGTCGATATGGTCGTGGTCAATAAGATTTTGCCCCTTGATCAGGATAGCGGCTATCTCAACCACTGGCGCGATGTGCAGCAGCGCTATCTGCAAGACGTTGAGCATTCCTTTGTGCCGCTGCCGATCCGGCGCGTGCCGTACTACCCCGAAGAGGTGGTTGGTCTCGCGAAGCTGCGCCAGATGGGTGATGATATTTACGGCGACATGGATCCAACCGCCGTGTTGTATGATCGCGCGCCCCTCGACATCGCCAAGGTGGGCGATAAGTACTATCGGGTCCGGATTCGCCTGCCGTTTGCTGATGTGACCCAGCTCGATCTATTCCAGAACGGCGATGAACTGGTGGTGCAGATCGGCGATTTCCGGCGCGTGATCACTTTGCCGACCAGCCTGGCGGGGCTGGAGGCGGGTCAGGCCGAGATGGAGGGCGAGTGGTTGAGCGTGCCCTTCTTCGCGCCGCAGGCGGTTCAGCGCTGATCCAGCGCAATCGGTGGGGTTTCCCGGAGGTTCGCCTCCGGTAACCTAAATATGGGGAGTCCGTTGTATAAGGAGGTGTGTGCATGGCGACGAGAGGCTGGTTCTCAGAGTCGTCGGCGCAGGTGGCGCAGATCGGCGACATCATGTTCCAGGGCCACTGGCAGTGGGTCTCGAATGCGCTGCAGGCTACCGCGGCCGCGGTTGACAACATCAACCGCAATGCCTACCCGGGCGTGTCCCGGAGTGGTTCGGGCGAAGGCGCATTCAGCGCCAGCTCGACCAACGGCTTCCGTCCGAAGCGCATTCGCTCGCGCTTCAACCGCTAGGCTGGCGGGAAGGCGTGAGGCGCGCTCGCTGCCGCCTCACGCCGAACCCTTGGGAGCGTTATGATTACCCTGCTCTATCACAGTCATACCATCGTTCCCGCTCATCTTGAAGAGATTACCCGTCTTGATGTGCTCGATCCCGATGAGCAGGTGCTGGTGGCCGTCGATGGCGTGTTGCTCGATCGGCAGGGACGCCGACTGAGCGGCCCGACGTTGCACGACTATTGCCTGATTACCGATTTGCGGGTGGTATTGTGGGCGCGCGATTATGGTCGCCATTTGTGTTGTGCGTTTCCACTCGCTGAATTGAGCCTGATCGATGGCCGCGGCGTTGATCCGATCCACGGCGCGGTGACGCTGGGCTTTAGCGCGCCCGATGCTGATGAGCAGGTCTTTACGTTGACGCTCGTGCCCCAGGCGTATGTGCCGGCATTGATGATTCTGTTGCGCACTGCCGCTGAAACTGCGCGCGCGGCAGTGGCCGCCGGTATCGATCCGCGCCAGGCTGCGCCTGAGGTGATGACGGCGCTCGGCGCCGCAATCTACGGTTCCGAAGATGCGTTGCGCCCTGATGAAACCCCCTACCGCTGGCCGGGAGGCGCGCCGCGCGTTCCATCAAACCCGGCGGCGCCATTTGTGATTGATCCAGCAACCTTACCGCCAAATCAGATTTTTACCGCCAGTCGGCTCGCGCGTTCGGCCTGGGATACCTTGCGTCGATCGCTGCGCGAGGCTGATTTGCCTTTTGATCTTAGTGCAGCCAGCATTCGTGAATTGACTGAAGCTATCCGCGCGGTGAATGAGCTGGTGCAGACCGTCGCTAACAATCCCGCCGCGCAGCAGATGGCGATGGCCTTTTTGAATCGGCAGGCTCAGGCTCGAACGCCAGAAGCAGCGCCGGCGCCTGATCCGACTCCGGCAGCCGAAGCGTCACCGCAGCCCAAGAGCAGCGGCGGGCGCTATCACGAGATTCCATTGCGACGCCGACAGGCGTCGCCTGAGGCTGCGTTGCCGCGCAAGGAAACGCAGGAAACCATGCCGGTTGCGCCGTCACGGCCATCTGCTGTTCAGGTTGAAATGCCCGATCGGCGTGAGATTCCTCTCCGCCGGCGCAATGCCCCGGTACGCCGGACACCACTGGCCGCGCTCAGCGGATCGGGTGACGCGGATCGCGATCCACCAGCATAGGATCATTGTCATTGGCGGACACAACCGCCCGAGGAGCAGGTATGAGCCCATTTCTCGGTGTTAATGTGAGTATGGCCAGCGTCGAAGAGATGCGCCAACGCGAGTTGTTGGAAGAAGGCGAGACGCTGCTTGCCCTGTTCGATGGCACGTTGTTCGATGAGCAGCGCCGTCGGATTGGCGGTCTGGCGCTCGCTGATTTTGTCGCGCTGACCGACCGCCGATTGATCCTGTGGGCGCGCGGGTTCTTCAACGATACCGTCGATGGTTTCCCCTGGAGCGATGTGGATGTGGTGCGCGCCGAAACCTGGGATCCCTGGCATGGGCGCGTCAGTCTGGCTTTGCGCTTGCCGGCGACCCCGCCACGCAAGCGCCGGGTGGCGCTCGGCGAAGCGCAAGATCCCGGTCAGCCCGAGCGGGTGATTGTGAATACGCTCGATTATATGCCGGCTGAAGATGTCGATGTGCTGGCCAAGATGGTAGCCTGGGTGGGGGATCAGGTGCTGGCTGGACTGTCGGGCGCTGAGCTGGTGCAAGCGTTTGAAGCTGAGTTTCCGGCTGTGGAACGCAAGCCGTTGCCGCCCTTCTTCCTGGCCAGCGAGCCGCCGCCGCCGGCGCCTGAGCCGGAGCCGCAGAAGCCGACCCGCAAGCCATGGTGGAAGTTTGGCGCGAGCGAGGAAGAGCCAAAGCCCGCTACTCCTGGCAATCTGATCGCCGCTTATGAAAGTCAGCGCAGCGGCGCTCCCGCCGGCGCTGCGCCGGCTGCGCCGGTTGGCCCGTTGCCAACCTTGCCTGAACAGCCGAATATGTACGAAGTGAGCCGCTCGCTGCGCCTGATGCTGGAGTTGCCGCGCGGTCTGGCCCGCGGAATGCGCCGGGCGAGCGAGGTGCTGAGCGGCGCGACCGAGCTGCTGAACAATATGCAGGATCCGCGCGTGCGACGCAATGCGATGCGTGGTCTGTACTACGCCGCAGCTCAGCAAGAGGCGGAAGGTGGACCGCTGGCTCCGGTTGGGCCGGTTGTGCGCGCAGCGGTGCGTTTTGTCGAACCGACCGAACAGGCTGCGCAGCCTGAGCCAACCCAGCGGCGGATCGCAGTGCGCGCGGCAGTGCGCCAGTCGCCAGCCGCCCAGCCAGCCACGGAACCTTCAGCCACTGAACCGGCTGCGCCGCCGCCGGCTGGATCGCCGCCGGTGCGCCGCGTAGTGAGTGTGCGCCGCACTGAGCCGCCAGCCGAAGAGTCGGGCGCTGCCATGCCGGTGCGCCGGATTGTGGTCAATCGCGCGGATCGCGCGGCAACGGTGAGTGGGAGCGGCGCCAGTGCGCCATCGCGCGAGCCACTCAATGGCCATAGCGATGAAGATTCACCTGCTCAGTGATCGGTGTTCGGTCGAGCGAATGGTTTAGCAGGCGAATGAGGAGCTATGACCCGAGTCATCATCTATTCCGGCAAAGGCGGCACCGGCAAGACAACGCTCTCGGCGGCAACAGCGGTCATGCTGGCGCAGGCTGGCCGCCGCACACTGGTCTTGTCGAGCGATCCGGCCCATTCTCTGGCCGATGTGATCGGAAAATCGATCAGTCGTGAGCGGCCAACTCCGCTGGCTTCTCATCTCTATGGCCTTGAGGTCGATACCATCTACGAGTGGCGCCAGAACCTGGGCGGGTTCCAGCAGTTTGTGACCTCGACCTATGCCGCTCGCGGAGTTGAGCGTTCCACCGCCGCCGAGCTGGCCAATCAGCCCGGTCTTGATGAGATTCTTGCCTTGCAACGAGTGATGGATGAAGCGCAAAGCGGACGCTGGGACGCGATTGTGCTCGATACTGCGCCAACCGGTAATACCCTGCGCCTGCTTGCCTATCCAGAGATGATCATCGGCGGTGAGGCCGGCAAGCGCCTGTTCCGCGTCTATCGCGGGATTGCCAATGTGGCGCGCCCGTTCCGACGCGATCTGCCCGATGATCGGTTCTTCGAGGAGGTTGGCAAGCTGCTGGAACGGATGGATCAACTGGCAAACTTTCTGGTCAGTTCAAATGTCTCGGTGCGGCTGGTGCTCAATCCCGAACGCCTGCCCTTGCTCGAAACGCGCCGCGCCTATACGTTCCTTAGCCTGTATGGTCTCCAGCTCGATGCGGTGCTCGTCAATAAGATTCTGCCCCATCGCACCGATCTGGGGCCGTATTTCGACTATTGGGTCAATCTCCAGCAGCAGTATCTGGCCGAAATTGAGAGCAGCTTCGCGCCGACGCCGATTTTCCGCACCGTGTTGCAGGGTGGTGAGCCAATCGGGATCGATGCCCTGCTCCACGTTGGCCGGTTAACGTTTGGCGACCTTGATCCGGGCGCGCTGCTCTACGATGAGCGACCGATCTGGCTCGAACAGTGGAGCGATGATGGCGAGCCGGGTCAATATGACCTTTGCCTGCGGTTGCCCTTCCTTGATCTTGAGGAACCGATTGAAGTCAGTCATTCAGGGCCGGATTTGACCCTGACCATTGGTCGTTTGCAGCGCACGATTGCGTTGCCGCGGGTATTGTACGATTGCGCGCTGGGTGAGCATCGCTACGAAGATGGTGTGCTCAGGCTGGCCTTCTATGAAGCGGCGGCGGCCCGCGCAAATGGGAAACAACAGGTCGAGGCGGCTTGAGCCGGTCGCTGAATGATATGGTGCCGGTTGCCATGAGCGCCGGTTGCGAGCAGATTGCATGCGCACGTTGATCTTTACTGCCCATCATCAATTGCAACAGAGCGCGGCTGCGCTCGCTACCGCCTGCCACGCCGCTCGTCGCGGTTATCGAACGTTGCTGGCTTCGAGCGGGCCAGGTCATCTGATCGGTCACTTGTTGCGCCAGAGTCTGGGAGCCCGTCCCCTCGAACTGGAACCAAACCTCGCAGCGATGGAGATCCATCCCCACGATGAGGTTGCCCGTCGCTGGGAGCAGGTGCGTCCGTCGTTGCGCAGCGGGCTGGTGGCGCGCCTGCGCGATCTGGGGCCAGACGAGTTGCCGGCGTTTCCCGGCATCGATGCCGTGGCCGCCATGCTGGTCGCCGAGCGCGCCCGTCAGTCGGGGCGCTTTGATCTGCTGATTCTCGATGGTCCATCGCCGGATTCATTGATCCGGGCGTTGACGTTACCCGATGTGTTGCGCTGGGCTGTGCGCTTGATCTTCGGCCTCGATCGGGGGCCAGGTAAATCGCGCGCTTCTCAGGAGCAGGCTATGATCCCGGCGGCGATTGTGGCGCCGAGCGCAACTGCACCGCTTCAGGAACTGCGCATCGAACTGGAAACCCAACGCGCGCGTCTGGAGACCGAGAGCGGCGCCCGTGTGCGCATGGTGGTGCTGCCGCCGGAATTGCGCCTGCCGCCGTTGCGCTCGGCGCTGACGGCATTTGGCCTCTATGGGCTGGCCAGCGATGAAGTGATTGTCAATGGTTCCGCCGAGCAGATCGATAGTGAGAGCCGGCATGAATTCAGTCACGAGGCGAGCCGCGCGCGACCGGTATTGCGGGTTGGTCAGCTTGAGTTGACCCCGGCTAACCGTGATGCCTGGGCGCTGCGTGGGGCGGCGCTCTATCGCGATGGCGATATTTTCGATGGTGAACCGCCCCGACCGGTTAGCAGTGAGCGCGATTTGCGGCTGCTTATCCCCTTCCTCGATACGAAGTCGCTCGATATTGCGGTTGCTAGCGAAGAGGTGGTGGTGCAACTCGGTCAGTTGCGTCGCCATGTGCTGTTGCCCGGGCTGGTTGATGGCGGTCGCCTGCGCGCGCGGGTTGAGGGCGAAGTGTTGCGCCTGTGGGTAGAGTAAGGAAGGGGGGCTTATGGCAGTGGTGACACCGTCAATCCCGATCGAGCGTCCGCCTGCGCGGCCAATCGATGCTCCGCCAACGGCCAAGTATATCGCCTACACGAACGAGGTGGCTGCGCGTCTGGCCGGTTCGCTCAGCGCGCGTGAGCGACGACGGCTGGAGGGCGAACGCGCCTTGCTGTCTCGCGCGCGTTTCATCGAGCTGAATGGGGTGGTGCATCACTATCAGGATGTGGGGCCGGTAGACGGTGAGCCGCTGCTGCTGATCCACGGCTGGGACTGTTCATCATTCTGGTGGCATCACGTGATTGATCCACTGGCGCAGGCCGGTTATCGGGTGATCAGCTATGACTTGAAGGGGCACGGGTTTTCCGATAGCGATCCGCGGCAGGATTATACGGTGGCGGGCTTCAGCGCCGACTTACAGGCGCTGGCTCATGCGCTGAACCTGGGGCCAGCTCATCTGGCCGCGTTTTCGCTCGGCGCGTTCGTCGCTCTGCATGCCGCGGCCAATCGGCCTGAGCTGGCGCGCTCGCTGATCTTCTTTAACTTTAGCTTGCTGCCCTACAACAGATTTGCTTCGGCCTTCGTGCCTCGTCTGCTCGATACGGTCTTCAATCGCGTATTGCGTCCGATCGAACGGCGCAATTTGTGGTGGATACCATTTATCTATGCGCGGCTGGTGATGGCGCAGAATACGCCGTCGGTGAGCGATATTCGGCTGGGCACCCTGAGCTTGCGCTGCTGCGACCCAGCAGCGGTGCGGGTCTCGGCAACCGAACTCTCGCGGCCTGAGATTCTGGCCGCAGTGGCCGAACAGGCAAGGGCTATCCAGCAGCCCCTCTTGCTGGTTGCGGGCGCCAATGATCCGATCATGCGCCCGGCTGATGGGCGCAAACTGGTGGCGCTGACGCCGAACGGATCGTTTCTGGAAGTGCCTAAGTGCGGCCATCTGATCTTGTTTGAATTACCTGAGCACGTCATCCAGATCATGCGCCTCTTCTTGAAAGGCGTTCGCTAGGGAGGTCGGTGTATGTACTTGTTGCTTCGTTCCGGCGGTCAGCAGTTGATGATCGATATGGAGCGCGCCGACGACCGGTCATTTGTGGTCGGGCAGTATACCTACCGGATGCGTCGGCTGGCCGGCAAGGTGCGCCGGTTGGCGACAAAGATGTGGCCGGATCTGCCGGCGGAAGTGCTCGCCGAACGCCTGACCTTCGAGGCGCTGGAAACCGCGCGTGATACGGCCTGGGGAGATAGCGGCAGCTTTTCCCCGCGCTCTGGTTCGATCGTTCTGCTTGGGCGCTGGGACGAAGATGGCAGTGTCGCGATTGCGTTGCACGAGCTGGCGCACGAGATGCATCTGCGCCACGGCGGCTATGATGAGAGCGATGGCGTTATTCGTGAGGCGCTGGCCATGCTGGCCGAACGTGAGGCTGGTTTGCGTCGTACCTTCGAGCGCGAACCATACCATTCGGCGGCGCAATTGATCGAGCAGCTTGAGGAGTTGCCCGCCTTCAGCCGCATGTCGTTCCCGAAACGTTGGGCCGAGGTGGTGAGCGTGACTTCAGCGGTTGGGCTGGCCGATCTGATCAATTACTACCTTGATCGCAGCGAGCGCCTCGGTCTGGCGCGCTGGCTCGATCGGGTGACGAAAAACGTCGAAGTGCGCGATCAGTTGCTGCTCCGTCTGGCGACGACCTCGCTACGCTACAGTCTCGAATTTCGGCGGCTCTTGATCAAGAAGCTGGTGCGCTGCAAGCCTGAAACGCCGGTCGAACATTTGATCTATGTGCTCGACTCGATCGCCACGCTCGATCGGCGCTATCCCAATGATGATCTCGAACGGATTATCAATTTCTGCTTTGCGCCATATATGCCGCAGCGCCGTCGTCTCTTCGCCTTTGGCTCGTGATAGAGAGGAGCGTGTATGAACCGCTTTGAAGAAGAAAATGACACTGTTCGCTGGCTACCGGGTTTTGTTCGTTCCTGGTTTGGCTTGACCAATGAGCCGCCGAAGCCTGCGGGCAGCTCATGGATGCCCGGCTGGTTGCGTCGATTCCTGGGGCTGACCTACGACGAACCGGTGCGCTACGTCGATGATCGGGAAGTGGCGACGTCGGCGCCGTCGCCGTCAACGGTTGCGCGTCCCGGCTCCTATACGCCGGCGCGCTCCTATACGCCGGGAACGGCTTCATTCACCGTCGGCGCGTCGCGCCCCTTCGCTCCAGCCAGCTATCAGCCGGCTGAAGCAACCTCCACAACTCCGAGTCGGTTGAGCCTGGCGGGTGATGAATTGCCGCCTGATGTCCAGCCGATTGGGTACCTGCTGCGTTCGTATGCGCGCGGCGCGTTGCCGCCCCAGGGTCTCGAAGCGTTTACGCGCGAGGTGCGCGCGACGACTGAAAAGGTGTTCGGCTTCTACGGTCACTGGATTCGTTTCCAAACCGAAGAGTTGGCGCGCATCGGCAGCGATCTCTTTAACGCGGCAATCGATGCTTTGCCCGGCGAGAAGACGAAACAGCAGCCGCAGGTCATTCGGCGGATCAAAGTCGTGGCAGAAAACGGGAACGGTGGCAATGCCGCAAAGCCAGCCGTTGAACCGCCTGCTACGGCAACGGGATCTGCTCCCGAACACGAAGGGTAGGCTATGGCCCGTCCGGTTGTGATTATGGGCGGGTGGCTATCGTCACCCGCCGATTATTTCGGAATGGCACGGGTACTGGCTGCGCCGCCGTATCGCCGAATTGTGTACGTGGTCGATTTTGGGCGACTCGATTGGGCCAGGCTCCGCGATCCCGATTTTCGTCCTGCGCTCGATGCGCTGGCGGCAACTGTGCGGATCGCGCTCCAGGAGACCGGCGCTGATGCGGTAGACCTGATCGGGCACAGCGCCGGCGGGCGCATCGCCCGCGCCTACCTGGCTGATGAATATCAGGGTGTGCGCTACGCCGGTCATGAGGTGGTAGCAACGTTGACCACGCTTGGCACGGCGCATGCGACTTCCGAAGTCTGGGTGAAACAATTTGCCGACTGGCTCGAAGCGCATTATCCCGGCGCAGCGTTTCCGCATATCGCCTATCGCGCGGTGGCCGGGCGCAGCGTGCGCGGTCGGCGGATCGGCTCGCCTGAAGAGATGCTTGCCTACCGTTCTTATGAAGTGTCATTCGGCGATGGCAATCTGATCGGTGACGGCATTGTGCCGACCGCAGCATGCTACCTGGCCGGAGCTGATAACCTGATCCTGGAGGGAGCGCGCCACGCACCTTACAACGCGCCGGCGACTTGGTACGGCGCGCGTGATGTGGTGCCGCTCTGGTTCGATTCGTAGCGGGAGCGTGTATGGCCCGTCCGCTGGTTATCATTGGCGGCTATCTCACCAGTCCGAAAGATTTTCAGGCCCTGAGCCGCGCATTAGAACAGCCACCGTTTGACTTTCGGGTTTTCGTGGCGCCGATTGGGCGGCTCCGCTGGGCGCTTACCCGCGACTGGGATTTCCGTCCGGTGCTGGCGATTGTGCGCGATACGGTGGCGCGCGCCTTGCGCGAGACCGGCGCGGAAACGGTGACCATGATCGGTCATAGTGTGGGCGGAACCGTGGCCCGGATGTATCTCGGCGATCAGCCGTACAAAGGAATTGTGTACGGCGGTCATCGCTTCGTTCATCACCTGATAATGCTGGGTACGCCGCACCACAGTCAGGAGTTTTGGACGCGCCAGACGGTTGGTTTTACCAATCGTTGTTATCCGGGTGCGTATTATGATCATGTGCGTTATACCTCGATTGTTGGGCGGAGTATTCAGGCGAATCGGAATGGGCGCTGGATTGAACGCATGGCGTACAACAGCTATGTCATGATCGATGGCCCAGCCGGAAGCCAGTCGTGGGGCGATGGCATTACCACACTGTTCTGCGCTGCGTTGTCCGGCGCTGAATATCTGGTTGTTCCCGGCCTGCACCATTCGCCCATTCACGGTCGGCCCTGGTACGGTGATCCGGAAGCCTTGCCTGCATGGCAACGAGTGTTGGTTGAATCTTCACGGATTGTTGTTTGAAATACCGTTGATTTGTACTATAATACAAATTGCATGAACTCATCGCACATTGACCGTCTGGTTCTGTACGTTATGGCCGTTGTATCGGGGGTGTCGCTCGCGTGTTATACCGCAGTGCTCTACCTCTGTCGCCAGGAGGCAATCTGCCACGATCCGGCGCGCGCTGCCTTGCGCACTCGGCTGGCCAATCTCGCGCACGCGCTCGATTGGTTGATGAATCTGCTGGTGGCCTTGGTAGGCATTGGTCGCCTGTTTCGCGAAGAGAATTTTGGCGGGCAACACCAGCCGCGCTGGTTGAAGATCTACTTTATGATCACCGGGCCGTTGCCAACGATTGGCATGGTTGGGGCAATGATCACCGGGCATCGCTGGGCAGAGACGATGCGCTCGCGCCCGCAGCAACGGCGCCTGCATCGGATCTTTGCCTGGCTGGGCTACTGGAGCTGGTGGCTGAGTTTCATTCCCATCTTCTTCCAGCCGTGGCTGAACCGTTCGGCTCGCCAGCCTGAGGATGAGACAATCGCACAGTAAACGAAACGATTTCTGGACGCAGGGGGATTTGCATGACAACACCATCCGTTGAATCGACGCCGGCCAGCGCCGCGCTTGAACAAGAGGCGCTCTTTGCCGCTACCAACCGCGCTTACGACATGGTGTTCAAGGGCACGGTCGATTTCTTTGTGATCAAAGCGGCCAAGGATTTGGGGCTGTTTGATATACTGGCGGCTGAGCCGCGTTTGCTGGCGGATCTGGCCACACTGACCGAGACGGTGCCGCCGCGTCTAGAGAAGTTTCTGATTACGCTCGAGCAGGTGGGGCTGGTTAGCCGTGATGGTGACTACTGGCGCCTAACCCCCTTCGCCGAACAGTTTTTTGCCGATCTCGAACGCCATCGCAATATGACGATGGTGCCGTTCGTGGATTACATCTCTGATCTGATCGAGAACTATTACCTGCGGCTGGCTGATGTGGTGCGCGGGAAAGTCGATTTCACCAGCATCGTGCCCCATCCGCCGCGCACGCGCGAAGATAGCCTCTTCTACGAGACGCTGCATCGCTCGAATATTCAGCTCTTCACCGAGCTGCTGGTCAAGCGCGCGCGTCTGGCCGATGCCCGCATGTTGATCGATGTGGGCGGCGGAATCGGCGATATTGCCGCCGCGCTCTGTCAGGCGTTCCCAAATCTGCATGTCACCCTGATCAATCTGCCGAGCGCGCTCGATCTGGTGCGCGAGAATGTGGCAGCCAAGGGGTTGAGCGATCGGATTACGCCGGTGGCGATCGACATGTACCGCGAACCGTATCCGGCAGGCGATGCCGTGCTCTTCTCGCGCATTCTCTACCCGATGAACGCCCAGTTCTGCGCCATGCTGCTGAAGAAGGCGTATGATGCTCTCCCCAGCGGTGGTCGGGTGTTGATCCTTGATATGGTGATCAGCGATCCTGCGCATCCCAACTATGACTATCTCACCCACTATCTCTGCGCGATCGGGATGGGCTTCTCGGTGCTGGAGTTCAAAGATCACGCTATCTATCCTGATCTCTTGCGCCAGATCGGGTTCACTGATGTCACGTTTGATGAGGGGTACGACCACGTGCTTTACCAGGCGGTGAAGCCGTAAACCACGGACAGGCGGAGAATCCGTTTGCAGACCGGCGCAGTTTCTGCCCGGCGATACGGTAAGCAACTATGATTTCGACTGAACAGCACGTCTCGATCAGCCGAAAAATCCGGGCCCATATCGAGCTGGCCGATCCGGTCACATGGATTTCACCGGTGCTGGTCTGCTTCTGCGGCGCGCTGGCGTCGGGCTATGAGCGCGGGTTTGACTGGACCCGCCCAGATCACTGGTGGCTGTTGCTGTTGGGCGCGCTCATGACGGGTCCGCTTGGCACCGGCTTCAGCCAGAGTATCAATGACTACTTCGATCGCGAGCTAGATGCCATCAATGATCCTCAGCGCCCGATTCCGGCGGGTATCGTCTCGCTGGCCGAGGCGCGCTGGAACTGGATCGTGCTGGGCACGGCCACGATGCTGGTTTCGCTGGTGTTCGGCAAGCCGCTGATCGTCTTCTTCGCTTTTGTGGGCATTGTGCTGTCGGTCATCTACAGTATGCCCCCGATCAAGCTGAAGAAGCATTTCTGGCTGGGACCGCCGGCGGTTGGGCTGGGTTACGTGAGTATGAGCTGGATGGCAGGCCATCTGATCTTTGCCCCGCTCACCTGGGAAAGCGTGGTGGTGGCGCTGATCAATGGCGGTCTGGCAGCAGGATTGCTCTTTCTCAATGACATCAAGAGTGTTGAAGGCGATCGGAAGCTAGGCTTGAAATCGCTAACCGTTGCGATTGGGGTTAAGCGCACGCTGATCGTTGCCTATCTGGCGATTAATGGCTTCGAGGCAATGTTGATGACGCTGGCGCTGATTTGGGGGCAGTATTGGGTGGCAGCGTTCATTTTGCTGGCCCTGGTGGTGCCGATCTATAACCAGGTTAAGCTCTATCAGGAGCCGAATCAGCAAAATTATGTGCGTTACCTGCTGGCCTCCAATCCTTTTGTCGCGCTCATTCAGATTGTCTCGGGTTTTCTGGTAGGCGGCTATTTTGGCTGACCGTTAAGGAGGTGCGATGATGACGGACACTGAGGGTGAAGTTCGGGTACGCAGCGTTCCAGTGCGACGCAGCGACAGCTTCGTCGAGTCGGCAATGGAGTTTGGCGGTGGGATCGTTCGGGTTGGTTTCTCGCTCTTCACGCTGCCATTCGCGCTGCTGCCGGGCGAGTCGCGCCAGCACATGCGCAATGCGACGAAAGAGCTGATGTATGCCTTTGCCTCGCTGCCGCGCGATTTCGCCGAGATTGCCGGCAAGAGCATCGAGAAGTGGGCGGCGGAAGGCGAAGAGCCGAAAGAGGCTGCAAAGTAGCGACAGGCGCTCAGGGTGAGCGAGGAGGAGTATCGTATGAGCAATGAAACCACAAACGAGCGCGATGGCTTGTTTGAAATGGCAGCCGGTTTTGTCGGCGGCGCGACTCGTGTTGGATTGACGGTGGCTTCGGTGCCGCTGGTCTTGCTGCCGCGCAATTCTCGCCGCCGCGTGCGGCGGGCCATGGCCGAAGTGGCGATGGCCGTCGTGGCTTTCCCCAAAGAGCTGGCCAATGTCTCTGAGCGGGTAGTGGACGAAATCTTTGCCGCTGAGCCGCCGCAGATCACGTTGCCCAGCCCGCAGCGGGTCGGCGAGCAGGTGCGCTCGTTTACCGAGCGGCTGTCGCGCGCTGCTGAAGAGCTTGGCACCAGCTTTAGCCGCGCCGCCAGCCGCGCCGCTGATGCTGTTGAGCAGGGCGCTGCCAAAGTCGATGAGTGGGTTGAGTCCCCGCCGAAGACTCCGCCGGCGCCGTAGTCGGTGGTTGCCGAGGCGCAACACAGAGGCATGGGATGCGCGCATGCGCTCGCTCCTGCCTCTGTGTTTGTCTGTAAGCAGCGATTCCCAGCCAGTGCATGCCGCCGGTTGACCGGCTGCCAGTCCGTGGTATCCTGATAAGGGGCACAGTTGTGTGCTGCGCCTGATGTTGTGACCTTTCCACGGAGCGTGTTCTATGCAGATCGTCATCCTCGGCGCTGGCTATGCGGGCTTACGCGCGGCGCTTGATCTTGCTCGCCTTCGGCGTGAGCGTCGGCTCAATGTCACGATTCAGTTGGTTGATCAGCATCCCTATCATCAGTTGGTTCAGTTGTTGCATTTGACAGCGACAGCCGGGATTTCCGATCAGCGCTCGATTTATGAACTGGATCGGTTGCTGGCCGGGCGCGAAATTGAGCGGATCGAGGGTCGGGTGACTGCAATCCATCCGCTGGAGCGCGCGGTGACACTGGCTAACGGGCGGGCGTTGTCATACGATCGGTTGGTGCTGGCGCTGGGCAGCGAGACATCGTTTACCGTGCCCGGAGCGCGCGAGCATACCCTGCCTCTACGCACCTTTCCTGAAGCAGTGGCGTTGCGCAGGCATCTGGTCAATCAGTTTCAGCGCGCCGCAACGATCAGTGATCCGGTTGAATTGCGCATTGCCATGACGACCGCGATTGTCGGTGGCGGGTATACCGGTTGTGAGCTGGCTGGCGAACTGGCGGCTTGGGCTGATGATCTCTGTCGGCAAACAGGCGCGCCCCGTGCCGAGGTGCGCATTGCGCTCATTGAGCGTGAGGATCACCTGTTGTCTCATCTTGGTCCATGGGCCAGCAACGAGGCGGTGCGCCGTCTGGAACGGTTGGGGGTCAATGTCTTTCTCAAGACGCCGATTGTGCGGGTAGAGCCGCGCTGTCTGCATATCGCCGATGGCCGCATTTTGCGCGCGGGGACGATCGTTTGGGGCGCGGGCATCCACGCGCCGACGTTGCTGGAAGAGGCGGGCCTGCCAACCAACGGTCTGGGGCGAGTGCTGGTTGATCGGTATCTGCGGGTGCAGGGGCAGGCGGCCATCTTCGCGATCGGTGATTGCGCTGCGGTGCCTGATGGTCGCGGCGGGTTTCTGCCGCCGACGGCATCATTTGCGATGCGCGAGGGCGCTCATCTGGCCGAAGTGCTGGCTGCCGAAGCGCTGGGTCAGGCGCCGCGCTCTTACGAGCCGGTGGAGCTGGGCGAGGTAGTCTCACTGGGGCCGAATGATGCGATTGGGAATGCGCTGGGGGTGCCGGTGATGGGCTATCCGGCAGTGATCATGAAACGTGGGATTGAAGAGTACTATCGCGCAAGTATTGAGACCGCGTAGGCGATGAGGAGGCTGACATGATCGTCCAGGAACAGTTCGTTTCGATCAAGGCGCCGCCGGCAACCGTTGAGCGCTATCTCACCGATCCGCAATTGCTCGCGCAGTGGCGTTCAGCTCTGGTAGTGCTCGATCCGATTGAGGGTGAACTCATGGCGCCCGGCAGCAAGCATAAGCTGCGCCTGAAATCGCTGGCTCTGGCTGGCGCAACCTATACAGTGACCGAGCGTGATAGCGGCCATATTCTGCTGACGATAGACGGTCTCTGGCGCGGTCAGGAGCTGTGGCGCTGGTTTGCCGATGGCGACCGCACCATCGTCCAGCATCGGGTGGAGTATGAGGTGCCAGATCCGAGCCTGCGTGTCTTCGTGGTGGGGATCGGTCAAATCTTTGCCTCACTGGACATGCGGATCGAGCTTGATCGCCTGCGCTTGCTGATCGAGGGCGCAATCAGCCCGGCGCCAGCGCAGTCGCGTTAGTCTACGGCGCGGGGCGGCCTCGCGGTTGCCCCGTTTCTTTTGTCGGCAGGTTTGCTTAAAAGCACAGAAATTGCACAAAAAGTGCATCGTTTCGACGCATTCACTGGAGCGTACCGCTGTGATAGCATACTGCTATACCGGCTACCAGACGATCACGAGCATGAGGTAGAGCGTATGGCCCGACAACAACGGTTTAGCCCGCGCGATGAGGTGTACCTGACCAGCACCAGCTTTGAAGTGTATATGATTGCTGGCGGCGTCTTTATTGCTCTCTTCGGCATTCTGTTTGCGATCAGTGTCAAGATCAGCTTTGCCTGGCTGGTCTGGCCGGCATTGTTTGTCTCGATCCTGGCGGGGTATATTACTCTCAACCGCCTCGAGAAGCGTGAGCGACAGCGGAAGCTGGCCGAGCTAGAGGCCGAATACGCTGCAAAGCGGCGCCCGATCAATGGTGATTGAACGTGATGCCTGCTGCGGCGCAGGCTGGTGAATGAGAGAACGTTTCCATTCCAGCGCGCTGATTCGCCATCACGTCACCGATCCACGGCAGCAAATGACCGTTTGCTGCCGTGGTTGTTGCATCGCGCCTGCTCTTTGCTCACCACCGGTTGTTGCCTCGTTGTTATCCCTCTATTGCCGGTGGAAGATGTTCATGCCAGATCGCGCCACGAAGGTGCGAAGTCCACAGGGTCTTGCGACCGCTGTCACCGGTAATCAAGTCGGCATCTGCGCAACAATCACAGGCCGGAGATGCATCGATCTGACTCCCGCTCTTCTCCCCAATTGTAGGCATTCTGTCATCTTGCCGCTGGCGTGGTTGTGCTACGCTCATTCCAGCCGCGTTTTGCGTTGAGAGCAGAGCAATGGAACAACTACGCCAGCTTCGCCGCACTCGTGATTTGACATTCCTCGATCTGGCCCAGCTTACCGGTATTCCTGCCCGCGCGATTGCCGAAGCTGAATATGGGTTGCGCCGCCTGAGCCGCCACGAGGCCGAGGCGATTGCGCTGGTGTTGGGTCTGTCGCCGCTAACGGTGAGGCCATCACCGCCGCCACCTCCGGTTGCGCGCAGTTCTGCGCCCGCGTTGCTGGCTGCTGGCCTGGCAACGGCGCTGGCACTGACACCATTGGTGGCCGATCTGGCGCCGCAAGCGCAGCGTCAGTTGAGTGCGCTGGCAATCGGTCAAGCGGCACCCTGGTTCGAGGCCTCGATGAACGCATCTGACCTTTTGCCGGCGCCAACTGTTGCGACAGTTCCGCTCGCCGCTGTTGCTCCCGCGCCGCTGGAACCGCTCACCAAAGCGCTGGCCCCGCCGGTTGCTTCTGCGCCGCTGGAACCGCTCACCGAAGCGCTGGCCCCGCTCGTCGTTCCCGCGCCGCCGCGCACACCCATTCCCTCAGTGTCGCCGGCATTTTCATTCGATGAGGCTGGTCCACGCGGTTGCCCGGTGCAGCCCTCGGTAGGGCAGGTAGTGATAACGCAGGGGTATGGGGTGGGAACCCACGCGCCCGCGCATCTGTGGGGGGCGATTGATCTGGCGGTTGACAGTGATGGTGACGGCATCGCCGAGCCGGGACCGAGCTGGTATACGCCGGTAGTCGCGACTCACGAAGGTCAGGCGCGTGTGATGCTCAACAGCTACCCTGCCGGTAACCATGTCTGGGTGCTGGCGCCAGATGGAGTGTGGCGCACCGGCTACTCCCATCTGGCAATCGTGACGGTGATCGATGAGCAGTATGTGCGGGCTGGCGAGACAATCGGTCTCATGGGCAGCACCGGTTTTGCCAGTGGCCCACATCTCGACTACCAGGTCTGGCGTGGTGAGCAGAATATCGATCCTACGCCACTGGTTGGCTGTGGCGGGTTCTGATCGCTACAACGATCGGCGGAACAGGCTAAAGGCAAACGCCATGCCGAACACCGCAAATCCGACCAGCACCAGAGCGCTGGCCCACAAGGGCAGCGTCGGCGTTGCGCCGAAGGCCAGCGCGCGCACAGCATCGATCAGATAGGTGGCCGGATTGACCAGCACGATTGCGCGCATCCAGCCGGGTAAGACATCGAGCGGGTAAAGGGCGTTTGAAGCAAACAGGAGCGGCAGATTGAAGAGAAAGATCATCCCGTGATAACCGGCAATACTGCGCGATACCGCCGCCACGCCGAGCGCCAGTCCGCTGAACCCGATGGCAAACAGCGCCAGCAGCGCGAGCGCGCCGGTCCAGCCGAGCGGCGTGATCGCCAGGCGCGCGCCCATCAGCAGACCAACGAGTAACATCAGTGTTGCCTGGAAGAGCGCCTTCGTCGCGGTGCTGGCGGCGCTGCCGAGCAGAATACTCAGGCGAGGAATGGGGGCGGCGAGGTATTCTTTCACAATCCCGCGCAGTCGTTCGTCTAACAATACCATGCCGCCGCCAACGGCGCCGCCGAGCGCGCTAAGGGCGATGATCCCCGGCAAAATGAACGACATATAGTCGTTGCCGGCAATGTCGCTGATCAGCCCGCGCATACCTACACCAAACAAGACAACCCACAAGACCGATTGCAGCGCCAGCCCAACCAGCTCTTCGGTATGCTGGATGAACTTGCGCATGTGTCGCGTCCAGATGACATAGGTGGCGTACATGCTCGTTCCCTCTAGTCGCGCAGAGCGGCGCCGGTATAGTGCAAAAAGACGTCGCCCAGCGATGGGCGAGAAAGGGTAATATCTTCAACCGTGAAGCCGTTGCCGCTGATCGCCTGCAAAATGGCAGGCAACCGCCGACTGCCGTTGTCGGTATAGATGAGCGCCAGACCATCGGCAGGATCGGTCTCGACCCAACGCACGCCATCAACCGCGCTGGCAAGTGCCTGAAGGTGTTGAACATCCCCCTGGCCGCGCACGCGAATAACGTCGGCGCCCAGCGCTGCAACCAGATCAGTCGGTTTGCCTTCCACAATCAGGCGACCATGATCGATGATACCAACCAGATCGGCCAGCGCTTCCGCTTCATCCATAGCATGAGTGGTCAAGAGCACCGTCATGCCGCGCTGGCGGTTAAGGTCGCGCACGTATTGCCAGATGTTCACCCGATTTTGCGGATCAAGCCCCTGCGTCGGCTCATCAAGCACGAGCACCTGGGGATCGGTCATCAGACCGCGCGCCAGCTCGAGGCGGCGCTTCATTCCGCCAGAGTAGCTTTTGACCGGTCGATCGATGGCCTCGGTCAACTGCACCAGTTCGACCAGTTCGGCGATGCGCTGCCGACGCACTGCTGCCGGCAGGCGGTAAAGCCGACCGTGAAAATCGAGGGTTTCACGACCGGTTAGGACCGGATCGAGCACCATCTCCTGAAAGGTGACACCGATCCGGTGGCGGACAGCGCTGGCGTCGCGCACCACATCGTAGCCAAGGATACGCGCGCTGCCGGCTGTAGGCGCCAGCAGGGTGGTCAGAATGCTGAGCAGGGTCGTTTTGCCGGCGCCGTTGGGGCCGAGGAGAGCATAAATGCTGCCCAATGGCGCTTGCAGATTCACATGATCGAGCGCGGTCAGGGCGCCGTAGCGTTTGACCAGACCCTCAGTTTCAATAGCCGGTTGATCCATGGGTGTGTGCCCTGTATGGCGAACAGTTGCCTCGTAGAGAGCATAACGCGGCTGTGCGAGCCTGTCAAGCGCATCTGTGACAGACTTCACAGAGGATTGACTTTCGCTGATGGTAGTGCTATGATCGCTCGATGAGCGTCAATGATGACGCGCAGCAGGTGAATGCATTTGGTGAAAAGGCAGGTTAGCCAGGAAACGCCACAGATTCATAGTCGAGCTGTGCCTCTGTCTGCGCAATCACGCTCGCGCTAACTCAGGTGGCGCGATCGCGCGCAGGGCGCGGCGCTCCAGGTGAATGATGTGATGAGTGCGTCTGCATGAGCATGAAGGCCCGGCAACCCTGCGCTCCTCCGTGTCTGGCAGCCAGCGTCGGACATGGTTGTGCAAGATAAGGAGACGAAACTGACGAGCGGAACAACGGCGACCGCGCAGCCAACGTTCCGCTTTTTCATGCACCATTGCGTTCTATCAAAACGTCAGTAAGGAATGTGAGGCCATGTTTGCCCAGATTAAGCGCTTTCTGGTCGGCAAGCCGATTGCGACCGAAAAACAGCATGCCGAACGACTTGGCAAAGCGACTGCGCTGGCCGTCTTCTCATCTGATGCGCTCTCTTCAGTTTCGTATGCCACCGAAGCGATCCTGTCAATTCTGATCCTGGGCGGGAGCGCGGCGCTCGGTCTCTCGTTGCCGATTGCTGCCGCGATTGCCGGTCTGCTGTTGATTGTCGGTTTTTCCTATCGCCAGACGATTCGCGCCTATCCGCAGGGCGGCGGCGGTTACATCGTGACGCGCGACAATCTGGGTGATTTGCCGGGCCTGGTTGCCGCCGGCGCGTTGTTGATCGATTACGTGCTCACTGTGGCGGTGAGTATCTCGGCTGGGGTTGCTGCGATCACTTCGCTGGCGACCAACTGGGGTTTCCCGGTATTGCGCGATCATGCGGTTGAGATTGCGCTGGTATGTATTCTGCTGGTTACGATCGCCAATCTGCGCGGCGCTAAAGAGAGCGGAGCGATCTTCGCCGTGCCAACGTATGCATTCATCAGCGGCATCCTGCTGATGATCGGCGTTGGTCTGATCCACGATGCGCTCTTTGGCGCCGAGCCGGTGACTCATTCGATCGATCCTGAGCTGCCGCATGTTGGCGAAGCGCTCTCGCTCTGGCTCATCTTGCGCGCTTTTGCCGCAGGTTGCACGGCGCTGACCGGCATCGAAGCGATCAGCGACGGCGTGCAGGCGTTCAAACCGCCAGAGGCGCGGAATGCTGCGATTACATTGACGTGGATGGTGAGTCTGCTGGTCACCATGTTCCTGGGCATCACCTGGCTGGCCTACACCCATCAGGCGATCCCGAACGAACTGACTCGCGAAACAGTGGTATCGCAGATTGCGCGTACCATCTTCGGCGTTGGCCCCGTCTACGTCTTCATTCAGGTCGCAACAGCGCTAATCCTGGTGTTGGCGGCCAATACCGCGTTCGCGGATTTCCCTCGTCTGGCCTCATTTCTGTCGCGTGACCGATTTCTGCCCCGCCAGTTTTCATCGCGCGGTGATCGCCTCGTCTTCTCGAACGGGATTCTGGTGTTGGGCTTCTTCTCGGCATTGCTGGTTGTGATCTTTCAGGCCAACGAGATTGCGATGCTGCCGCTCTATGCGGTAGGCGTCTTTACCTCGTTTACGCTCTCGCAATCAGGCATGGTGCGCCGCCATCTGCGATTGCGACAGCCGGGCTGGCGGCCCAGTGTGGTCATCAATGGTCTTGGCGCGACGCTGACCGGGATCGTGCTGATCATCCTGATGGTGACCAAATTTGTGCATGGGGCGTGGATGGTGATCGGTGCGATCCCGGTGCTGGTGCTCATGTTCCGGGCGATCAATCTGCACTATCGGCGGGTAGCCGAGCAACTCTCGCTGAGCGGCGCAGTTATGCCACCGGAACTGCGCCGTCACACGGCCATCGTTTTGGTGAGCGGCATCCATCGCGGGGTGCTGCCGGCGCTGCAATATGCCCGCTCGATTGCGCCTGACAATGTGACGGCGGTGTATGTCGATCTCGATCCTGATGCCACTGCCAAATTGCGCAGTCGCTGGCAAGAGTGGGGCTGCGAGATACCGCTGGTCGTGCTCGAGTCGCCCTATCGCTCGCTCATTAATCCCATCCTGCGCTACATCGAGGAGGTTGATGCGCGGTACGGCGACGACGTAATCACGGTGATCTTGCCCGAATTTGTGCCGGCGCGCTGGTGGGAACACGCGCTTCACAATCAGACCGGCTTGCTGATCAAGACTGCGCTGCGTCTGCACGGGACGGTAGTGACCAGCGTTCCGTACCGGCTTGAGCGCTAATGGCGAGCAGAGGCGTTGTGATTGAAGAAGCCTGATGACTGGCAGCCTCCTCCTCACCGGATTATCGTCAACGATAAACGGTCGCCTGGCAGAGATGGTCAGGCGCAATCTGATCGTCGCTTTGAATTTGCCGTACTGCCCGTAACGGCCTGTAATGAGAATGAGTGAGGCGTGGAAGCGCGCGGTGCGCCGCGTGGTCAAGCCGTTTCCGCGATGTGATACCGACTTTAGATAGATTGTCACGTATCGGGCCGCCGCATCAACGCTGCCTCAGCGAGCAGGATGCGGCGGGAGCGCTCCGAAGAGC
>FWPU01001285.1_pt1 | contig 76718 bp, 61 predicted proteins | sample 2228361 | NCBI WGS metagenome assembly FWPU01 (sample SAMEA103939777, study PRJEB20133) | metagenome | reverse complement strand
GTGCCGGAGACGCCCTTCACGTCGGCCTGCGTGCCCAGCTTGCCCTCGGTGCCCACCTCGCGCGCCACGCGGATCACCTCGGAGGCGAACGCCCGCAGCTGGTCGACGGTGGCGTTGATGGCGTTCTTCAGGTCGAGAATCTCGCCGCGCGTCTCGACGGTGATCTTCTGCGACAGGTCGCCGTTGGCGATGGCGCTGGAAACCACGGCGATGTTGCGCACCTGGGCGGTCAGGTTGCCGGAGAGACGGTTGACGTCCTCGAGCAACGTCTTCCACGTGCCGTCCAGGCCGGCGACGTCGGCCCGCACGCCGAGCTTGCCGCCTTCGCCGATCTCGCGCACCACGTGCGAGATGCTCGACGAGACGGATCGCAGGCGATGCACCACGCCGTTCACCGACCCGGCCAGCTCGCCGAAGTCGCCCTCGAGCTCCTGGCCGCCGAGGCGCAGGTCCATCGTCCGGGAGAGATCTCCCGAGGCGACCGCGTGGAGGATTCTGGTGCTCTCGCGGAGCGCCCAGCCGGCGCCTTCGACCAGCGCGTTGACCGAGTCCACCGCCAGCGCCCAGCCGCCCGTGACCGGGCCGATGTCCGCCCGCTCGGCGAGGTCGCCGTCGGAGGCGACGCGCTGCGAGACGCGATCGAGCTCTCGGGCGAGCGCCTGGTTCTGATCCATCAGGCCGTTGAAGGCCTGAAAGACCTCGGCCATCAATCCATCGTCGACGTGCTCGGCGGAAAGGCGGGAGTCGAAGTCACCCTGCCGTGCGGCCCTCAGCGCGTCGCGGAGAGATCGAAGCGCCTCGGCGTCGTACCGGCGAGCCCTTCCTCTCCTGGGTGGCTTGTGAGGCGTGGGCTCTTCCTGGGGGTGAAGATCGGTCGGTTCCATGTGGTGCGCCGCGGCTGTGGCTACGGGCCAACGAACTGTGCATTGGCCCGCGAAATGGCAAGCCCCGCGCAATTGCCCGGCGCGCGATCGCCCCCCATGTTTGACAAGTTTCTGGTCCAGTCGGCCGGTAGCGAATGCGAGACTCCGCCATCCCCGACGACGTGAAGCGTCTGCTCGCCGAGCGAATCACCTCGGTCGAGCAGCTCGAGATGCTGCTCTTGTTGCGAGGGCAGCCGGAGAGAGCGTGGACGGCGGCCGAGCTGAGCGACGAGCTTCGCAGCCACCCGTCGTCGGTCGCCGAGCAGCTGGACGAGCTGCTCGCGCAGGGCTTCGTCCGGATGATCGAAGGCTCGCCAGCGCGCTACCGCTATTCTCCCCCGAACGGCGTGGGGACCACCGTCGACCGGCTCGCCCGGGCGTATGCCGAACGGCGGTACCGGGTCATCGAGCTCATCTTCTCCAAGCCGATCGAGAAGCTGAAGGTCTTCGCCGACGCGTTCCGGCTGCGAAAGGGAGAGGGCGATGGCTGAGGTCGTCTACATGCTGTGCGCGCTCACCAGCGCCGCGTGCGCGGTGATGCTCTTTCGCGCCTTCTTGGGCCACCGGATGCCGCTCTTGTTCTGGAGCGCGCTCTGCTTCGTGGCCCTGACGGTGAACAACGCGCTCCTCTTCGTGGACCTGGTGGTGATTCCCGACGTCGACATCATGGTCTGGCGCAACCTCGCCGCGCTGATCGGGATGGCGCTTCTCGTCTACGGGCTCGTCTGGGAAACGGCCTGAGGAGAGGGGCGCGCGATGAACGTCTTCCTTTCCGGTGCGGTGATGATGGCCAGCGTGGTGATCGGCCTGTTCTTCTTCCGCTTCTGGCGGCGCACCGGCGACCGGCTGCTCGGAGTCTTCGCCGTCGCGTTCTGGCTTCTGGCGCTCGAGCGGTGGATCATGGCGCTGGTCGAGATCGAGCGCGAGGGTCGGCACCTGGTGTACCTGGTGCGGCTGGTGGCGTTCGCGCTGATTCTGCTCGGGGTCATCGACAAGAACCGGGCGAGGCGGTGAGTCGCGGCAGCGGGCGGACGATCCCCCGAGCCTTCGAGGCGTGATATGGCCGAGCGGGCCACATGCCGGAGACGTTCGGTCGCTACCAGCTCGTCCGCAAGCTCGCCACCGGCGGGATGGGCCAGGTCTTCCTCGCGCGGCAGAAGGGCCCGGTGGGGTTCGAGAAGCTGGTGGTGGTGAAGCGGATCCTCCCGCACCTCACCGAGGAGGACGAGTTCATCCAGATGTTCTTCGACGAGGCGCGCATCGCCGCGCTCTTGAACCACCCGAACATCGCGCAGATCTACGACCTCGGAGAGGTGGACGGCACGTACTTCATCGCCATGGAATACGTGCACGGCGAATCCTTGCGCGCGGTGAGCCAGCGGGCGGCCGAGCGGGGCGGCATGCCGCTGGGGCTCAAGTGCCGGGTCATTGCCGACGCCGCGGCCGCGCTCGACTACGCGCACAAGGCGAAGAGCCCGTCGGGCCAGCCGCTGTCGCTCATCCACCGCGACGTGTCGCCGCAGAACATTCTCGTCGGGTTCAACGGCGGCGTGAAGCTCATCGACTTCGGGGTGGCCAAGGCCCACGGGAAGATCAGCCAGACGATGACCGGGGCCATCAAGGGCAAGTACGCGTACATGTCGCCGGAGCAGGCGCGCGGCGAGGAGCTCGATTCGCGCAGCGACGTCTTCGGCCTGGGCATCGTCTTCTACGAGCTGCTCACGCACAGCCGCCTGTTCAAGCGCGACAGCGAGACCGCCACGCTCAGGGCGGTGGTGGGGGCGAAGGTCCCGCCGCCGTCGACGGTGGTGAAGGGCATTCCCAGATCGCTCGACGCCATCGTCCTCAAGGCGCTCGAGAAGGGGCGCAAGCAGCGCTACCAGTCGGCGGCCGAGATGCAGATGGCGCTCGAGGACTTCATCGTGCGTCAGCGGCTGCCCGCGACGACGGCGCACCTCGCCGCGTTCATGCAGGAGCTCTACTCGGACGAGCTCACGCCCGACGGATTGCCGGCCGACGACGACTCCACGCAGCTTCAGGACCGCGGCGGCACGCCGGCGAGGGCGCAGCTCAGGCCCACGTTCGACGAGATCGCCGACGAGCGGGCCGGGCGCACGCAGGCGGTGGCGCTGAAGGTCGAGCCCACGCCCACGCCGCGGCCGCCGCGCGAGCCGATGCCCGTGTCGAAGCCGGTGAACCGGCTCATCCCCGACATCGCCGAGCTGGACATGAAGCTCGCCTCGGCCGGGCACGACGACACCATTCGCGGCATCTTCTTCAACGCGGTGCTGAACGGAGTCGAGCGCTTCGCCGGCCCCATCGCCGAGCCGCCGGTGCGCGCGGCGGCGCAGGATCCGCGGCAGTACAACGACGCGTACTCCTACCCGACCGCCGACTTCCTGCGCGTCTTGTGGAAGGCGGCCGAGGTCATCGCGCCGATGTGCACCAGCGTCGACCAGGCGTTTTACGAGCTCGGCGCCGCGTGCATGGACGCGCTGGCGCGGTCGGCGGTGGGCCGCTCGCTCGAGCACTTTTCGAGCGGCGACGCGCAGTGGCTGCTCTCGCCGCTATTGGCCGCGCTGCAGCCGATGATTCTGCCCGGCGAGCGCTCGGTGGAGAGCGCCGGGGCACACGCGGCGTGCGTGGTGTTCAAGGACGATCTGCTCCCGCCGCCGTTCTACGCGGGGTTTCTGGCGCACGCGTTCGCTCGCCTGCGCAACGTGGTCGCCCGCGCCAGCTTCGAGCGCAGGGGCAACGGCGCCTTCGCCGTGCGGCTCGAGTGGTGAGCCGCCTCAGCGCACCGGGATGAGCGTCAGCGGCCCGTTGATGGTTCGGTCGAGCGTGTCGCGGTACGTCTTCACGCAGATGTCGATGCGCGAGGTGCCGCGCCAGCGGAACGCGCCATGGGTGTCCACCACGCGGAGCTCGATGGGCCGGCCGTGCCGCGCCTCGAGCTCGGGGATGCGCAGCTTCGTGCCGTAGGGAAAGGCGCGCGTGTCCATCGCCACCGACACGTACGGCGCTCGACCCGCCAGGTAGTCCTGCAGGGTGTGCAACGGCCGGCCACGGCGATCGAGGAAGCCGCCCCCGAGGCGCGAGTGGTGCGGGTAGTACGCCGTGCCGCGGGCGCGGTACCGCGGCCCCAGGGGCTCGAAGGTGTCCGGCTGCGCCGCCGCACACGGAGGATTCGAGTCGCTCGGCATCCGGCGGGTCGCCGGGCCGGGCACGGCGTCGACCGAGCCGGGGACGAACCCGCGCTCGGACGCGAGCCACCGTGGGTGCTCGATCGCCGCGCCTCGCGAGCCGATTCTCGACGCCGAAGGCATGGTGCTGATGACCGTTCCTCCCCTTCGAGTGAACCCGGCGCAACTCGAAGCCGTCGAGCGCGTGCCGGCGACGGCGACGGCCCGCCGACAGCGGGCCGCGCGGGAGCGCCCAGGCAAGCGACGTTCCACTCGGAGCTCACGAAGGTTGTCCCCGCCCGATTGCGCACGAAGCGCAACGATCCGACGTCGAGTGCGATGCGGCTCGTCGTCGAGTGCATGGGCTCGGCCGGTAACTTCTTCCGTGCGCCGACGAGAACCATCTCCGAAAGGGGAGCTCGGAGACGTAGATGAGCATCTACACCGTTCGCCGCGGAGACACCCTCGACAGCATCGCCCGTCGTTTCCAGACCACCGCCGCCGCCCTCGCCCGGCGCAACGGCATTCGGAACCCGAATCGACTGTCGATCGGCCAGCAGCTCCATATCGACACGTTCACGCCCGGCCCTTCGACGCGATCGACGACGGCTGCGTCGGATACGACGAGAGCCGCGCGCGCGGGCGACTGGCCGATGCCGGTCGACGGTCGCGTCAGCTCGCCGTACGGCTGGCGCAGGCACCCGATCAGCGGGCGCCGCACCTTCCACACGGGCCTCGACATCGCCGCGCCGACCGGGACACCCGTGCGCGTTCCGGCGGGCGGGCGCGTCGCGTTCGCCGGCTGGAACGGCGGGTACGGCAACTACGTGGTGGTCGACCACGGCAACGGCTTGCGCACCGCGTACGCGCACCTGTCGCGAATCCACGTTCGGGTGGGCCAGACCGTGGACGCGGGCACCAGCATCGGAGCGGTCGGCAGCACCGGCCGTTCGACGGGGCCGCACCTGCACTTCGAGGTGAAGCGCAACGGCAGCTTCGTCGATCCGCGCGCGTATTTGCGGGCCGTCTGACGCCGAAAGCGCTTTGCCGCTGAGCAGCCGGGCATCGGAAAGGCGACGGTCCCTCGGGAAGGCGGCAGGGCGTCCGTGTGTCTGGAGGTCCCCTTCGCGGAAAGGACCTCCGCTTGCTCCCCAGAAGCCTCGCGGTGCTGTCGCTGTGCGTCGCATCGCCCGCGCTCGGCAAGGTGGTGTGGCGCGGTGATTTCGAGACCGGCGATCTCTCGCAGTGGACGAAGGCGCAGTCGGTCGCGCCCGATCGCCTGCAGGTCGTGCGCTCGCCGGTCGCCGAGGGCAGGTACGCGCTGAAGGCGACGGTGAAGCAAGGCGACGATCCGATCAACGCCAGCGGCAACCGCAACGAGCTCGTCCATCTCTCGTACGAGCCCGAAGGCAGCGAGTACTTCTACCGGTGGAGCACCATGTTCGCGCCGAGCTATCCCAGCGCGAAGACGTGGCAGCTCTTCGTGCAGTGGCACCACTCGGGCTCTTCGGGATCGCCGCCGGTCGAGCTCGTCGTGCACGGCGAGCAGATGCAGCTCAAGGTCGACGGCGCGCGCCGGGTTTTGTGGACGGCGCCGCTCGAGCGGGGGCGGTGGCACGACTTCGTGATGCACGTGAAGTGGTCGAGCAACCCGCGCGTCGGCTTCATCGAGCTGTGGCACGACGGCCGGCTCGAGCTGCCGCGCACATACGTGGCCACGCAGTTCGAAGGGCAGCGCAACTACCTCAAGATGGGCCTGTACCGGAACGCGTCGATTGCCGCTGATGGAGTCGTGTTCCACGACGGCATGGTGCAGGCCACGGCGCTCGCCGACGTGATGGCGCCCGACGGCGGCGCGGTCGACGCCCCGGACGCTTCGACGCTTCCTGACGGAGGCCCCGGGGGCGACGTCGGCGCGGACGAGCCTGACGCCGGTACCGACGAGCCCGGCGTAGCCCCGCCCGCGGGAGGGTGCTCCGCGGCTCCGGCGACGTTCGGGCTTTCGGCTCTGCTGATGGCGGCAGGGTGGCGACCGGGCAGAACGCGCCTCGAGCCGATGCCCCGGCGCTTCCGTCGGTGATTGCCAGCCCGGCTCCGTCACCGAGCGTCGGAGACGCCTGCCGGTGATCCATCTCGGCTACGGCACGAATACCTCGTTGGTCGCCGCGGCGCCGAAGCCCTCCACCGTCGCGCCGCCGGGGACGTAGATCGCCCCGCCGAGCTCGGCCGCTCCCGTGCCGTGGCGCGGAGTGCGCATCGGCTGGTGCGTCGCCCACGTGTTGGATGCCGGGTCGTACGACTCGTTGTGCGGGAACACCCCTCCGGGAATGCCGCTCGCCCCCTCACCGCCGAAGACGAAGATGCGACCGTTGGCGACGGCACCGGCCGTGCCCGCTCGGGCCGTGGGCATCGGCGCGCGCGCGATCCACTGCGCCATGCCGGGCGTGAACGCGTCGACGTTGGCCCTGAGCGCTCCGTCGCGGCGGCCGCCGAGCGCGTAGAAGGTGCCGCCGACCACGCCACCCACCAGGTGATCCCGCGGCTCGGGCAGCGCTGGCAGCATCGTGTCCCAGGTGTCGTTGACGGTGTCGTACGCGGAGAAGGTGCCGACCGACTGACCGTTACGGTAGCCGCCCGCGACGTAGATCTTCGTGCCGATGACGCCGACTGCGGCTGAGCCTCGTTCCATGGGCATGGAGGCCCTTGGAGCCCAGCGATTGGCGATCGGGTCGTAGACGTAGGTGTTGCCCACGGCCTGGAAGCCCCCCGCCATGCCGCCCAGGACGTAGAGCTTCCCGTCGACGGCGGCCGCGTTGACGTGGTGCATGGGAATGGGCAACGGCGCGACGGAGGACCACTGGTTGGTTGCAGCGTGGTAGACCTCGACGGTCGGGACCGCTTGCGGCGGCGAGCCGCTGAACCCGCCGATGACGTAGATGCGGCCAGCCAGCGCGACGACAGCGGTCTCCTGACGCGCGGCCGGCAACGCGGCGAGCGGAGCCCAACAGCCCCGTCCCGCCCCGGCGTCGGGACAACCGACCGTGCCTGCGTCGGTGCCACCACCACCACCAGCGCCACCACCAACTCCACCGCCTCCACCTCCTGCCGCACCGCCGCCCGCGCCGGAGCCTCCGCCCGTCCCCGTGCCGCCGCCGGCTCCGGTGCCACCACCCGTACCGGCATCGTCGGTCAAAGGCGGCGAAGGGCACGCGACGACGAGCAACAGGACCAGGAGCCACGATCGCATCGTCGACCTCCGCGTTCGTGACGTACCGCAGCCGTCGCTTGCACGGCAAGTCGGCGATTCTGGACCTCGACGTCGCCACCGACCCATGCGACCAGGCCACCAGGCGCTCGCGCTCTTCGTGGCGACGGGAACAGCCAAGGAGCCCGTCGAGCCGGTTCGCGGACGGATGCTCGTCACAAGCTGGCCAGCGCGACCCGGTAGAGGGCCCGGTAACCCATGCGAGGCGCGGCCTCGAATCTGTCGGCGGCAAATGCCTCGCGGAGCAGCCGGGCGCCGTCGGGAGTGCCGTGCAGCGACAAAAGCGACTTCTCCAGCGCGGTCACCACCGCCGGAGCGGTGCTCATCGACACGGCGATGCCGTCGTTGGGCGACTCGTCGGTGAACGCCACCACGTGGAAGGCGCTCCCCTTCCCGGGCAGCACCTCCTCCACGCCGGTGCCGTCGGGGGCGCCAGACCGCGCCGCCGGAGCGAACACGCTCGTCACGTCGGCCTCGCCCGCGAGCACCGCCTCGAGCGCCTGGCGGTAGCTGCCGGCGAACTGCTGCTTGAAGAAGAGCTTGCGGGGATCCAGCCCCTTCGCCCGGAGGTGAGCCATCGCCAGAAGGTACCCGCCCACCGAGTCGCGGTCGGTCCAGGCAGCGCTGGTGCCGGCGAGCTGCTCGACCGAGAGCGGCCGGTCGGCCCGGGAGAGGATGGCCGCGCGGTACGACGAGCTGCCCTGCCTCACCCCGCGCACCAGAATGCGCACACCCATGGCCTCGATGCGCGCGCAGACGAACGGCGGCGCCCAGGCGGCGTCCACCCGGCCGGCGAGCAGCTCCTTCGCCAGCGACTCGTAGGTGTCGCCCACCACCACCTCGGCCTTCTTCCCCAGCGCACCGGTGAGGAACTGCTCGAGCGCTCGCGCGCGCTCTCTGGCCTCGTCCGCCCCCAGCGACGGCGGAAACGCGAACCGGAAGGTCTGGCGCGGAGGCGGTGGCGCGATGACGGGGAACGAGGCCATGCGGTCAGGCCTCGTCGCGGATGCGCTGCGCCTCGTCGTCGGCCAATCCGAAGGTGGCCTGCAGCATCTCGAGGATGCGGCTCTCGGGCCGCTTCGCCGGGCCGTTGGCGCTGGCGATGCGCGCGGCCAGCCGGTACGCGTCTTTGCGCTGCTTGTGCGTGGTGAGGCCCTGCGCCAGCGCGGTGAGCCGCTCGGGCAGCCCCTGGGCCTGCAGTGCCCGTACCGCCTCGGAGACGAAGGTCTGCGCCCGCTCGGAGCTGACGCCGCGGAACACGGGGTCGGACACCAGCGAGCGCACCATCGCCGAGGCCTCGGCGTCGGTCAGCTTCCCGTCCGCGGCGGAGACCAGCACCATCACCTCGGCGAAGAGCCGCTCGATGGGCTCGCCCAGCGCCTCGGCGAGGCTGGCCCCGCGCTCGACCAGCTCGAAGACTCTGGCCACCTCCTCTTCGGAGATGCCCAGCGCCGCCTGCAGCGACTTGAGCAACTTGAGCTCCAAGCTCGCAGGCTTGCGGTCGGCCAGCGCCACCGCCGCGGCCAGCCCGAAGGCCAGAAGCCGCAGGTTGTGGGTCGGCAGACGCTCGCGCAACGAGCGCATCACCACGTCCAGGTTCTGCGACTGGGCCAGCTTGATGGCCGCGTTCTCGATGAGCGTGTTCAGCTCGGAGGGCTTCATGCCCTCGAACTCGGGCCGCTCGATGGCGCGGCGGAGCAGGGTCTCGAGCTCCCGCTCCGAAATGGTGCCGTCGGCGCTGGCCGCGAGCAGCATCGCCTCGACGAGCGCCTGGTTCCGTTCGATGCGCGCCTTCACAGCCTGGTCGGTGGCCATTCCCGTTCCTCCCGATCGCCCCGCCGCTCGTCGTCGAGATCGGGCCAGAGCGACTTGTCCAGAAGGTGCGTGGTGCGCACGTTGCCCATCGCGCCGAGGAGGCTGCCGCGAAGGTTGGGAATCTCCTTCGACAGCTCGTCCACCAGGTGCTTCACCCGCTTGCGCTTCAGGTTCTCCTGCGAGCCGCACAGGTCGCAGGGGATGATGGGAAAGCGCATCAGCTCGGCGAAGGCGGCGATCTCGTTCTCCGGCGCGTAGCACATGGGGCGGATGACGACATTGCGCCCGTCGTCGCTCTCGAGCCTGGGCGGCATGGTGCCCATCGCCCCGGCGTAGAAGAGATTCAAGAGCAGCGTGTGGATGAGGTCGTCGCGGTGGTGGCCGAGGGCGATCTTCGTGCAGCCCAGCTCGACCGCGGCGTTGTAGAGGATGCCCCGGCGCAGCCGCGAGCACAGCGAGCACTGCGTCTGGCCGGGCTCGAGCTTCTCCAGCACGATGCTGTAGGTGTCCTCCTTGAGCATCCGGTACTCGTAGCCGTTCTCGCGCAGCCAGTTCTCGAGCAGGTGCCCGGGGTAGCCGGGGTGCCCCTGGTCGAGGTTGACGGCGATCAGCTCGAAGCGGAAGGGGGCGCGGCGCTCGAGCTCGCGGAGCAGGTGCAGCATCGTGTACGAGTCCTTGCCCCCCGAGACTGCCACCAGGATGCTGTCGCCCGGCCGGATCAGGTCGAAGTCGGCCACCGCCCGGCCGACGTGGCCGAGCAGGCGGTGCTCGAGGCGGCGCAGCTCGCTCATCGGGGGCTAAATAGCCGCTTTCTCCCGCCGGTGGCCAGCACCAGCGCACCGGCGCTTTTCCCGGAGGCATTTGCCCGCTCCGGGCGAGCGTTTTTTGGGTAGGTTGCCCGAAAGCCCTCCGGGCGAGACGAATGCCGCTCATTCCCCAGCAGGCGATCGACGTGCAGTCCGCCGAGGCGGCCGAGCGCGCCGCGGCGGACCTGTCGCGGTTCTCCGAGCTGGCCGTCGACGTCGAGGCCGACGCGATGCACGCCTTCCGCGCCCGGCTGTGCTTCGTGCAAATCGCCTGCGACGAGCGCATCTACCTCTTCGACGCGCTGGCGCCCGGGGTGACGATTCGGCCGCTCGAATCGCTGTTCGCGGACGCTTCGCGCACCAAGTTCTTCCACGCCGCGGGCGGAGACCTGCAGTACCTCGCCGAGGCGGGCGTGCGGGTGAAGGGGCTCTTCGACACGCACCGCGCGGCCACGCTGCTTTCCTGGCCGAAGGTCGGGCTGGCGGACCTGGTGCAGGAACGGCTGGGCATCAAGCTCAAGAAGGAGCACCAGCAGGCCGACTTCTCGGTGCGGCCGCTCCCGCCCGAGATGCGCGAGTACATCGCCGACGACGTGCGCTACCTGGTGGAGATCGGCCGGCAGATGCGCGAGGAGTGCCGCAAGGCCGACGCGCTCGAGGAGGTCGAGCTCGATTGCCAGCGTCTCGCCGACGAGGCGGTGAGCCGGCCCGAGGTGGGCTCGGACTTCCGCCCCAAGATTCCGCGCGGCGGGCCGCCGGAGAAGGTGGCCCTCACCGCCGCGCTCGTCGACCGGCTCCACCGGCTGCGCCTGAAGTGGGCCGAAGAGGCCAACGTGCCGATGGGCCGCATGCTGTCCAATGCCGCGGTGATGGCCATCGCCAGCCGGCCGCCCTCCAGCCTGCGCGAGCTGGCCAGGCGCGAGGGCGTGCGCGGCGCGTTCGTGCGCGAGCACGGCGAGGAGGTGCTGGCGGCGATTCGCGAGCTCGTCGAGCAGTCGCGGCAGGGCAAGCTCTCGGTCGAGCTGCCGTCCAAGGGCTCGCGGGACAGCCGCCAGAAGAAGCGCGAGGAGGCGCTCAAGGCGTTCCGCTCGGAGAAGGCGAAGGAGCGGGGCGTACACCCCTCGGTCGTCCTGCCCAACGCGCTGGTGGAGGAGCTGGCGAAGAGCGCTCCCCGTTCGCTCGAGGCGCTGGCCCAGGTGCCCTACTTCGGCGAGAAGCGGCTCAGGCTGTACGGGCGCGAGATTCTGGAGCTGCTCGGCTGACTCTCACTGGGCCTCGGCAGGCTGAAAGCACGCGTGCGATGCCCGGTCACTTCTTGTACGCCAGCATCATTCCGTCGCGCACGGTGAGCAGCACCTTCTCGACCCGCCCGTCCTTGGCGACGAGATCGTTGAAGACGACCAGCGCCCGGTCGGACTCGTGCTTGGGGTCGAGCACGCGGCCGCTCCAGAGCGCGTTGTCGGCCACCAGCAGTCCCCCATGACGGAGCAGCGGCAGCACCGCCTCGTAGTAGCGGGGGTAGCTCTCCTTGTCGGCGTCGATGAAGGCGAGGTCGAACGGCCCCTTCAGCTCGGCGAGGGCCTCGAGCGCGGGCTTCAGGAGCACGCGGATCTTCTTCACGTGAGGGCTCTGGGCGAAGTACCGGCGGGCGACCTCGACGGCCTTCGGATCCACGTCCACGGTGACGAGCTCGCCGTCGTCGGGCAGGCCCTCGGCCATCATCAGCGCCGAGTAGCCGGTGAAGGTGCCGAGCTCGAGCACCCTCCTCGCGCGGCTCAGGCGAACGAGGAGGCGAAGAAAAGCCCCCTCCACGCGGCCGACCTGCATCTGCGGGCTGTCCATCGAGGCGTACGTCTCCTCGCGCAGCTTCTCCAATAGAGGAGGCACCGGCTCGGTGTGCGCCTGCGCGTAGGCCTCGATGGCTTCGGGAACGAGGGTCAGCGTCATGCACGGGAGATAGCAGCAGGGCAGAGGGGAGGAGCAAGGGGCAACGGGAAAGCATCTGCTCGCTGCCCTGCCCCTCTGCCCTGGTCGGTGCGCTGGGCAGTGCCTACCTGCCGTGCATGAGGCCGCTGCTCGTCGCCCTGTTTCTGATCGGCTGCGTTCGGGTCAATGGCTCCGTGGAACCGAATGGTGCCGACGGGGGCGTGGGCGGAGCCGGGCCGGCCTTCCCTCCCGTGCCGCCATCGAATGGCGCCAGGGTGAGCCCACCCGAAGGCGACAGTCCGCCGGCCGACAGCTACCGTCCGGGCGCCGAGGCCGACGCCGGGTTCCGGGGCGCCGGCGAGGCGAAGTAGCGGCAGTTTTCGCTCGCCCGCGCCTTTCGCTGCACACGCCTTCCTGCAAGAATGTCCTACATCGGTGGGAGGTTCCGATGATCAAGGACGCGACCAGCAGGCCGATGGGGGTGGGTTCTCCAGCGACCGGAGGCATCTCGGGGACGACGCCGTCGAAGAAGGTCGAAACCCCAATTCCGGCGAAGGCTTCGAACGGGGGTGACCTCTTCACCACGCCCAAGCAGGTCGAGCAGGCGCGGGTGCGCGAGCCGGTGCCGGTGGCCGCCTCGGCCATCAAGGGCATCAGCGAGATGCAGCAGATCAAGCCCGGCGACTTCACCTTCCTCTCGGGCAAGGTCATCAACAAGGACCCGGCGAAGATCAACAACGACGGTCCGCCGGGCGGCGCGTACCTTCAGCTCGACGAGCCGGTGCTTCTGGTCGACGAGAAGACGGCCCAGCGCTACGAGGTGCGCGAGGTCTTCATCTCGCTCGACGAGGTGACGCAGCAGGCGTGCGGCACCCGCGGCAACAACTGCGGCAGCTGCAGCATCTCGGACAGCTGCATGGTCGGCAGAAAGCTCCCCGAGGATCGGTCGATGACCATTCACGGGCAGATCGGCACCTTCGCGTTCGGAGGCGAGGGCCGGGGCAAGGCGCCGGGTTTCGTGGTCGGCATCGGCGGCGCCTCCGTGCTCGGCAAGGAACGCAAGGAGCCGCTCTACAAGGCCGACAAGCAGTTCCACGACTTCGACACCGGCCAGGTGCTCGAGACACTCGTCATCAAGAACCCGGACGTGCCGAACCCCACCGTCAACAAGCCCCAGGGCTACCGGCACCCCGACGCGCAGCTCGTCTTCGCGAAGGAGCCGGTGCCCTCGGACCCGAACCGCATGGTGGTCTGGGTGGGCAAGTCGGGCGGCGGCTCGAACGTGCTCGGCGACTTCCACGGGTTCAGCGGCTTCCACGTGCCGCGCCCGCCCAACGCCGAGGAGCTGGCGGACATCAAGTTCCAGGACAAGGGGCCCGGGGAGAAGGGCCTGTTCACCGCCGACAGCGCGCCCCGCATCAAGAAGGGCAACAAGTACGTCGAGCTCGAGCCGCTCGGGCCGGCGCTGGGCCAGCAGTGGTTCCTCGACCGCTCGGGGCGCAAGGCCTACGGCGTCACCATGAAGAAGGCGCCCGAGTCGGGCTACGAGCTGAGCTCGGTCATCCCGTTCAAGACGACCGACTTCATCGCCGGGCCCGCTCCCGAGCCGCCGTTCGGCTACTTCAAGAACCCCGACGGCAGCGCGCCCATCGACGGGCGGCAGGCCGGCCACGAGACGCCGCGCGACATCATCGCCCAGACGAAGCGCGAGCAGCCCGTGTACATCGCTCGGCGCGTCGACCCCGACAAGGTCGATGGCCCCGGCGGCTGGTTCACCACGCACATCGGGCCCGACGCGAAGCACCCCGAGAAGCCCATCTACGGCCCCCTGATGGAGAAGGCCGGCGCCGACGGGCTCGTTTCGCCCGGTGACTTCAAGAAGTCGCTCCGCGAGGTGGTCGAGGCCACTCCGGGCGGCAAGGAGATCGTGGCGAAGATCCGCGAGGTCATGGCCAAGGCCGAGGAGGAGTACCAGGCCGGTCGCGCCGCCGAGCCGCCCGCCGACAAGGAGGCGTGGTTCGACTTCCTCCTCGACTCGTACCTGCACTCGCACGACCTGCGCATCTGGCTCAAGGCGCTCGGCTTCGGCAGCACCTCGGTCGAGGGCCACGACCTCGTCGAGATGGTGCCGCTCAAGGACGTCGAGTGGCAGATGCAGGGCCGCTACGTCGAGCCCTGGTTCAAGAACTACGTCGAGGAGGAGAAGCGCAAGGGCCTGGCGGCCGGACTGCGCGAGGACGAGATCATGGTGAACTGCTCGTTCCTCAACCCCAACTACGCCGCCGCCGGCTATCTGTGGGGCTTCTCGGCGCTGAGCGCGAACTGGATCATGAACCTGCACCGCCTCTCGTGCCACCACGCGGGCAACACGCACGAGGAGATCTTCTGGATCGAGAAGGCGCTGAACTTCATGATCCACCACGTGCCGCTCGAGGACTTCGGCGTCCGCCACGAGGAGGCGGGCATGTTCTCGAAGCTGGTGAAGGAGGGGGTCATCCAGAAGAGCGACCTCGACCCCGAGAACCTCTCGCCCGAGAAGATGTTCGACCTGCTCGAGAAGTCGCTGCACTACGCCATGGAGCACGACCCGGCGATGAGCACGTCGGAGATCGGCAAGGCGATCATTCGCGACGCGTGGAAGGTCTGGAAGGAGCTGGCCCAGCGCGGCTACGTGCAGCCGTGGCAGATGGCGCGGCCGCGGCAGCCGAACGACGCCTATCCGCTCACGCCCAAGCTCGAGGGCTCGTACCGGCAGCTGCAGGTGCAGACGCGCGCGGGCAAGCACATGTTCGACGCCGCGTCGAAGGCGCTGGCCGCCGCGGTGGGGCAGGCCTCGCCCGACGTGAGGGCCCAGGCCGAGCGGCTGTCGCTGTCGCTGGTGCAGCTGCGCGACTCGATGAGCACCTCGCGGGCGGACACCAAGGTCGAGTGCGAGGCGATCGTGGCGGCGCACATGGCGCAATTTCGTCAGCTGCGCGGTTTTGCGACCGGGAGCGAGGGCGACCGCAAGGTGCTCGACGCGGCGGCCAAGATGGTGCTCTCCTCGTTCGCGATGTACAGCGTCTTCAACGAGGCGGCGGCCGAGGCCTTCACCGCGCCGACCGCCGAGCTCGAGCAGTCGCTCATCGAGCAGCTCCCGGTGAATGCGCCCAACGCGTTCCTCTCGAAGGAGGACCTGCTCCGAGCCATCGCCGAGATGCGCGAGGTGCCCAGGAAGGCCGAGCTGGCGCGCAAGGACGGCGACGAGGTGCTCGCGGGCAAGATCATGGACATCTACCACTACTGGACGAACGGCTTCTTGAGCGTCAACCCCGCCGACGAGAAGCTCGCGCAGCAGGCGATCTGAGCTAGATGGCCGCGTGCCGACACTGCGGGGCCGACCATCTGCCCGAGGCGGCGCACTGCCCGATGACCGGCGAGCCGATGTCGAGCCCCGGCCCCGTCGGAGGCCGGATCGACCGGTACGAGGTCCTTTCGCTCTTGGGAATGGGTGGCTTCGGAGCCGTCTACCGCGCGCGGCACGTCCACACCGAGCAGCAGGTGGCGCTGAAGGTGCTCAAGCGCCAGCTCAACGCCGACGCCTCGATGCTCGAGCGGCTGCTCCGCGAAGCCAAGGCGGCCACGGCCATCGGCTCGGACCACATCGTGCGGGTGCTCGACGCGGGCATCTCGAACGAGGGGCAGGCCTTCGTGGCCATGGAGTTGCTCGACGGGTGGGACCTGAAGGAGCTGGCCGCCCGAGCGGGCCCGCTGCCGCCGGTGCGGGTGGTGATGATCATGCTCCAGGTGCTCGACGCGCTCGGAGCGGCCCACGAGAAGGGCATCGTCCACCGCGACATGAAGCCGGCCAACGTCTTCCTGGTGCGGGTGGTGGGGGACGACGGCGTCGAGCGCGACTTCGTCAAGCTGCTCGACTTCGGCATCAGCAAGATGCACCAGGAAGGGCCCATCAATCAGCAGACCCTTCCGGGCATGGCGATGGGAACGCCGGCGTACATGGCGCCCGAGCAGTTCTTCAGCGCGCGCGACGTGGACGGCCGGGCCGACCTGTACTCGGTGGCGGTGATGCTCTACGAGCTGCTCGGCGGCCGGCTGCCCTTCGACGCCCAGAGCTACGCCGAGCTCGTCGTCAAGGTGCGTACCGAGCAGCCCAAGCCGCTGGGCACGCTGGCGCCGAAGCTGCCGCCGGCGCTCCTTTCGGCCATCGAACGCGGGCTCGCGCGGGACGCGGCGGCTCGCTGGCAGACGGCGAGTGACTTCGCAGACGCACTCCGGGCGGCGATGAACATTCCGGCCAGGCGGCGGAGCTCGTCGCACGCGACCCGTCCACCGGCTGCTGTCCGCATCGACCCGACTCCGCGGGTTACGCCGTCGAGCTCCGTTTCGGATGCGTCGCTGCTGCACGGCTCGACCGTGACGCCGTCGCGGCCTCCGGTCGCAGCCGCACAGGTTGGCGCTGCGACGCCCGGGCAGGAGCTCAGGCTGACGCCCAATCCGGCGGCGGTAGGTCCCGAAGCGTGGTCGCGGCTGCCGCCTCCTCCGGAGCCGGAGGATGAGCCGGTGCCCGCTGCTCTAGCGGCTGGCTCGGCTCGGCCGGTGGCGCGTGCGGCTGGGGGAGCGGCGGTTCCGATCGGAACTGCTGGGCCCGTGAGGACGGTCGCGACGGCTCCGCAGGCGCTCCCGCAGATGGGCGCTCCGCAGATGGGGACGCCCGTGACTCCACCGGTCGCGCAGCCGTGGCCTCCATCGGCGGGCGCGGTGCACGCGACGCCGGTCGCTCCGCCTCCCGGCTGGAATCAAGCGTCCACGCCTCCGTGGAACGGCGCGCGCCTGCAGCCCGGTCCGGGGCTGGTCGCTGCTGCCCCTCCGCGTCCGGCCAAGAGCTCTTCCAGCGCGTGGGTGTGGATCCTCCTCGGCGTCGGCGCCGTGGTGGCGCTCGGCCTGTGTGGCCTTCACGTCTAGCGAGCTTCGCTTCGATTGGCGCCCCGCGCCGCTACAGCGAGATGCCGTACAGCTCGGAGTACTTCGCTCGCAGGTACGCAATGAAGTCGGCGTCGGTGAGCCCCTGGCCGGTGACGTGGCGAATCTGCTCCTCGGCGGTGCGCCGGTAGCCGTCGCGGTGGATCTTCCGCCGCAGCCAGTCGCGAATGGGTAGGAGCTCACCGCGGGCGACGTGCTGCTCGACGTCCGGAACATCGCGCCGGAGCGCGGCCCAGATCGACGCCGCGTACAGGTTCCCGAGGGCGTACGTGGGGAAGTAGCCGAGCTCGCCATAGGCCCAGTGGATGTCCTGCAGCACGCCGACGACGTCGTTGGGCGGGGTCAACCCGAGCATCGACGTCATGCGCGCGTTCCACGCCTCGGGCAGATGCGCGGCCTCGAGCTCTCCCGAGACGAGCCGGCGCTCGAGCTCGAAGCGCAGGACGATGTGCAGGTTGTACGTCACCTCGTCGGCCTCGACGCGGATGAACGTGCGCGCCACCCGGTTGACGGCCGCGAAGAAGGCGTCGGGCTCGACGTCGTGCAGCTCGCGCGCGAACTCGGCCCGAAGCTGCGGATACCAGTGGCTCCAGAACGCGCGGCTGCGGCCGACGATGTTCTCCCACAGCCGCGACTGCGACTCGTGCAGCCCCATCGACGGAGCCGACGCCAGCGGCGTGCGGAAGTGCTCCTCGGCGAAGCCCTGCTCGTACAGGCCGTGGCCGCCCTCGTGGATGGCGCCGAAGATGGCCGGGAGCGGATTCTTCTCGTCGATGCGCAGGGTGAGCCGCACGTCGCGCGGGTGCGTCCCGCCGGTGAACGGGTGGATGCTCTTGTCCTGCCGCCCGGCCTCGAGGTCGAAACCCATGGCCTCGAGCAGCCGGAAGCTGAACCGCCATTGCCGGTCGGCGTCGAAGCGCTTGCCCTCGAAGACCGCGTTCGCCTCGGGGTGCGGCAGCGGCGCTTCGGACAACGCGCGGACCATCGGCACCAGCTTCTCCTCGAGCGCCTTCAGCACCGGTTCGAGCCGCGCACTGCGCATGCCGGGCTCGTAGCCCTCGAGGAGCGCGTCGTAGCGAACGCCGTCGTGGCCGAACGCGTCGGCCTGCTCCCGGCGAATGCGGATGAGCCGCTCGAGCGCGGGCTGGAAGCGCGAGAAGTCGTTCTCCTTGCGCGCCTCCCGCCACGCCACCAGGCCGCGCGACTGGGCTTCGGCCAGCTCGCGGACCAGCGACTGGGGAACCTTCACCGCGCGATCGCGCTCCCACTTGAGCACGCGGACCATGGCCCGCTCGTCGGGCGACAGGTCGGTGCGCGCGGCCGCCTCGTCGAGCAGCTCGCCCAGAGAAGGGTCGACCAGCCGCTCGTGGTAGAGGCCCTGGAGCGTCGAGAGCTGCATCGCCCGCGCGGGCTCGGCCTTCGGCGGCAGGTACGTCTCCTGGTCCCAGGTGGCCAGGCCGATGATGCCGTTCAGGTCCTTCAGCTCCTGCATCCGCTCGAGCAGCTCGGAGAAGGGGCTCACGGGCTCCGATCTACCGCTGGACGAGGGCGACGCGCCACGACGACCGCGAGCTTCTCGGCGGCGGCGGTCGGTCGGCCCCTTCGCGGCCCGCTGCACGTCACGGGGTGACGCTGACGGTCACCGCGCCGGTCTTGCCGGAGAACGTCGCCGAGATCGTGGCCGAGCCGGGCGCCACTCCGGTGACCACGCCCTTCGAGCCCGGGGCGTTGCTTGCGGTGGCGATCGACGAGTCGGACGAGCTCCAGGTGACATCCTGGGTCAAATCCTGCGTGGTGCTGTCCGAGAAGGTACCGGTCGCCGCGAATTGCTGCGTCGCGCCGGCAGAGATGGACGCGTTCACCGGCGTGATCTCGATGGACACGAGCGTGGCGGCCGTGACCGTGAAGGTCGTCTGGCCAGAGATGCCATTCTGCGTGGCGGTGATCTGCGTCGAGCCGACGTTCACCGCCGTCGCGAGCCCCTGCGAGCCACCGGCGTTCGAAATGGTGGCCACTGCCTGCTGCGACGAAGACCAGGTCACCGAGCTCGTGATGTCCTGCGTCGAGCCGTCCGAGTACGTTCCCATGGCCACGAACTGCCGCGTGGTGCCCTTGGCCGAGCTCGGGTCGTCGGGCAGCACGGTGATCGACGTCAGCGTGCCGCTCACCACGGTGAAGGTGGTCGACGCCGCCACGCCCGAGAACGTGGCGGAGATGGTCGTCGTGCCCGGAGCCACCGCCGTGGCGAGACCTTCGGATCCGGCAGCGTTCGAGATCGTCGCCACGGCGGGGTTGGACGACGTCCAGGTCGCCGACGCCGTCACGTCGAGCGAGGAGCCGTCGGAGTAGGCGGCAAAAGTCTTGAACGGCCGGGTGGTCGCCTGCACCGACGTGGCGTCGGTCGGGCTGATCGACAGCCCGGTCAAGAGCGCAGGGGTGACGGTCAGGGTCGTGCTGCCGCTCACCGAGCCGAGCGTGGCGGTCAACACGGCGGTGCCGACGGACATGGCCGTGGCCAGGCCCTGATTACCGGACGCGTTGGAGATCGTGGCCACGTTTGAATCGGACGTGCTCCAGGAAACCGACCCGGTCAGATCCCTCGTGGACATGTCCGAATACGTGCCGGTGGCGATCATCTGCTGCGTCATGCCCTTCGGCACGGACGGGTTGGTGGGCGTGACGTCGATGCGGTCGAGCGTGGCAGGCGTCACGGTGAGGTCGGTCGAGCCGCTGATTCCCGACATGGTGGCGGTGACGCGCGTGGTGCCGACCGAGAGCGCCTCCGCGAGCCCGCGGCTAAAGGCGGCATTCGAAATCGAGGCGATTGCGCCGTCCGCCGTGGTCCAGGTCGCCTGCGCGGTGAGGTCCTGCGTCGACGAATCCGAATAGATGCCGGTGGCGGCGAATTGCTGGCGCGTTCCCTTCGCGATGCTGGGAGCCGTCGGTGTCACCTCGATGGCCTGCAGCGCCGCGGCGGTCACCGCGACGCCAGCCGATGCGCTCTTTCCGCCATACGAAGCCGTCACGGTGGCCGAGCCGACGGCGTTGGCGGTGATCCGGCCCGCGCTGCCCGGCGCCATCGAGACCGAGGCGACGGACGGATCCGACGAGCTCCAGGTGGCGGCATCGGTGACGTCCTGCTTCGTGCCGTCCGACCAGATGCTCGTCAACGCGAGATTGGCGGACGAGCCCTTGGGCAGCGAGACCGCCGACGGAGTCACCTCGAGCGAGACCAGCACCGCGGGCGTAACGGACATCGCCGCCGAGGCGGTCTTGCCCGACAGCGTCGCCGAGATGGTGGCCGAGCCGACGTTCATGCCCGTCGCCCGACCGTTCGTCCCCTGGGCGTTGGAGACCGCCGCGACGTTCGCATCGGAAGAGCTCCAGACCACCTCCGCGGTGACGTCCGCCGTGCTGCCGTCGTCGAAGCTTCCGAGCGCGCGGAACGGTTGCGTCACGCCCTTCGGCACCGACGCGCTCGGCGGATCGACCGAGAGCGCAGTCAGCGGAGCGCGGCTCACGGTGATCGTCGCCGACGGAACCTTGCCCAGGTACGACGCGGTGATGGTGGTCACGCCGGTGGACACGCCGGTGACGATTCCCTCGTTGCCGGGTGAGGTGCCGACCGTCGCGATCGACGGGTCCGACGAGGCCCAGCTCACGACCGAGGTCAGATCGCGCGTGGTGCTGTCGGAGTAGGTGCCGGTCGCCACCAGTCTCAGGGTGGTGGTCTTCGGCAGCGTCGCCTGACCGGGCGTGAGGGTGAGCGACTCCAGCGCGGCCGGCGTCACCGTGACCTGCGCGGTCGCCGACAGGCCTCCGTACTGCGCGGTGGCGATCGCCTGTCCGACGCCGGTCGCGACCCCGTCGCCGGGCATCGGGCCCGAGAAGCTCAGCACCGCCTCGTCGGAGGACGTCCACGTCGCGTCGAGCGTGTGCACCTGGTTGGTGCCGTCCGAATACAGCCCGGTCAGGACGAAGCGCTCACGCGCTCCCTTCGGCAGCGACAGCATGTTGGGCGCCACCACCAACGAGGTGAGCACGGCGTCGGTGACCTGCGTCGGCGCTTCGCCCGAAAAGCCGGCGTGCTCGGCCCGGATCCGCGCCTCGCCACGCGTCAGCCCGCGCACGACCACGCGGCCGTCCAGCTGCTCCACCACGGCCACCGCCGAGTCCGAAGTCGCCCAGGTCGCCACCGAGGTGACGTCGCGCTTCGAGCCGTCGGACAGAATGGCAATCGCGACCATGTCTCGGGTCGTGCCCTTGGCGATTTGCGCCGCGGGCGGGTCGACCTCGAGCCGGGTGACGATCGGCTGTTCGACGTCGAAGATGGCCGTACCGACGATCTCGCCGATCTGCGCCGCGATGCGCGCCGAGCCCGGCGTCAGAGCGGTCGCCCGCCCGCGCTCACCGTCGGCGTTGGAGACCTCGGCGACGCTCGCTGGCGTGGCCACCCACCGGGCGATTCGGGTCACGTCCTCGACCGTGCCGTCGGTGAAGGTGCCCGAAGCGGTGAAGCTGGCGTCGAGCCCGGCCGGCCTGCGCAGTGCCGCCGGAGCGACGGAGATCGACACCAGCTGCTTCGGACCGACCTTCAGCTCGGCGGAGGCCGACAGCTCGCGATACCGCGCGGTGATGCGCACCGTGCCCTCGGCGAGCGTCGACACCTGGCCCTTCCTGCCGGGCTCGTTGGCCACCGTGGCGATGCTCGGGTCGGACGACTCCCAGGTCGCGTCGGGAGTGAGAATCACCGGCTCGCCGTTGCTCAGCGTTCCGTCGGCGCGAAGTCGCAGAACCGTTCCCTTCGGGACGTCGAGGCGGTCGGCGCTGACCTGCATGTGGACGACGTCGGTTGAGGGCAACTCCTCTCGCAGGCAGCCGCTTGCGAGCACGGCGAGCGCCACCGCCCAGGTCGACCGCATCAGCATCGAGGTTCGTGCCATGTGCGAGCTCCTCCCGTCACGCTCGCACCCGTCCGTTGCACGGCCGGCGCCACGCCGATTCACCCGGCATTCCCGCAAAGTCGCGTGCGCTCTCCGGGTTGCGCGCGCCATATGGGTCAGGCGCTACCCGGCCAGCCATGCTCGAGCCAAAGGGCTTCTTCACCCTGCGCCGGGGCAGTACGTTGGTGTCGCATGGCCGAGCAGCTCCGGCTGTTCATGTCGGAGGAGGACGAGCGCGCCTTTTTGCGCTTCGTGGCCCGCTTCGGCCTTGAGGTGTACCCGCGGCGGGTGCCTCCCGATTGGAAGCCCTTCACCGCCGACGAGTCCGCCGCAGGCAAGATGCCCGACGAGGCCTACCTCGCCGCCAGCGCCATCGGCCCGGTGCTGGTGGACAAGATCAAGCGCGGCCCCGACAAGGGGTACTGGCGCGTCGACGAGGTGCGATCGCCCGTCGTCTTCTACGAGCGCTCGAAACCGAACGAGGACGGCGAGCTGGTGGCGGGGCAGCTCTGGGCCGAGCTCGACGTGACGCCCCAGACCGGCCGTCGCGACGCGGCGCCCGAGCGGTTCCGGCGCCTGTTCCTCGAGATCCACGAGTGGGTGAAGAAGACGTTCCGCCGCGGAGATCCGAAGGGCTACCTCATCGGCCCGCACGCGGCGCGGCTGCACAAAGAGGGGCTGGTGCTGCGCGAGCCGCACCATGGCGGCGGCACCGTCACTTTGTGGCGCTGATCCACTCGTCGGAGGGGGTCGCGACCCATCGGTGATTCGACTCGTGCGCGCACCGGCTTCGCTTTCTCGACGAGCTTCCGCCCGTTTACCCCGCCCGAATCTCGCGGCACTCCGTCTCGGCCTCGGCGAGCGAAGCATCGGACGGACGCGGCGGCTTCGACGGCCACGAGGGCCGCGCACGGAATCGCCTTCACGGCCCGCCGTCGGCGACGCCGCAGTTCGGGGTGACGTTGACATTACCGACGAAGTCTCTGCCGGCAACCGGCGGCGCGTTGGCCCAGCGCACGTTCGTGGCGTTGACCGCGTTCGTGGCCGCGTTGACGTACTGGATTCCCACGTCGCCGCTGACGCCGGTGTAGCCGTAGAGCTGGTTCGCGCCGGCGCAGCTCGAGCTCGGGGTCGAGAAATCCCAGTTGGTGGCTTCCTTGTCGATTCTTATTTCGGGCCCGACGTTCGAGAACACGCGGTTGGCCGTGAACCCAAGCGTGGTGACGTCGTTTGCGAAGTGAACGCCCGATGGGTCCGCCAGGCCGCCGTTGCCGCTGACCGTGTTGCCGCTGAATACGAAGTCGAGCGGAGCGATTCCGCCGCGCCGCACCTCGACGCCGGTGCGGTTGTTCGAGCGGATGGTGCACTGGTTCACCGTCGCGGTCACCCGGCCGCCGCCGAACGCGTCGCCAAGCTGAATGCCGAACCCCCGGTTGCCGGCGATGTTGACGCGGTCGAGCGAGAGCGTGCCCGAGGGAACGGCGATGCCGTAGCCCTCGTTCGCCTGCAGCCCGTTCGAGTCGCGCACGTCGGAGTCGGACAAGACGAGCGTGCCGCCGCTGACCTCGATGCCCATGCGGTTCATCGCCACCTCGAGCGAGGAGGCGTTCATCGTGCCGCCCAGCATGAAGATGCCGCGGCTCTGGTTCGATGCGATGCCGATGCGGCCTCCGTCGGCGCTGCCGAGCTGCACGATGCCGGCCAGCTGCACGATGCCGGCCCCGTTGGTGCTGATCGACGCGGGGCCCGACACGTTCACCTGCCCGTTGAGGAGGAAGACGCCCGCCCCTGCGTTCTGCGAGTACGCTCCGCCGTCGATCTCCACCAGCGCCCCGACGTTGCTCTCGACGCCGTTGCCCAGGTTCTGCGTCGAGCTGCAGCCTTCGAGGTACGCGTTCGCGCCCGACTGCGCTCTGAGGCCGCTGCCCTTGTTCTGCGTCAGGGTGCAGCCGAAGGCGTCGAGGGTGCCGGTGACCAGGATGCCCGGCGAGACGTTGAGCGCGCCCGCGTCCTGGTTCGTCTGCCCGTTCTGCGCGACGACGTTGGTGTCCGTCGCTCCGCCGTCGGAGGCGCGGAGGTTGACGAAGCCGTTGGTCTCGATCTCGATTCCAGCCGCTCCGTTGTACGAGAAATTCGAGCGCACCGCGTTCACCGTGCCCTGCCGCACGAGAATGCCCGGCCGCGAGCTCTGCCAGTTCTGCGCGTCGTGCCCGTTGTAGGCGACCGTGGTGTCGTCGAGGCTCACCACCGACGCGGGGTGGTTCACGCGAATGCCTTCGGCGACGTTGAACACCGCGCCCGAGCCGACCATCGCGGCGCTGCCCGACACCACGTCCACGCCGCGCAGGTTCGGCAGCGGCAGCGGCGTGTTGCCCACGAGAAATCCGCCGACGCCCGTGTTGAACATGTCGACCCGCGCCTGTCCCTCGACCAGGACGCCGGCGCCGTTCGCGCACAGGCCGATGGTGGCGTTGCCGATGCCGAGGTTGCAGGTGCCCGAGGCGCGCACGCCGTTCTCGACGGTGGTGGTGCCCTGACCGAGGGTGCAGCCCAACAATGCCGCGCCGAGCTGCGCGTTGCCCGCCGAGCACGTCACCAACGAGGCCGTCGACGGCCCCGCGACGTTCACCACGCCCCAGCCGACGGCGGCCGAGCTGGCGCTCAAGTGCAGCGCCGAGCCGCCGTCGCCGACCATCGCCAACAGCCAACGCTGCGGGCTGCGGAAGCACACCTGCATCGGCTGCGGCGGGCAGTCGACGGTGCGGAGCTGCACGCCCGGCGGCACCACGACCGGGTAGCTGTTCTCGACGAAGACGATCGACTCGTCGCCCGCGGCGCGCCAGGTCAGCTCGCCATCGCCGGTGACCGTGCCGCCGTCGGCCAGCCACGCCGGCTCGACGTTGCCGGAGGTGCCGGTGTTCGCCGCCTCGTAGACGAAGCCGCTCGGCGTGGCGGGCCACACACGCGTGCCCGCGTCGTAGCGCGTTCGCGGAGCCCACACGGGGTAACCCGCGCCGACGACGAGGCCTCCGCCGGTCTGGACGCTGGCGATGCCCTGGCTGATGCGGCTGAAGCGGCACTCGGGCGGCTGCAGCACGCCGGTGGGCGCGATGCCGGCGTCGGCCCGCGAGCCTCCGTGCACCGCGTCGACGAATACCTGGTTGCCGGTTCGGGCTCGGCACGCGCAGCGCGAGCCGCCAGTCGGGCAGTCCATGCCGCGACCGGCGCAGTCCTCCACCAGCCTCCACACACCGCAGCCCGCTTCGGCGCCGCACGTCCACAGCCGGTTCGCCTCGCACTGCGTCGCGCTGACGGTGCAGCCGGCTCCGTCGGCGGGCGTGGCGCTGACCGCCGGGCAGGCGCAGCTCGCCGTTCCCGCGTCGGCCACGCAGCGCCTCGGGGCTCCGCACGCGGTGCCACCCGTCGCGGGGAAGCTGCCGCACCCGCCGTCGTCGAGCCGGCACGTCACCACGGTGCCGTCGCTGCCGCAGCTCGTCTGACCCGAGGCGCAGCTCTGCGCCGGGCAGCGGCACTGGCCCGCCTGGCACGTCTGAACGGGCGACGGGCAGGCGCGTATTTCGAGCACGAGACACGCGCCGCTCTTCTTGCAGGTGCCGACCGAGTTGGCGCTGCCCGCGGGGCACACCGTCTGCCCTTCCTGGGTGCAGGCCGGGTCGTCGACGCAGCCGCGCTCGGTGCTGCAGGCCTTCTTGCCGTCCTGAAGCACGCAGAATTCGCCTTCGGGGCAGTTCTCGTCGGTCTCGCACGGGATCGGCGCGACCGGCGGGTTGCACGCACCGAGCGCGATCAGGAGCCAGAGCCTTCGCATCAGAAGCTCCCTTCCACGAAGAAGAGGGCGGCCGAGGCGACGCCGGCCGCGCCCGCCACGCCGAAGAGAACGTTGGCCGTGCTCGCACTCGACCGCGCCGTGTCGCGGAGCTGCGTGGTGGTGGCCCGGTCGTGCGGCTTCGCGAGCAGCTCGTCGGAGGCCGACTGCGCCGACGAGCCGAGCACGAGCGCGCCGACCAGCGCGGCGCCGGCGACTCCGGCGGCGACGTATGTCCACAGCCGGCCCTTCTCGGGCGGCGGCGGCGAAGGTTGGCCGGGCGGCGGCGTCAGGTCGATGCTCGGCGCTTCGGCCAGTTTCGGCGGGGGCGGCGGCTCGTCCTTCGGCGGGGGCGGCGTCTCGACGGTGACGAGCGGCACGGCCTCGGTGCGCTTCTCGAGCGTGAAGTCGAGCGCCACCGACGTGTCGGCGGTCAGCTCGACCTCGCGCTCCTTGAGCTGGTAGCCCTCGACCTCGACGGCCACCTTGTGCTTGCCCAAGGGAAGCTCGGCGGCGAACGGCGTCACGCCCTTCCTCTCGCCGTCGACGAGTACCACGCCGCCGGTCGGCTCGGAGTAGACGCGCAGCTGCTGCAGGCCCTTCTCGGCGAGGCGCTTCTCCAAATTCTTCATCGCCACCTGCACCGTCGCCTTGTCGTCGGCGTCGGGCACCTCGCGCAGGTAGCGGTCGTAGCTCTTCAGCGCGTTGGCGATGTCGCCGAGCTTCTCGTACGACTGCGCGATGTTGAAGTGGATGACGCCCTGGGGATTCAGCGCGTAGGCGGCCTCGAGCTCGGCGATCGCCTCGCGGTAACGCGCCTGCCGGTAGAGCGTCTTCGCCTTCTGGAAGTGCTTCTTGGCATCGGCTCTGGCCTTGGCTTCCTTCGCGTCTGTCGCCGCGGGCCTGCTCTTCTGCCCGAGCGCGACGAACGAGAAACCAACCACCACCGACAACACGCACGCGCCGAACCGCATTGCCATGCTGTCAAACCCCTCCGGCCCCGGAAGGTTTCGCCGGAATGTCATTGCAGCGATGACACAGGAAGCGGGGCGGCTTTGAAAAGGCGCCGCCCTCCCCCTTTCGCCTACTCCAGCTCCTTGAAGTCGTCGAACTTTCCGAAGCCCTCGTCCTGCTCGGCCGGAGCGGTCCTGGTGCGCTTCTGCAGCTTGACCTCGACGGCGCCGTCGCCGGCGCTGATTCGCCGCGTGGCGGGCTTGTACCCTTTCAGCGTGAAGCGGTACTCGGCCGCTTCTCCGTCCGCGAGCTTGACGGTGAGCGGCGTCTTGCCGACCTCGCCCGACCTGGTCCACACCGTCGCGCCGGCTGGCACCGAGGTGATGCGCACCTCTTTGAGCGCAGGTGGCGGCGGCTCGGCAGGCTTCGCCGGCTCGACCGGAACGGCGGCGGCGGCCGGCATGGTCGGCTCGACGGGCGATTCGGGCGTGGGCGTCGCCGCTGGGTCGCCGGCCAAGGCCGCCCTGAAGCCCACGATGCCGAGGACGAGCAACACCAGCGCGGCGGCGACGCCGATGACTGCGCGGCTCGGCCCGCGCTTGATGGCGAGCGACTCGACATCGTCCGCGGGTGCGACCGCCTCGGCGGCAGCCGACGGCAACGGCGTGCGGCCGAGCACCGTGTCGCGCGGCACGGCGAGGTCCGCGGGGGTCGGCCGCACCGTGGTGGGAGCGAAAGCCACGTCGGGCTCGGCGACGGGCGGCGAAGGCGTGGGCCGCTCGTCGTTGGCAGACGGCATGGCGAGCGCGTCGAGGACGATCGAGCCTGGCACCGGGGTGAAGATGGGCGCCGAGCCGATCTGCGCGCCGATTGCCGCAAGCTCGGAGAGCACCTCCTGCATCGACTGCTGCCGCTCGGCGGGTCTTTTCGACATCGCCTTCACGATGAGGCGGTCGAGAGCGTCGGGCAGGTTCAAGTCGGGCCGCCGGGTGCGAATCGGAACCAGCGGCTCCGATTGGTGCTTCATCAGCATCGCCACCGGCGTGTTCGCCTCGAACGGCAGCTTGCCGGTGACCAGCTCGTAGGCGACTGCTCCGAGCGAGTAGATGTCGACGCGGTGGTCGACCGACGAGGCCTCGACCTGCTCCGGCGCCATGTACTCGGGCGTGCCCATCACCATGCCGACGCGGGTGAGCCGGCCCGAGTCCGAGGCGTTGCCCGTGTGGACCTTGCTGATGCCGAAGTCGAGCACCTTGACCAGGTCCGAGCCGTCCTCGCGGCGCACCACCATCACGTTGTCGGGCTTCAGGTCGCGGTGGACGATGCCCCGCGAGTGCGCCGCGGCCAGCGCGCGGCAGATCTGCGCCAGGATGGGCACGGCGCGCTCGAGTGGCATCGGCCCGCCCTGGCGGATGAGCCTGGTGAGGCTCTGGCCCTCGAGGTACTCCATCACGAAGTAGAGCGCGCCCTCGGGCGAGCGGCCGAAGTCGGTGACATTGACGATGTTCTCGTGGCCGATGCGCGAAGCGGCGACCGCTTCCTGCTGGAAGCGCTTCACCAGCTCCTCGTCTCGCGAGAGCTCTTCGCGCAGCACCTTGACCGCCATGTTCTTGCCGAGGACGACGTGCTCGGCGAGGTAGACCGTGCCCATGCCGCCCTGGCCGAGCTTGGCGACGAGGCGGTAGCGGTCTCCGAGCACCGAGCCGATTTTCGAGTCGGAAATCAGCTTCGTGCCGTCGATCGGGCACTCGGAGGCCCCATCCTCGATGGAGCCCTGGCAGGTGGGGCAGATGGCCATGCTCTGCGGTAGCGACGCTAGCACACGAGCGACAGAGCCTCTGCTTCAGGGCGAAACCGAAAGCGCGGGCGATCGGCCGAGCGGCTGTCGCCATGAACCCAGAGCACGGCGCGACGACGAGGGGCCGAGCGCGCGTGGCGCGAGATGCACCATGGCGGCAGCAGCGTCACCGTTTGGCGCTGATCCACTCGTCGGAGAGTCGCCGGGTGAGGCATGCTATGCTCATGTCCTGGCTCGACACGCTCGAGGAGATCCGCACCCGCGACTTCGGCAAGGCTTCCGCCAGGGAGCGCGAGAAGGTGGCGCGCGAGGTGGTGAACCTGTGCAGCTACGCGTGCGCGGTCGTGGCGGTGGCCCCGATGCCGTTCTCGGACATGGTGCTGATGCTGCCCATCCAGTCGGCGATGGTGATGACCGTCGGCCACGTCTACGGGCGCAGCTTGACCAAGGCGGCCTCGAAGGACCTCATCCTCGAGCTGGGCGCGACGGTGGGCGCGGGCATGCTGGCGCGGCAGGGGCTGAAGGCGCTCCTGCCCGTCGTCGGAGCGCTGCTCACCGTGCCCGCGGCGTTCGCGGCGAACTGGGCCATCGGGCGCGTGGCCATCGAGTACTTCAAGGACCCCTCGTCGTCGCGCGAGCGGCTGCGCGCGGTCTACGCCGAGGCGAAGGACGAGGCGAAGCGCTTCTTCTCGAAGAAGGCGTTCGACCGGTTCCGCAAGGAGTCCGAGCGCGAAGAGGCCGCCCCGCCGCGTGAGCCGAAACGCGCCGCCCGGCGTCCGCGAAAGCGCAAGGTGTCGTAGTATCGATTCGAGCACGAGCCTCGGCGAGGCGGCGCGCCGGCCAGCCCATGAGCGACACCGTCACTCTGTTCCGCCCGGTCGGGCTCGCAGAGCTCCGAGTGCTCGCACGGGTGCTCGCGTCGAGCGGCGCCGACTTCGCGCTGGAAATCGCCGCGAACCGGAAGCTCGTTCTCATCGACCACGGGTTCTGGTCGGCCTGTCCGCCCAAGGATCAGGGGCTCTCGGAAAGCGATGCGCGAGGCGTCCTCGACGCCCTCGCGAAGCATTGGTCGTTCGAGAATGCCGACCTGCCCTTGCCTTCAGGCGTGCTCGTGCCCCGCCGCAGCTGAGCGGACGTTCCGAACCGGCGAGGCGCCGCACGCCCGGCAAGCCTTCAGAGAGCTCTCCGCCGGCCATCGCTCCACCGCCCTCGCGCCGAACAGCACGTCGTCAAAACGGGCCGGTTCGTATAGTACGCCGTCATGGCATCGCACCCGGGACCTCCCACCGACGTCCCCTCCGTCCTGAAGCAGCTGCGGCTGCCGGCCCGCGCCGTCGTCACCGCCGGCATGCCCTACGCCAACGGGCCGCTTCATCTGGGGCATCTCGCCGGAGCGCAGCTCCCCGCCGACATCTACGCGCGCTGGCTGGGCATGGCGATCGGCCGTGAGAACGTCCTCTTCGTCTGCGGCACGGACGAGCACGGCTCGACCGCGGAAGTCGCCGCCGCGCAAGCCGGCCTGCCGGTGCGCCAGCTCGTCGACCAGGTGCACGACCGGCAGAAGGCCACGCTCGACCGGTTCTCGATCGGCCTCGACGTCTACTCGGGCACCTCGCGGCCCGAGTGCCTCCCGATGCACGCCGAGCTGTGCCAGCACTTCTTGCGGCGGCTCTTCGCCAACGGAATGCTCGAGAAGCGCTCGAGCCGGCAGTGGTACGACCCGAAAGTCGAGCGCTTTCTCCCCGATCGGCTGGTGCGCGGGAAATGCCCCAACCCCAAGTGCGACAACGAGAGCGCCTACAGCGACGAGTGCGACCGGTGCGGCCGCCACTACGAGCCCACCGAGCTTCTCTCCCCGCGCAGCGCTCTCAGCGACGAGACGCCCCAGCTCCGCGAGACGAAGCACTGGTACCTCGACATGTGGAAGGTCTCCGAGACGCTCCGCGTGTGGATCCAGGGCAAGCAGAAGACCTGGCGCCCCGCAGTGCTCTCCGAGGTGCTCGAGACGGTGCTTCCGTCGCTCCGCTTCGAGAACACGAACGAGCCCGCCTACAAGGAGCTGAAGGCGAGCCTGCCCAGGCACAAGAGCAAGTACGCGCCGGGCAGAAAGATCGTCCTGCAGTTCGAGAACAAGCAGGATCTGGGCGCGGCCTTCGAGCAGCTCGCCGAGCGCGGCATTCACGCCGAGCTGGTCGACGGCTGGGCGCACCGGTCGATCACCCGCGACACGTCGTGGGGCGTTCCCGTTCCGCCCGAGCTCGACCCCGAGCTCGCCGGCAAGACGCTGTACGTCTGGCCCGACTCGCTCATCGCGCCGATCTCGTTCAGCAAGGTCGCGCTCATCGGCCGGGGCCAGGACCCCTCGCGCTACGCCGAATTCTGGTGCGACCCGGCGGCCCGCGTGGTGCAGTTTCTCGGGCAGGACAACGTCTACTTCTACGTCCTCATGCAGGGCGCGCTCTGGCTCGGCACGCAGGACGACCCGCACCGCCTGCCGATTGCGGGCGAGCTGCAGCTCACCGACGTGGTCGGCTGCGCCCACCTGCTCGTCGGCGGCCAGAAGATGAGCAAGAGCCGCGGCAACTGGATTCTCGGCGACCAGCTCCTCGACGAGAAGGGCTACGTGGCCGACCAGATCCGCTACTACCTCGCGCTGCTCGACCTGTCCGAGAAGCCGGCCGACTTCGACTTCGCCAGGCTCGACGAGCGCAATCGCTTCCTCGCGGGGCCGATGAACTCGGCCTTCGAGCGGCCGATCTCCGCGGCCCACTCGAAGTTCGGCGGCCGCGTGCCCGAAGGCAGGGTCATCGAGAAGGCCGCCGCCGACACGGTGCGCATCGTGCAGCGCTACGTCCGCGCCATGGAGCGCGCCGACTACCCGAACCTGCTCTTCGAGATCGAGAACTACGCGCGCACCATCAACAACCTCTTCTCGCAGTACAAGCCCCACGACGACCGCCACCCGCTCGAGGGCCGCCGCGACGCGCTGTACACGTCGTTCTACGTGCTCAAGAACCTGATGATTCTCCTCTACCCGTTCGTGCCCGAGACGATGGGGAGGCTGCGCGAGTCGCTCAATTTGCCGCCCGACGTCTTCCGCCTCGACGAATTGGGCACGCCGATTCCCGCCGGGCACGCGATCGGACCCAAGCAGCAGTACTTCCCCACGCCGCCGGGCATGGAGCGCCCGGGCTGACCCTCTGAGCTACGCCGCGTTCGTCTGCTTCGAGGTGCGGAGCTGCGGCGCCTCGGAAGAGGCGATGGAACAGCCAACGCCGCCTCGGCGCTCGAGGCCAGTGGGTCCATTGCGCTGGTGGCCGCGGCGAACGCGCCGCGGCAGGGCCGTAGCCTCCAGGTAGGCAGCGCACATGCGGGTGGAAATTGTCTTCGCCCTGAGCCGGCCGGTTGTGCCGAGCGGCGCGCCTGAGCGCGCGTCACTCCTTGTTCCCGGCGCCGGGGCGGAGGGGACGCGTCGGCGGGAGGTGCTCCTCGGACGATGGGACGCCGGGGCTCCTGAGCGGCCGCACCGCGGTCTGGGTCGTCAGCTCGGTCATGGCGTCCGCGGTGAAGGGCCGGGCGGCCTCCGCCTCCAACGGAAAGAGCCGGGCGGCCAGCTCGCCCGGATCCGGCGAGGTCAGCCCCATTCGGGCCGCGCGGAGCCGCTTGGCGAGCTCGGCGGCCGACGCGGGGCGGTCGGAAGACTCGTGGGCTATAGCGCTGGCCACCGCCTCGCACAGCAGCCGGCCCGCGTCGGGGCACAGCGAAAGGAGCGCGTCCGCCGCCGCGGCCGGAAGCGGCGACGAGGCGAACGAGCCAGGACGCCTGCCAGCGATCAACTCGAACATGACCACGCCGAGCGAATAGAGGTCGGACAGCGACGTGGTCGCCTCGCCCGCGAGAACCTCGGGGGCGATGTACCCCGGGGTACCGGTGAGGGTGCTCTTCCCGGACGGCAGCACGTTCGGCGTCTCGGCTCCGGGGAGATGCCGGGCGATGCCGAAGTCGACGATCTTCACCGTGCCGTCGAACGCCACCATCACGTTCTGCGGCTTGATGTCGCGGTGGACGATTCCCCGCTCGTGCGCGTGCGCCAGCGCGTGGCACACCTGCTCACCGATGGCCGCCACCAGGCCGGGGGGCAGCCGCTCGCCGCGCGCCAGGGCCCGCTTCTGCAGCTCGGCGAGGCTGACGCCGGCGATCAACTCCATGGCGATGAACCAGCCGTCGTCGAGCTTCCCCAGGTCGTACACCGCGACGATGTTCGGGTGGTGGAGCCGGGCGGCCAGCCGCGCCTCGGAGAGGAAACGCTCGGTGAGCGCATCGTCAGCGCCCGAGCGCATGCGCTTGAGCGCGACTGTCCGCCGAAACCCCGCCGGCCCGACCCTCTCGGCGAGGTACAGCTCGCCCATGCCGCCCTCCGCGAGCTTCTTGACGATGCGGTACTCGCCCACCAGCTGCCCCGGCCACGCCGCGCGGACGTAGCGGACGACCGCGAGCACCGAGGCGAAGAGTGCGAACGGCAGACCGCTCATCGCGAAGTAGCTGGTGCCCTCCACCTGGCCGGCCAACAGGAGGATCTCCCGCGCCACCACCCCTCCCGCCGGAAGCGCCCCTACCAAAAGGGTCAGGGCCACCCGCCCTCGGGCCCTCACAGCGAGCAGGGCCTCGCCGAGCCAGAGCACCACCACCACCGTCACGGCCACCCATATGGGCTTCGCGGTGGGGAGCTCGCGCACCAGCACCTCGAAGCTGAGCCCGGGGTCTCGCCAGACCGCCACCGCGGCCACCGCCACGTGTACCGCCGCCACGGACAGCAGCACGAGCAGCAGCGCCCGGCGGGCCCGCGTCAGGGGTGCATCGAGCGTCGACCAGGCGGTCAGGCACAGCCCGCTGAAGAGCGGCAGCGCCGACGACACCGCCATCAGCGCCCACGGACCGCGCAGGCCGAGGCCTCCCGCAGCCTCGGCCCCACCGCTGCTGCCGCCGATGAGCAGCGCGAAGCCGAAGAACGCCGTGGCGACGTGCAGGTTGTTGCGTTCGCCGCGGACGGCCACCCACATCGCCAAGTGCACCAGGGCCATCAGGGTGCAGAAGCCCGCCACGATGATGTGCACGAGCGTATAGGGCGTCACCTCGCCCATTAACCCCCTCGCCGGCCCAATTTCAACCCGCGCGTGGCGCTTCGATCTGCGCTCCGGCCGCGACGGGGGGCGCCGCGCGTCGCCGCAGCGTCGCCGCTAGCGTCGCCGCCCGTTGCGAGCCGGAGGCAGGACGTGCTAGGCACGCGGCCCCCTGGCACGACGGCAGATGGCGCAGCAGCGCACGCACACGCGATTCGAGTTCGACGCGCTCGCCAGGCCGCACCTCCGCTCGCTCAAGGCGTACTGCTACCGCATGACGGGCTCGCTCGGTGACGCGGAAGACGCCGCCCAGGAGACGCTGGTCCGCGCCTGGCGGCACCTCGAACGCTTCGAGGGCCGTTCGAGCTTCCGCGCGTGGCTCTTCCGCATCGCCACCAACGTCTGCCTCGACGCGCTGCAGAAGCGCTCGGCGCGCTCGCTGCCGCAGCTCGAGGTGCCACCCGCATCGCCCGACGCGCCGCTACCACCCCCGGCCGAAGAGCGCTGGCTCGAGCCCTACCCCGACGCCGAGCTCCCGGCGCCCGACGCTCTCCACAGCCCCGAGGCGCGCTACACGGAGCGGGAGGGAGTCGCCCTCGCGTTCCTCGTGGCCATCCACCGGCTCACCCCGAGGCTCCGCGCGGTGCTCCTGCTCCGCGAGGTGGTAGGAATGACGGCCGAGGAGGTCGCCGCCCTCCTCGAGACGACGCCGGCAGCGGTCAACAGCGCGGTCCAGCGTGCCCGGCGGGCGCTGACCGGCCTCGAGCGCCGCCCGGCCCGACCCACCCGGCAGCAGGAGAGCCAGCTCGTGCGGCGCTACATCCGCGCCTGGATGCGGTCCGACACGGCCGACCTCGTGGCCCTGCTCAAGCACGACGCCACCTTCGCCATGCCCCCGTACACGTTGTGGCTCCGCGGTGTCAGCGCCATCGGCGCCTTCCTCCGCGCGCGGCTGTTCGCCGCCCCCGCGGGTACCTACCGCTGCCGGGCCGTGCGGGCCAACGGCCGGCCGGCCGTCGCCATCTACCAGCGAGCCGATCGCGGGCCGTACCGTCCGACGGCGCTCTGCGTGCTCGAGGTCTCGCAAAGCGGCAAGCTGGCCGCCATCGATGCCTTTCTCCGTCCCGGGCTCTTCGAACGATTCGGACTTCCTCGCCAAATTCCCTCCCGGCGGAGCTAACATGGCGCGCCCATGCGGGCCGCGATGAATTTTTCGCGCGCGCGCAGTCCTAGCGGTTGAAACCAACCCAGGAGACGGCGATGCCCAATCACCCCAGAACGGCTGTGAGCCTCTTGGCGCTCCTGTGCGCCGCCTGCACCCCGAGGCTCTCCCAACTACCCCCCCACAAGGAGGATGCAGCGATGTACACGGTACTGGTTTCGGCCCGTTTCAAGTCGGCGGATCCGGCGGTCAACAAGAAGGCGCACGACGACATCGCCTCCGCAACGCAGAAGCTGGCGATGTCGCGCGGCGACCTGGCGCACAAGGTGCTGCTGGCCGCGGAGGATCCGCGCGGCTTTCTGGCCATCGACGTCTGGAAGAGCCTCGCCGGAATGCAGGAGCACTTCTCGGATCCGCGTTTCGTCGAAGGCGTGAATACCGTCTTCGAGGGTCCGCCCGTCCTGCGCGTCTATCGGGCCATGCCTGGGGCGTCGACCTGGGGCGAGCTCGCGCCAGCGCCGGGCTCGCTCCTGGTGACGGTCGAGGCCACCTTCGCGCAAGCGTCCGACGAGGAAAACCTGCGCGCCCACAACCAGGTGGCGGAGGCGGGGCGCGAGGCCGCGCAGAAGCTCGGAGACGTCGCCCACCTCGCGTACCTGAGCCACGAGGACAGCCGGCGATTCCTGGCCATCGACATCTGGAAGGACCCGGAGGGCATGAAGACCTTCTTCGCCAACGCCGACGTCCAGAAGGGCTTCGGCTCGCTCTTCACCGGGCCGCCCAAAGTCACCGTCTACGCGGCCACCGACTACTATCAGTGGTAGCGGCTCGAGCCGTCGGTGCGCCGGGGCGGCCCACCGCTCCGGCGCAAAGGTGAGGAAGATTGAAAGTGATTTCGCCTGCTCGGGGCGAGCGGCTCGCCGTAGGGCCGCCGGCGGGCCGCAAGCTCCCGGGCTGGACCACTTTCAGCCGCCCAAAGAGGCTCGGAATCTCAACCCGAAGCTGGCGCAGCCGGTCGAAGTCCTCCCGCGCCAGCGCTGGCATGGAGCGCCCGGGCTGACCCTCTGCCCTACGCCGCGTTCGTCTGCTTCGAGGTGCGGAGCTGCGGCGCCTCGGAGAGGAACTTGAGCTCGGGGTGCTTCTCCTCGGCGTGATTCAGCGCCCAGTCGTCGCGGAACAAGACCAGCGGCAACCCGTCGCGGTCCTGCACCGTCTGGCGGTTGCCCTCCCAGTCGAACTGCTTGGGGTCGAACTGGCCCACCACCCACCGCGCGTGCGTGTACGGCAGCCGGTCGAGGACGATTTGCGCTCCGTACTCGTGCTCGAGCCGGTACTGCAGCACCTCGAACTGCAGCGCGCCGACGACTCCCACGATGGGGTCCTTCATGCCCATCTGCAGCTGCTGGAAGATCTGCACCGTGCCTTCCTCAGCGAGCTGCTCGAGCCCCTTCTCCATCTGCTTCCTTCGCATCGGGTCCTTCGAACGAACGATGGCGAAGTGCTCGGGAGAGAATCGCGGCACGCCCTCGAACTCGAAGTCGCCCTTCTCCACCAGCGAATCGCCGATGCGGTACAGCCCGGGGTCGAACAGCCCGATGACGTCGCCCGGCCAGGCGTCCTCGATGGCGGTGCGCGCATCGGCCATGAACTGGCTCGGCTTGGCCAGCCGCACTTCCTTCCCCAGCCGCACGTGGAAGGCCGACATGCCCTTCACGTACCGGCCCGACACCACGCGCAAGAAAGCGATGCGGTCGCGGTGGGACGGGTCCATGTTCGCCTGAATCTTGAACACGAAGCCCGAGAACGCGTCGCGCGTGGGAGAGATGGGCCCGGCCTTCGACGGACGCGCCGTGGGCGGCGGCGCCAGCTCGAGGAACGCGTCCAGAAACGGGCGCACGCCGAAGTTCGTCATCGCGCTGCCGAAGAACATGGGAGTGATTTCTCCCCGGTCGCACTTCTCGCGGGTGAGCTCGTCGCCGCCCACGTCGAGCAGCTCGATGTCGTCCTTCAGCTTCGATCGCTCGGCCTCGGTGAGCACCGAGCGGATGTCGTCCGAGTCGAGGGGGACGATGCGCTCGTCGACCTGTTGCTCGCCGTGCGACTCGTCGCCGCAGAAGACGTGCACCACCTTCGCGCGCCGGTCGTAGACGCCGCGGAACTCGGGGCCGCTGCCGATGGGCCAGTTCATCGGCCAGGCGCGAATGCCCAGCACCTTCTCCAACTCGTCCATCAGCTCGAGCGGCTCCTTGCCGTAGCGGTCGAGCTTGTTGACGAAGGTGAAGATGGGGATCTGCCGCAGCCGGCACACCTTGAAGAGCTTGATGGTCTGCGGCTCGACGCCCTTGGCCGCGTCGATGAGCATCACCGCGCAGTCGGCGGCGGTCAGCGTGCGGTAGGTGTCCTCGGAGAAGTCCTGGTGGCCCGGCGTGTCGAGCAGGTTGACCGCGTGGCCCTTGTACGGGAACTGCAGCACCGAGCTGGTGACCGAGATGCCGCGCTCCTTCTCGAGCTCCATCCAGTCGCTGGTGGCGTGGCGGCGGGCGCGCCGGGCCTTGACGCTGCCCGCGAGGTGAATGGCGCCTCCGTACAGAAGCAGCTTCTCGGTGAGGGTCGTCTTGCCCGCGTCGGGGTGGCTGATGATGGCGAAGGTACGCCGCCGGGCGACCTCGCGTTCGAGCTCGGTGGACATGCTGCCGAGGGAATTGAACGGATCCGGCCGCTCCGTCAATCCCCCGCCCGCAACGACGACGGGGGCCGACCTGAAGCCGGCCCCCGCCACTCTCGCCACGGCCGCTCAGGGCGCCGGAGGCATCTCGGTCACCGGCTCGACCACCGCGGGCGACTCGGGCTCGCTCGAGGTGTCGTTCTCGTTCTCGGGAGGCAGCTCCTCCTCGAGCAGGCCCGCGCGGCAGCTCGACGGCTGGCCCCGCGTCGCGACGATCTGGCAGCTGCCGAGCTGGCCGAGGGTGCACAGCCTCAGCACCGCGAAGCCCTCGTGCTCCTTTTCGTCCCAGCAGGCGCTGGCCAGGTACGCCTTGCCCGCCGGCACGTCGCCCCCGGTCGCCAGCGCATCGGCTCGGCCGCCCACGCCGGGAATGTACCGGGCGCGCATGCGGACGAGCTCCTTGGCCTCGGTCGGCGAGTCCTTCAGGTTGAACTTCGTCGCCAGCCGCACGCGGCGCACCTTGGTGACGTCGTTCTTGTGGCCGACAAACGCGGCGCTGATGGGCTCGTGCACCGCGACGTCCGGCGTGAAGCCCTTCAGCACGTAGGTGAGCACCTTGCTCTCGCCGACGTGCGCGAAGCCGCAGAACACCTTGCCCTGGGCCTTGATGGCGGTGTCGATGGAGCGCAGCGTGTCGAAGTCGATGCCGATGCTGCCGCGCCCGCGGTGCGGCCGCTCGCCCTTCACGAGGTGGCCGGCGGCGACGAGCTCGTACTCGGAGTCGGCCGCGCCGATGGCCTTCGCCTCGAGCTTCCACGCGAAGCGATCGGCGCTCTGCCGCTTGATGGTGAGCCGATACGTGGCGTTGCCCTTGTCCTTGGGCCCCCAGACGCGCACGTCGCCCGGCTGCATCTGGCTCTTGCCCTCGGCGATCAGCTCGGCGATGGGCTCGATGGCCTTTCGCACGTTCTGGTTCAGCCAGACGATGCCCTCGCGCGCCTTCTGGAGCAGCTCGGGAGGCTCGCCGTGCAGCCCCTGCTTCTGAACGCCGGCTTCTCCGTCTGCGGCGACGAGCGCCATCTCGTTGGCGCCCGACAGCTCGAGCGTGAACGCCGACGGGTCCGCCGGAGCCGCCTCGGCGAACGCGTCATCCTGCTGGCGACCGCATGACGCCACCAGCAACACCACGGCCAATGAAAGTGTCCTGCGCATGTGCCCACTCCCCTGCATTGTTGGGAACGAGGTCCGTTCGACCGGCCCTTCGCTCGGCTTCAACCCGGGAGGGGGCGTTTGGTTGCGGGCGCCCGACGGCCGCGATGTGGGAGCGGCTCAGAACAGACGCCGAAGCAGATTCAAAAGGAGCGTCAGAACGAGCGACACGACGAGCATCGTCGCCAGCGGAATGTAGATGCGCGCCCCGCCCCGCTCGATGCGAATGTCGCCCGGCAGCTTGCCGAACCACGAGAAGGCTCCGAGCCAGACCAGGACACCGACGGCGACGAGCACCGCTCCGGCGATGAGAATCCACAGGCCGATCTGCTTCTCGGGCATCGCCCTCTAATTAGCGCCTTCGGCGTCGAGTTGCGTAGCCGGTGCCGTCAGCTGCTCGCCGAGGTGTACCGGCCGATGGAACGCGACCACACGAAGCGGGCGAAGAGCGAGAACAGCGCCGCGCCGACGATGGACCAGACGAGCGAGCTGGCCCGCAGCGTTCCCAGCATCGCCTCGGCCGGGAAGGTGGTCATCAGCGCCAGGGGAATGACGAAGGTGAAGAGAATCTCCAAAAACCCCTTGAACACCGTCGCCGGCCATCGCGCGGCGTCGAAGATGGAGTCGAACAGGTAGATGAGGTTGTCCACCTTCACCACGTAGAACGCGGCGCTGACGGTGAGAATCCACAGGCTGTAGAGCAGCGCCGTCGAGCTGAGCAAAAGCAGTGCCGCCAGCGCGATGCCCACCAGGCTGGGCGGCCGGCCGATGAGGTGGAACGCGTAGCCGAAGATGGCGAGCGCGGTGACGATGCGGAAGAGCGGCCACAGCTCGAACCGCGCGGTGGAGACCAGAAACTGCGCGTCGGCCGGCTTGAGCAGGACGAAGTCCAGCGTCCCCTTGCGAATGTGGTCCACCACCGAGGTCAGGCTCGGGCTGATGGCGCCCTCGATGATGCCCCGAAGAAAGGTGAACCACCCCGTCACGAGGAGCGCCTCGCCGAACGTCCACCCGTCGAACTCGGCCCGGTCGCGAAAGACGACGAACAGGGGCACCAGCGCGGTGGCGGTGCGGAAGAGGGCGATGGCCCCCTCGATGAGGAAGTCGCCGCGGTACTGCAGGGCGAGCAGCGCCGAGGCGTGCACCTGCGTCTTGAGCAGCGAGGCGTAGCGGGCGAGCACGTCAGCCTCCGTACGCAGCGAAGCGCTTGAGCCCCGATCGCCACAACAGAAGCGCCAACGCGCCGAGGGCCGCCACCCACGTCCACTGGATTCCCAGCGCCCAAAGTGCGCTCTGCCGGTCGTGCAGCGAGGTGAGCAGCTCGACGGGCAGGCCGATCTGGTAGCGGAACGGCATGGCGTGCGTGGCGGTGCGCATCCAGTCGGGGAGCAGCTCGAGCGGGAAGAGGTAGCCCGAGAACAGCATGAAGAAGGTGAACCAGACCTCCATCACCTTGATGCTGCTCTGCATGAAGAAGCACAGCGCGCCCATGCAGAACTGCGAGAGGTAGCCGACGAGCCAGCCACCGACGATGGACAGCATCGCGAACGCCCACATCCACCCGTCGCTCGGAAGGAAGTGCGAGCCCACCGTGGCCAGCGCGACCGCGGCCACCGGAAATGCCACCAGCACGCGCATCGGCAACGCCGCCAGGTTCTCGACGGCGTAGCCCACCACGAGCGGCAGCGGCCGGAGCAGCTTCATCGACAGCGCCCCGGTGCGCACCTCGAAGTTGATCTCCCAGCCCACCCAGGAGCTGGTGAGCTGGCGGATGATGAAGGTGACCAGAAAGTAGGCGACGAAGTCTGCCTGGTCGAATCTGCCCACCGGAGCCTCGCGGGCGACGGCGCTCCAGAGCGCGAGCATCACCAGCGGCATGGTGGTGGAGAGAATCCACACCAGCATCTCGGCGCGGTAGGCGACCGCCTCGGCGAAGCCGATGCGCATCAGGGTGGGCAGCGCCCTCAGGTTGCTGCGAATGCTCACGCCCCTGCCTCCTGCGCCCGGGCGGCGCGGCTGCGCGCGAACAGCTCGCTCATCACCTCTTCGAGCGGCGGGTTCTCGACCGTCAGGTCCTTCACCGGCAGGCTGGCCAGCGCCTTGGTCACCACCGCGTTGACGGTGTCGGCCGGCACCTGCAGCACCGCCTGGGCGCCGTTCGACTGCACCAGGCTTCCGAGCGATCGGAGCTGGTCCGGCGCCACGTTGGCCGACAGGTGCAGCACCACGCGCTTCTCCGGCCTCACGTGACGCACCAATTCGGCGAGCCCGCCGTCGTAGCTTATCTGGCCCTTGTCGATGACGATGACGCGTGGGCAGAGCGCGGCCACGTCGTCCATGTAGTGGCTGGTGAGGATGAGCGTCGCTCCGTGCCGCTCGTTGTACGCGCGGATGAACTCGCGCATCTTGGCCTGCATCGACACGTCGAGGCCGATGGTGGGCTCGTCGAGGAACAGCACCTTCGGGCGGTGGATGAGCGCCGCTGCCAGCTCGCACTTCATCCGCTCGCCCAACGAGAGCTGCCGCGTCGGCTTGTGGATGAGGTCGCCCAGCTCGAGCAGCTCGGCGAGCTCCTTCAGCGTCTGCGCGAAATCCGCGCGCGGCACCTCGTAGATGGCGCGGTTCAGCTCGAAGGTGTCGGCCGGCGGCAGGTCCCACAAGAGCTGCTGCTTCTGACCCATCACCAGCATGATCTTCTTGAGGAACGCCGCCTCGCGTTTTCGAGGCACGTGGCCGTCGACGAAAACCTCGCCCTCGCTCGGGTGGAGCAGCCCCGAGAGCACCTTGAGCGTCGTCGTCTTGCCCGCGCCGTTGGGGCCCAGAAAACCCACGCGCTCGCCGGGCTTGATCTCGAACGAGATGCCGTCGACCGCTTTCACCGTCACGTAGGTGCGGCGGAAGAGCGAACCGAAGGCCGCCATGAAGCCGGGTCGGCGCCTGGCGACCCGGTAGTGTTTGCGAAGCTTCAGGACCGAAATCATGCGACGCGCTGTTGTTAACGCGGGTTTGCGATTTAGGCGACCGTGGAGATAGAGGGCGGCCCTCGGCGCCGGAACGTGGGATGAACGACTACTCCAGAGACCTCGACCGTTGGGTCCCCCGCCTGTTGGCGGTGTGGCGCTCGTCACAGAGGCTTGGGCGCCCGCGGCCGGGCATGAGGCCGCAAGAGTTGCCCCGCGATCGCCTGGCGCCGCACGAGCTCGAGCAGGTGGCCCTTGGCGTGCGCAAGCTGTCGCTCGGGCTGACCCGTGAGCGGCACCTCGCCGGCTCTCGCTACATGGACGACCCGGCGCTGCTCGGCGCCTACCTGCTCTTCTACTGGCCGGTCTCGTACGCGCAAGCGCGGCAGGCGCTCGGAGAGCTGCACCGTCCCCGCGCGGCGCTGGATCTGGGCAGCGGCCCGGGCCCGGTCGGCTTCGCGGCGCTCGACGCCGGCGCCTCCGAGCTGACGCTGGCCGACCGGAGCGAACGCGCGCTGGACCTCGCCCGCAAGCTGGCCGCCGAGGCGGGCGAGGCGTGCGCCGCCCGAACGTGGGATCCGAAGCGCGGCCGGCTCCCCGAGGGGAAGTGGGACCTGGTGACAATGGGGCACCTGCTCAACGAGCTCTACCTTTCGTCGCCCGACGCCACGGCCCGCCGCGCCGAGCTCGTGGAGCAGGCGCTCTTGCATCTCAAGCCCCGAGGCACGGTGCTCATCCTCGAGCCGGCGCTGAGAGACACCTCGCGCGCGTTGCTCGAGGTACGCGATCGGCTGGTGGCCAGAGGCCATGCGGTGCGCGCGCCGTGCCTGTACCGCGGAAGCTGTCCGGCGCTGGTGAAGGAGTCCGACTGGTGCCACGCCGAGCGCTCCTGGCGCATGCCGCGCCTCGTCGAGGAGCTCTCGCGCGCCGCCGGGCTCCACAAGGAAGCGCTCAAGATGAGCTACCTCGCGCTGGCGCCGAAGGGCGAGGCGTGGCCGCCTCTGCCCGAAGGCCGGCTCTTCCGCATCGTCTCCGAGCCGCTCGAGGGCAAGGGCAGGCAGCGGTACATCGGCTGCGGGCCCGAGGGGCGCGTCGGCCTGGCGCTCCAGGAGAAGCACCGCACCGAAACGAACGCGGCGTTCTTCCACCTGCGCCGCGGCGACGTCGTCTCGGTCACCCACGCCGAGCCGAAGGGCGACGGCCTCGGGCTGGACGACCGTACCGAGGTGCGCGTGGTGGCTCCCGCGGGGCGCGGCATTCACTGATCCGCTGGTCGGTATCTGAGCTGGGGGGACGGCGGCCGTTGTCGTCCCTGAGCCCCACGCGCGCCTGCGGTAGCATCGGGGCATGACGGGGCCACGCAGCCTGCGCTTCGTCCGCTTCGGTTGGTGCCTCGCCGCGCTGCCGCCATTGGCGCTGGTCGCGGCGTGCCCGCAGAGCCTGTCGGTGCTCCCTGACGAGTGCAGCGGCGGCCGAGTGGACTGCGCCAACCCGGTCTGCGCGGGCCTGTCTTGCGGGAGAGGTGGCACCTGCGCCAACGGCCGGTGCGAGCGCGAGAAGAACGAGGCCACCTGCGACGATGGCCTCGACAACGACGGAGACTCGCTCGCCGACTGCCCGGATCCGGACTGCCGCGATCAGAAGTGCTCCGACGGTGATGCTTGCACCATCAACGAAGTGTGCCGGAACGGCGCCTGCAACGGAGGCTCGGCCGTCACGTGCGACGCTCCGCCCGAGTGCCGGGTCGGCCCGGGCACCTGCTCGCCCGATGCGGGTTGCACGTACGAGCGCGCCGCGGCCGGAACGAAGTGCTCCAGCGGTTTCTGCGGGGCCGACGGCGTGTGCCGGCCCCTTTCGGCGGACGGTGGCTTCCCGTACGTCCCCAGCAACTTCGATCCGCGCGCGTTCGTGCCGCCCACATCGCCGCTCGTGCTGAGCTGCGTGGCCACGTTCGATTCGAGGACCTCGACGGGGTACTGGTGCGGGCAGCCCGGGCCCACGCCGGTGACGGTGCCTCAGGACGGCGGCGGCCCGGTGGTGGTGTTGCCGCTCGCCGGGCTCGTGGTGAACGATGGCGGCTTGCGGCTCACCGGCGACAAGCCGGTCATTCTCGCGGTGTACGGCGACGCGTTCGTCGTCGGCTTCATCGAGGCGGACGCCACCGGGCGCGATGCCGGCCCGGGCGGCGCCGATTGCGCGGCCTCCGTGACGATGATGGGCCAGCACGGAAACGGCCGCGGCGGTGGAGGCGGCGGCGCGGGCTTCGGCACTCCCGGAGCGGACGGCGGAGCGGGCGGAGCCGCGCTCGCGATGGCCGGCGTGGGCGGTCTTGCGGCCGGGGACGAGACGCTGATTCCGCTGCGCGGCGGCTGCATGGGCGGGAACGGCGGCTCGCGCGTTCCGCCAACCGTCGGCACCGGAGGTCGCGGCGGCGGTGGGGGCGGAGGAGTGCAACTGTCGGTCGCGGGGACCCTCACCCTGCGTGGCCACGTGTCGGCGCGCGGAGGCGGCGGCCTCACGACGTCCATCGACGAGGGCGGCGCGGGCGGAGGCGGCAGCGGCGGAGGCATTCTCCTCGAAGCGAACGTGCTCGACCTGGCCGGCTCGGCGGTCACGGCAAACGGCGGCGGCGGCGGGTCGGGCAACGCGGCTGGCTCCACGGGAAGGAACGGCGCCGATGGAGATCGCCTGTCCGCGATCCCTGCCCCCGGCGGCCAGGCGACGGGAGCCGCCGGTGGAGGTGGCAGCGGCGGGGCCGGCACCACCCTGCCCCGACCCGGCGGAAGCGTCGCCAACCTGTCCGATTCGGGCGGAGGAGGCGGCGGCGGCGCGGTGGGAAGAATCCGTCTCAATGCCGCGACGCGCTGCGCTTTGTCCGGCGCCACCATCAGCCCGCCTGCGACGAGCAACAAGGCGGGCTCGTCCGGCTGCCCGTAGGCCGACCGCAATTTCCACCCACCCCCGCGCGCGTGATAGCGATTCTCTCGCGCCGACCGCCTCGGCCACGGAGGCCACCTCATCGTGAAGAAACTGCTCCTCGCGGCGTCACTCGTCGCAGCGTGCACCGGCAAGTACATTCGCCCGACCACCGACGAGAAGGTGGAGGCCACCCCCGAACGGATCGCCCGCGGCGAGTACCTGGTGAACGGCGTGGGCGCCTGCGGCAGCTGCCACTCGGGGCGAGACTCCGAAGCGAACGACTTCGCCGCCTTCGTGCAGGCGGGAGAGAGCACCTCGAAGTACCTGGCGGGTGGCTTCCAGATCGAGCTGCCCGGCATCGGCGCGAAGGTGTTCATGCCCAACCTCACGCCCGACGAAGAGACGGGCCTGGGCTCGTGGACGGACGATCAGATCATCCGCGCCATTCGAGACGGCGTGGGGAGGAACGGTGAGCTGCTCTTCCCGATGATGCCCTTCAACGCCTATCAGCACATGTCGGACGAGGACGTGCGCGCGATCGTCGCGTACCTGCGCACGGTGCCGAAGGTGAAGACGGCCCGCGGCCGGACCGAGGTGCCGGGCATCGCCGGTTTCATGCTGGCGCGCGGCGTGGCCCACCACCTGCCGGTGAAGGACGTGCCGCCGCCCGACAAGAGCAACCCGGTCGCCTACGGGCGCTACGTCATGTTCCTCGGCCACTGCTCCGAATGCCACGCCGCGAAGCCGGATCGCCGGCCCCGCACCGAGGACGACCCGATGTGGATGGCCGGCGGCGCCGTCGAGGAGATACCCGGCATCGGCAAGGTGTACGTCCGCAACCTCACGCCGGATCCCGACACCGGCCTGGGCAGGTACTCCGCGGAGCAGATCAAGAACGCCATGCGAAAAGGCACGCGGCTCGACGGCAGAAAGATGGCGCCGCCCATGTCCATCTACATGGCGCACTGGTCGACCATGACCGAAGAGGATCTCGACGCGCTCGTGACGTACTTGAAGTCGCTCGCGCTGGCGAAGAACCAGGTTCCTGAACGCGCGCTGACGCCAGAATGGGAGGCCAGGCTGCGATGAAGGTCGTCCGTCCGGTGGTAGTGCTCGCCCTCGTTTCGCTGCCGGTGTCCGCTCAGAAGGTGACCGGCGTGGTGGTGCTCGACGGCAAGGCTCCGGCCGCAGGCCGGCTCGCCGTCACCAAGGACCAGAAGGTCTGCGGTGCCGACGTGCCCGACGACTCGCTAATGGTCTCGCCCGAGGGGGGCGTCGCCAACGCGGTGGTGGTGGTGAAGGTGGATGCTCCGGCCCAGCCGCCGCCGCGAAACGTGAGCGTCGACCAGAAGGAGTGCCGCTTCGTCCCGCGCGTCAACGCCACCACCGTGGGCTCGACCATCGAGCTGCTCAACTCGGACGCGGTGCTCCACAACGCACGCGGCATGCGCGGCAGCGAGGTCGCCTTCAACTTCGCCTTCCCGCTGAAGAACCTGAAGCGGCAGGTGAAGGCGGACAAGCCCGGCGTCATCGAGCTGCACTGCGACGCCGGGCACACCTGGATGCGCGCGTACGTCCACGTGCTGCCGCACGCGCTCTTCGCAGTCACCGACGAGAAGGGCCGGTTCAGCATCGACGGCGTGCCGCCGGAAGCGACCGCGCTCGAGGTGCGGCACGAACGGCTGCCCGAGCCCATCGTCGTACCGCTGCGCAAGAACGGCCCCGTGCGCGTCGCCATCAAGCCGCGCTGAGCGTCACCTGGCCGGCCTCCCGCACGGGCGCTCGGTCTGCCGGCCGTCGGCGCGGCGGTGGCGTGCGCAGCGTTGGAGCGGAGGTGAATCGATGCCACGAACGCGGGCGACGGCCCGCTCAAGCTGTTGACCATCTACGCGCCGCCGAACCACCTGCCCGGGCGCGTCCACCCGACCCGTGCCGAACCTGCCGAACGTGCTCCCGGAAGACGAATTGGGCGACAGCAGCACCGCGCGAATTCCGAGCTGTACCGCCGCCTCGAACCCGTCGCCGTTCGCCCTGGCGAGCGACAACACCGACACCAGGCCCGAGAGCTCCTCGGCGGTCGCCGGCCGTCGCCACGCACGCCGGGCAATGCCCTCGAGAATCCTGCGCAGGCACGGCTCCTCGCCGGTCTGCGCCGGGTCACACGCGCGAAGCCCCCCACCCGCCCACGCCGCGGTCGCGAGCGCCTTGGCGGCTGCCTCGTACGACTCGACCAAGAGCGGCGAGACGGCGAGGTGATCCTGATCGTCGTCGAAGCCCTCGAGCCGGCCGTCCGCGGGGAATTGTCGCGACGGGCGCAGCGATTGCCCGAGCAGCTCGGAGACGGTGTTGTCGTACTGGCTGCCGTTCAGCCGATGCAGCACCGGTCCGCGAGCGCCGCACGCCACGTCGGCGCGCTCCTCTGACTCGGCACCGGCCCGAGGAAGCTCCGGCGCCAACAGCCGCAGGTCTGCGGACCCGAAGCAGCCTGCCCCTCCCGCCAACACCGCCGCCCACGCAAGCACGCCCCTCCGAACATGCATGCCCCACCTCGCCCGACGAGCGCCACCGCGAGGGCGGCGCACGATGCGAAGTGGAGCGCGAACGCGCGCGCCTCACCAGCGACGGAAAGACCGATCGACGCTCACTCGTCGTGCAAGTTGGCGAGTGCGTTTCACTGTGCGCGATCTGCGCCGACGTCGAGCCGCACCAGCAGCGTGGACGTCACCTCGTCGAACGCCGGCGCGTGAGTCCAGTCGACGCGCAGCACCGCCTCGAGGCCGCGCGTGATGGCGTAGCTCGCGGATCCGCGCGCGGACACGGTGGGGCCGAGGCGCGAGCGGCCAACGTGAAAGGCCTCGAGCGGCGTCCCGCCCGCGCTGGTGGCCGACTCGCGCGCGCTCTGCCGGGAGGGATCGAGCGGGAAGTACGGCGCGGTGTCCTCGCGGTACCAGTCGACGCCGGGCTCGATGGTCGCCTCGGCCCGAAGCGGTCTGCCGCCCATCTCCCACCGCAACGCGAAGCCGGCGTGCAGCATCTCCTGCGGGCTGAAGTAGCCCCCGTGCCCCAACGTGAAGTGGCCCAGGTTCCACTGGTAGCCCAGCGCGTAGACATTGAGGCCGGCCGCCGCCGGGCGGATCGCCTCGCCGGGCCGAAGCCGCCAATCGACGCCCATGCCCAGGTGCACCGCGCGGTTTCCCGCCACCTGCGTCCCCGAGAGCCAGTCGTGCCCCGCCGACAGCCGAAGCGTCGCCGGAGCGATGTCGTACGCCACTCCGAGCGCTCCGCCTCGCCGCACGACGCCGCCCCACACCTCGCCGCTCGCCGGATCCCTCGCGCCCGCGTACGAGAGACGGCTGTCCTTCACCGCCTCGCTCGCGAGCCGCGCCGTCAGCCGAAGCGAATTCCAGCGGTGAGTCCACGACAGCGCGCCCAGCCAGCTCACGGTGCGAAGCCCCAGCGGCGAGGTGCCCACCTCGAGCTGGAGCTCACGTTGCGTGTAGCGGGCCATCAGCTCGACGCCTCTCGACGGCTCGTTCAGGCCTCTTTTCGGCAGCGGTGCTCCGCTCCCGAAGCGGTCCTCGGCCGAGAGCGCGCCCGAGTCGATCGCCACCGGAGTGACGGAGACGGTGACCCGTCCTGCTCCGACCGGCTCGGAGTAGTCGACCGGCAGGCGAACCTCCGTCAGCGCCCCCAGGCCGGGCTCTCCCGACCGTTGCCGGGCCCCCATGCCGCCCGACACGCGCGGCCGCCTGCGAGCATCGAGCCGGTCGAGCTCTCGTTCGACCTCTGCCTCGAGCGACGGCTCGCCCGGCTCGTCGGCGCCGCGGTCGAGGAGATCGCCCCGACGCGCCAGGGCCGACAACGCGCGACCGGAGGCGCCGTCTTCTCGGGCCAATGACTTCGCGCGGGTCAGGGCAACGTCCGCGGCCCGATCGTCGCCCGCCTCGAGCGCGAGAGTCGCCTCGAGCAGGTGGAGCCGGCCCCGCTGCGGTGCCCGGCCGAGCGCAGAGCGCACCTTGAGCCGCGCCCGGTCGAGCTGGCCCGACGCGACGGCGGCGTGCACCAGCCCCGAGAGCGCCTCCTCATCCATCGGATCGCGCTCGAGCACCGACTCGAACAGCTCGGCGGCATCGGCGAAACGGCCGGCGTCCTGTAGCACGCGCCCGAGCGCAGACAACAACCGCGGGTGATGGGGGTGCTCCTCGAGCAACGGCTCGAGCAGTCGCGCCGCCCCGCCGAGATCTCCCTCTCCGCGCCGGACGTCCGCCTGTCGCACGGTCCACGCGATCCTCAGCTCGGCGAGCCCGCGCTCCTCGGCCGGATCGAGCCGCGTACCGTCAAGGTCGGCGATGAGCGCCTCCACCGCCGCGTCGTTGCCCGCGCGCAACAGCGCTCCGCCGAGCCGGAGCTGCACGCCCGGCGATGGCGGCGGACGTGCTTGCAGAAGCCGGCTCGACAGCGCCGCGGCGCGATCGGCCGCTCCCAGCGACGCCCATGCGAGCGCGACGTGGCTCGCCTGCTCGGGATCGCTCCCAGCCTGCTCCTCGAGCGCGGCGACCTGCTTCCGCGCGGCCCACGCCTTGCCTTTGCGAGCCAGCGCGACCGCCCGGTGGAGCCTCACCTGCAGCTCGAGCCTCCGCTTCAGCGCTGCAATCTCGGGAGTGAGCTTCTCGGCCGTGATTGCCGAGAGCGCCTCGAGCGCCATTCCCGGATGCCCTGCGGCGTCGTGTGCGCGCGCGGTCACGAGCAGCGCCTCCGGCAGGTCGGGGGCGACGGCGGTCAGCGCGTCGGCCACTTCGAGCGCGCGGGTGGGCTCGCCGAGCCGGAGGTGAAGGGCCGCGAGATCGTGCAACGTCCAGCGGTGGCGAGGGCTCGCCTGGCGCGATGCCTCGAGATCGGCGAGCGCATCGTCGAACCGGCCCTCGCTCACCTTCCGCGCCGCACGCAGGCGCAGCCCCTCGGCGACGATCCACGCCCGCCCGCGCGCCTGGGCCGGATCCCGTTCCGCGAGATCCGCATCGAGGCTGACGGCCTCGTCGACGCGATCCGTCGCCACGAGCACCTCGACCAGCGACCGCTTCGCCTCGAGCCGATCGGGATTCGCCTGCACCACCTTGCGGAACAATGCCTCCGCGGCCTGATGTCGCCCGAGCGAGCGGTGCAGCTCACCCAACGCCACCACCGCGTGAACGCCGTCTGCCTCGGACACTCCCTGCGCTTCGATCAGCTTTCGCTCGGCCTCCGATGGCCTCCCATCGCGCGCCGCGGCGAGGGCCTGCGCCATCAACGACCAGAACTTCGCCGTCCGGAGCGGCTGCTCCCACAGCTCGCGTCGCGTCGGCGCCAGTGCGCGTGCCTGCTCGAGCAGCCCGAGCGCCTTCGCCGGGTCCTCGCGCCGCAACGCGACGATCGCCAGGCCCACCAGCGCATCGGGGTCGCGTTCCCTGCCCAGCGAGGTGAAGGCCCGCTCGGCGCCGGCGAGGTCGTTCCGCTCCAGTGCCCGATAGCCCTCGCGGGTGGCCTTCGCCCTCCGCGCGGCGGCGAGAATCTCCGCGTGCCGCTGCTTCAGCACGTCGTCTCCGGGGTGGCGCGCGAGGTACTCGCGGAGACGGGGCTCGTGCTCCTTCGTCGCAGGAAGCCACGTCAGGGCGCGCCTCCAGCTCGCGCGCACCGAGTCGCGCAGCTCGGGAGCGCCTTCGTACATGGCGGCCAGCAGCGAGATGCCTTCGAGCCGCGTGTGCTCGCGGTACGTCAGGGCCCGGCCCAGCGCCAGCCGGTAGCGCAGCGCCCGCGGAGATGCCGCCGCCAGGCGCCTGAGCGCGTCGACCGCCTTCTGCCACCCGCGTTCGGTGCCGCTCAGCGTCTCGTAGTACTCGAGCCCCAGCGGCTCGGGCGGCTCGCGGCCGCGGAAGAGCTCTTCGTACGCGGCGACCGCTTCGTCCAGCCTCTGCTCGCGCGCGTACCGCCGGGCACGCTCGAGCAGGTCCGACCGCGTGGCGATCTCGATGTGCTGCGCAAGGGTCGACGTGGCCGGGTGGTCGGGGTGCGCGCCGGCGAGCCGAGCGAGCACCTCGCGCGCCGCCTCGAGCCTTCCCGCGCGGGCATGATCCGCCCCCACCGCCGCGAGCGCCTCGGGCGAACGCCCGTCGAGCTTCAGCACCTGGCGCCAGGCCTGGAGCGCCAGGTCGTCGCGGTCGCGCGACTGCCAGTACCGGGCGGCGCGCGTCAGTCGCTCGACGGGCGTCGGCTCGTCCGACCCGGCCGCGCCGGCGAGCAGCGACACGGCGAGTCCCCACGTCTTCAGCGTCCTCTGCATGCGTTCTCCCAGCGTGGACGGAGGCTCCCGTCTGGCCCGAAGCGGTAGCGGCCCTCGACGAACCCTTCGCCGAACAGCGCGAGGTTCTGGTCGTAGTAGGCGGGCGGTGCGCCGTAGAGGCCGTCGCGCCGCGCCCGGGCGAGCTGTGCCTTCAACGCCGACGACGCACGCGCGTCCCCCCTCTGCTGCGCCTGCGGGAGAAGGGCCGCGAAGAATCCGGGAGGTGCGTGCCCTGCGCCGTCCGCGCTCGAGAGGTCGACCTTCTCCGAGAGCTGGCCGCGCGACGTCCAACGATCGAGTGGGCCGCGCGTGCTCGCGTCGAGCTTCGCCCGGAGCGGGTCGGCCGGGGCCAGCATGCCCGCCCACAGGTAGACGCGGATCGCGTCGTAGCTGCTCACGGGCCCGTGGACGGGGTCCGGCCCGAAGCCGCGGTCGCGGTGGTACAGCACCCAATCGGCGACGAACCCCTCCGACGAGCTCTCGGCCACCACGCGCATACCGCTCGCCAGCACGTCGGCCCAGACCGGCGAGACATGCGACAGGCGCCTGAGCAGGAATGGCGGCGAGTAGCTGGGGTTGAGCCGCCAGGCGCGGCCCGGCTCGACCTCGAAGCCGTAGGGCGCCGGGAGCAGCGCCACGCCGAGCCCGGGAAGCGGGCGCACCGAGTGGAGCTCGACGTTCGAGAGCACCGCCCGCGCGAGACGCTCGTAGCGCGGCTCGGACCACAACCGCCCCGCCTCGAGGAGCGCATATGCCAACCAGAGGTCCGCGTCGCTGGCCGAGTTCGAATCGAGCACGCCCCAGCGCCCGTCTGGCCCACGGCCCCAGTGCCAGGCCGGCAGATGGCGCGCGAGCGCTCCGCGCGCGAGATTGTCCTCCGTCCACCGGAGCAGCCGGGCGAACCGAGCGCGATCGTCCGCCACCAGCGCGAAGAACAGGCCGTACGCCTGGCCCTCCGAGGTGCTGCGTCCATCGGCGGTGCGGTCGATGACCCGCCCGTCGTGGCTGATGAAGACAGCGGCGTAGCGCTCCCACAGCGGCCAGCGCGAAGTCCGGCACGGCGTCGCCGCCACGACGCCCGCCGCCACGAGCACCGGCATCATCGCCTCTCCCCGTTCCCGGCGTTCAGCCGCGCGCGGACTCGCCGCGAAAGCCCGAGGTGAACGGGCCCGCCGAGCAGCACCGCGCCGAACAGCAGCGCCGGGAGCAGCGACCACCAGCGCTCTGCGAGGGCCCAGCGCAGCGCGGTCCAACGCCCCAGCTCGCCGCGCCCGAAGCGGGGACCGAGGCGGAACGCCCAGCTCCGTCCACCCGACGCGACGAGCACGTCGGCGGGCCCGGCGGCTTCTTCCACCGCGCTCCTGAGCTCGTCCACCGACGGCAGCGCCCTGGAAGAGCTGGCGGTGATCAGCACGGCCGCCCGCAAAGGCGACAGTGGCGACTCGAACCCGATCGCCGCCGAATACGCCTCGAGCCCGGCCAACGCCCGTTCGGCCCGCTGCACCTCGGCGCGCACCCGTGCCGCGTCCATCCACGAGAGCAGCCCGGACGACGCCACGGTCTGCGCGCGCGGTCCGCCCGGCCCGAACGCAAGCGGGAGCCGATGCGCCCATGCCTCGAGAGCCGCCATGCGGTCTTCGGCGGCGACGATCAGCAGATCCTTGTCCAGCGCCGGCTCGGACTGGAGCCGGTCCGCCGTCATCACGGTCACGTCCGTTCCGGCCCGCCCGGTCACCGACGCCACGTGGGCGACGAAGGACATCGCGGTGGCGAGCTCGGCGAGCGACGGGCGCGGCGGAAGCACGACCGCGGTGCCGGCGAGATCCGGGTGCAGCGAGTACGGAAAGCCGTCGTCCACGAACGAGCGAAGATCCGGCAACCGGACGAAGCGCACCGCGTCGTCGAGGTGAATGGCCGTCTCGGGCAGCAGCCGGACCCGCGCCTGGCGCTCGGTGCCTCGCCGGCAGGCGCCCGCCTCGAGCGGATAGCTCACGTGCAGCACCAGCTCGTTCGAGCCGCGCAGCTGCTCCCGATGCACGCGCAGCCTCGCGCGCTGGATTCGCTCTTTGGCTTGCGGCTCGATTTCGGGGAGCGTCGCCAGGAAACTGCCGTTCAGCTCCACGTCCAGCCGCGGCGGCGTCACCCCGCGGCCGGCCACGGCGTAGACGAGATCGAGCGGCACCGACTCGGTCGGCCACAGCCACGTGTCCGGCGGCAGTCGGAAGCGCACCGCGATGGTCCCGCTGCCGGTGCCCGCGTGGCTGAGCGACTGCGCCACATCGCCCTCTGCGATGGCCACCGCGCCACCCAGCGGCAACCAGCTCCGCCCGACGCTCGGGGACGGCGGCGACCCGGCGGACGCGTCGGGCAGCACCATCGGCCCAGCGAGCGTCACCGTGCCATTCGCCAACGCCCGCACCGCGGCTTCGAGCTCGCCCGGCGCGTTTCCGCTGACGACGAGCAGCTTGCCGTGACCCTGCGGATGATCGGCCATGCGAATGGCCGGGCCAGAAGCCGCCTCGATGCCGAGCGCCGCGGCCTCGTCGGCTGCATCGAGCAGTACGACCGCGTTCGATGCCGGCAGCTCGCGCGCGTAGAGCTGGAACCGGAGCGGCACGCCGTGCAGCCCGAGCCAGCTCGCCACCACCAGCGCGAGCCGCGCACGGTCGGCCGTCGGCTCGGATCCCAGCACCACGGGCACGGTGGCCCGCCGATCGACGCCGGGATCGACGAACGGCAGCGGGAGCAGCGCGAGCTCGTCCGGGAGGGTGATGCGCTCGCCCTCGGTCGAGAGCCCGAGCGACTTCACCACGCGCCATGCACCCGGCGGCACCTCGCCGCAGCCGCCCTGCGGCTGCGTATGGAGCCGGACGGTCAGCGCGTTGTGCGGGCGCAGCAGCGCGGGGCCGATCTCCACACCGTGCGCTCCCGGCGAGAGCCCGGCCTCGAAGCGCCCGGCGCGCTCGCCGTTCACTTCCAGCTCGACCGCGCGCACCGAAGGAGCCGCGGTGCCGTCGATGACGACCGACACGCGCGCTCGCGTGAGCCGCTCGTCGCCGCGGGCAGAGAACGAGAACGTGTGCGCCGGCTCGGACGAGGCGAGCTGCTTCTTCGAGAGCACCAGCGTGCGCTCCGCCGCCAGCGGGGCGGCCCTGGCGGTGAGCACGGCCGAAACGGAGAGGGCGACCAACGCCCGAGTCGGGAAGACCATCACGTCCTGCTCCGCGCGACGGCGGGAATGCCCGGCGCGATCTCCACCGGCGGGAGTGGCCGGATGGACCGCGCCGACCGAACGACGCCGCGCACGCCGTGCAGCACGATGCTCCCCAACGAGCGCAGCGGTCGGTCCGCCGGCCGACCCTCGTCCCACCGCGCCCACGCGTCGGCCCTCGAGAAGATGGCCTCGACGAGCCAGCTCTCCTGCTCGAGGTCGAGCTCGAGGAAGCGCAGCCTCGAGATGCCTCCGTCCTGGGCCACGACCTCGGCCGGGAGCGGCCGCTCCTCGCCCTGGTGGAACAGCGACACCGAGACCTTCTGGTGCCGGCTCAATGCCCGGCCCTGTGGAACGGCCAGCGCCACGCCGCCGCGGCTCAGGTCGATCGTCTCGCACCGCACCGTACGGCCCGTGTCCAGCCGCAGCATCGCCGGAAGATGCGCGCGCACCCGCGGGCTCTCGCGCACCTGGCGCTGCTCCCACGCCACCGCGCAGCACGCGGCGAGGATGACGAGGTTGTACGCCGTCCACGCCAGGTTCATCGCCACCACCGCCGGCTCGCCGCGGCCCAGCCACAACCGCGAGAGACCGACCGCCAGCCCGAGCAGGTTCAACGCCAGCAGCACCAGGTACGGCCGCGCGATGCGCCGATCGAAGTACGCGCTCTCGATGCGCCCGCCCTTGGCGGTGACGTTGAAGCGCCCCGCCTTGGGGTTGATCAGCGCCAGCATGGTGGGAATCGACAGGTAGAACGCCAGCGCGGCCTCGTACACCTCGGACCAGAACGAGTGCCGGAAACGCCGCTGGATGCGCGAGTTGGTGGCCACCGCGTGCATCAGATGCGGCAGGCCGTACGAGAGGGCCACAAGCGGCGGGGCGTTGAAGATCTCCAGGCCCAAGAGCAGGTACGCCAGCGGAATCACCAGGAACACCAGCCGCGGGATGCCTGCGAAGAAGTGGAGCATCGCGGCGGCGTAGGACAGCCGCTGGCCGAGCGTGAGGCCCCTGCCGAGGAGCGGGTTGTCGATGCGGAAGATCTGCGCCATGCCGCGCGCCCAGCGGATGCGCTGGCCCACGTGCGCCGACAGGCTCTCGGTGGCCAGCCCCGCCGCCTGCGCCACCTCGAGGAAGGCGGTGGTCCAGCCGCGGCGGTGCATCTTGAGGGCGGTGTGCGCGTCTTCGGTGACCGTCTCCACCGCGATGCCGCCGACGTCGAGCAGGGCCGACCGCCGCAGCACGGCGCACGAGCCGCAGAAGAAGACCGCGTTCCACACGTCGTTGGCCGGCTGGATGAGGCGGTAGAACAGCTCGCCCTCGTTCGGCACCGACCGGAAGGTGCCCAGGTTCCGCTCGAAGGGATCCGGCGAGTAGAAGTGGTGCGGCGTCTGCACCATCGCCAGCTTCGGCTCGCAAAGGAACGCGCCGACCGTCACCTGCAGGAACGAACGGCAGGGGACGTGGTCGCAGTCGAAGATGGCCACCAGCTCGCCGCGCGTCTTGCCGAGCGCGTGGTTGAGGTTCCCCGCCTTCGCGTGCTTGTTGTCGGGCCGGACGATGTACCCGACGCCCGCGGCGGCGGCGAACGCGCGGAACTCGGGGCGACGGCCGTCATCGAGAACGTAGACGTTGAGCTTCTGCGACGGCCAATCCATCGCCTTCGCCGCCAGCACCGTGGCCCGCACCACGCGCAGCGGCTCGTTGTAGGTGGGAATGAACACGTCCACCGTGGGCCAGGCCGCGGTGTCCTCCGGCAGCGGCACCGGACGGCGCCGGAGCACCCGCACCGACTGCAGGTAGCCCAACAGCAACATCACGAACGAGTAGGTCTCGGCGAGCAGCAGCAAGACGCCCACCGCCACGTCGATCGACCACTCGGTGCCGATCGTCGCGGTCACCCGCCAGTAGAGATAGCGGCTCGAAACGGTGATCGACACCAGGACGAGCGCGAGCGTCACCCGCTCTTTGCCGAAGCGCCGCAGCACCAGGCTGGCCGCGAACACCGCCGCTCCGAGACAGGCCTGGCTCGTCAAATCGAGCGGCGTGACGACCACGATCGTCAGCAGCGCCAGCCCGCACGCGCCCGCAGCCCACACCGCGAGCGTCCACAACCTCCACCTCGAACCGTCCATCCCGCCCCTCCACCTGCCCCGCCAATCAACCGCCCTTCGCTCGCACCCGTCGTTCCCGCGCCAGCACGAGCTCGGCGAGGCGGGCGAAATCGAGCACCACCTGCGAGTCCGCGGCCTCGTCCAAGAGGCTTCGCCCGGCCGCGCCTGCTTCGGGCACGACCGGGTCGAAGTGCACCGGCAGCGGTGCCGTGCCTCGCCACGCGGCCCTGAGCTGGAACCAGAGCTCGCGGTCACCCGCTCTTCCGGCGTCGAACTGGTTGAGGACGACGATGGGAGCTCTCCCGTGCTCGGCGACGAGCTCCGCCGTGCATCGCGCGGCGTCCGTCACACCCTCGCCAGGGCGCAGCACCGCGATGACGTCGTCGGCCGCGGCCAGCGCCAACCTCAGCCAGAAAGATTCGGCCGCCGGCGTGTCGAGCACCGCCGCCGATCCTCCCGGAGGCGAGGCGGCCAGTCGCGAGCGAAGCCACCCGGGCCCGGGGGCGATCGACCCGGCCCCTGCGCCGTCATCCGATCCGGCGGCGAGCACGAGGACTTCTCTCGGCGCCACGGAGCCCCGACCCGAGGCGGAGAAGTGGCGTGCCAGCGCGTTCTTCGGGTCGCAATCGACCGCGACGCAGCTCCGGCCCGCCCGCGACAGCGCGCGGCTCAGGTTGGCGGCGACGGTGGTGCGCCCGGCGCCCTCCTGAAGCGAGACGATCGCCACGTCCCGCCCGTCGCCGCCGCCCGCCGGCCGCGGCTCGAGCGAGCCGGGCCCCCACAGGTCGAGGAGGCCGGCCCTGCGCGTGCGTTCCTCGAGCCGGATCTCGCGATACGGAAAACCCGGCACGCCGAACACGTCGAAGAGCTGTCGAACGTCGTCGGACATAGGGGGCATTCGGGGAGGGCCCGAATCGAGCCAGAACCTAGGGGCGGTGCCACCGCGCAACAACGCGGCCCCGAATCCCACCGGCTGTCGAAGGCTGCGCGGTTTCTGGAGCCAGGGCCGCGGTCGTTCAGACCGGGCGGACGGGTACTTTGTGCGGCCGGCCGAACAGGAAGCCCTGGCCCCAGGCGACGCCGAGCCGGAGCAACGCGTCGCGCTCGGAGGGTTGCTCGATGCCCTCGGCAATGACCGTCGCGCCCACGGCCTGGCCCACCGCGACCAGCGATGACACCAGCGCCTGCTTGACCGGGCTCTGGTCCACGCCGCGGATCAGCGAGATGTCGAGCTTGAGGAAGTCGGGCCTGAGCTGCGCCACGTGGTCGAGGTTGGCGTACCCCGAGCCGAGATCGTCGAGCGCGATGCGGACGCCCGCCGCCCGCAGCTCGTCGAGCCCACGGGCGAGCATCTCGTGGTTGCGAATGGCCACGCCCTCGTTCAGCTCGAGCACCAGCCGGCCGGCGCACTTCTCGTCCGCGAGCTTCACCAGCCACTGGCGGAAGTCCGCGTCGTTGATGAGCATCGGCAGCACGTTGGCGAACAAAAGAACGTCGTTCGGCAGCGCATCGGCGCTGCGCAGGTTGGTGTCGCAGCAGGCGCGGTCGAGCTCGCTCACCAGATCCGCGTGGTGCGCCAGGTCGAACAGCATCGCCGGGCTCACCAGCTCGGTCTCGTCGGGCCCGCGGATGAGCGCCTCGTACGCCTGCACCCGCGCGCCCTCTTGGGACATCTCGAGAATCGGCTGGAACACGGTCGACAGTCGCCGGTTGACGATGAGGTCCCTGAGCTGCTCGCGCGCCCGCATGTCCACCCGCCGCGAGTGATCGGCCGACATCGCCCGCGCTCGATCCAGCGCGCGGTAGATGAGCCGCTCGGGCTTGATCATCGCGTTCGACAGCACCACCGCGTAGCCGAGGCGGAGCCGCGCGGTGTTGCCGTACGGCCGGGTGATTTCCGCGATGCGCGGCTGCAACGACAGCCACAGCCGATCGGCGACGCGCTCGATGGCGTCTTGCGAGAGCCCGCCCTCGGTGCGGGCCGCGCCGAGGAACACCGCCAGCTGCTCGCCGCCCGAGCGCAACAGGCACACCACGTCGTCAGCGCGGATGACCGAGTTCCGCAGCCGATCGAGCTCGTCGCAGGCGCGCGCGAGAAGCTGGTCATAGACGACGCTTCCACACTCGACCTCGAGGTGGGCCAGCGGCTCGAGGTCGAGCACGATGACGCCCAGGTGGCCGTGCTCGCGAAGCAACGCCAACACTCCCGGCAGCACCTGCTCGAGCACCGCCACCGGCCGGCCCGATGGCGCGAAGACGCCAGCGCTTTGGGTCGAAGGGCTCAACGTCGTCCCAGCGGCATGGGGGCGATGCCGCTCGGACATATTGTCCCCGCGACCGAGCGCCGTTTTCCAGCTCACCCCCCGGGCCGACGGGCACCGACTTTTCCCGACACCGGATCCGGCGGCTCAGTCGCCGATGGCCTCCCTCGCCTCGCGCGCCCAACGGCCCGAGGGGAATTCCTCGAGGTAGCGCCGGTACTCGCGCTCGGCCTCATGGGGCATCAGCCGCTCGTCGAAGCAGCGGGCCCTGAGGTACCGCGCGCGCTCCATGAGCTCGGGGACGGGCGAGCTGTCGGGGTTGGTCAGGAACGACTCGAGCCCCTCGAGGAAGTGGGCGCACCGGCCCGTCTTCAACGCGCCCTCCGCCTTGTCCAAAAAGCGGCGCTCGGTGTCGAGTGCGAGCTCGTCGCGGCGGGTGACGTTCACCACCGGCTCCGGCGACAGCTCGATCTCCTTCTCGCCGACGGCAGGCGCCGGCGCGGTGGGAATCGGAGGCGTCTCGTCGTGGACCTGCGCGCCATTCCGCCCGGGCGCTGCGGGCCGCTTCATGCGCCGCCCGGTGGCCCGGTCGAAGCGTATGCGCTCGCCGGCTCCGACGAGCAGGCTCTCGCCGGTGGCCGTCTCGACCATCACCCGGCCCGAGAAGACCGCCACCTCGACGTGCGACTCCGCGGAGGCGACGGCGAACTCGGTGCCCACCACCGTCACGGTGATGGCTCCCGCCTCGACGGTGAGCTGGCGGCCCGGGCGCCGCGGCGCGGCGGCCCGAATCGTCCCGCGCGAGAGCTTCAGCGCCACATCGTCGGATTTGGAGCGCAGCAGAGCCACCTCGGTCGACGGGCCCAGCTTCACGTCGCTCCCCTCGGGCAGCACCAGCGAGAGCTGGCCCTTGGGCCCCGTGCGCACCGAGTCACCCGCGGCCAGCGCCGCTCCCGCGCCGAGCGGCTCGGACGTGGACGCCAGGGTGGCTCCCGCCGCGGAGGTGACGCGCGCCGGGGCCGGCAGCGCACCGGTCAGGGCAATGTCCGATTCGCGCGGCGATCCGTCCACCGCGGGCTTTGGCCGAGGCGACGGCCGGACGACGAGCAGCACCACCACGGAGGCCAGAGCGGCTGCGGCGAACAGCCAAAACCAGGGCAGCCGGCGGCGCTCGAGCCTGGCCATTCGCGCGGCGATGGCCGCGCCGATCTCGTCGTCCACCCGCTTCCAATCGACGGAGGGCGTTCGCGCCGCGGCCACCGACAGCGCGCGCCTCGCCGAGCGGATTTCGCCGAGCCGTTCGCGGCACTCGAAACAGGCGCCGAGGTGCTCCTCGAGGTAGGCGGCGGAGGCCGGCTCGAGCGTGCCGGCGGCGTAGGCCCACAGGGCGTCGAGGTCGTGCGCGCCCATCAGCCGCCTCCCTTTGTTGCGCCGAGCAGCCGCTTCATCTCCGCGGTGAACTCGAGCCGCGCATGGTGCAGCCGCGACCGCACGGTGTTGTACGAGCTGCCCACGGCCTGGGAGATCTCCTCCGGGCCCATGCCGCACAGCTCGTGGTAGACGAAGACGATGCGCTTCTTGGCCGAGAGCTTCGACAGGGCCCGCTCGACGAGCGCCTGGGCCTGGCGGCGGGCGGCCTCGGCCTCGGGGTCGGCGTTCGGCGCCACCTGCTCGGGCAGCTCGGCCGAGACCTGCTCGGGGCGCCGGCGCCACCAGCGCAGGTGCATCAGGGCCACGTTGGCGCAGACCCGGTAGAGGAAGGTGCGGAAGCGGGACTCGCCGCGGAAGCCGCGGGCCGCCTTGAGCAGGCGCAGATACGTCTCCTGGATGAGATCCTCGAGATCGGGCCGGCGGCCGACCAGGTGCACCAGCGTCCGGGCCACCTCGTCGCGCGTGAGGCGATAGAGCTCGTCGAAGGCCTCGAGCTCGTCTCGTTTGAGCCGCTCGACCAGCCGGCACAGCCGCGCGTCGAGGTCGGCTCCTTCCGTCCGGCCGAGCAGCTTGACGGTGGCGGCGGTGGCGGACACGTCGCCGCTTATACGCGAAGCGGCGCGGCTCGATTCACGCCTCGCGTCGGAAAAGAGCCGCTTTGGGGCCAGGCTCGCGTGCACGGTCTACCCCTTCGACGCCCTTGGTTGCCGGTGACGCGGAAAATGATCAAACCGGCGCGCGAATGATCGCCAAGGAGGCGTGCGGCACCAGAACGCGCGGGCCGGCCGTTTCGACTCTCTTCCGGAGCGTTCATGCCAACCTTCCGCCGCACCGCATTGCTTCTCTTCCCGTTGGGGCTTCTCGGCACCTCGTGCATCATCTCGCACTACGAAGGCGGCTCGGACGAGTCGTGCTTCGGGTGTCCGGGGGCGAGCTGCGGCAACACCGACCAGTGCCGCACCGACTGCTCCTGCACCAGTGGCCGGTGTACGCCGCAGCCGAGCTGCCGCACGAGCGCCGACTGCCCGTTCGGAAACTTTTGCCTCCACGGCGCCTGCCACCCCGCCTGCAGCTCCAACAAGGACTGCCACGCCGATGCGGGCGAGTTCTGCCTCGCGGGGAGCTGCCGCCCCGTTCCGCCGGGCGCGCGGCCCTGCACCAGCTCGTCGCAGTGCGGCCCCGACTTGTGCATCAACGGCTACTGCAACCGGCCGTGCGCGCGCGACGCCGACTGCAGCGCCGGCAGCGTCTGCCAGGGAGGCTTCTGCGGCCTTTCGCCAGCGCCCGACGCGGGCAGAGTCGACGCCGGGAGCACCGACGGCGGGCGGCCCAGCCAGCCGTCCTCGTGCCGCTACAACGCCGACTGCTTCGGCTCGAGCTACTGCGTGAACGGCAAGTGCCATTTCACGTGCGCCAGCGACGCCGACTGCACCTCGACCGAGAGCTGCCAGTCGGGCCTGTGCCGGAGCCGGCCGTCGACCGAGTGCATTGGCGCCGAGCAGTGCGCCTCGGGCCAGGACTGCGTCGACGGCCGCTGCTCGAGCCGGTGCAGCTCGGACGCGCAGTGCGCCGCGAGCGAGAAGTGCACCTACGGTTACTGCGTGCCCGCGCCGCCCGACGCCGGCCAGTGCCCGTGACGGCCTTCTTCAGCGGCCGGCCGGGAGCGAGGCGGCCAGCTCGTCGTACAGGTAGATGGCGCTCTTGACCGCCTTCTCCCAGTCGCCGAGGTGCAGGCTCTCGTTCTCGGAGTGCGCGTTGGTGTAGGGGTCCTCGACGCCGATGAGGAGCGCGGGGACCCCGCCCAGCTCCCTGGCGAACGGCTCGACGAAGGGAATCGAGCCGCCGCAGCCGATGGCGACGGCCTCCTGGCCGTAGCCCTTCTTCAGCGCGCGGGACGCCGCCTGGAACGCCGGGTGCGAGGTGTCCGTGTACCACCAGTTGGCGGCCTGCTCGGGGTGAATCTCGAGCGTCAGGCCCCAGGGCACCGACTTCTTCAGGGCCGCGATCAGCATCTCCTGCGTCTCCTGGGGGCTCATGTCCGGCACGATGCGAATGCCCACGCGGGCCCAGGCCGACTCGACGATGATGTTGCGCGCGTCCTTGCGGCTCGAGGCCTGAATGGCGTTCACCGCCAGAGAGGGCTGCCGCCAGTTCATCTCCCACCAGTGTCGTCCGCCGAGGAGCTGCACGCCGGGGAGGAGCCCCGCCTGCGCGCGGAAGTGCTTCTCGTCGCCGGGCAGCGCGCGAATGGAGCGCTTCTCGTCGTCGGTGAGCGGCTTCACCTTGTCGTAGATGCCGGGGATGTTGATGGAGCCGTCGGGGTTGGTGAGCGACGCCAGCATGCGGCAGAGCGCCATCGCCGGATCCGGCACCGGCCCGCCCCACATGCCCGAGTGGAGCGACTGCTTCAGCCCGCGCACCTCGACCGTCACGGTCACCAGGCCGCGCAGCGCGGTGGTGATGGAGGGCAGCCCCGTCTCGAAGTTGCCCGTGTCGGTGAGGACGATGGCGTCGGCCTCGAGCAGCTTCGCGTGCTTCTTGAGGAACGCACCGAGGTGCCCCGAGCCGATCTCCTCCTCGCCCTCGATGATGACCTTGACGTTCAACGGCAGCGCACCGGCGCTGTTGAGCCAGCTGTCGACGGCGGAGGTGTGCACCACCACGCCCGCCTTGTCGTCGGCGGCACCGCGACCGTACAGGCGACCGTCGCGCTCGACCGGCTCGAACGGAGGGCTCTTCCACGCCGAAGCGTCGCCGGCCGGCTGCACGTCGTGGTGCGCGTACAAGAGCAGCGTCGGCTTGCCGGGCGCCTTCAGCCACTCGCCGTAGACGTAGGGGTGGGCGCCTTCAATCTCGAGCAGCTGGACGTTCTCGAACCCGCGCTTTCTCAGCAGGTCGGCGGTCGCCTCGGCGCTCGCCCGGACGTGCTTGGGGTCGAACCCGTCGAACGAGACGCTGGGCACGCGGACCAGCGCCTTCAAATCCTCGAGGTAGCTCTTCTTCTCGGCCAAGAAGCGGGCCAGCGCTTTTTCGGTGGACATGGGGCGGCAATGCATACCGCCGCCGGGCCCGCGATGCCACTGCCGGCGACCGATTCGTCAGGACTGGCGCAACGCCCTCAGTTGCGAGCGCACGGCCTCCGGCAGCTCGGCCTCGGCCTCGGGAAAGTGGCGGGTGACCACCTCGGCCATCTCCACCAGCTCGTGGAGCTGCAAGCCATAGAACACCACCCGTTCGATGCGGCTCTGCGCGTGAATGGCCATGTGCGCCTTCAGCGTCTCGCAGGCGATCTGCGTCGACTCGCGCACGGAGAGCCCGCCGACGCCGGCGCCCAGCGCCACCATGGCCACGGACAGAGGCCCCTTTGCGCCGATGAGCTCGATGGCGTCCCACAGCCGCTCGCAGCCGGTGCGGATCCGGTCGAGCGTCGGGCGCACCACGTCGGCGCCCGGCCGGTAGTCCATCACCGCGACGTGGGCGACCCATTTCGCGCGCCCGTGGGCTCCGGCGTCGGTGACCAGCACGTCGCCCGGCCCCATCGGGCCACCGAACCGGGCCTTCAATGCGGACTGGATGCGCTCCTGGTAGTCGTCACCGCAGGCGCGGCGAATCGCTCCCGACACGCCGGACCCGAGAATGAGGTTGGTGTTCGAGGCATTCACCAGGACGAGCTCGGATCCATCGGTGAGGCTGCCCTGGATGACCGAGACGCGCAGCGGCATGGCCGGTCTGTACCAGGGCGGCGCCGATTTGGCCACGAGCGCGTGCCGGCCGAAGCGGCGGCCAATCGCGCACCGAGCTTCACAACCCTGTGCAGCCGCCTGCGCACCCACCGACTCCGCCGACGAGCAGCCGGCAGCGGATGCCTCCGTTGCGCAACGCATGGACGCGCTCCGGGCGGATTTCGAGGTGTCGCTCGGCATCGGTGTCCGCCACGAGCAGCGCATACCGCCATCCGGCGAGCGCCTTCAGTGCTCCGCCCAGCATGCGGTAGAGCTGCGGCAAGTCCGAGCGCGAGCCGACGCGCTTTCCGTACGGCAGATTCGCGACGAGAAGACCCGGCGTCGATGCCGGTGGGCCTGCCACCGCGTCCCGGCGCTCGAGCGTGAGCCAGTCGAGCGCTCCGGCGCGGCGCGCGTTCCGCCTCGCGGTGCCCAGGGCTCCGGCATTCAGATCGGTCGCGAAGATGGGCTGCGGAGGACGTCGTTCGATTCGTCTCGCCGCCTCCTTCTTCGACTCCCACCGGCGCGCGTCATGGCAGGGGAACGATTCGAACGCGAAGCTGCGCGCAATGCCCGGCGCTCTCCTCGCCGCCAACAGCGCCGCCTCGATGGCGATCGTCCCCGAACCGCACATGGCATCCCACAGCGGTGTGTTGCCATCGTATCCGGCGAACAGCAGCATCCCCGCGGCCAGCGTCTCCCTCAGCGGCGCCCGGCCAATCTCCTGCCGGTAGCCGCGCACGTGCAGCCGCTCGCCCGAGGTGTCCACGCTCACGGTGGCCACCGAGCCATCGACCCGAACCTGCACCATCGGTCCCGGACCTGCCGGCAACACCTCGCGCGCGAGCGACTCGACCCACCCCGCCCGCATCCGGGCCCGGTGCACGACCGCCTCCACCTCGAACCGCTCTCCGAACGGACGCAGGTCCACCCGCTTCAACGCCGCCTTCAGGCTCCGCTCCGACGAGGCATCGACCTGCGCCACGCGCAAGAGCACCCGCGTGGCGGTTCGCAAATGCAGGTTCGCGTCCTCCCGGCAGCCCTCCGGCCCCTCCACCTCGACGCCTCCGGCCGTCAGGCGAGCGGAGAAGCCCAGTGAGCGCACCTCGTTCCGCAGCGCCGGCTCGAGGCCGGGCGTCGTGGACACGAAAAGTAGCTCGGTGGACACGCCCAATCGCCGACCCTTCGCAGCGCGTGAACTACGCCGCCCGCCCGGCTAATGGAAGGGAGCATGCGGATGGAAGCGAGCGACTCGAGGCGAAAGATCAAGGAGCTCGAGGTGATGGTCGCGGACGTCATCAAGGAGACGCCCGACACGACGACCCTCGTGCTCTTCACCGGAAACGACCGGCTCGAGTACAAGCCGGGCCACTTCTGCACCATCGACCCGCACCAGTTCCGCTCGCTCGAGCGCTGGTGCGCGTACCTCGAAGACTTGAAGGGCAAGAAGGAACCGCCGCGCGCCTACTCGCTGGCCTCCTCGCCGCACGAGAAGAACATCGCCATCACCATCAAGGAGGAACGGTACGTCTCGGGCGTGACCAGATACCCTCCGCTGCTCTCGCCGCTTTTGGTCCGCAACATCCAGCAGGGGCGGCGCATGGTGATCACCGGCTTCACCGGCCCATACACGCTGCCGGACGACATCGAGTCGAAGACCGACCACCTGGTGCACGTCGTCGCGGGCTCGGGCTCGGTGCCGAACTTCTCGATGCTCAAGCACGCGCTGGCGACGGGCATGAAGCTCCGCCACACGTTCATCTACTCGAACAAGACCTACGACGACATCTGCTACCTGCGCGAGCTCGAGGAGCTCGAGCGCAAGCACCCCGAGAAGCTCAAGGTGGTGCACACGCTGACCCGCGAGACCGACGAGGCGGTCTTCAGCCCGAAGGTGCGCAAGGGGCGCGTCAGCCTCGAGCTGTTCCGCGAGCTCATCCCCGACCCGGACAGCTGCATCGTCTACGCGTGCGGCCCCGCCATCGGCCCCTTCGACCGCATTGCGGCGCGGGAGAAGGGCGTCGAGCCCCAGCCCAAGTTTTTGGAGACGGTCATCAAGCTGCTCAACGAGCTGGGCATTCCGGGCTCGCGCATCAAGCGCGAGTCCTACGGCTGAGCTGGGGCGACTCGGTGGCGCAACGCCCGGATTGCTTCAAATCTCGCCGCGTCTTCCCGGCGAGGTCACCTCTGCGACCCGCGGAGCTCCTTGCGGTACCGCCGCACGGCGCGGGTCTGGTCGGGCTCGTTCAGGAAATGGGCGAGGTGCTCGAAGTCGAGCGCGGGCAACAGCTCGCTTCTCGGCACCTGCTCGAAGCGCTCGCCGCGCAGCGCGTGGATTTCGATGCGGTCGTCGCGCCACAGCCACACCTCGCGCGCGCCGAGCTTGCGCCACACCTCGAGCTTGTCCAGCCCGCCCGACGTCCAGATGACCTCGATGGCGATGTCCGGAGCTTTCGTCTCGCGGTCCCCCACCACGTAGCACTCGTCCGGCTCGGCGCCCCGGTCGGCCCTCTCGTCCTTGACGGTCCACGAGCCGAAGCCGTTGAGCGGCGTGTCCGTCTCCTCGGCCCAGGCCTCGACCAGCCGGGCGAAGGTCTTCTTGATGCGCCCGTGCGTTCGCGATGGCGTCATGAGCTCGAGCACCCCCCTCAAGTACGTCAGCCGCACGCCGCTGCTCTCGCCCCGCATGGCGAGGACCCGCTCGTAGTCCTCCCAGCCGACGTAGAGAAACACGCGCTGATCCGGGTCTGCGAGCGGGTGCGCCACCTCACCGGTCGCATGGACGGCTTCCATGTTGCGAATTCTAAGCCCACCGCGCGGCCGACCGCATCGACGAGGCTACGGCCGAGCCGCCTCGCCCTCGAGCAGCCGCAAGAGCTTCGGCCGCACGCCGGTCTCCGAAAGCAACCGCTCGAGCCGCCTTTGCGCCGGCGCGTTCTCGCGGTGCACCCGGCGGGCGAGGATGAGCTCGTTCTTCAGGCTGTGCTCCCAGCCGACCAGCTCGGTCACCGTCACCTGGTACCCGCGGCTCTCGAGCGCCAGCGCGCGGATGACGTTGGTGAGGTGCGAGCCCAGCTCGCGCCGGTGAATCGGGTGGTGCGCGAGCATCTCCACCAAAGGCGACAGCTTCGTGCGGCGCTCCTTGAGCTGGCGGGCGACCTCGGCCTGGCAGCACGGCACCACCGCGACCCAGTCGGCGCAATGCGCGATGGCCGCGGCCAGGGCGTCGTCGGTGGCCGTGTCGCAGGCGTGGAGCGCGGTGAGCAGGTGAATGCGCTCGGGGTACGTCGCCGCCTCGATGCGCGCGGTCTGAAACCGCATGCGCGCAAACCCCAGCGCCCTCGCCCGCGACTTTGCCCGCTCGGTGAGCTCTTGCCGGCCCTCGATGCTCCACAGCTCGCCCTTCTCGGCGCCCTTGAAGAAGAGCTCGTAGAGGACGAAGCCCAGATACGCGTTGCCGCTCCCGACGTCGACGACGACCGGCTGGGCGTGACGCTGGAAGACGTCGTCCAGCGCGGGGGCGAGCAGCCCCACCAGGTGATTCACCTGCTTGAGCTTCCGCAGCGCGTCGGCATTCAGCTTGCCGTCACGCGTGAGCAAATGGAGCGTCTGGAGCAGCTCCTTCGACTGGTTGGGGAGCAGCTCGCGGCGGACGTCTCGGGCCTGGACCGAGCGACGGCTCAGAGCGCCACGACCTCGTTGAGCTCGGGGATCGCCTCCTTGAGGCGGTTCTCGATGCCCATCTTCAGGGTCATCGTCGACGAGGGGCACCCCGCGCAGCTGCCGCGCATGTTGAGGTAGGCGATGCCGTCCTCGTAACGGTCGAGCGTGATGTCGCCGCCGTCCATCATCACCGCCGGGCGGATCTCCGCCTCGAGAATCTCGCGGATCCGGTCCTCGATGGCGTTGCCGCTCGAGGCCTGCATTTGGCGCCGCGCCTCGAGCACGCCCTCCTTCAGCACCGGCAGGCCCTGGCCCAGATGCTCGTCGAGCGTGGCCATCACCGCGTCGTTCAGCTCGTCCCACTCGCCCTCGTCGCCCTTGGTGACGGTGACGAAGTTGCCGCCCAGCATCACCGCGGTGACGCCGCGGATCTGCATCAGCTTGTCGACGAGCGGCGACTCCTCGGCCGCCTTCTCCTTGCTGGTGTAGTTGATGGCCCCCGACGGCAAGAGCCGCTGGTCGACCACGTACTTGAGCGTGCTGGGGTTCGGGGTCCACTCGAGCTGAATGTTCACTGCCATGGCTCTACTTCTGTAAACGCCGGGAGCGGGCGAATCAAGTCGCCCCCCCGCCCAGCAGCTCGCCGATCGCCACCACCTCGTCCTCGAGGGCCATCTCCAGCTCGAGCGGCAACACGTCCGATTCGAGGATTTCCGCCTCGGGCAGCACCTCTTCCTCGCTGAGGGGGGCCACCGACACCGGCGGCGAGCCGGCCGATGCGCCTCTGGCGCCGGGCACCGAGAGCAGCCGGTTGGCCTGACGCAGGTGCTGCACGAGCTGGCGGGCGACCAGGTCGACCATGGCGAACGCGAACCGGTGGCCCTGGGCGAAGAGCGCGTCGAAATCTGCGTCCTTGAGCCTCAATAGCCGAGCCGGCCCGGTCGTCAGGCAGCTCGCCGAACGGGTCCCCTCGTCGATGGCGGACACCATGCCGAACATGGCGCCGGGGCCCAGATTGGCGAGCGTCTTGCCGCCTCTGCCGACCGTCACCTCGCCGGAGACGATGAAGTACGCGGCGTCGGCCGGCTCGCCCTCGGCGAACAGGGGCGTGACGCCGTCGAGCTCGAGCAGGGTCAGCTTCTGCGCCAGGGCGAGCTTCACCACCTTGGGCAGGCTCTGGAACGGGCCGAGCCCGTCGAGCACCTCGACCGGGGCCGGGCGGCCCGGAGGGAGCGGCGGCGCGCTCACCACCGTCTGGCTCGACGGCGCGATGCGCTCGGCCGTCGCCCGCAGCTTCGCGCACAGATCCATGCAGATCCGCCTGAGCACTTTGTAAGCCGCGGAGTGGTACGTGCGCCGGAGCACCTGGAACTCGCGGGCGTCGATCTCGTGCGCGGGCCCGCCCTGCATCACCACCGCCGTGCCCGAACGGTTGCCGTCGTCGACCAGGGCCATCTCGCCGACCGTGTCGCCGGCGCGGGCGTAGGCCACGACCACCGGCCGCTTGTTGCCGGGCGGGGTCGCCGAGATGGAGACCTCGACGCCGCTGCCCAGCACCCACATCGCCTGGGCCGGCGTGCCCTCGCGGAACAACACCTGCCCTGCGCGCAGCTCCACCGGCCGCAAGAGCCGCAGAATGTCCATCATCTCGTGCGGCTCGACGAGCGCGAACAGCGGAATCGAGCGGATGAACTGTTCGAGGGCCGGATTCGGCGCGTCCACCCGCCCCGCATACTAGACTTGACGGCATGCGTGAACTCCTCTGCGCGCTCGCGCTGATCGCCCTCCCCGCCTCGGCGGCGACGAAAATCTCGGTGGCCCCGTTCGGCGGCGGCACCGCGGCGGCGCCCTCGCGGAACCAGCTCATCGACGCCCTCTGTGCGCAGGCCGACTGCGTGCCCCACACGAAGATCACCACCAACTGGAAGCCCGACTGGAAGAAGGTGAAGCGGGCCCGCGTGTCCTACGTCGTCACCGGCAAGGTGAAGGGGAGCCGCCTCGACGTCGAGGTGGCCAGACCTCCCGGCCGGAACGTCTTCAGGAAGTCGTACACGCTCAAGGGCGGAAAGCTGCCCGAGTCGACGCTCTCGTCCGCCGTCGCCGCGATGGCCAAGGCGATGAAGCTCGAGGCTCCGGAGGAGGCACCCGCGGAGGTCGCCGAGGCCGAGCATGCGCCCGAGCCGGAGGCCGAAACCGCCGAGCGCGAGCCCGTGGCCGAGCCCGAGCGCGAGCAGGCGTTGGCCAAAGAGCCCGCCGCGGAGCCCGAGCCCGAGCGAGAGAGAGAACGGGTGGCCATGGCCGACACGCTCGAGCGTGAGCGCGAAAGCGAGCGCGAGCGCCAGGCTCCGGTCGAGGTGGAGCGGCGCCGGGGCGACGACGACATCGTCCGCCGCGCCGAGCGCGCCGACGCTTTCTTCGCCGTCGAGGTCGGGCCGGATCTCTTCTCGCGGAAGTTCGCCTACCACGACGTGCAGACGCCGAACCTGCGCTCGTACCAGGCGTCGCTCATCGTCGCCCCGAAGGTGAAGGTCGAGCTGACGCCCATGGCCGGCCAGCGTGGAATCGCCGCGGGCTTCGGAGTCGAGGGGAGCTATGCGATGGCGGTGGGCCTCAAGTCGCGGCGCAGCGACGGCCCGTCGCACCCGACGTCGTTGACCCGGTTCGAGCTGGCCGCTTGGCTCAAGATCCACCCCAGCGACGAGCTGCCGGTGGCGGCCGTGCCGCACCTCGGCTTCCGCAGCGCGAGCTTCTCGGTGGGCGCCGACCCCGACGGCAACACCCTCGATGGCCTGCCGGCGATCAGCTACGCGGCGCTGGTCATCGGCGTCGGCGGCGAGATGCCCTTCGGAGACACCTTCGTCACCTTCGGCCGCGTCTCGTACCTGCCGGTGCTCTCGAGCGGGCAGATCATCAGCGACGCGTATTTCCCCCAGGGCTCGGCCTCGGGCATCGAGGGCATGCTCGGGCTGGGCTTCGCCGTCATGGACAAGCTCGACGTGCGGCTGACCGGCACGTTCACCCGGTACGGGCTGTCGTTCAAGACGGACGAGACCTCGACCTACCGCGCATCGGGCGCGGTGGATCAGTACCTCGGCGTCAACTTGTCCGTCCGGTACACGCTGTAGCTCAGCGCCGGCCCGTCTTGCGCTTGCGGCGGCGCGTCGCGGCGCGCCTCGCCTGCTTCGACAGCTCGGCTCGGCTGGCCGACGAACGACGCTCGCGCTCGAGCCCACGCCGCGAGGCGGCCCTCCTCTGGGCCGAGGCGGTGCGCGTCTTCCGCTTCTTCTGCCCCACCTGGTAGTCGCGCTCGGCGGAGCGGCGGGTGCGCTCCTTGGCCTGGCCGGGCTTCGGCGGCTTCAGCGGGACACCGGCCCGCCGCGCCTTCGACAGCCCGATGGCGATCGCCTGCTGCACCGAGCGAGCCCCGTGTTTTCCGCGCCGGACGTGCTCCATCTCCTCGCGCACGAACGCGCCAGCCGCGGTCGTCGGCCGCTTGCCTGCTCGCAGCGCTCGCTTCGCTCGACGTTCGGTCGTCTTCGACGGCATGCCTCACCCCCAGTTGCAGATTGAGCAGCCCGCCCTCCGTGGGCAAGCCTGCGAGACGCTGCGTGCGGCTCGCACACCGCACCGCGCCCGCAACTTTCCGCCGCCGAAGCAAGCTGTCCGCAAGGACACTGGAACGGCGTAGACTTCGCCATCGCGTGCGCGGCTACGAATTCCTGCGGAAGCTGGCGGACGGCTCAGCGGCCGAGGTCTTCCTCGCCAGGGAAGAGCGCTCGCAGAGCCGTGTGGTGATCGAGGTGATCCGGCCCGAGCTCACGTCGGACGCGGAGATCTACGGTCGCTTTCTCGACGAGGCGAAGGAACGCAAGACGCTGACCCACCCCAACCTCCTCCGGCGGGTGACCAGCGGCTGCGCCAGCGACGGCCGGGTGTTCGTGGTGACCGAGCCCATCGCCGGAGAGCACCTGGGCAGCGTGCTGGTGACGAACGGGCCGCTGCCGCCGGGTGACGCGGTGCGAATGCTCCTGCCCATCTGCGACGCGCTCGACTACCTGCACGGGCGCGGCATGGTGCACGGCAACCTGCGGCCGTCGAACGTGTTCCTCTGCGGCACCGGCTCGGAGCTGGTGCCGAAGCTGCTCGACACGGGCCTGTCGCTGTTCCGGTCGAAGCGGTCGGTGCGGTCGCCGGGGAGCATCACCCTGGTCGAGCCCGAGTACCTCTCGCCCGAGCGCGCGCGGAGAGCGGGCCAACATGCTCTCCGACGTGTACGGGCTCGGCGTGCTGCTCTACGAGATGATCACCGGCAAGCCACCGTTCACGTCGGCGGATCCGGCCGAGACGCGCCGGCTGCACCTCGTCGCTCTGCCGCCGCCTTTGCCCGAGCGGTGCGAGCGCCTCTTGCCGGTCATCCACCGCTGCCTGGCGAAGGATCCGCGCAAGCGCTACCCGTCGGCGGCGGCGGTGCGGCAGGCGCTGGCCCCGTTCGCCTCCGAGAACACGCCGAAGATCATCGTCGAGGGTCCGATCGGGCCGCAGCTGCCCGCCGGCGACGAGCCGATGGCGCCGGCGAGCGCGGACGAGCTGGTGGTGGGCGAGCCGGTCGGCGAGGTGCTGGGCCCGTACGAGATCGAAGACGTGCTCGGCCAGGGCGGCATGGGCCGCGTCTTTCTGGCCCGGCACACACAGCTCGACCGCAAGGTGGCGCTGAAGGTGCTGCACCCCGAGCTGGCGAAGGATCCGTCGCAGCTGCAGCGTTTCTTCCAGGAGGCGCGCGCGGTCGGCCGCATTCGCCACGAGCACATCGTCGAGGTCTACGACTTCGTGCACGAGCCACCCGAGCGAGGCGGGCGCGTCTACTTCGTCATGGAGCACCTGCGCGGCCACACGCTGCGCGACCGCATGAAGAAGGGGCCGGTGCCGCTCGCGCGCGCGGTGCGCATCGTGAGGCAGGTCTGCGAGGCGCTGCAGGCCGCGCACCAGGTCGGCGTGGTGCACCGCGACATCAAGCCCGACAACATCTTCCTTTCCGAGCGCGGCGGCCAGACGGACTTCGTCAAGGTGCTCGACTTCGGCATCGCCAAGCTCAGGGCAAAAGATCGCGTCGCCGACACCACCCGCTCGGGCGTGGTGGTGGGAACGCCGAGCTTCATGGCGCCGGAGCAGGCGATGGGCGAGACGGTCGACCACCGGGCCGACATCTACGCGCTGGGCACGGTGCTCTACATGCTGCTCGCCGGCGCCCCGCCGTTCTCGGCCGGGTCGCTGGGCAAGCTGGTGATGAAGCTGGTCACCGAGCCGCCTCCGCCGCTGCCCGATCGATCCGTCGCGGGCGACGTGATTCCCCCGGCGCTCAAGCTGCTCGTCTCACGCACGCTGGCGAAGAAGCCCGCGGATCGGCCGCAGACGATGGCCGAGCTGAAGGCAGAGTTGGCTCCATTCGAGGCCGAGCCCGCCTCGGGCGAGGTGGCCCAGCTCTTCCCCGAGCACGGTGTGCAGCTCGAGCGCGAGCTCTTGTCGCCCACCCGGTTCGACCGCCCGCGCCCCGAGCCGCTCGTGGTGAAGAAGCGGCCCACGTGGCCGTATCTTCTGGCGGGGGCGATCCTCGCGTGGGGGCTCGCGGCGGGGGCGTGGTGGCTCCACAGCCGCTCGCTCGCTCCGCCGGCTCCACCTGCGGCAGCGGCCCCCGAGGCGAAGGCGGCTCCGCCCGAATTGCCGGTGCAGATCGAATCGCCCCCGGTGGTGAAGAAGGGGCCGAAGCGCCGGTGACGGCCTTCACGACGTCGCTTCACGGTGTCCTGGGAACGGGCCGCCTGCTGGCGCGCGCACAGGGGGCGCCCCATGGGACATCGACGCGTTCCTCCGCCGGGACACACGGGGAATCGCGGAGCTCGACGCGGCACGCCGCGTGCTCGGGCACCCCGGCATGAGACATCGCACAGTGGCAGTGGCCATCGTCGTCGTCGGCGTCGCGCTCCTCGGGGCCTGCGGGCTCGAGCCGGAGGACACCCTGGGGGAAACCTCGGAGGCGCTCTCGGGGACCTTCCATTCCCGCCCGACGATCACATCCATCAACCCCACCGCCGCGGCCCCCGGAACCACGGTGACGATCAGAGGCGGCGGCTTCGACATGCTGGTTCGCGGCCCCGCTGCATTCGGGTCCACGACGATCAACGCGGCGCGCGCCAGCGTCACGTACGTCTCGCCGACCGAGCTCCGGGTCGTGGTTCCGGCCGGCGCCGTCCAGGGACCCATCTACCTCCTCGGCCCCACCAGCCCCACCGGCGGGGCGCCGACGGTGCAGCTCACCAGCCCGCAGATCTTCACCCCGCTCGTCGCGCCCGCGGCGCCGGCGAACCTGACCGCGACGGTGGTGAGCTCGTCGCGCATCGACCTCGCGTGGGCGGATCGCTCCTGGAACGAGGACAACTTCGACGTCTGGATGCTCGACGCCAACGGCTGGCGCAGCGTACGACTGCTCGGGGCGAACGTGACGAGCGCGGCGATCACCGGGCTCCAGCCGTCGACCACGTACTCCTTCCGCGTGCGCGCGCAGAACGCGACCGGCAGCTCGGCGTTCAGCAACACCGTGACCGCCACCACGCCGGCCGCCATCGGGACGCTCGTCCTCACCAACAACTCGCAGGTGTCGATCTCCGAGGTCACGTTCGACGGCGTGCCGATCGCGCCGACCCGGGTGGCCGGAAACCAATCGACCTACACGCTGGCCGAAGGCGCCTACAACGTCGTGGCGACGCTCAGCCTCGCCAACGGCGACTGGGTGTGCAGCCTCGGCGGGGCCACCACGGTGACGGCGAACCAGACGACGAACGTCAGCGTCGATCCGCTCACGGCGGGTCAGATCCTCACGCACTGCTGGGGCTCGGTGGACTACATCCAGGGCTCGTTCGTCGACTCTGCCGGGTTTCACACCGTGAGCGCGCGCGTCCACGCCGACGGCACCTTCGAGTGGTGGCTCGACGGGGCCAGGCAGGCGCCCGAGACCATCACCGGCACCAGCTTCAGCGAGCCGTGGCTGACGTTCACGCTCTCGAGCGGCGACACCGTCCGCATGAGCGTGCCGTTCGGCTCGATGCAGCTCTCGGTGAACCGGTTCGCGGTGCAGATGACCCGCGCCTCGGGCTGGTAGCCGCCGCGCGGCCGTCCTGGCCGGAGCCGTGCGGCTCGCGCGTCTCCGCTGCCAACTCCCGAGGGCAGGCCCGTCACCTTCTGGCTCGCATCAGCCCAGCGCGGCGGCCAGCGCTCTCGCCTCGACGATGTTGTCCTCGATGGAGCAGTACGTCCACCCGCCGTACCGCCCGATCGAGTACACGCCGTGCCGCGCGAGCTCGTCGCGAACGCGGCGGACCTCGGCGATCGATCGCTGGGTGATGTGGACGTAGGCCGGATCCATCACCACCGAGTGGTGCGCCACCAGGCGGTGGTCGGTGACCAGCCCCTCCTTCTTCAAGTCGTCCAGCACGCGCGCGAGCATCGCCTGCGCGTCGACGACGGCGTCGCGACTGAAGCCGATCTCGACGTAGAGGCTCATGCGAGAGGCGTCGAAGATGTTGTCGTAGAAGCCGACCCGGTAGAACACCCGCTCGCGCGACGGGTAGTAGATCCAGTGCACGTCGCGCGGGCCCTTCCTGTCGAAGCCCAGATTGAAGACGAGCACCTTGTTCCAGCCGAACACCGACTCGTCGTGCTTCCACCCGGCGAGGCGGAGCAGCCGCGGGAGCGGCGCGGACGACACCAGGCGCTCGAAGCGGATCTCCCGTCTGCTGGTGCGGGCGATGCGGTGCTCGAGGTCGAGCCCGACGAGGCCCTCGTTCAGGGCGATGGCGTCGGGCCGCACCTCGGAGGCGAGGGCCTTGACGTACTCGATGGCGCCCCCTTCGGGATAGGTGAAGGTCGCGTTGTAGCTGGCGTTGTCCGGCTCCTTCATGTTGCGGATGACGTCGGTGAGATCCGCGTGGGGGAAGAACCGGCCCATCGCGTCACGGTCGAGCGTGGCCAGGTCGCAGGCGTAGAGCTTCTCGTTGTAGGGGATGAGGAACTTCTCGGCGATCGAGCGCCCGAACCGGGCGTAGAGCATTTCCTTGAAGTTGCGCTCCTCGGCGCGCCCAGGCGCCTTCGGCCCGAGCAGCTCGGCGGGAGCGCGTGCGAAGTACAGGTCGTACAGGCAGTCGATGAACTCGTCCTGCGGCAGCTGGTGAATGTTCTTCTGGAACGGGAAGTCGATGAGCCGTCCGGCGTAGGAGATGAACGAGCGCTTCTGCACCACGCGGATGCGCTGGTCGGGCATGCGGGCCCGGAGCCAGGACTCGATCTCCGGGTGCTTGAAGTGGAAGAAGTGACCCGAGTAGTCCCAGACGAAGCCGTCGCGCTTCACCGTCTTGCAGTAGCCGCCGATCTCCGAGTCGCGCTCGAGGATGACGTAGTCGCGGTCGGCGAGCGCGGCGGCGGTGGCCAGGCCGCTGACGCCGGCTCCGACGATGACCGTGCGCACCTGCTCCATCAAGGCCCGTCCATCACCCTTCCGGGCCACCGAGTCTCTCGAGGCGCGAGGTGATGGGGTGCCAGAGCGTACCTCGAAGGCCAGAGCAGACGCGCCCGTTCAATTCGCGAAATCAAGCAGGCACCAGAGCGCGAGGTGGTCGAGCCTCTCCAGCTCGCTTCCGACGAAGCGGTCGAGGGCGGGGTGGTCTTTGGCGGCACCGAGCGTGCGGCAGCGCCCGATCAGGCCCTCGGAAGCGACGTGGTCGATGCTCCGCCGCAACAGCAGCGAGGTCCAGTACGGCGGGTCGTGCTCGGCGATGCCACTGTGGAGCGCGAAAGGGCGGCCCATGTCGAACCGCTTGAGGCTCACGCGCTCGTTCCAATACGCCACGTCGGCGTCGGCGGCGTCGGCACGGTAGGGGTCGAAGTTCAAATCTCCGCCGAAGAGCGCCACCGGTGAGGCGCGCAGGCTCTTTGGCGCCCCGGCGGGCGCGAGCGCCGCTTCGAGGTACGCGCGCCGGCAATCGGCGTTCGAGGTGCCGAAACCGTCGGACGGCGGGTGGGCATTGATGAGGTCGACGAGGCGACCGCCGAGCTCGACCGTCACTGCGGTCACCGTGAAGCCGGAATCGCAGCCGGCGACCGGAGCGAGCGCCCGGCCGACGCCCCTGCAGAGGGCGCCGTCCTCGCACCCGTGAATTCTGCCAACGCCCACGCGCACCGCCACGCACTCGTACCCGTTTCGCGGCTCGCAGGCGATGGTATAGCCGGGGCCCAAGAGCCGACGCGCCTGCTCGGGCTCGTTTGCGCGGTGCTCGGGGTGGCAGACGTGCCCGGGCCCCACCTGCCCCAAACGCTCGCACACGTCGGGAGTGATGAGCTCGGCGAGCAGCGCCACGTCCGGCCGTATCTCGGCGAGGCGGTCGCGCACCGCGTTCTCCGAGGCGATGCGGCAGAGCTTGAAGACGGCGGTATGGGTTCCATCGGCCGGCGGCTCGTTCGGCGCGAAAGATGGCGACGTGCGGCCAGATGGCGGTGCTGGGCT